>Ga0075366_10000268_pt1 | contig 23079 bp, 21 predicted proteins | sample EndMethybrTD3031_FD_72351 | JGI IMG/M metagenome (GOLD analysis project Ga0075366, IMG submission 72351) | Populus endosphere microbial communities from Tennessee, USA - Endosphere MetaG P. TD hybrid TD303-1 | ecosystem: Host-associated > Plants > Roots > Endosphere | place: USA: Tennessee...
GTCCACGAGGAAAGGGTCTATACGTAAGCCCGAGCTACGCCAACGCTGGCCGCCCTGCGGCACTATCATCACAGCCAATTGCCGAATGGTATGGCGACTGGACCCCAACCCCCGGACCACTTGTTAAGGGTGTCGTTGACGGCGCAGAAAAGCAAGGTAAATTGGCTCAATTAGTAGCATATAACATAGTGAATCGTGACTGCGGCGGAGCTTCGAGCGGTGGCGCTAAAAGCGCAGATGCTTACAAGACTTGGATTCGCAGCTTTGCAAGCGGTATTGGCAAACGAGAGGCAATTGTTGTTCTTGAACCAGATGTACTGGGACAAATGTACTGCCTTAACACTGCACAGCAGAACGAGCGCATGGGCTTAATTGCTGACGCTGTTGATGTGCTGACTTCACAAACTAAAGCCTATGTATATATCGATGCTGCTCACTCAGCATGGGGCGGCGTTAGTATCGATGACTGGGCATACCGTTTGCAAAAATCAAATATCGCTAAAGCTCGAGGCTTTTCTACAAACGTCTCCAACTTCCAGACCACGGCAAACGAAGTCGCATTTGGAGATAAGATATCTGCCAAGGTTGGCGGTAAGCCGTTCGTAATCGACACTAGTCGAAACGGCAAGGGTCCTAAGGCTAACGAGTGGTGTAACCCCGATGGTCGAGGCTTAGGCAAAAAACCCACAACCAACACTGGCCTTAAAAACGTTGATGCCTATCTGTGGATCAAGCGTGCCGGTGAGTCTGATGGCGCTACAAATATCTGTGGCCATGGTGTAGCGGGTGCTCCAGCAGCAGGGCAGTGGTTTGAGTCTTACGCTCAAATGCTTATTAGGAACGCACAGTATTAACAGTGGTAGGTTAGCCCAAAAATTACAGCAGTAATTTAGCGGCAAGCAGTATACAATATGTATACGCTTATAGACTAAAAAGAGCCGCCTGAAGACTACCAGACTATAAGTTAGGAGCTTTAGGCGGTTCTGTTATTGTGGAGAGTACAGAAGATGGAAGAGGAAAAAACTGCAGAAACACCAATTGTAGATGCACAGAACGAGAATACAGAGAAAATCGAGGCTGGTGCTCAGGAGCTTATTAAAGATGTGGTAGAGCTCGAAAAAGATGTGCCTGAACAAGAACGTGTCGCTCATAAGACGGTCGCTGATATTGAAGCCGAAGAGGCTGTTGACGATGGTGAGTACCATCCTGTTGATATTTTTGCCTGGGCAAACAACCTATATCAGTACAAGAACCAGCTTAAGATAGAACTATTCTTGATAAACAAGAATAGTGTCGTGTACCGTACGCAACTTGATTCTGAACTAGAAAAACAATTACAGCCTTTATTTATCGACGAAATACTAAACTATGTACTGACTGGTGCAAGTGAGGGTATGGTGGTTCGAGACTTTGAAGATGGTGAAAGCCAGGAAAACGTCTTGCAGCGTACTCATTGGGAGAACGTGGAGAAGCTTTGCGAGGTAATGCACTGGATCCGTACGCAAGAAAGCGAGATGGAAGTTTTTATCGAGGAAGAGCACGACCTCAAGCGTATTAAGGGTGCCGTAGCCCGCTGTAAACACCCAGCAGTTAAAGAACCTTTTTATGTTATTAAAGCTTTGCCAACCGCCCAAATGCTCAAAGGCGACGGGGTATGGATGGTAAAAGGCAAAAAGTTTGTACCATTTGTTGATGCTGCCGCTTTGCGTGTACCTGCCGACAACCAGATGCTGTTAGTGCATGATGATCTTTTTGTGTTTAGCCAGCCTAAGCTGGACCGCCTTTTTGGCTATAATGCTAAAAAGAACAGCGTTGCCGCTAAAAAAGTTACCGAAATTGAAGAACAATTTAAGTTGAGCTTTGCCGAAGGTATGGACCTGCAGTCTTTGGTAAAAGGTAATAAGACGGCGATTAACAAGCTTCAAAAAGTTGAAATTGGCGAGATCAAGCAAGATGAGCTTATGGATCATGCTGACGAACTCGGCATTCAATTAATGCAAGATGAAGCAGGTGCTATTATTATCGAAAACACCAAAGATTTGAATAAATTCGTTAACCTCTTGAATGATGATTATATGGAATCGCAGCTTACTGGCATTCGTTATGAAATACGCGGCAAGAAAGCCTTGCCGCCGCCCAAAGACGATGCAGCAGCCGAAATTGCTTTGTAGGGTTGGCTTATAATGCATGATACAATTGCCCAGATGAAAGGGGTATATGCATGACACAAGCTGAGGCCTTGGCAATTTTAAGCACTGGCCAGTCTGTATTGTTAACTGGCGCTGCTGGTACAGGTAAAACATATACCCTTAACGAATTTATTCGACGTGCCCGAAGGCTTGGCAAAAATGTGGCCGTTACAGCTACAACTGGTTTGGCTGCAACCCACCTTAACGGCACGACTATCCATGCTTGGTCGGGTATTGGTGTGCGCGATGAAATTGATAAGCATACCATTAACAAACTTGGCAAACAGCGCCAAGAGCTTATTAAAAAAGCTGACATCTTGGTTATTGACGAGGTGAGCATGTTGCACGACTTTCGTCTTGATTTAGTTGATGAAGTACTCCGCACTGTTCGTGATGACCCAGAGCCTTTTGGCGGCATGCAGGTAGTGCTATGTGGTGACTTCTTTCAGCTACCGCCGGTTAATCGTTCCGAAGGTCGGATGGGCAGCTTTGTTACTAACTCTCAGTCATGGCATAAAAATGTATTCAGCGTCTGCTATTTAGAGCAACAATTCAGGCAGCAAAAGGATCAAGAATATACTGATATCTTAAACGGCATACGTGCCGGTGTGCTCAAGCGTAGCCAATTAGAAGCGCTTCGTGCACGGGCTGATGCTATTAGCGATCCGTTTGCCCCAACGACTCGATTGCTGACAGTTAATACAGACGTCGATGTGGTAAATCACCAGCACTTAGACGAAATTGATGCTGACACTCATGAATATGAGATGTCCATGAGCGGTGCCGAAAAGTATCGAGAACAATTGCAGCGATCATGCTTGGCGCCACAGGTACTGCGCCTTAAAAAAGGTGCTCAGGTAATGTGTATTAAAAATAGCCCAGAGCGCAAGTTTGTTAACGGCAGCCTTGGGGTGGTAGTCGATTTTGAAAAAGCTACTGATTATCCTGTTGTTGAGCTAACAAATGGCCGAGAGGTAACCATCCGTCCCGAGACCTGGGAACTGATGGATGGTGATAAGCGACGAGCACAACTAGAGCAGCTACCCTTACGATTGGCATGGGCGATTACCGTTCACAAAAGCCAGGGTATGACTCTGGACGCCGCCCGTATCGATTTAAGCCGCGCTTTTGTAGAAGGTATGGGCTATGTAGCTTTATCGCGAGTGCGGGGAATTGAGCATTTGATACTCGAAGGGCTCAACGGTATGGCCCTAAAGGTGAGTCCACTGGCACGCCAGATAGATATAGAGTTGCGCCAGAAAAGCCAGGTAGCACTACAACAATTTGCACAAGAAATTGCCGATTGGCAGCGGCGTGAGGATGAAGGCGCTAACGAACCAGAGGAGCAGGTTACGCATAAAGACGATAAATCTGCGGCTTGGCAGGCTAAGCTCGACAAAATGCGGCAAACGTACCCCAATGCCTATAAACCGTGGGAAGATGCAGATGACGACAAGCTTAAAAAAATGGCCAAAAAAGGCAAGACGCTCAAAGCTCTAAGTAAAGAGTTCGGTAGGCATCCCGGCTCAATCCAAAAACGCCTCGAAAAGCATTTTGGTGAAGATTTTGTAGTGAAATAATAGTAAGCATAAGAATCTTCTTGAGATGCCTGCAAAAATAGGGCAATATAATTCGTTATGGAACAAAAACATAATGTTGAGTTCCAGGCTATGCCTGGAACGGTCTCTCCTTTTGTGCTTGATAATTTTACACGCTATGCCTTGCCGGAAATTGCCGCTCACGCCAAGTTGTTTGTTGTCGAGCACGAAAAGGTGCAAGTTGGGTTTGGGGTTGTTGAGGGTGAGGAAGGTGATAGTGATCAATATGTTGTTGTCTTACAGGATGCAACAAGCCAGCTCAAGAATAAAGGAGACTCTCGTGATGCACCTACCACTAAAAAAGTTTTTCATTTTCTGAATAATAATGTAGTTCAGTCCTATATGGTATCTGATGAGCGGTCGGTAATGTCATCGGTACAGGATCAGCGCTCAAAACAGTCGGTAATGGTTCCGTATGCTATAGAAAATGTCATGCATCAGGATGACCTAGAGAAGATCATTACTGCGTGGTCAAGTGTAGAAGCCTTTGAGGGAAAAAGCCAAGCTATTTTACTGCGTCTGTGCGGCGTGGATTATCCTCCATTTCCAAGCGGCGAGGCAATTGATGCAATTGAAGCATACCCTTTACAACACGCCTACGGGAGCCTAGAGTCGGCAATACAGATACTGGCAGCTGATGAAAGAACGCAGAATGGTATGCGCTGCCGTGAGAAAATAACGGACCTTAGTGAGTCTTCGACTAGGCAGGAGTCATGTGCCTTAAGTATCAATATAGGCGGTAAGGGGAGACCACAGGTAATACTTGATCTTGAATCATCGATTATGCAGTCTTGTGGGCCTTATGAGCTCCAGCCAGAGGAGCTGTTGGCCGCGAGTTCTTATTTTTACAGCCAATATCCTGATTTTAATTGTGTCGAGGCCTGCTATGCTGAATTACAGAAGGCAGCCCAAGACGGCAGACTCTGTCGACAGCAAAAAGTGGCATATTCTTTTGGATACACAGCTGGAATCAAGCTGGACCGCACCTATACTGAGTCGTTTGTTCTTGTTGGCAATCCCGTCAAGCCCGACAGCGTAGCAATTGATTTTGTAATTACAACTACTGAAATGCAAGACTATTTTATGAGTAAGCAAGATGCTGCTCGCCCATTCCAAAACGCCACAGGATTAGGGGGCTATTTTTTGCCATATACGCAAAATACATTACCCCAGCACTATCTTGAAGAGCTCACAGGCACGCTCGGGAGGCTGGAGCTACTACTGCGACCAACACGCTGGGGTTAGGTTGCAAGCCGGCGTATACTAAAAGGTATCAAGGGGGATTATGCAGCCAAAACAAATGAATACTGGAAACTTTATGCCACCAATCGGATTTGGCACCTGGAAAATTAACCCCGATCAGCACGCGTTTGAGGCTACATTGGAGGCGCTGAGTGCGGGCTACAGGCTTATCGATACCGCACATATTTATGACAATGAAGCTGGGATTGGCCGTGCAATTCATGCTACCAGCATCCCCCGCGATGAGTTATTTATCACCACCAAGCTGTGGAATGATGACCAAGGTTATGAGTCAGCGCTCCGTGCTTTCGATGAGTCACTCCGCCGCCTCAATCTGTTTTATGTCGACCTGTATCTTATCCATTGGCCCTCAAGCCCATTACGCCTAGAGAGTTGGCGTGCGCTTGAATCACTCTATACCCTTGGGAAGGCTAAGGCTATCGGCGTATCTAATTATACCGAGAAACATCTTCGGGAGCTGCTTGCTCACGCTGAAATAACACCCGCCGTAAACCAGATAGAGTTTCACCCTTCGATCTTTCGCGCGCAAATGCCGATAGTAGAATTCTGCAAACAACACGGTATAGTGGTGCAGGCATATAGCCCACTCCTGAGTGGTCATATGGATCATCCTACAGTCTTGGAGGTTGCCGAACGTTGTGGGCGCCCACCAGCCCAAGTATTGCTGCGGTGGAGCGTTCAACACGGCGTTGTACCGCTGCCAAGCAGTACTAAGCCAGAGCATATGGCACAAAATCTGGCCATCGATGGCTTTGTGCTCAAGGACCAGGATATGGCCTTACTTGATGATATCAATGATGAATATCGGGTAGCGCCCAATCCCTATCTTATGAGCTAGTATGTTGACTTTTTAAAAGTTTAGTTAGATAATATAAAAATTATGAACCCGACAGTAGAAATGCGTCTACCTGGGCGACCACTGATATCACGTATTGGTGGCAGTGAGACAGACGCCAGTGACTTTTATCAAGTATTAGCTGAAGGCAAAATACCAGATCTCGACGTTGAACGATTTGCGGCAGAAGAGGCCTATGACCTACGTGATTTAGGCGAAGGTGAAGTTTTGTGTGCTACATCTCATTATCTTGATCGATCGGCTGTTAAAGTACAGCAAATTGAAATTACACGAAGCGGGGAAGACTATCGTGTACAGTTCGTGGGTAGCCTAGCTGTTGAAGGTGATATTGCAGAAGAGAGCGATCAACGGCCAACAGGTTTTACCTTATCTAGTCCTATCAACGGCAATACCAGCACCATGGAGCTGGGTAACGACTTCCCAGGCCTCAAGCATGGCTATTTCTTGGGAGGCAAAGCTTACTTTGAAGACGATAATACAGAATATCCCAACTGGGCATTTGGCCCTATTGATAGCGTCACAGTACTGCCTATAGATAGCTAGACGAGCCCTGCGTGAGTTGCTCTGGCGTGGTATACTGCAAGTAATGAAAATGCTACAGCCCGTAAAAGATGGCGTCCGCGCAGGCATGCGCCGAATCGCTCGCGTTCTTAATACTATCAGTGGCGGTAAGCTACATCCTAATACGGTTACGATCATTGGTTTTTTGATGCACGTTCCCATTACATGGTTGTTAGCTGCAAGGCATCCCTTGTGGGCGGCCCTCTTTCTAATTATTTTTGGCTTATTTGATACACTCGACGGTGAGCTTGCTCGTTTACAAAAGCGTTCGAGCGCTGGCGGAATGTTATTAGACGCGTCTACCGACCGCATGAAAGAAGTACTTATTTACACGGGTATTGCTGCTTACTTTAACGTACTTTATCCTGATTTTGTGATTTGGCCCGTTGCTGCCTTGGGCGCCTCGCTGTGTGTAAGTTACGTAAAGGCAAAGGGTGAGGCTGCAGTTGCTTCGGGTGCCAGTGTGCCCCATGATAAGCTCAATAGAATGTTTAAAGATGGCTTACTGACCTTTGAAGTGCGTATGGCTTTGTTGGTAATAGGTCTTTTAACGGGTACTTTGCCGTGGGTGGTAGTGGCTATCGCTATTTTAGCGGGGTACACAGCCCTGCAGCGTCTAGTTACTATTAGTCGAGCCCTGGAGTCGTAAAGGTGGCTACTATTTTTGCGGATATATTTTTTGCGCTGTGGTTCTTTTTGCCGGCAGGCCTCGCTAACATGATACCTATATTAGTGGCCAAAATGCCTGGTCTGCGACGCTATAACGCGCCTATTGATGGTGGCCGCACCTATAAGGGTAAGCGTGTTTTTGGTGCACACAAAACCTGGCGGGGCCTCGTAAGTGGTATTATTATCGCCACAATTATGTTGTGGCTGCAGCAGCAAGCAATTGCCAATATTGATTGGCTTCAGAACGCTACGGATCAAGTTGATTATGCAAACTTGAGTATTTGGGTTGTTGGTCCACTCTTTGGGCTCGGTGCGCTTGGTGGCGATGCTATTGAGAGCTTTTTCAAGCGTCAACGCGGCGTAGCTCCTGGAAACGGCTGGTTCCCATTTGATCAAACCGACTATATTATTGGCGGCGCTATCGCTACTGCGCCTTTTGTGCAGCTGCGCTTTTGGCAATACATCGAACTTTTGTTGCTGTGGCTGCTGGTACACATTGTAGCCAGTTACATCGGTTTTTTACTGCATTTCAAAGACAAACCCATTTAAGATACACACTATGCGCCATTAGGCACAAACAGACTTTGGCTGCCTATAGTGTCTAGCGACGTTATAATCTTGTAAAATTATTATGATAGAGCAGAAGCGCATTAGCTAAACGAAGACGTTTTGCTTTGCGGTGTCGCGTAATGGTTTCTTGCAGACTCTCGCCATTAATGCGGCTTCTGCCAATATCGTACAAAAAGAAAGTATCATCTTCGTTGTAAGTCTCAAGGAAGCGTTGAGTAAAGGCATTGGGGGTGAGCGCTTGCACACGGTGGGCAAGTAAAGCAAGCGTATCATATTGTAGCCGTAGGGTTCGTGCTATTTTGAGTGGTCTTGCTAGCTCTAGGGCACGGTGAAAGCTGTTGGCTATTTCTAGGAACTTATTACTTACGTCTAATAACAGATCTAAGGCATCATCCATCGCATCAATATCGGGCAGTTGCCCATTGTTGAGTGCGTTGAGTGTAATACCGCGCTTGGCAAAGAAGTCCTGTACCACAAGCCACTGCGTGGTAACCTCGGCCTCGAGGATTGATTTTGGTTTTAAGCTGAATGATTCCCACACTGTTTCGTGGCGGTAGTCTACTATGAGTGTTTCGAGCGTTAGCTGCTGAATAAGCTGGGCTGTTTGTTCTGACGTTAAGGTGGTCGTGAGATAAATACTTAAGCAATGGGGAGGTATTGTGTTGAGCTGATCTGGTGCTAGGCAAAATACGTCGGCGTCAGGATTTTGAAGCGAGGGCTTTGAGGTGAAGTGCATGCGTTGCATACGCGTAATGGTGTGAGTGTACTTGAGGATCTTGTCGGCATTGAGTGTAGCTGCGCGTTGCTTTTGAACGGTCCGTGATAGCTTAAGCCACTGTTTGCGGCATGCACTGAGCATTACAATAGGGTGATCGCAAATAATTACGACTTTGCCAAGATGCTGCCTTGCATGCATATGCCTCATAATATCCGCAGCGAGGCTATCAGTACCTCGTGCTGCTGAAACCCGTCGTTCAAAATATGCCTTCGTCATGCGCTGAAACCTCATTAATTCTAAAAAGTGACGGCCGCATCATACCACAAGTTCGTCCAGTGCCAATAGAAGAAAATACATATACCGAAGTATTATAAAAGGTGATGCTGACTGAAGCTAAAATATTCAGTTTTAGTCACAATTATATGATCGCGTAAATGGATGCCGAGTAGTTGACCCGCAGCCGCCAGTTGCTGAGTGAGGGTAATGTCTTTTTGGCTGGGCGTTGCATCTCCTGAGGGGTGATTATGCGCCACAATAACACTGGCCGCTCTGTCGGCAATTGCATCAGCAAAGACTTCTCTGGGGTGGGCTAATACCACATTGAGTGTGCCCACAGAAATAATGCGTAGCGCTATAAGTCGTTGCCCGCCATCAAGGCTGAGGCATACGAAATGTTCTTGCGGTTTGTTGCGGATCTCCTCGAGCCGATTAATAATATCTTGCTGGGTATGAAGGGGGAGCGCATCTCTAATCAGATGGCGTTGAGCAAGTTCGAGCGCGGCTAAGATTTTGCCGGCAATCGCTATGCTGACACCTTTAATGGCAACCAGAGAGTCGAGTGTTATCTGCTTATTGCCCCGGCGTAGTAGGTGCTGTACCTTGCGGGCAATGTATGCGACATCAGCTCCTGCACTACCGCTGCCTATGACTACCTCAAGCAGCTCAAAATCTGAAAGGGCAGAAACGCCTTTGTGCTGCAGCTTTTCGCGTGGCCGATCAATAAGAGGTAAAGACTGAATGCGTTTCTTCTTCATGGTGCCACGAGTTTACGCCTAGTTCGTCCAAAAGTGCAATACATATTAGTGCATAAAATTGACAAAATGCTTAAGTTTTGTTAGAGTAAGCTTGTTACGTTATAAAAAACAAAAATATGCAAACATCAATACAACAAGTTGAACATACTATCCACCAGCGCATCGAGCGTTTACTTAGACACCGCATAGCGCTTGTAAGCGTACTTGGCTTTATGGCCATTGCATTGATCCGCTTTGATAGTGGCATGAATCAGTTTGTGCAGCAGGCATATGCCCAAGGCTTTGGCTGGATAGGTACCTATATGCACCATGAACATCCCACTCATAACACATCGGGCGTTGCAATTTCACGCCTTCCAACTATTTCCGGAAGTGGACTATAAGCGCTAAAACCCTTACTTAAAAAAACTAAACAGCTAAAAAGCTCCTGCAATAGGCAAGGGGCTTTTTAGCTGTTTAGTGTGCCTGTGGATAAAATAGCACCTAGATGTTGTGCGATCCCTGTGGATAAATCGTAATTGTGGATAAGTGGTGTAGGAAACACCACCTTTTTACCTAAAATCTACTTGTGCGTGGGTAATCGTGGGTAGTATGATGACGTCAGTGGGTAATCGTGGGTAGCCCCCAAGAGCAGAAGCAAATTGCAATACGCAAAGCGCCAGGCTCCCAAATAGGACTACTCATCAAAACAAAAACCACTAGTAAATTAAACCAATGGCCACGGTAGACTATTTTCAACGCAAACTCGATGACAAGCGGCGGTTAACCATACCAGCTGAGCTTCGAAGCGAATTTGCAAGCGGAGTAGTCATGACTCGCGGATTTAAAAAGTACCTGCACCTATACCCAAAGTCGGTATGGGATGAGTTGGTCGAACCTCAGCTTCAGGGCAATATCCTGGATGAGCATATCGCCGACCTCAACGTTAAGTTCCGAATGGGCAAAACTGATGGAACTACAGACGAGAAGCAGGGAAGGATCTCGGTTGAGCAGCATTTGCTAGACTATGCGGGCATAGATAAAGACATCGTGGCAGTACGAGTTGGAAAGTACTGGCGGCTTATGGCTCCAGAATAAACCAAGCTCATACAAAGCAGTACATTAACAATCAGGGCAGATTAAAGCAGAATAACAAAACATCGAATCATTTTATACGACTCGAGGTCAGCTATTCGGCAGTCAACAAGTGGCTATAGGGCACCACTATAAAACCCTCGTTCTTTTTTTGGAAACACCTCCCAAAACTCCACCTCACACATAAGTCTCTCAACTTTTGGTGAGCTGCACAGTTAAGAAGTTCTGAAGATTTTTCAAATCTTTTCGCTCAAAATATATACTTCTATACCTACCGGCAGTTCATCAACCACAAAAACAAAAACTACAAAAAAACAAACAGTTGACTGCTGAATAGGTGATCTTGCAAAAATAAACACCGAAAATAAAAATAAAATTGGTAAAATAGCAAGAATGCACCAAGACGAACAAAATCATCATATCCCAGTATTGCTACAGCCAGTGCTTACGTACCTTGCCCCAAAGCAGGGCGAGACATATCTCGACCTGACGGGCGGATACGGCGGACACGCAGCAGCAGTATTGGAACAAACACAAAATCCCACAGGCATGATCCTTGTAGACCGCGACCTCAATGCAGTTAAGGCATTGAGTGCGAAATTCGAGGGCAGGGGAGTGCAAATCCGGCAAGCCGACTTTTTAACGGCCAGCAGGGAACTCCAGACCGAGGGCAAGAAGTTTGATCTGATTTTGGCCGACTTGGGCGTTTCATCACCGCACCTTAACCAAGCGAGTCGAGGTTTTTCGATTGCTCAAGATGGTCCACTCGATATGCGCATGGATCAAACTCAGCCGCTCACTGCCGAAGAGGTAGTAAACACTTATAAAGAAGCAGAGCTGGCAGAATTGATTAAGCGTTATGGTGAAGAACCTAAGAGCAGGCAGATTGCATCACTTATTGTGAACAATCGGCCCATTAAGACCACAAAACAACTCGCAACTATTGTCGCCAAGGCTTGGCCGGGGCACAGCAAAGTTCATCCGGCAACGCGCACTTTTCAAGGTTTACGCATTGCAGTAAACGACGAGCTCGAGCTTTTACGCAAGAGTTTGCCAATTTGGATCGAAAATTTGCTAGCACCGGGAGGACGAATTGCGATTATTAGCTTCCATAGTCTGGAGGACCGCATTGTGAAAGACGCGTTTAAGCAGGCTGGGGGAGATAGATATGACGCAAGTATACAGATTGTGACCAAAAAACCAGTTGTCGGCGACCAAGATGAAATTGTTTTCAACCCGCGAGCACGGAGCGCAAAGCTTCGGGTCGCATTCAAACAAAAATAATTCAAAATAAACAAAAGAAAGGACTTCTATGAAAATCGAAGTCATCAACAAATCACGCGCAAAGAAGATCCACGTTACTGTAGCTCAGGGCTAATTGTAGCTAAGCAATTTTTGCAAAGTGATAGAGCAGGGGATTGGCGTCCAAAATTGACGCCAATCCCAGCCATATAATTGCTGATTGTCGTTCAAGGCTTGTTCCAACATATATTGAGCCTGGCCTAGGATGATTAGAGGGCATCAAACACCAAAAATAAAAAACAAAAAGATAGAGAAGAAACCATGACATACTCAAGTTCACTCGCCGTTGGCCGCAAAAGCGCCGGCTTGAGCCGTAACCAAAATACTGCAAGTTTTCGTGGCCGCGAGAAAGCCCTTGGCCCGATTAGTAATACGGTTATCTTAATAGTGTTAGCTTGTTTGCTTGGTATGTTGTACCTAACCCAAGTAACGAAGACAAATGCCTACGGCTACAAGGTCAACAGTCTGCAGCAGCAGCAGAGTCAGCTTAAAGAAGAGCATGATGATCTCGAAGTAGCCTCTGCGCGTTTGCAGTCGGTAGATCGCGTGCAGGAAAGTGATGCAGCTAAAAGTATGACTAATGTACGTCCTGAAGCGACACTGCAAGATTAGCATAAGATTTTTCCAAAGAAGACAGATATCTGTCGATATCTAGGCTATAATACGAGTAATAATGGGGCCAACAACAAACAATCCTCTAAAATTGCAGATTAAGCGTACGCATATTTGGTATGTTTTTCTGATAGTCGTTATTAGTTTATTTTTGCTACGTGCTTTTTACCTGCAGGTTATACGGTATAACTTTTACCATAAAGCCGCACTCAGCGACCAGTTAAAGGAGTATGAAATACCCGCAGAGCGTGGTGTTATTAAGGCCCATATGGGGGATGGTACAGTGCCTATCGTGCTTAACGAAAAGCTGTTTACTATATATGCTGATCCTTCGCTTATTAAAAAGCCCGACGAAGTTGCCAGCGCCTTGGCAGACGCACTTGGTGGCCGGCCTTCTGAATATAAAGAAAAAATTACCAAAGAAGGCTCACGATATGCTGTACTGTCTCGCAAAGTGAGCAAAGAAACTAAAGAGGCTTTGCTCAAACGTAAATTTCCAGGCATTGGTGCCGAAGAGCAGCACTACCGCACTTATCCTAATTCACAACTGGCGTCTCAGGTGCTGGGATTTGTGAATAACGACGGCAGGGGAGTATATGGTATTGAACAAGCGCTCAATAATACATTGGCAGGAACGCCAGGCCAGCTTAAGGCTGTAACTGATATTAACGGTGTGCCGTTAGCGGCGAGCCACGGGAATGTACTGCAGCAACCCAAGCCCGGCAAGGACATAACCTTAACTATTGATGTTGGCATGCAAAAGCAGTTAGAAACTATCCTTAAAGCGGGCGTCCAGAATGCCAAGGCGCCATCTGGGAGTGCTTTGATAATGGATCCGTACACTGGAGCGGTAAAGGCTATGGCCAACTACCCTACGTATAATCCTGCAAGCTATGCTGATGTGGATAACGTTAATCTGTTTGATAATCCAGCAGTAGGTCATTCGATTGAGGTAGGTTCAATTATGAAGGCGCTCACAACAGCTGCGGCCCTAGACAGCGGTGCTATCAAGACTAATAGCAGTTATTACGATCCATCTAAATACGTGATTGATGACTTCACGGTTAAGAACATCGAAGAAGATGGTGGGCCTGGCGTAAAGAACGTTGCCGATATTCTGAACTTATCATTAAACACTGGAGCTACGTGGGAGCTTATGCAAATGGGCGGCGGCCAACTTAACCAGCAGGGTCGTGAGAAGTGGCATGATTATATGGTTAATCGCTTCTTATTTGGTCAGCCAACGGGCATCGAGCAGAGCATAGAATCGGAAGGTATCGTACCTTCGCCAGAAGATAATGGCGCAGGTATTAATTTGACCTACGCCAACACCGCGTTTGGCCAGGCCATGACGGCAACGCCAATTCAGATGGGTGCCGCGCTCTCGGCAGTGCTTAACGGCGGCACTTACTACAAACCGACACTTGTCGATTCGTATACTAGTTCAAACGGCACAACAACTAAAAATCAACCTAAGGTAGTAAAGAAAGACATAGTCTCGGCGCAAACGGGGCGGGAGATGATACCGCTTATGGAGTATGTGGTACAGAAACACTACTTTAAACAAAACTTTGACCAAAAAACTTATGCCGTAGGCGGCAAAACTGGTACAGCACAGATTGCTAAGGCAACAGGCGGCGGCTATGAAGAAAATGATTATAACGGGACGTATATGGGTTTTGTGGGCGGCGACAAGCCACAGTATGTCATCGTAGTGTTTGTTAACCGACCTAAAATTGCTGGGTATGCTGGTAGCCAAGCAGCTCAGCCAATTTTTGGTGACCTTGCCCATATGCTGATTGATGACTTTAGTGTTATTCCTAAGACCAAGTAGTTTAAAATAGGTCGATTGTGCCAGGTATTTTCACAAATTTATAGCGCGAAATTGGTTTAGGTTCGGAGCCAATGCTATACTAAAATCAAGATAATAAAGCAGATCAAAACTCATGTCGACAATTAATTTCGTGATAGATACTAACGCTTTTGTAAGGATATTCTTGCTGGGCATAATGGGCTTTTTAGTGAGCATGCTCATCACGCCCGTATATACACACTTTGCCTATAAGCGTGAGTGGTGGAAGAAGGCTCGTACGGAATCATGGGGCGGCGGCGCTGCCAAAGTATATCAAAAGTTACATGCTGCTAAACACAAACGCAACATACCAACTATGGCGGGCATTATCTTTGTAGTGAGCGTTGGTTTGGTAACACTCTGTTTTAACCTAGACAGGGGTCAAACTTGGTTGCCACTTGCTGCCATGGTTGGCGCTGGATTGGTCGGCTTATTGGATGATGTTATGAACATCAAAAGCGGCGGTAAGGGTGTGGCTGGTATGGGTGCCGCCGTTAAGTTTGCCTTATATAGTATTGTTGCTGTTGCTGGTGGCTGGTGGTTCTTTGACAAGCTTGATGTTACGAGTTTATATATTCCTGGCATTGAGTCATTCCACGTCGGCTGGTTGATTATTCCAATCTTCTGGTTTGTGGTGATAGCTACGGCTAACTCAGTAAATATTAGTGATGGCCTTGACGGCTTGGCCGGTGGCTTACTGAGCTCATCATTTTTGGCCTATGCAGTGATTGCCGCAATTCAAGGCAAGTACGGCCTTGCAGCCTTTTGTTTGACGATTGTGGGGGCGCTCCTGAGCTACACCTGGTTTAATATTCATCCTGCGCGCTTTTTTATGGGTGATGTAGGTTCGTTTGCACTTGGTACGGCGCTTGGTGTAATAGCTATGCAGACCGATACAGTTTATGTATTGCCGATTATTGGCGCGGTGTACATTATGGAAACTGGCTCGGTAATTATTAACCGCACGTCGCGTAAGTTGCGACATGGTAAAAAAGTATTTTTGTCTTCGCCAATTCACCATCACTTTGAGGCTATCGGCTGGCCAGAAACCAAAGTAACAATGCGCTTTTGGATTATCGGCCAAGTGGCCGGCGTACTCGGATTGATTGTATTTCTGCTCGGAAGGTACGCCTAATGGATAGAGGCGCTCGCCGCAGCGTTTCTGTTCCTGGTGGGGTAGGTAGTCAGCCTCGTCGGCACCGACCAGATTACTGGTTGGTAGTGTTGATGGGGCTTTTGTTAACTATTGGAATAGTAGTGGTATACGCCATTAGTCCAGCGCTCGCCGTGGAAAAGAATGTGAGCAGTAATTACTATCTTATGCGTCAGCTAATTGCCGTCGCTCTGGGAACGGTCATGTTTGTTGTAACCGCTAGAGTACCCTTAGCGCACTGGAGAAAGTGGTACATGGTGCTCTTGGGGGTGGCTGCTCTTGCTACGCTTATAGCTTTGGCCATGCCGGTTAACCCGCAGTATCCAGCGCACCGTTGGATACGCATGGGAGGGTTATCATTCCAGTCTGTAGAGCTGCTTAAGTTTGCTTTACTGATCTGGTTTGCTGGATTTTTGGCATACCGCATTAATAACCAAACAATAGCCGATACTAACAAAACGCTAAAACCAATGCTCATTGCCTTGGGGGTTATTGGTGTGATTGTGGCCGGTATTCAGAGCGACCTGGGTTCTACGGGCGTGATTGTGGCTATGATGGGCGTACTGGCATTTGTTTCTGGATTGCCCATGAAACGTATCTTGTTGATTGGTGGCGTAATTGCAATAGGTCTTACTATAGCCGTTGTCTCTACGCCATATCGTCGAGAACGTCTCGCAACCTTTATGCACCCCGCCAGCAACTGTTTATCTACAGGATACCAGGTGTGTCAGGCCTTAATCGCCGTTGGTTCAGGTGGTATGGTGGGCTTGGGTTTGGGGCACAGTGTGCAAGCTTATGGATACCTGCCAGAGGCCGAAAATGACTCCATTTTTGCTATTTATGCAGAAAAATTTGGCTTTGTTGGTGTGGCAGCACTGTTGATATTGTTTGCTGCTTTCTTTTCGCGGCTCAAAAACATTGCCGATAAAGCACCAGATAATTTTAGCCGATTGATAGTGGTAGGTATTTTAGTCTGGCTGAGTACGCAAGCATTTATTAATATTGGTGCTATGCTAGGACTATTGCCGCTAAAGGGAATTACACTGCCACTCATTAGTTATGGCGGTAGTAGCGTGCTATTTGTTATGGCAGCACTAGGCTTGGTATTCCAAATTTCCCATTATACCGGATATACCATTCCTGAATCATCAGACAATCAACGAGGAGGAAGCTATGAAAATCGCCGTGACGGGCGGCGGCTCCGGGGGGCATATCACCCCACTGCTGGCAGTCGCTCATGAATTAAAAAAGACCAATTCGGCTGTCGAAATTGACTACATTGGACAGCTGGGCGATTCTTTGGGTGATATCCCAGCGCAGCACGAAAGTATTGATCGTGTTTTTATGGTACGCGCCGGAAAGCTGCGCAGGTACCACGGGGAAGGGTGGCGACAGTTATTGGACCTTTCTACCACCTGGAAGAATATCAAAGATGTTTGGTGGGTGTTTGTCGGTTTTTGGCAAAGTTTAGCATTACTACGCCGTATGAAGCCAGATGTATTGTTCGTAAAAGGTGGTTTTGTAGGTGTGCCTGTAGGTTTGGCAGCTGCAGCGCTGCGTATTCCATATGTTACGCACGATTCTGATGCTTTGCCAGGCCTTGCCAATCGTATTATTGCCAAGTGGGCTCGTTTACATACTGTAGCTATGCCAAAAGAGGTCTATCACTATCCCGCTGCCAAGACACTTACAGTTGGTGTGCCAATTTCACACGAATACCACCAACTGAGCCCCGCAGAAATGAGTAACTGGAAGCACCAACTCGGGTTGCCGGCTAGCGGCCGTGTGCTATTTATTACTGGTGGTGGCCTAGGCGCTCAGCGTATGAATAACGCAGTTATTGATTGCGCGCATGATTTGCTATATCGCTACCATGACTTAACGATTGTTCATCTTGCTGGCCGATCCTTAGAAGCCGAAGTCAGACAGCAGTATAAAAAAGAATTACCCGCAGAAATGCAGAAACGGGTTGTTATAAAGGGCTTTATTACTAATCTCCATCAGTACAGTGGTGTCGCCGATGTGATTATTACTCGTGCTGGCGGTACGAGTATGGCTGAGTTTGCGGCGCAGGCCAAAGCTTGTGTGGTAGTGCCTAACCCTTTACTAACGGGTGGTCATCAGCTCAAAAATGCCCAAGTATTAGCCGATCACAAGGCAATTGCTTTAATGCCTGAAAAAAAACTTATGGCTGACCATGGTGCGCTCATGCCGACATTAGTAGAGCTACTTGATAATCCACAAAAAGCTCGTTATCTTGGTCAACAGTTGCACAAAATGGCGCAATCAGATGCCGCACATCGCTTGGCAGTGGTATTATTAGAAGTAGGAGCCCGCATCCGCTAAGTATTACCTAAAGGGCAAGCAAAAACGAAAAAGCAAATGTTCAAAAAGAAAGCGCCAGAGCCTCAATCCCGCCGCCGTGTTGCGCAAGACGTATCGCAAAGTACGTCAGTTTTTTCGTATCATACTACTCGTACAGGTGCAGCAGATCCTCGGGGCCGCCAAATGGCACAGCAGCCTAGCGACAAGCCACGGCGGCAGCGACGACTACCTTTATGGCTTAAGCCTAAGAATCTTTTATCAGCAATAATTATCTTAACGATATTCTTGCTTTTGGTAGGCCTAGACAGAAATCCCAAGATTGTTATTACTGGTGATGAATCGGCACAAATTTTTGCCCGCGATAGTCAAAAATACCAAGAGGCAGCCCATGCTGCCTTGCGACAGTCTATCCTTAATGGTAATAAATTAACAGTAGATACTTCAGTAGTTTCGGGTCGCTTAACAAAGGACTTTCCAGAGCTCCGTACAGTAAGCGTTTCGCTTCCTGTTATCGGGCGTCAGCCAATCGTGTATGTGCAGCCTGCGACGCCACAGATATTGTTAGTAACACAGCATGACGGCACTTTTGTGCTTGATAGCGCCGGGCGCGCTTTAGCAGTAGTGACACCTCAAATGAAGTTGCCTACAGAAGATAAAGCCTTGCCATCAGTAGTCGACCAGAGCGGCATCCGCATTAAGTCTGGAGATATTGCTTTGCCGAGCAATAGTGTTCGCTTTATAACAGAGGTAGTCGGCCAATTAAAGACTAAAGAAATTGGTATGGAATCACTAACATTGCCCCAACAAGCCAGCGAACTAGACGTAAAGATAGCTGGTACGCCATATTTTGTAAAATTTAGTTTACAGGGTAGGGCCCGGGAGCAAAGTGGAACTTTTTTGGCTACGCGAGACTATTTAATAGGCAAGAACGTGATACCTAGCCAATATATTGATGCTCGCGTGACAGGCCGTGCATACTACAAATAGATAACAGATATCAAACAGGGGTGACCAAAAGAACATTCGAAAGAGGGCGTTCGCTTTTTGTTCCTATATGGAATAGGGACGGTAACCGGGGTAGCATATAAAAAACATATTTTTATATTAAAATCGGCAAATGTCAAAAAATAAAAAGTGAACAAGGGGAGAGGGTTAGGGGACTAGGTTAATAAAATACTAAAATAGTGAAAAATCAAATAATTTCACGACATTGCTGTGAAAAAGTCAAATTTTGCGCATGCATGTAACCATAAAAACTGTGGAAAACTATATAAAGCCACCACAAATAGCAAATGTCAAAAAAATACTTGAGTATCTGGAGTTCCTGAGACATGCTAGAGCTCATGAGCTTAAAGTACATAATAATATTTTAATGACAGCTACTGTTTTCTAAAGGACTTTAGGAACAGTAGCTTGATTATGTAGTTAGCTACACCAGCCAATTCCAATGCAATTTGGAAGCAGCAAATGTAGCACAAATTTGTGTCATGTCATGAAAAGAGTGTGTTAAAAGTCTTAGTGTGTAAACATTGCAAAAGTCCCCCGTTAGACACAGTAATCCAAGGCATGACGTTATAGGTCTGTTCACCTCCTCTAGAGTCGCAAAATATACATTGTACGACATGAGATGTAACGTTGGTTTTGTACGCATGGCCGGCGCAGCTTGGCTGCCTGCTTACGCTATTTATCCAAAATAAGCATTCCCTTGTCCGTGTGCATTTTGTTTGTTGCCTGTACAATTACTAGCCCCCGGTATATATTGTTGTGTTTTAACTTGCAATGCCGTACTGCACGCTTATTAATTAAATTTGTGCATGTTGGGATACGCCTTGTCATGCAGCTATCACGGTAAAAGCTTATGTCGCAAAATGTTCGTTGTTTGTTCGTATTATCTTGTTCCCTCTGAGGAGAAAGGCACAATTTAGAAATAGAGTTTCTGTAGGTCAGACAGCCTGTTATCGAATTCATGCACTGCGGCGGTATCATGCGGTGCTAACAAGGGATCAAGATCTACCAACGTTATTTTGCCAAGATGCAAGGCATATTGAGAATACAAGGAATTGTCCCAAAGAATTTCTGACTGCTGGCTTGCCCACTCACGGTAAGCCGTAAGACTTCGCGTAAGACATTGCATGACGTTAATAGAACGTTCCTCGCCGAGCTGGGCATGATGATGGTAGCCCCGAAGGTTTTCTCCATCAATACGCTCGACGAGAGTAAATATTACACGGCTACTCTTAACACCTGGCTGACCTGTATTAGGATTGCCGCCAATAAAGGCATGATGCTGCGGTATGTAAATGCCTGCTTTGTGCATTGCATTAAAGTGGCGCTCAGTAGTATTTGCGATATGCAGCAATTCTTCTACAGATCGGTCGTGTCCATCCTCGAGATTAGGTCCAGGATACCAACGCAGAATAGTATCTTCAGGAAGAGCATCATAGTGTGTGAGTTTGTTGCGTTGTCCGTTTACTGCCCTGCTGAGGGGCTCAATCAAGGGCGTGCCTGTCTTTTCTGGAAGTCTGCCATATACGCGCCCATTGCCAAATATCATAAAGTTCACCCTGCTGTTATATAAAAAATTATTCTAACAGCAAAAAACATAATGTCAAGTATGCACGTATCTACTAAAAGTTTAATGGACGAACTTCTAGTACATCCTGTATAAGCTGAAGGCGATCTTGAGCCTGCTGGCTGGGCTGTGGACCATATGGCCACATATATGGGTCAATATCGACAAGATAACGCCTGGGTGGCTCAGACGGAGCGAGGGCTGGTGATCCTACTGCGAATTGCTCATCAGCGGGAAGGTCAGCAAGGTAGTATGACGGCTTTTCTTGTTGAACCCATTGGTAGTAACGCTGTAGGGCCGGATTTACGGGCGTAATGGGAGCTTGTGAAGCCTCTGGACCTTGCGTTATGCGTTCCACGACGGTATATAATACTGGCTCGGGATCAAGTGCTAGGTAATGTACGTGGTTTGGGATGGCGATGCCTAGGGATTGTACTCTCTCGAAGTGCTGACTCGAGATTTTTAATATGTCAGGGGCGCGAAGCCCTGTTTCCCCTAGCAAACGACACATGGATAGGCGACGTAATAGTAGGCGCTCGTCACCAGGATGGTCGTATATTTTTGGCTTCTTATCGCCTGCTTTGTTGGCGTTATATTCTACATGCGCAATCAGACTATTCCAATTTGGTGTAATCATGTGAATAGCCCTGGCCGCTGCAGGAGTTGTTGTTGCGCTTGAGTTATTTCGGCATGGAATGAGTCTATGGACTGGTCGAGCCAGCGCCGTTGATTGGTAGTTGTCGAGCCTATGTCGGTAAGCCACCATTGAGGTTGTTGAGCACCCGACTCTGCGTGGTTAATGCCATAAGTGTATTGATGTACGTTATGAATGTCATCGAACGTCCAGCTTTGCTCTTGCTGAAGCGACCACTGTTGGTATAACGAGATGATACCAGGCAGTTTTGCTGCCTTGGCTACTGCGAGTGGCTGCTCGAGTGCCTCTTGTCTGCTGCTATAGGCTGGCTCGATGTAGTCAACAGCAGCAAAAATAGCCCGTCGGCCAACTTGATAGCGGAAGGATGGTATATGCAGGCCAAGCTTGGACAGTACGGTTAAGTGGTCGATGTGATCAGCGAAACTAAAATCTCGCCGAAAGATACTCTTTGTATCAGCCCTAAAGGCTTCTGGCCTGCCCCTGTCTAGTGCAAGTCGTACTGATGGCTCGTCGCCCAGTATCGGGAGTGTGGCGTATTGTTCTTGCAGACTCAACGTACCGCGGTACGTTGGTTGCTTACGAGCCCTAAACCGGGGTTGTTGTATGAGGGCATGGTTGTATATTGCTAACAAAGTCGGCTCTTGGCCAACATTGGTTACATAACGGTGCGAATCGGTTTGCTCATTTGAGGCAACAATAGTTAGCTTAGTGGGATCGGTTGGTGGTGGTAGGGCCGCTGGTATATTGTCTGTTTCATAGAATAAACCTCCAATGGCGAGCTCGGGATTTACTTGAGATGGTCGACAGATCGTATAAGAAGGCTGGTCATCCCGCTGTACGCCTTTATGGGCGGTGAGATATAAAATAGTGGACCCCTGCTCCAAAAGCCGCATGTGTGCTTGCTGATGAGGTATTGGTGGGTGCGCTGGGTAGATTGTGGACTCCCAGGCAAAATGATCGTGCAGCCTGTAGCTAACAGTTTGTTCGGCGGTACCTGTAGTTAGTAATGTACGATGGGCAGCAGCAGTGTATGTTCCCTGACGCAGGAGCGCAGCCGAAAGAACAGTGTGCACATCAAGTGCGGAGGGGTTGGTGGTTGAGAGACGTTCTGTCATGGTCGCTACAACAAAAAAAGGGCCTTTTGGCCCTTTTGACTATTCGGCTTCCGCGAGTTCGTAGGTAGCCTTGGCTACACGCTTGAACTGCGACTTCCCTTGCAGATTTAAGAGGATGGTAGTCTCTTTTACGAAGCGGCTCGATAGTACACGCTTAACGATTTCATCGCGGTGCAATGGTTCGCCTGCGTCGCGGAGAACTTCGGTAATAATGTCGGCAACCGTTCCCTTTTGGTAACCCCACTCTTTAAGCGCGTAGATGCCGCGGCCAATAAGCACGAAGCGCTTGTCTTTGATGAGCTCATTGTGGATAGCCTGGGTAGTAACATCGCGGCGTTTAAAATCAGAATCTTTAATTGCGCCTGCAATTTCGTTAAAATGCATGTGTTTGCCGTGAGTTTTAAGAATAACGTAGATTTTATCGCGGATATTCTTGGGGTTTACCATTGGCCACTTAATAAGACCCCATTGGCCGTTAAGAGTAGCTAGGTTTTTGGAGATGCTGGCTAAAGCACTTGCCTCTTCGGCTGAGATGCTAAGAGTTGGAGCAACTTCCTGCATGGTTACTGGCTCACCCTTCTTTTTGATGATGGCTGTAATGCTTGAGATAACTTCTTTGATGGCCTTTTCGTCGCGAACAGATGCGCAGCCAACTGCCTGGTGGTAGTGGTCGGTGTCTTCGATCGATACAAGCTGTGGGCAGAGTGTTGCCAAGAAGGCAATGCGAGATTGGTCGGTACGGCTGTTCTCTGAGGTAAGCTGAGCGCTCAGGTCGCTAATGCGGGCAGCACAACCCATTTCTTTAATATGAGAGTTGAGGGCGCGTTCAATTTCGCTAATATGAGGCATTTCGCCCTGCTCTGCTTGAGATTTGAGCCGAGCAATAACAGCTTTTTCGAGCTGACGTACACGCTCGCGGGTAATTCCTAAGAGTTCACCGATTTGCTCCAGGGTCTCTTTG
>Ga0075366_10000269_pt1 | contig 23071 bp, 16 predicted proteins | sample EndMethybrTD3031_FD_72351 | JGI IMG/M metagenome (GOLD analysis project Ga0075366, IMG submission 72351) | Populus endosphere microbial communities from Tennessee, USA - Endosphere MetaG P. TD hybrid TD303-1 | ecosystem: Host-associated > Plants > Roots > Endosphere | place: USA: Tennessee...
GATATCCTGGAATTGAAAAACGTACTGATAGGCGAAGTTTGGCTATGCTCGGGCAGTCTAACATGGAAATGCCGGTTGCAGGTTGGGGAAAAATAAATGATTACGAAAAAGAAATGGCCGCGGCCAACTACCCCAATATTCGCCTGTTACAGGTTGAGCATATAACCAGTAGCGTGCCATTGGCCGATGCTAAAGTAACCAAAGGTGGCTGGGTGCCTTGTACGCCCGAAAATGTAGCCGAGTTTTCATCGACAGCCTATTTTTTTGCACGCGAGATCTATAAAAAAACAGGTATGCCTATCGGCCTTATCCATACCTCGTGGGGAGGGACTGTTGCCGAGGCCTGGACAAGCGGACCGGCGTTAAGAACAATACCCGAGTTTGTTGCCCCGTTAACTACCGTTGAAACAGAAAATAAAGAAGAAGCCCAAAAAGCCTATGTACTTAAGGCGCAACAATGGCAAAATCTTATTGCCGAAAAAGATTCAGGATACAGCCAGGGCAAGCCGGTTTGGCTGGCGAATAACCTTGATGTTTCTAAATGGCATGATATGGTTTTGCCATCCAATTTAGAAAAAACCTTGCCAAATTTTGATGGCGTTATCTGGTTGCATAAAAAAGTTGTTATTCCTGCCGATTGGGCCGGTAAGCCTGTTAAATTAAGTTTAGGCGCGGTAGATGATGCCGACATAACCTGGTTTAACGGAGAGAAAGTAGGCGAAAACACGGTTTACAACGTGCCAAGAATGTACACCATTCCCGGCAATCTGGTTAAGGCCGGCGAAAATGTTATAACCATCCGTGTTTATGATGCTACAGGTAATGGCGGCCTTTACAGCGATGCCAAACTACTTTACCTTGCCAATGACAACGGCCAGCAGCTTCCCTTGAACAGCGCCTGGCAATACCATATAGGGCTCAATCTTAAAAGCATGCCGCCTTTTCCAGCAGATCCTAAAAGCCCAAACAGGCCCTCGGTATTATTTAATGCGATGATTAATCCTTTTATACAGTACGCTATTAAAGGCGCTATCTGGTACCAGGGTGAAGCAAATTCGGGCAGGGCATATCAGTACCGCCAATTGTTCCTCACCATGATAAATGATTGGCGTGCAAGATGGGGCGAGGGTAACTTTCCTTTTTATTTTGTGCAGTTAGCCAATTATTACGTTACCGAGCCTCAGCCTTCACCTTCGGACTGGGCCGAACTGCGCGAAGCTCAGCTAAAAACGTTATCGCTGCCCAATACAGGCATGGCGGTTGCCATTGATTTGGGAGGTTATGACATCCATCCAAAAAACAAGCAGGAAGTAGGGCGCAGGCTGGCATTGAACGCCCTTGCCAAAACCTATGGCGAAAAAATTGACTATTCAGGCCCTATATTTCAAAAATATGCCATTAACGGCGAAAAAATAACTATTTCGTTTAAATACGGCAATGGTCTTAAAACAGCCGATGGCCAGACCTTAAAAGGCTTCGCTATTGCCGGCGCCGACCAAAAATTTTATTGGGCGGATGCCGTAATTGTTGGCGATAAAGTTATAGTAAGTAGTTCCCAGGTAGCAAACCCTGTAGCGGTACGCTATGCGTGGGGTGTTAACCCGGTTTGTAATTTGTACAACGCCGCGGGCTTGCCGGCGTCGCCATTCCGTACCGACGAATGGCCCGGTGTAACGCTGGGAAAGAAATAACGGTATTATGATATTGCCTTAAAATTGGGCTTGTCCATATATAAACCGCTTCCCCGCAAATAAAAATAATGTATAAGTTTAGCCAATGAAATTTAGCGAAGCTATTGTAAACAATAAACATCACAATATTGAATGGATAAATAATTTACGGCTGATAAGTATGTTTGCCGTAATTGTGTTACATACCGCTTCGCCTTTGCTTTTTGCCTATAAAAGTGTTCCTTTAAATGATTGGCTCTCGGGTGATGTTTACAATGCGTTGGTGCGTTTTGCCGTCCCGGTTTTTGTGATGATAACCGGGGCATTGTTACTGCATCGCGAATACAAGCTTGGCGCTTTTTTAAAAAAGCGTATAGGCAGGCTCATCCTTCCGTTCCTTTTCTGGAGCCTGGTTTATATCGGATACAAGCTTTATAACGAGGAGTTTGCTTTCAGCGGCCATCTTTGGCCCGATGTAAAATATGTATTAAACCAACTGCAATCAGGCGCTTATTATCACTTATGGTATGTATACTTGTTAGTTGGGTTGTATTTGTTAATCCCGGTGCTGGCTAAGTTTGTGCAACATGCTACCGAAAGGGAAATAGTGTATTTTCTGGTGATTTGGATTGTGGCAATGCTATTGGGCACGCCATATTTAAGCATTTTTAACACAGCAGTAGATGTTCATAATTTTACGGGGTATGCAGGTTACCTTGTATTAGGTCATTATCTTGCTTACAAGCGATTTGATTTTCGTGGGCTGCCATTTGTTGCTGCACTGTTGTTTGTTGCCATGGCAGCCTTTGTAAGCTGGGGCACCTATCATTTACAGGTAAAAGATCATGAGCTTAAAACTTTCTTTTACGAGCCGGTTGGCCCATTTGTAGCTGTACTGGCAACATGCGTGTTTTTAGCAGCTAAATACACCAAAGTAAAGCTTAACGCAACAGTTAAAACCATTTTTAATAATGCCGGTAAATATACCCTGGGTATTTACTTAAGCCACGCTTTAGCGCTAAATATCTTTGATTTAAACGACATTAATTTTACCGTTTTCAATCCATGGTTCAGCATCCCTTTAATAGCGTTTATTTGTTTTTTATTATCATGGTTGCTGGTATTTGGCATGAGCAAGGTGCCGGTTGTAAAGTATTTAGTTGGATAACGTCCATCAAATACAATAATCAGCAAACATTATCCGCCTAAACGCATTATTGAAAGCAAACACAACTATTGCCGATGGATTCAGTTACCCACATTACTTTAGGCGCCTGCGTTGGCGAGCTTGTATTGGGCAAAAAATTGGGTAAGCAAGCTTTGTTATGGGGAGCCGTTGCTCAAAGTTTGCCTGATATTGATAGCGCCGCCGCCTTGTTTGTTTCGGCAGACCGGGCGCTGTTGGTTCATAGGGGCATAACTCATTCTGTGTTTTTTGCGATAGTTGCCGGTGTGACCTTAGCTTTTTTGGCCAGGCGGATGCATCATAAGGTTTACCTGCAGTTTGCCACACTGGTTTTGTTCTTTTGCCTTCAACTTTTTTTACATGATTTGCTGGATACGTGTAATGCCTACGGCACAGGTTTATTTGAACCATTTAGCCACCAGCGTTTTTCTGTCAATTTGCTTTATGTAGCCGATCCTTTGTTTACCATGGGTTTGCTTACAGCTTCCATAGTTTTGGCTTTTAAAAGCATGAGGCATAAATACCGCAGCAGGTGGGCTTTTACCGCTATCACTCTTTCGGCTTTGTACTTGTGCTTTGCAGGGTTTAGTAAATTGTACATCGGCAGCAGGGTAAAGGCGTCGTTTAAAGATAAGCAGGGCCAAAATTATGAGTATTTAACAACCCCGGCGCCGTTTACCAGTATGCTTTGGTATGTTGCAGTACCCGCAAATAACGGATATTACACAGCCTATAGCTCTGTTTTAGATAATCCTCATGAACCTTTAACTTACCATTATTACCATAAAAACGATTCGTTGTTAAACCAGGTAAAAAACAAAATGGTGCTAAATAACCTGCTTGCATTTGCCGGCAAATACTATATTTTAACTAAAGTTGATAGTAATATCCATATCAATATCCTCCGTTTCGGACAGGTGCAGGGCTGGGCGTCATCCGATGCGCCATTCGCTTTTAGCTATCCTTTGGTAGCTGCAACAAACCAAAAACTAATACTGCAAAAAGGCCGTTTAAGCGGTTGGAATAGTTATTCGTTTCAAATTTACCTTCAGCGCATCCTCGGAACGCCGGTTGTTAACTATAAGCCCTATCACCAAAACTAATATGAACTGGTATTTACCTGCAATTGCCCTCTATCTTATCCTGGTTGTTTTTGTTTGCTTTCGTATTTTATATGATATCCGGTCGGCAAGTAAAACCTTCGCTTATTTGCTCATTACTATATTGGTGCCGGTAATAGGCATGGTTATTTATTTTGCTGTAGGCGCCAACTACCGCAAAAATAAAATATACTCAAAAAAAATTGTGAGCGACAGTAAGCTGCGGGCCGAGATCCGCGAAAAGATCGTAGCGGAGTCGGAAAAAACATGGAATACCGGCGATAACGACTTAAAAGGCCATAGAAAACTTACCCGGCTGCTGCTGAATGATAATAGCCCGCTAACCGGCAATAACGATGTAAAGCTTTACGTGAATGGCGAAGAAAAATTTCCCGATGTAATAACCGCTTTAAAAAATGCCAAACACCACATCCACATGGAATATTATATTTATGAGGATGGCGATATTGGTAACCAGATAAAAGATATCCTCATCAAAAAAGCAGCCGAGGGCGTAAAAGTCCGGTTTATTTATGACGATTTTGGCAGCCGCTCCATACGCCACACGCTGGTACCACAATTAATAGCCGGTGGAGTAGAGGCTTTTCCCTTTTATAAGATCCTGTTCATCGCGCTATCCAACCGTACCAATTACCGCGACCATCGCAAGATCATTGTTATTGATGGCTGTACCGGTTTTGTAGGCGGTATTAACGTGAGCGACAGATATATCAACAACAGGGGCAAAAAACAAGTGTATTGGCGGGATACGCACTTACGCATTAACGGCCCCGGCGTGTATTATCTCCAATACCTGTTTATATGCGACTGGAATTTTAGCGCCGGTAAAAAACTAAGGCTGGAGAAAGAGTTCTTTTGTTCGACAGAAAGCGCCAAAGGCGAGGCCATCGTACAAATTGCCGCCAGCGGGCCCGACTCAGATATACCTACCATTATGTACTCGCTCATCCAGGCTATTGGTTTGGCCGAGGAAGAGCTATTGATAACATCGCCGTATTTTATCCCCGGCGAAAGTGTTTTGGATGCACTTAATGTTGCTGCCCGCAGCGGGGTTAAAGTTAAGCTGTTGGTACCCGGTAGGTCAGATTTAGCGTTGGTTAACGCTGCTTCGCGGTCATATTACCGCGAAATACTTGACGCAGGCGTTGAAGTGTATTTATACAAAAAAGGATTTGTACACGCCAAAACCCTGGTGGCAGACGGGCAATTGGCAATAGTTGGCACTGCCAATATGGACCAACGAAGTTTTGAGCTCAATTTTGAGGTAAACAGCATAATATATGACGATAAAGTAGCTGGCCAGTTAAGGAATATTTTTTATAACGATATTAAAGATGCCGCGATGATTAATCCTAAAAAATGGGCCAAACGCAGCCTGTTCAAACAATTGCCCGAAAAGTTGGTGAGGCTTTTATCGCCATTGATGTAAGCTACTGCGTGGTCACACGTAAATTCAAAGTATCTGTTTGCATAGCGGTAAATATGCCCAGGCCATTTGTAACATTGGTAGGCTCGTTAAGCAATGCCTGCGAATCCCTGGAAATATTGGTAGTCAGTATGTTGATATACTCCAGGTTAACCCGCATTAATATCACTTTGTAGTGCCCGTAATAATTAAATGACGATTGTACCAGGTTGTAATAAGAGGCCCGCTCCGCGTTGATCTGGAAGCTGGGCTCATTATTACTGCGGATGTAAGATATATAATAGGGGTCGTTGTCAAGGTTTTTAAATACCAGTAGGTGATATAATGAATCGGGATTGCTCCACCTCACTGTGGCCCTTGCCACATCGGCATATAAAGGGTTAATGATACTGGGTACATGAAAAACACTATCCGACAGGGTGAAATTCTGCGGCTTGCCAGGCATGATGGTGGTAGCGCTGATAAGGACATTGGCATAAGTAAACTCCATGGTATACGTTTTACCGCTGGTAATAAAGGATTGATCGGCATAGGTATAAGTGCCGCTGGCGCTCTCGGTTAGTTTAACACTTTTACTGCCGTCAGATACCCTTATACTTAAGCCCGTAAGTGCGGCGCCATAAGTTGCGGTATCGGTAAGGCTTTTTTGCTGGTAAACTTTTATACTTAGGGTAGTACCCGGTACCAGGTAAGCCTCCACAACGGGCTTGCTAGTAGCCAATATATCCGACTGATTTTTTTTACACGATGTCAGCAGTATCAAACTGCCCATTAAACTTAATGCGATATAGCGCGTATATATTTTTATTTCCATCTTAAGCTGAGTGTTAGGTTGGGGGTAAAGCCCAGGTAATTTACATTGGTAGTTATAACCTGGTTGTTTTGCACCTGGTACTCACGGTACCAGGTATTGGTGTGGTTGTAAACGTTAAAGAATGATAAGCCTATCGAGCCTACTTTATGACCATCGATTTTGAGCAGATCGTAAGATACCGACATATCCAAACGGTGATAAGCCGGCAAGCGTTCGCCGTTTTTATCGCTGATGTTCAGGTATGTTTTACTGTTGCCATCGGCTGTTTTGATGGTGTACGTTGATAGGGGAGCGGTATATGGCCTGCCGGTGCTGAACAGGAACGTAGCCGCGAAGTTCCACCTGTTATAGTGATACATATTGATGGATTTAAACTCGTGTCGTACATCCTGGTTGGCATCGTAGTAATAATCGCCAAAGGCGGCAAATTTATTCTGGGCTTTGGCCAGTGTATAGCTTACCCAGCCGGTATAGTTGCCCAGCTTTTTTTGCACCAGTAATTCAACGCCTGCATCGCGGCCGGTGCCGGTATAAAAATCTTCGGTTACAGTTTGTGTTTGCGGCGAAGCCTCGCGGAAACCGCCGCCACCGGTTTGAGTTTGCTTTACAGTATACTGTGTGAGCCCGGTAAGGGTTTTATAATAACTTTCAACGCTGATTAAAAACTCATCGTTTTCATAGCTTAACCCGCCTATGTAATGCCTTGCCGTACCCACCGGGATGTTGCTGCCGTTGGATAGCACCCAAAAGTTACGGTCGCCCGAAAGGATGTCCTGCCTGATTACCTGGTTTTCAAACTGGTAAAACTGGCCGGTAGCACCCTTCACGGTAAAATGCTCGTTCAGGCTGTAACTGGCCGAAAGCCGGGGCTCAAAGTATGGCTTACCTGTTGGCCCATAATAACTGGCGCGCAAACCCGGCTGTATATGGAAGTTATTATTGGGGTCGATAGAAAGTTCGGCATAAACACCTTCCAGCATGGCGTTGGTATGCTGGTTAATAAGCTTGCCGGTATCATTTTGGGTATATTCGTAATCAATTTTTTTATAGTTAACAAAGCCTCCAAAAAGCAGCTTATAGTTTTCGCCTGCCTGCCATTCCCATTCAGATTTATAGCCGATATCTTTTAAGTGGTTGGTTTCTAACGTGCTATTGCTGAACGTATGCGCAATGCCATTACTATCTAGCAACGAACCGCCCGAAGTGGCCCGCTCCCTGTTATTAAAATAGGAGGAGTAGGTGATATAATTGTTGGAGTACAGTTTTTTGCCCCATTGCCTGAACCATTTTACACTACTGCCCAGGTTGCCGTATTTGGTATAATCGGTAATGCCAATTCCACTGCCCGATCCCGACAGGCCCGGCGGTAGCCCAAGGGTACGGCTGTTATCGGTTTTATCGGTGCCGGAGTAATAGCTTACCGAAACTTTGTCCTTATCGCTAATGGTATAGGTATATTTAGCGTTGGCATCGTAAAAATAAGAGGCCGGAGTTACCTGGTTAGCAAAACCGCCCCCAAAACCTCCGCCCGGTCCGCGACCGCCGCCGCCTTGGGTGGTCGACGTTTGATTAAACTGGTTAAAAATTTTATTGTAAAAGGGCCCCTGGTATGATCGCCTGATGGAAAGCAGCAGCGTTTCGTTTTTTGACAGTGGTGTTTCCAGGAAACCGCTCGCGCTCAGCAAGCTCAGGTCGACACCCATATTGGTTTCATTTTTGTTGCCCTCCTTACCGTTAATTTCGGTAACGCTTGATAGCCTGCCGCCATATTTAGAGGTAAAGCCGCCCTTGTACAGTTGCACATCCTTGACCGCGCTGGCGTTGAATGCGCTGAAGAAACCATACAGGTGATCGACCTGGTAAATGGTAAAGCCATCCAGCAAAACAAGGTTTTGATCGGGGGTACCGCCACGTACATAAGCGCCCGATGATGATTCGTTGGTGCCGCTTACGCCCGGCATCAGCTGAAAAGCGCGAAGGATGTCCTTATCGCCCATGGTTGGCAGTTTATCTAAATTTGCCGGCGAAAGCTGGAGCACGCCCACCTGCCTGCTATCGGTGTTCATAACTCCACTTTTTTTGCCGGTAATGCTAACTTCATTTAAGGTGTTTAACGATGAGTAAAGGCCGCAGATAAGCGTATTGTTAATTTTATCGGCGCTGAGCCTGAAATAGTCTGTTTGATAACCCGAGTAGGACACCTCGACAACACAGGTATCTGAAGGCACCCGCAAAAAGGTAAAATAACCGTCGGAATTACTCATCGCGGTCAAATCGGAGTTCCGGATCCTTACCGACGCTGAGGGAAGCGATTCGCCGGTTAGCTGGTCAATTACCCGCCCGTTTATACTGAACATGAAATGCTTGGGTGAAAGCTTTGGCGCTATATCCTGCTCGTCATCATCGTTTTTTTTGCGTTTTATTTTTGCGTTGGCTGCCTGCAACGAAAGTTGATTGAGCTTTTTTAGCCGCGCCAGGTCGTCGGTATTTTTGAGGATGTAAATAGTGCCGGTCGATTCTATCCAGTATTTCAAATCGTGTTCCTGGCAAACCTGCTTGATAACGCTTTTTAGGGGTTCTTCAAAAAAGTGCTCAACCACATCCATGCTGGCCAGTTGTTCCTTATCATACACAATCCGGATTTGATAAGTGGTTGATATGGTATCAAGCATTTGATCAAGCGTACACAAAAAAAAGTGGTTTATAATAATGTCCTTCAGCTTTTTTTGCGTTTGCTGTGCCTGGGTGGCCGAATGGCCTAAACCTATAATGGTAAATAACAATAAGGAAAATCTCTTCATCAGGGGTGTATTTTCTTTGCAACGAAATTGCACCCTATTTACATCCGCATAAAATAAATGCGACATCTGGCGGGCTTGTGTAGATAAAGAGGAGGAATGTGTAGTGGGTTGACTAGCGGCGAGTTGGGTGTGGCCTATTAAAAAAGAGTGAAAATTGCAAACTGACTATCTGTAATGATAAAAGATCCCCCTGTCAAAAGGAGTCCACACGCAGGCTGTTTGGCCACAGGCTTTAAGGGCGTTGTTGGCCCACGTATTACAGGTATAAAACATGTTATATTTACGGTTGGCTTCGTAAAATGCGTCGCTTGTTCCATAATTGGCATTTGTTTTTATGTTGATCACATTACCGGTGACATCTCTTTTAAAACTATCGTTGACAAACGTTATCAGCCTTTTGTACTGATCATTGCTGATCATTATTTTTTTGCAATCATTATTCTCCGGCATCGACTGATAATAGGTAGCATGAATAGCGGAAGTACTTAAAGCGAAGGCGGCTTTAAAAGCGGTGCTAAATTTCAATTGCGACCAGGTAGGGGTGTTGAGGTAAAAACCTTTATCGCCCCAGCCCACAGCAAGGTATTTTGCAGTAGTATCATGGCCTACGGTATTTTGGTAGGGCATTTTCTTACTCCAATCCATAACCTGGTTTTTAACGGGCACTACAATATCTGTGTGATCGCCATTGGTAAGAATATAGATTGCTACATCAGTTGGCGTTCCCGGCTCCTTTTTCACAGTCCAAACAGAAAGTAAAAAAGCCGCCAAAAGGAACAGTGCCACAAATGCTACTACACCTAATACGGTCCTTAAAGTTATCTTCTGAATTTTTTTGATGATTGTCATAACAGGTTTGGTTTGTTGTTAATACGATAAATGAAATAAGGTAACCTTATGTTAACACCAGTTGATCAATTTTAACAGCGATAATATGACAGGCGATAGAAATACCTCAATCGAAATAATTAAAACACGAAAGCCCATTGCATCATAAACAACAGGCTTTCGTGTTTTAAATAAAGGGAGGCTAAAATAATGGTCATTTATAGGGCTATCCCTTTTTATTAAGCCATTGCTTAATACGCGAATTGAGTAGTATACCCACAATAGTACAGGCCACTAAAAGATATACAATCATGATGTGCTTTGGCATTTTATTTTGGTTTATAATCTGCAATAAATGTAACAGGCATGATACATTTATTGCAAGTGTTTATGAAAATAAATATTTAACCGGTTGGGAAAAAAAGTCAAACGCCTTAAGTACGGTAACCCTTTGATATGATGTGTTTTCGCTGGCCTGATTTAGAGTTTCATAATATAAAATTTACGTTTATTTAAAATGGCCCCAAAAAACGCGTAAAAAAAACATTTTTAAAGCCAAAAAACGCCGGTTTAACGTAGTGTCACACTAACACTATTTCAACGGTAAAACACATTTATTGCTATTTTATTAAAGAATAAATGTGCGGTTGACGATTCTAAAAGTTTTATAACTATTTATTAAAATAAACGTAAAAATGAAAATGCCTATTGTAACATTCGGATTACAATATAAATTTGCTTTACCCTAATTAATTTAAAAAATGATAAACCAATTAACATTAGAACAAAAGCTTCAAGGCGTGATCTTAATGATCATTTGCTTTATTGCCGTAGCTAACTACTTAATTAAGTGAGTGCCGACAGAGAAGAGAAAAAATTAAGGTGCCTTTTTCGGAGGCACCTTTTTTTATGGAGTTAACCTGGATTTTTCTTTTTAAAAACGAAGTATAACTATGTCTTTCCCTTTAGACATAAGTACGCTGTATGCTTTATTAATGTGGATATATTACGGGTTCCTGGTCTGTCCGTCGCCCTTTACAATCCATTTGTAACTGGTAAGCTCGTCAAGGCCCATGGGGCCGCGTGCATGGAGTTTTTGCGTGCTGATACCAATCTCGGCACCTAAACCAAATTGCGCGCCATCTGTAAAGGCTGTGGATGCGTTGGCGTAAACCGCTGCAGCGTCAACATCGTTTAAAAACGTCGCAATGTTACCGGCATCTTCAGATATGATGGCTTCGCTATGTTTAGAACTGTTAATGGCGATATACTCCAATGCTGCCTTAAAACTGTCAACCGTTTTAATGGCCATTTTCATTGATAGAAACTCGGTACCAAAATGCTCGGGACGGGCCTTGTGCAGCAGGGTTTCAGGATAGTTGCCTTTTAAGGCTTCAAAAGCCTGTTCATCGGCAAACAGCTCAACTTCTTTCTCTTTTAATATATAGCTTAGGCGCGGCAGGTCGGTTAACCTGGCGGCGTGAACAATCAAGCAATCCAGTGCATTGCATACGCTTACCCTGCGGGTTTTGGCATTGGCAACAATCTCAGCGCCTTTTTCCAGATCGCCTGTCTCGTCAAAATAAGTATGAACAATACCGGCGCCGGTTTCAATAACCGGTACTTTGCTGTTATCCCTCACAAAATCAATTAGCGATTGGCTGCCGCGTGGTATTAATACGTCAACGTACCCAATGGCATTTAATAAAGCAGCTGTTGCTTCGCGTTCTGCAGGCAAAAGTGTTACAACGTTGGTATCTATGTTGTGCTGATTTAATACTTTATGAATGATACTGATTATCGCCCGGTTAGAGTGGTCGGCATCGCTGCCACCTTTTAAAATACTGATGTTGCCGGTTTTAAAGCAAAGTGCGAACACATCGAAAGTAACATTAGGCCTGGCTTCGTAAATAACGCCGACAACGCCCAGCGGCACGCGCACTTTTGAAATAGACAGCCCATTGGGCATTTCTGTTTCCGAAAGCTGTTTACCTAAGGGGCTATCCAGTTTTGCAACGCTGATCATATCGGCTGCAATAGCTTCTATACGGGTAGCGCTAAGTTTCAACCGGTCGTATTTGGGATCCTGAGGATCCATTAAATCAAGATCTTTTTGGTTTTCGGCTAATATCAGGGCGGTTTGGGCAATAGCTTTGGCAGCCACGTCTAGCAAAACCTGGTCAATAAGGGCAGGGGCGAGGGTTGGTTTGCGGCCCGCAGCCTGTGCCTTCTCGAAATATATTTTGTAACTCATTGTTAACCTTGTAAATAAAGATAATCATAATGCACCAAAGGCTTCTGGTTTTTTTGCCCGATGCGCTCTTTAGCTTTGTCCGATCCGTATTCGGCGATGCCCAATCCAATCAGCTTTTGGTTTTCATCCATCAGCTTAATAATATCGCCCTTTTTAAAGTCGGTTATTACCTCGGCTATCCCAACGGGCAGTAAACTTGTGGCCTTGCTTGATATCAGCGCGGCTTTGGCACCTGCATTGACTAAAACGGCACCCGTAGCCGATTTTTCGGAGTGGGCAATCCATTTCTTTTTGCCCGATGCTGTTTTATTGGGGATAAACCGGGTATGGACCACTTTATTATCCAATACATCGGTTAGTATATTGTCGCGTTTGCCATTTGCAATATGCACCGCGATACCCAATTGCGCCGTTTTTTGCGACATGGTTGATTTGGTGATCATCCCCCCGCGCCCAAACTGCGATTTTCCTGACGAAACAAACGCTGCAAAATCAACTACCGAACCGGCCACCTCTTCGATAACTGCTGATCCCGGAGCCTTTGGGTCGCCATTATAGATGCCGTCAACATTGGTGAGCACTATTAATGCCTGGGCATTTAGCATAGATGCAATTAATCCGGCCAGTTCATCATTATCAGTAAACATCAGTTCGGTTACTGACACCACATCGTTTTCATTCACTACCGGTATAACCTGGTGCTGTAGCAATAAATCGAGGCAGTTTTTCATGTTTAAGTAGTGCATCCTGTCCCTGAAATCCTCTTTGGTAACCAATACCTGTGAGCAAAGGATATCAAAACGTTCAAAAAGCTGCGAATAAGTATTGATTAGTTTTACCTGCCCGATAGAGGCTAAAAGCTGCCTTGCAGCTATGGCGTCATATTTTTCGGATATCGTGATCAGGCTGCGGCCGGAAGCCACGGCGCCGGATGATACCAGGATTACTTCTTTTCCTTGTTTTTTAATAGCGGCTATCTGGCCAACCAAATGTTCTATACGCTGCAGGTCGGGCAAGCCGTTTTCGCGGGTAAAAACATTTGATCCTATTTTGATGATGATGCGCTGGTAATTGAACGACATTATAAATTAGTACAGGTTGAGCCGCCAATATTACAAAATTGGCAGGGAAGAGGGCGACATTATTTGAAAATATATCCACTAAAACAGTAGATATTATAGAAAAATATGAATTGAGCCTTGACACGGGGGAAAATATTTCTATTTTTGTCGACTAATTCAATAGACTATGTATAATATTTACTCTTTTATTACTATCGCCCCTTTAAAAATGCAGTTAAATGTCATGTGTTGCTGTTGATAGTCTCAATCTTTAAGCTATTTACAACAGGTAAAACAACAAACAACATTAAATTATACTGGATCCTTTTCATGAAAACACTTATAAATTCATTTAGACTTATAGCACTTTTTGTACTCCTTGTCCCGACGATGAGCCATGCTCAACTTAACGGCTCATACATCATCAGCGGTATTGTAAAAGACGATCACGGGCAGCCACTAATAGGCACTACCGTTAGTATTAAAGGTACTACCAACAGCACGGCATCTGATAGCACCGGTAAATTTTCATTAACCACAAGCGCAAAACTGCCTTACACTTTAGTTTTTACCGCAGTGGGTTTCCAGCCGCAGGAATTTTTTGTTAAAAACGCCAATAGCGCGCTAAATATTCAGTTGTCCAGCCAATCGTTATTAATTAACGAAGTGGTAGTAACTGCATCCCGCAAGGAAGAGAAGCTTTTGCGTTCGCCGGTGGCTATCGAGAAGCTGAGTATTAACGCGCTTAAGCAGTCGCCTGGCCCAAGCTTTTACGATGCTTTGGAAAACGTTAAGGGTGTACAGATGACCACCACCAGTATAACGCTAAAAGTGCCTAACACACGCGGTTTCAACAGCCCGAATAACTTTAGGTTTATGCAGTTGGTTGATGGGGTTGATATGCAATCGGCAACGTTAGGCGTACCGCTTGGTAACGCCATAGGTCCCACCGAACTGGATATTGCCAGTATAGAAATTACGCCGGGCGCGGCCGCCGCACTTTACGGTACAAACGCTATTAACGGCTTATCAAACTTAATTACCAAAGACCCTTTTAAATACCAGGGCTTAAGCGTTTATCACCGCGAGGGAGTAAATCACGTAGGCAACGACAGGTTGGGTGCAAGCGCTCTTAATGAAACCGCTGTACGTTATGCCAAAGCATTTAACAATAAATTCGCTTTTAAAGTAAACTTTAGCTACATGCAGGGTAAAGACTGGCAGTCGGACACCCGAAAAGATCAAAACCCCTACAACCTGAAAACAGCAAATCCGGGTTTTCCGCCATTAACCGGAACCAGCAATGCGGCTTATGACGGCTGGAACAAATATGGGGACGATGCGCTTGCGGGTAGTAACACTGTTGTTGTAAAAGGCCTTACAGTTGATGGTAAAGCAATGCCGGGCCTAACCGTTGCCCGTACAGGATATAACGAAGTCGACCTGGTTGACCCGAAAGTTACCAACCTGAAACTGGATGGTACGTTATCTTATAAATTAACACCAAACACTGTATTATCTTACACCTACCGTTATGGCCGTTTAGATGGTGTATTTCAACGTGGCAACAAGATCTCGTTACAGGGCGCAACTGTACAAAACCATAAGGTTGAGTTAAAAGGAAAAGAGTTTTTGGTACGGGCTTATGAGTCGATAGAAAATACCGGCAACTCATTTAACGTAAAGCCACTGGCCGATAACCTTGATTTGAAACATGCCAGCAACTCGGCATGGGGTACTACATTTAAAAACGCGCTTAATACTTACGGTAGCGCAAATGGCGGTTTAACATCAGCAAACCTTGCCGCTGCCGAGCAATATGCAAGGGCAGCTGCCGATAACGGCAGGGTAGAACCGGGCACACCCGAATTTAATGCTTTAAGAAAAACAATTATTGGCATTAATAACTGGGATATTAAATCAAGCCTGATCCCGAACGCGCCTGAAACCGGTGGTGCAGCACTGTGGCAAAAAAGCCACCTGTACAATGCAGAAGCGCAGTGGGATTTAACAAGCAGGGTTAAGGTGGTGGACCTGTTGGTTGGCGGTGATGTACGCGTGTACGCCATTACCCCTGACGGTAATAACTTTGTTGATTTTAGTCGCCCGATTGCTGACAGAAATACTCCTTTGGCTGATGGAAGTTTTGGTAAAGATGTGATCTATAAAAAATACGGTGCGTTTACCCAGGTAACCAAAACCTTTTTCGACGAGAAATTAAAACTTTTTGGGTCGGTTAGGTGGGATTATAACCCTTATTTTGATCCTAAGTTTACACCGCGTTTAGCCGCAGTTTATACATTGAATGAGAACCATAATTTCAGGTTTACGTTCCAGAACGGGTACCGTTTCCCTTCATTGTTCGAAGCGCTATCGTACGTAAACAATGGCCGTGTTAAACGTGTAGGCAGTTTGCCGTTTATTAACGATGGCTTAGGCTATTTAGGCAATAGCTATACCCAAAGCTCTGTGGCCAACTTCAATTCGGTTGTTAACGCCGCCGGCGGTACCGACCAGGTTGCCCTGGCCAACAGGAACCTGTTAAAGATAGCCGACTTGCCACCTGCGCGGCCAGAACAGATCACTTCATATGAAGTAGGTTACAAAGGAATAGTGCTGGATAATAAAGTATTCATCGATATTGATGCTTACACCAACCGTTATGATGGCTTTTTGGGCCAGGTACAGGTATTTGTACCCAATGGTGCCACTGTTGGAACAGATGCGGGTGTATTAGCCATGCTTGATGTGAACCGCGACCCAACCACCGGCACAGCCAGCAACGCTGCAAGCCAGGGTCAAAGCAGGTATCGTGTTTATACCAATGCAAAAAATATTTACCATAACTACGGCTCATCTGCAGGTATCAGCTACAACTTTTATAAAAGGTATACCGTATCTGGCAACGTAAGCTTTAATAAACTAAAAGCTCAAACTACATCAGATATTTTTGTGACCGGTTTCAACACACCAGAGTGGTCGGGCAACCTTTCATTTGGCAATCGCGAAGTGGCTAAAAATCTGGGCTTTAACGTTGTTTACAAATGGCAGGAATCATTCCTGTGGGAGAGCCCGTTGGTAACAGGCAAGGTGCCTGCAATTGGTACATTTGATGCACAGGTTACTTACCGCGTTCCGGCTTATTACGCTACTTTTAAAGTGGGTGCAACGGATATATTTAACAAACGTTATTACCAGTATGCCGGTGGCCCCACTATCGGAGGCTTGTACTACGTTTCGGTTACACTTGATGGTTTGCTTGCTGGTAAATAAGCAAATCAAATTAACCTGATATAAAAAAAGCGGATGAGGCCAACTCATCCGCTTTTTTTGTTAATAATCTCGTCCAAAAGCCAACTTAATCCGCTAACACCTTTACCTCAATATTGCCGCGGGTGGCTTTTGAATATGGGCAGCCCTTGTGTGCTGCCTCGGCCAGTTTTTGGGCCACATCCCAATCAACGCCCGGAATATGCACATGCAATTCGGCAGATAAAGCATAGGCCGATTCACTTTCTTTATTAAAGGTAACATGCACATCCACAGTTGCCTGGGTAACATTCACGCCATCTCGTATACCTACGGAGCCAAGCGCCCCCAGGTAACAAGCGCCCCAGGCGCCGGCAAACAGCAATTCGGGGTTAGCATAACCATCTTCGCCACCCAATGCGGCCGGCTTTTTCAGTTCCATATCTATTACCCCGTCCTCAGATTTAATATGACCATCGCGGCCGCCTTTTGCTGTAACTACAGCGGTATATAATTTTTCCATGATTCAATTCCGTTTATAAAATCAACGATGAATACTTGTTTATGTTTGTCGGAATTCAACTTAGCCTGTTTTAACGATGTACATGCTTAAGCTTTATGAAACATTTAAAGGTCTGCTTACGCTTTTTTTAAGGTAAATTTCTATTAAATATTGCCGGCGTTTAACAGAGAAAATTTAGAGTTTCTGTGTTTTTACGCGTTTTGATAAACAAGCGAAATGTGTTTTATCGACTTTTTTGTGGATAAGATAAATGTTGATAACTTGGATGTGTTATTAGTAATATACATGTAAATAATTGATTATAAATAAGATAAATAAATTTAAAAATCAACACAGAATGTTAATAACCTGTTTATAACAAATTTATTTTTTTCTTGACAAAGGTGCCTTTTAGTCCCTATATTGTAATCATCAAGAACGACGTACTTTGACAGCCTTTCAGGAAAACAGAAATTGAATCGGGTGAATCTTCGGAGGAACTAAAGATCAAGGGAAGTTCACTGAGTTACATGAAAAAATGAAAATTACGAAAGTCTTTGAAAAAAGATTGTGACTAAAGGAGGTACCAGGAACGATGCGGGACTCTACGGAGAAACAAAACAGAACTGGTGATATCGCGGGTAGTCGACCGTTCGCAAGAACAACAGACGAAGGCATATCGGTCATGGATACACAAAACTTGATGCCACTGGGAAACTACGGTTGAACAGGGGTTTGGAAACGGGAGCTCAAATCGAAAGAGGAGACTCCCGTTTTCGCTTTTATAAGGTTTTTTATTTTAACGGTGCTTTTCATTTTGAACAATCGTTAAAAAACCTAATTTAGTGGGATATGAATAAGGACGGCCAGCGTAACCAGAAGAAGATATTCGTTTTAGATACCTCCGTGATCCTGTATGATCACAATGCCTTTCAAAATTTCCAGGAGCATGATGTAGCCATACCCATCCAGGTGCTGGAAGAACTGGATAACAAGAAGAATGGTAACGATACCCGAAACTTCGAAGCCCGGAGTTTTATCCGGCTGATGGATGAATTGTCGAAAAGCAGCCTTGTAAACCAATGGGTGCCACTGAACGGCAAAAGCAAAGGCAGTTTTAAAGTGGCCATGGATATAAAAACTACGGCTACAGATGCCGAGGAAGTTTTTGGATCGGACAAGATAGACCACCGCATATTAAACGTGGCATTAGGCCTGCAGGAAGAGTATCCTGCGAAAAAAGTAGTGCTGGTATCAAAAGATATTTGCCTTCGCCTGAAAGCCAAATCCCTTAACCTGCACGCCGAGGATTACGAAACCGGCAAAATTAAAAACCTTGCCGAACTGTACACCGGAAAAACCGACGTAGATAAGGTAACCGATAAGCTTATTACCCAGTTAAATAAGCATGAAAACCTTCCGGCACAAAGTATTCATGTGCCACAGTATACCAACAATCACTTTTATATATTAAAAGGCAAAAAAGGTGATGTCTCTGGTTTTTACAATGCTGCAACCCAACAACTGGAAAAAGTTACCGAGCAGCCGGTGTTTAACATTTCGCCACGGAATATCGAGCAAGCCTTTGCAATTCATGCCTTGCTGCACCCGGATATTAAACTGGTAACCATACAGGGCAACGCCGGTACCGGTAAAACCCTGTTGGCCTTGGCAAGTGCACTGGAACAGCGTAAATATTACCGGCAAATTTTTGTAACCCGCCCGATAGTGCCCTTGAGCAATAAAGACATTGGTTTTTTGCCAGGAGACATTAAATCCAAAATTGATCCTTATATGGCACCGATATGGGATAACTTGAAATTCATCAAAGACCAGTTTGCCGATGACGACAAAATGCAGGCAAAAATTGACGAGCTGGTGAGCAACGATAAAATTTCTATAGCCCCGTTGGCTTTCATCCGCGGACGCACGTTGAGCAAAATATTTTTCATTGTAGACGAAGCCCAAAACCTTACCCCGCACGAAGTAAAAACCATTATATCACGCGCCGGCGAAAACAGCAAGTTTGTATTTACCGGCGATATTTACCAGATTGATACACCTTACCTGGATGCGGAAAGCAATGGCCTGTCGTACCTGATTGATAAAGCAAAAGGGCACCCGCTATATGCGCATATCACTTTGCAAAAAGGGGAGCGTAGCGAATTGGCGAATTTGGCTACGGAACTACTGTAATACGGTTTTTAGGATTTTACGGGATTGACATGTTTTTTTACACGGTTAACATAACACCACTTGTTTAAAAAAATATCAAACCTAATGTGCCAGACAGGTGTATCCTATATATGTTTTATCCTGTAAATCTTTTAAATCGTGTTTATGAAGATTTCTAAATACCTCCATTCCTGTCTTGTATTTGAATTGGATGACTACAAATTATTATTTGATCCCGGCAAATTTTCGTTTGCCGACGGAGAGGTGACTGCAGAAATGTTTGCTGATGTAAAAGCCATCGTTATAACGCACATTCACCCCGACCATTACGACCTTGAGATTTTAAAAAGCATCCTCGATTTAAGCGGTGCAATCGTGATAACCAATAGCCAGATAGGCAAAGAGTTAGACAAAGCCGGGATCATATACACTTTATTTGAAGAGGGCACGGCAAATTTCGGCCCGTTTATACTGAAGGCTATTCCGGTTGCACATGAACCCATTATGGACAACCCATTACCGCAAATGACTGGCTTTATCATCAATGACCTGGTACTGCACCCGGTTGATTCTATGGAAGATAAGCTTCTGGAATATAAAGGAATTGAGCTGCTGCTTATGGTTACTATGGCGCCTTTTGCCAATGAGGTACGCATATCGGGCTTTGCAGATAGGTTACAGCCAAAACAAATTCTGCCTGTTCATGATGGTTACGCCAAGGAGTTTTTTATTAAACAACGCTACGCCGCTTATGTAAAACATTTTGACAAGGCTGGTATTAAGTTTCATGAGATTTATAAAGCCGGAGATCGTATAACCATTTGATTATTAATGCGTCCTGTATAAAATAAAAAAGTCCCCGCGTATTACGGCGGAGACCTCTATGGAACCAACCTCCTGCTAAGCTGGCCCACATTAACCTTATCACATTTCAAAAGTGTAGATTAAAAATGAAGAAAGTATGAACTTCGTTTTTATAGCTAAGCTTAATTTTACATCTTAGCAAAAAAGCCAGATAATTTGTATGCAGAAACCCGATAGCCTCATTTTTGACATGGACGGAACCCTTTGGGATGCTGTTGACACCTATACCAGTTCGTGGAATTTAACTTTTGAAAAACTTGCTATAAACAGGGTAATAAACCGTTCAGAGCTGCTCGGCCTTATCGGAATGGAAGGCAAAAAACTAACCAAGGCTTTAATGCCCGACTTTGACGACGAAATAGCCCTGGGAATTTACATGGATGTAAATGAAACCAGGAGACAAATATTGCCGCAGAACGGTGGCAACATGTACGATGGCGTTACCGAAGGGATAAAATTGCTGGCATCTAAATACAAAATATTTATTTTGAGCAACTGCGCGGTAGGGATTATTCCGCTATTTATAGCGTGGGCAGGCATTGGCGATGATGTTACCGATTATATGGCATACGGCGAAAATAACATGCCCAAAAATTACAATATGCGTTTGCTGATTGAAAAGCACGGATTGCAAAGCCCTGTGTATGTTGGCGATACGCAAGGTGACGCAGAACAGACGCGTTTGGCAGGTATCCCATTTATATTTGTAAGCTACGGATTTGGAAAAACGGAGGACTATGAACACAAGTTTAATGACTTTCCATCGTTAACATCCTATTATATGGGTTTGTAAGCGAAGCCATATTCCATAAATATAATTAAATGGTAAAACACGGCCTTTTGTTATTTGCATTTATTGTTGTTTTTGGTGAATTGCATGCCCAAAAAGTACAATTGGATTCCATCCGGTGGATTAATAAAGATCTGGGGCATTTATATTTTGACAAGGGGCATGTCAGTTTCAATTTTATCGGGACCAATAAATTCAAAAGCCATTATTCCATCGTAAAGGATACTTTGGTCATGACGGATATTTACACCTCAAGTGCCGATAATTTTAAGGTTAAACATAAAACCAACTTTAAATTCTTGATCAGGGACCTTACCAAAAGCCGACTGTATATTAAAGCTATCGATTCAAATGCCGTTAAACTGGCTGGCCCGGCCACCTATGAATTTACCAATTTTAAAAACAGTTACGATAAGGATATCAAATTCTCTGCCATCCGTTTCTTATCCTCAACCTGCCACGGAGATTGCCCGCAACTTGAAATAATAATTTCGGCCAATGGCGATTATCATTTAAGGGGAGGGGAGTATGCTGATCCTTTTAAAGGGGAGTTTACAGGTAAATTATCAAGGCCGCAGCTTGATACATTAAACTATTGGCTTAAGCATAGCGAACTTAAAAAAATGTACAGCTGGCAGCAGCAAGATACGGTGATTGATGCACCCAATTATTACCTTGAGTTTGATTTTGAAAATGACAAAAAAAAGCTGACCGTAACTACCAATCAGCCGCCATTGAATATGACCGACCTGGTTGCGTTCCTGTTATCATCATATAAAAAAGTAAAATTGACGTCTGTAAAATAACGGTACTATTTAAAGCGGGATACTAAAATAAAAAGTTGAACCTACACCTTCGGCGCTTTCAACCCATATTTTCCCCTTATGGCATTGTATAATCTCGGTTGATAGGTAAAGGCCTATACCAAACCCCGAAACGTTTTTGATTTTTTCATTGTCGACCCGGTAAAAACGATAAAACACCTTCTTATGATCTTTTAGTTTAATACCTACCCCTTCATCGGTAACGGCAACAACGACATAGCCATCTTCCACACTACATTTAACGATGATTTTAGTCTCTTTGGCCGAATATTTTACAGCATTGCTTAAAAAATTGCCAATAACCTGGGCAAGCTTTTCCTTATCGCCGGTAACGTTTAAAACACCCGAATTATAAAAAATTATAGTATGGCTGTGGGTTGATAACAGCAATTCGGAAATGCAATCGTCTATAAGTTTGTTTATATCAAACAATTCGGGCCTTAGCTGTAGCTTTCCTGATTCCAGTTTAGAGAGGTCAAGAAAGCCATGGATCAGGTCGGTCATTTTGTTAACCTGGTTGTTTGCCTTGCTCAACGCGTTGTTTATAAAAGTATCATTATCTGAAGCCAGTTTTTTTGATAGTATCTGGATATATGATTTAATAGAAGTTAGCGGTGTTTTTAACTCATGGCTGGCCATGGCTATAAAGTCGTTCTTCCTGATCTCGTCGCGTTTAATCTCGGTTACATCAATCACAGTGCCTAACATTCTAAGGGGCTTTTGTCGCTCATCGATAACCATTTTACCTTTGATACTTAGCCAGTGGATGCTGCTGTCGGGCCAAACCACCCGCACATCATATGCATAAATTCCGGTTTCTTTTGCTTCATTAAACGCGTCTGTTATTAGCTGCTGGTCTTCGGGCAATACCTGTTTTTGAAAGGCATCTATTGATGATAAACAACTATCCGCGGGGTGGCCAAACAACTCGGCTAACTGTGGCGAACATAAGCGTATTTCGTCTTTAAAATCCCAATCAAACGTTGCAAACCCGGTAGCTTCGGCGGCAAGGCGTAACCTGTTTTCGCTTTCGATAGCAGCTTCTTTGGCCTTTACCTCGCCGGTTATCTCGGCAATGGTATTTAAAATATAAGTAACATTGCCATCTGCACCAGTAAAAGGAACATTACTGCATGACCAGTACCTGATCCTGTAGTCGCCAGTCTCCGGGTCGCGGGTATCATAACGATAGGTGGGTATATCAATTTTTTGACCGGTTTGTACTACCCTGTTAAATGTTTTACGGGCGCCGGTTTCATCAGCAGGGTCGTCATCATCGTCTGGGAAAACCTGGAAAAAACTCTTGCCGATAATCATTTCGCGGGTGGCATTTGTTATGGTAAGGTAGGCTTCGTTTGCGGCCATAATGGTAAAACGCGGCGCATCGGCCTTAACCAACAGTGAGCCCGGTGATTTTTCGAATATAATTTTGAAAATTTCATCTGGCAAAACAGGCGTTAGTTCGGCAGGCATTTCTGTTAATTTAAAGTAAACTCAGATAAAGTT
>Ga0075366_10000270_pt1 | contig 23009 bp, 19 predicted proteins | sample EndMethybrTD3031_FD_72351 | JGI IMG/M metagenome (GOLD analysis project Ga0075366, IMG submission 72351) | Populus endosphere microbial communities from Tennessee, USA - Endosphere MetaG P. TD hybrid TD303-1 | ecosystem: Host-associated > Plants > Roots > Endosphere | place: USA: Tennessee...
GCGGCGCGCCAATAAAGTCGTAATTTTTATTGCACCAGTAGGTTAGTTCATCTTTAAAAACATAGGCATCCAGCTGGTAAATGAGGATGAATTTATAGGCAAAAAATGATTTATAAAAGCTGGGTGATAACATCAATTGGTTATATCCGGCTATGCTTTCAAAATAACTATCATCAAAGGTTAACAGGTTAAACCCGGCATCAGCACAAATGCTTTTATATGCATCCGGATTTAGCTTGTTTGGGCCTACAAATATTATAGGATGTTTTTTTAACACCGATAAACATTGCTTTAACGAAATGGCCTCATTATCAGAAAGCTGCTGTTTGTATATTGGGATGACTACCGCGGTAAGCTTATCTGCCATTTTTTTGAACCCAAAGTTTGCTAAACCTGCTGATAACAGATTTTAATTTATTGGTGTAATATCGCGTGTTTGAGCCTATCAATATATTGTATCGCTCATAATTGTCGGCTTGTTTATTAACGCTGATTTTTTTGGGATGATGGATAGCCATAATTGTATGCTGTTCCATCTGGCTTTGGTGCGAGTTGCTATCAAAGGTATGTGTGGCGTGTGGGCCAAAGCCAATATTTGAGACCATGTTTTTCCATGGTACGACACATAGGCCGTTATTTTTCCAAATCCAGTACATCCACTGATAATCCCAGGCATCAAGCCCGTTGATGATCATTTTCAAACTGCCTTCCCACAGCCGGCGCTCCCTGCTGTTGGTAAATGTGTTGTGTATCACATTGGTCCTTACTGCTTCGGTTTGGCCATCCAGCTTAAAGTTATAATTGGCCCAGGCCCGTTTCCATGTGGCCCAACCCCAGGCATGCGGATATCGTGAAAAATAGTATGTATCGGCATTTAATGGTTTGGGCTGATAGCTGGTACCACAAATCATCATTACGCTGGCATTGTTACGATGTTTTTTTAACAGATCTTCGCAAAACTCAAAAAAACTCTGATTCGGAATACAATCATCTTCCAGTATGATACCTTCATCCACCTGCGAAAAAAACCAGGTAATGGCTGTTGCCGGCGCTAACCCGCAGCCCAGATTTTTAGGTTGATATAGTGTTTTAACCTCGCAGTCCCAATCTATTTGGGATACTATTTGCTTGCACTTGTTGCCCAGTTCAATGTCTTCTGGTTTATGTTCCCTTGAGCCATCCGCAGCAATGAATAAGTATTTTGGCTGCTGCTTTCGGATTTCAGCAAAAACCTTCTCCGTGGTGTCCGGACGGTTAAATATCAGGAACAAAATAGGCGTATTTAACACGTTAAGTGAGGGCAGATTGAAGTTTTAATTTTGTATAGGCAATTAAACATATGGCCCGTTTCCAAATGTTTAGCGGCGACTTGGCCGATAAGGCCGCTCTTTGTAGGTAAAGCCGGGAGTTGATAAATTCTTTGCCAAAAATCTTTTTCCCAAAATATTTCAAAAACAGTGCACCGCGGTCTTTATGAAATTCATTGTCAGGAAAATTGGTGCTTTGGCCACCAACAAAAAAGTTTGCTATAATAATGTTTACATATTGAAATGCGGTTGCGGCATAGCATCGTAAATTAAAATCATAATCGGCATTGGTTTTATATTTTAAATCGTAAAAGCCGCACTTTTCAAATACTGCCTTATTGTAAAACATGGCCTGGTGGTTTATGGTTAGGTCGAGTAATTTTTCAAGATTGTATTCGCCGTTGAAAATTACATTGTCAAGGTTCCACTGATTTTGCCCCCGCATTTTTACATTGCCATAAATAACACCGGCGGCGGTAGTTTCAGAAACATTTGCCACCAATGTAATTACGTTATCATTGTATAATGTATCATCGGCGCCCAAAAAATAAATCCATTGCCCTGCACATCGTTTAATACCCTTATTCATGGCATCATAAATACCCGCGTCTTTTTCGGATACGATATTTAAATTGGGGTACTTTGATTGATAACCCCTGGCTATGTGCAATGTTTCATCTGTAGACAGTCCATCCATCAGCCATACCTCCATATTGGCGTAGTCCTGGTTAACAACGCTAGCCAAGCAATGGGCTAAAGTGCCCGCTGCATTATAGGTTGGAATAATAATGGAAAATTTTGGATTGTTAACAGGTTTAAGCGCCATTAAACATGGTTGTTATGTAAAAGCGGATTAGCCTAAGTTTATTAACAAGCTTTAACCTCTGAAAGGATTTTTTGCCTAATGGTAGTAACACATTTTTTTGTTTATATGGATAGTAGGCCTCAAATATCCTGTTGTCCAGGTCGGCGGCAGTATTATTTAACAAGTAAAACTCCCGGTGGTCTTCCATAAGCTTAACCATATCAAGCCGGTTAAAGTTCATGTTCATGCCCGTTGCCGATTTATTCCAGGTGTAAATGGGCTTGTTTAAATAAAAGCCCTGGCTGCCACTTGTTATCACCCTGATCCAAAAATCAACATCCTGTACCGAGTAGGAGTATTTGAGGTTATAGCCGCCAACTTTTTCCCAGGCGGCTTTTTTGCATGGGCTTGTACCCAATAGTTTCCAATCAGTCCCCAGTTTTTTAATGTCGACCGTTCCTGCTGTTGTTATACCGCTGCAATCCACAACCTGGGTTTGGCCGGTTTGTACATTATTGAGATAATAATTGCCAACTATAAAATCAATTCCCGGTTTTTGGGTAAAGGTTGTGTAAATATCATCTATGGCGTGTTCCGGGAAAATATCGTCGGCATCAAGCGGTAATATGTACGGCGTAGTAGCGTTTGCAAAACCAAGGTTACGTGAATTGGATAGGCCCATGTTTTGTTGGCTATTAATCACGTTGTACCTGGTAAATTTTGCCAGCAAATGTAAAAGCCTTAATGTAACGGGGTTTATTGAGCAGTCGTCGATAATAATTACCTCGGTTTGTTTATAAATATCGTTGTGGTATAATGATCTTAATGCCTCAATTAAGCACATTTCTTCATTAAACACGCAAATTATAACTGATAATTTATACATGATTAAATGAATGGAAATATAGCCTGCCTGAACATAAAAATCACCCAAAAACAGAAACGAGTTTAAACACTGCCTTTTGCGATACGGGTTCTGGTTTTGCAAAAAGTTTTTTAATAATTAAAGCCACTATCTTCTTCCCTTTGTAATTAAGATGGGATATGATGAGATTCAAACATTCAGCATGGAAGTCTTGACTGAAGATGTACCATTTTAATTTATCTATAAGTACCTGCCTGAATTTATCACGGCCACATGCTTTAAGCAAATTACCATACGTGTGAAAGATCGCCGCCGCAGTACCTTTATTTTGAAAGGTTGATTGGTTGCTATGTACCCGGTAATAAAAAAGCCTGTCAGGGACTGATTTAAACACTTTATTGGCAATAAGCAATTTTAACCACAGGTGGTAATCTTCTGCGTTTTGGATATCAGCATCCTCTGAAAAACCGCCCACCTGTAGCAAGGCTTCTTTTTTTACCAATACACCAAGAATAGGGATGCGGTTTTGCTGAACAAAATCGGCGAAATTATTGCTGTTCCAAACCGTTTTTACTTCTACATTATAATCTTCAACCTGGCTGCCGGTAAGGCTATAGCCTTGTGAAAATAGCAGGTCGGTATTTTTTTCTGCGGATAGGAGCTCAGTTTGGATGGTCAATTTATCAGTTGTCCATTTATCATCGGCATCTAAAAAAGCTATGTATTTGCCATTGCTATTTTGTATTGCCAGGTTGCGGGCTTTTCCCTGCCTGCCGTTTTGTTGATACAGATATTTGACCCTTTGGTCGGTAAGCTCAAACTGCTTAATTATCGCGGCTGTATCATCTGCCGATCCATCGTCAACAACAAGCAATTCCCAGTGAGGATATGATTGGCTGATAACGCTTTCAATGCTTTCGGCAACATGGTTGGCCGCGTTGTAAGCGGGCATTATTACAGAAACTAAATTTTTATCCAAGTTGACGGAACAATATGTGCTTCGGCCGACACAAACCAGTTATCAGGTGCAATAACCACCTTGCCGGGATTGGTGTTTAACCAGGCACCCCACCAGCTGTAACTGCTGTTAGCAATAATGTTATGGCTGCACAAGCTCATCAGGTACATATCTTCCCAGGTGTTGGCCGAGGCTTCTGAAACAATGGTAACGCTATTGCCCAGGAAACCAAAGTTTAACCTGCACCATTCCGGGTCATCCGAAAAAACAAAATAATGGGGGTTGCTTACTTGCGTTTCTAATTTTTCTTTTGCCTGTTGGTAGTAAGACAAGGGTAATATGCCATGAAACGCTTTCACTTCAGGCCTCAAATAATCTCCGCGGCGTACGTGAATGCCTACGGGTTTTTTTGCTTTGAGTATCGCGTTCATTTTTTTGCTGTTCCCGTTTATTGCCGGAAATTTAAAATCAACTAAAAGCTGCTCTCTTATCGGTTTAAAATAATTTTCGTTCTGAAAATAACCATCTAAATAAATTGTAGGTGAGGTTATCTCCTGAAGATTAATAAACTCGTTATTTTCTGTTTGGCAGATGAATGCTGCCCGCGGCATCAATATGCGTTTAATATACCTGTAAATAGTTTTACGGCTTTCTATTAAAGGTTTCATAAACCTGTTTGCCGTTTTAAACCGGATATTGTTAAAAATATCCAGCTCAAAATGCCTTGCAGTAAGGGTGTTGGTGCTTGTGGTATTCGTGCTCAAAAAGTTCAAATCAAAATATACAGGTTTGTTGCCGCATATGCTCCTGGCTGCCGCATATTGAAACATTTGGTTACCAAGGCCGCCCTGTAATTTTATGATGATCATTCAGTAGTCCCAAAATCTTTTATAAAAGACTTTATATCATGAAAACGGCGATAGTTGTCCTTTATCCATGATAAATCTTTTTCCCACCATTTATAGGCTAACAAAAAATCTATCTCCTGTTGTTCAAAGCGATACCGCAGCAGTTTGGCAGGATTGCCGGCCACAATAGCATAAGGCGGTACATTTTTGGTTACTATAGCGCCCGCGCCAATAATTGCGCCATCGCCAATAATTATGTCATCCATTATGACGGCATTGGTACCTATCCACACATCATTGCCAATGGTGGTTTCTCCCATTTCCCTGAAGTGGCTTTCGGCTGCAAAGGTAACACCGCATTGTGCATGAGGCGAAAAAAATGCTGGATGTGTTGATACAAATATTGATGATGGATGCTTGCCGGTGCAAATGCTTGCTCCCTGTGCTATTGAGCAAAATTTGCCTATAACAGTATTCATTATACTTGCATTGGCAGCCACATAAGTAAAGTTGCCAATGCTTGTATTGTACAAATAGCAATTGGCCCCTATGGTGGTTTGATCGGCAATATTGCAATTGTCGATAGTTGTGTTTAATCCAATCCTGGGGCCAGCCTGGCTTTGGGCCGGGCTTTGTTGAATGTTATTTTGAGGAATAATGAATGATTTAAGCTTTCGTAAAAATGCTATCATGTGGTTTGTTCCCAAATAATTGGTAAAGCGATTTGGCCTAAATTATTGTTTACGTACAGCGAATGTATGCTTCCCGAGTCTTCAATTGTAAAATTGATAACAAAGGGTAATTGTTGTATAAACCTGACATTGGGGATGTGCAGTACCGATTCGAGTTTGTAATTACCGGGTATTATATAATTGCGGGGAATAGTTGCCGAAATACTAAGCGTTTCATCCAGTTTTCCGCTTAATAAAAAATGGCTGCTTGTTACCGAGTTTTCGTATGAATCTTTAATGATAAAACTTAATGTAAGCCCAACCATTAACTCTAAAATGGTTACCTCGAAATTAATATTGATGTTTTGATTAAACAGGAACGCGGTGGCGGGCTGAAGCCTTTCGTTCAATAAAAATACTTTTTTGAAAAAGCTGTTTTTATCAGTCGAAGTAAAAAAGTCGTTCCTTGTGTTGGATGAAAGATAAAGCTCTATTATTGATTTTACGCTTTTGTAACTATCCAACTCCCCGTTTTTTAACAGAATGGCCTTGCTGCATAATTGGCTTATAGCGCTCATGTTATGGCTCACAAATAATACTGTGCGCCCTTCGCCTTTGCTTACATCGCCCATTTTGCCCAGGCATTTTTTCTGAAATTCGGCATCGCCAACGGCTAATACTTCATCAACAATCAATATTTCCGATTCGAGGTGGGCCGCCACGGCAAAAGCCAGGCGCACATACATGCCCGACGAATATCGTTTTACAGGTGTATCGATATATCTTTCAACGCCCGAAAAATCAACTATCTCCTCAAATTTTCGTTTTATTTCGGCCTTGCGCATGCCCAGTATGGCGCCGTTAAGGTAAATGTTTTCTTTACCGCTTAATTCGGGATGAAAGCCCGTGCCTACTTCCAGCAAACTGGCTATCCGGCCCTTTACTTTAACCGAACCGGTTGTTGGAGCGGTTACCCTGCTTAATATTTTAAGCAGGGTGCTTTTGCCTGCGCCGTTACGGCCAATGATGCCAACGGCATCACCTTGTTCAATGTCAAAATTAATATCTTTTAAACTCCATACTATGTTGCTTTCGCCTTTTGTTGAACGATCATTAACCTCACCTATTTTCAAAAAGGGGTCTTCTTTGCCACGGATCCTGGCCCAGTATCGCTCAAGGTCGCGGGATATGGTCCCGGTGCCTATTTCGCCTAACTGGTAAGCTTTTGAAAGATTTTCGACTTTAATTACCGTGGCCATTATACAGTATCAATAAAAGTGCGCTCAACACGGTTAAAAATTATTATTCCGGTTATAAGTATTACCACGGTTATTGCCGTTGTAACGCCTAAGGACAGCATGGTAAATGTACCCTTCCCCAGGAAGCCATATCTAAAAGCTTCTATAATCGGTGTCATCGGGTTATATTCAACAAGCCATTGGTATTTTGGGTATTTCTCCTTAACAGTAGATAAAGGGTAAATAACTGTAGTTAAATACATCATCAACTGGATGCCAAAAGTGATCAGGAAACTAAGATCACGATATTTGGTTGTCATGGCAGATACGATCATGCCAAGACCCAACCCAAGCATTGCCATTAATAGCAATAAAAAAGGAAATAATAACAAGTAGATGTTGGGATGCACATTTGAGCCTTTTATGGCGTAAAATCCCATGGTAATAAAAAAAAGTGCCATTTGCACGCCAAACCTGATGAGGTTAGACACTACGATACTTAGCGGTACTATTAAACGCGGGAAATATACTTTACCGAAGAGTCCGGCATTTGCTGTAAATACCGATGATGTTTTTGTAAGGCAATCGGCAAAGTAATTCCAGGCGGTAATACCTGCCATGTAAAACAATGGCTTATCCAAATTATCGGCCGATATGTTGGCCAGGTTACCAAATATAAAAGTATAAATGATGGTAGTAAACAAAGGCTGGATAAAAAACCATAGCGGCCCAAGTATGGTTTGTTTATAAAAAGAAACAAAATCGCGCCTTACCAACAGCATCAGCAAATCGCGGTAATGCCATATGTCCTTCAGCTTTAAATCGAGTAAGCTACTGTGCGGAGTTAATTCAATGTCCCATTTTTCTTCTGTAGGCATACTCATTCGTTTAGTAGGAGGTGTAATTTTTGCATGTAGTCTGTTTCATTAAAATACATCAAACATTTTTTCTGTAAATTTTCCCGTTTTGCCGGTGTTAATGGGGCCTCTAAGTACCCGGTAATGCAATTGTATAGCTGGGCAGGGTCATCGGTATTGATGGCTTTGCCTAATTCACCATTCCTGATAGCATCAATGCTGCCATCGGCATTGCCACAAATAACAGGCAGGCCGCAGGCCAGCGCTTCAATAAACACAATGCCAAACCCTTCTTTTTTACTTGGCAGTACAAACATATCGGCCAGTAAAAAGTGATCAGATAGCTCATCTTCCTCAATAAAACCAGTCAAAATTACCTGTTCGGCTACGTTATGTTCTGCAATCAGCTTTTTTATTCTAACCTCTTCCTTGGCATCGTACTTTCCTGCCAGGATATACTTAATATCCGGATAGTTGCTTTTTATTTTACTCACGGCCTGTATAACATGCTCGTAACCCTTGTATTGCTCGGTAGATGCAAGGCGGGTAAGGGTAAAAATTACAGGTTGTGTTAGGTTTAGTTTATAGCGTGACAATAAATGCTGCGGTTTTTGAAAACTGGCAGGCAATTTCATAAAAGGGTCAATGGCATTATTTAATACGTTACAAATGGCCGGGTTAATGTTATGCCTTATTATCATTTGCCCACGGGTGAAATTGCTCACACATATAACCTTGTCGCAGCGTTTTAACATGTATGCTTTAACCAGCGAGAGTGGCCGCCAAACCTCAATGCCGTGTGCAATAACCCATACTTTGCATTTGGGATTAACTAATTTTATAAATAAACCGATAACCGCCAGGTTGATGTGGCTTAAAATAATTACATCGGGCTTTACAGATCTGCTTATGGCTTTTAAAACGAAACCTATCCTGTTTACACCGAAGCCTTTGAATGCGCCGGGGGGTAGATATTGTGGCATCAGGTCGTTGTTTTTATCGTATGCCGACCACAATTCAAAATGCCAGTTTATTTTTTTTGAAAGTTGATATAAAGAGTGTCCCAATGTGCGGGTCATTTTTTGAATTCCACCGGTACTGCTAAACGTCTGTAAGGTAAAAAGAATTGCTTTTTTACACATAAGGTTGTACCTGGTAAAGTGCAAAAGCTTTTGACCAGTGAATTTGATTGTTTGTAAATTTTTTGATTGTTTTTTTTGCCAGCTTGCCTTTATATAAATTACTATCGCTTATTGGTTTATATTGGCTCATCCAAGACTGTAAGGGAAAACTAAAGCCCATTTTGGGCCTGTTCCAAATAGCAGGGGGCAACAAATCGGTAAAGCTATCAATAAGTACTTTTTTTGGTTGCTGCCGGCTAAAACGTATTTCGGGCGAAATACGGTGGGCAAGATTTGTAAAATCTTCATCTAAAAAAGGTACCCTAACTTCCAGGCCATGGTTCATGCTCATCACATCAGTGTCTCTTAATAACTGATTTTGCATATAAAGGTTTGCTTCAAACCATGATGCTTGTTCGGCGTCGTAAGCGTATTTTTTTTGCACCTCCTGACCGTCGAAAAGCACTTCTCGTACCTCTCCCTCGCCGATGTCGAGCGTGCGCGCAATGTCGCCCGGCGAAAACAACCCGCGCAATAAAAGATAATCTGCTATGGGGTGGTCATTGGCCAAAAAGGTAAGTTTTTTGTATGGGTCGGGCAGTAATTCCTGAACGGCCGAGAACAGGAAAGGGGGAACTCTTTTTAAATATTTTAAATACCGGATCCTGTTAAATGATGGGTAGCCGCCAAAGTATTCATCGGCCCCTACACCGGATAATACTGCTTTTAACCCGTCCTCGTGTGCGTATTTGCTGATAAACCAACTATTGATGCCATCGGTTGTTGGCATATCCATAGCGCTGATAACCTGCGGCAGGTGGTTTTCAAAATCCTGCTGGTTTACTAAATGCGAGAAGTTTTGGCCGCTTACTTTATCCAGTACCAGGCGCTGAAAGGCTTGCTCGTCGTAGCTTTTTTCATTAAAAAAAATGGATATAGTTTTAAGCTGCTCTTTTTTCTGCTTATCGGCCAACAATGTGATCAGGCTTGAATCGGTACCGCCGCTTAAAAATACACCTAACGGGGCATCGGCTATTAGCTGGCGATGTACCCCCTTTATCAAAGCTTCTTTAATCAGGTGCCGTGCTTCTTCAGGATCTGTTATCTGATTTTTGTACACCCCTGTTATTTTGTAGGCATCTATAAAATAGGTAGATGAAGCATGGTCCCAACATAAATAATGCCCTTTGGCAAGGCTGAATACATTTTTTAAAGTAGTATAAGGTTCTGGTATGTGCCCAAAAGCCAAAAAGCGCACCGGCCATGCAGCGTCGTTCCTGTTGGTTATACCAGCTGCAATAAAAGCCCTTGTTTCAGATGCGAAACTTAACTGGCCAGCTTCGGCAAAATAATACAAAGGCTTTACGCCCGCTGTATCGCGCACAAGATAAGTGAGTTTTTTAATGCTATCAAACAACGCAAAAGCAAACATTCCCCTAAACCTGGAGAAGGCATTAGTACCCCATTGCATATATGCGGCAATAATAACTTCGGTATCAGTAACCGAAGTAAATTGTGCCCCAAGATTTAAAAGCTCATTCCTCAACTCCAGGTAGTTATAAATTTCGCCGTTAAAAGTTATCCATGTTTTTTGCCTTTGATCTGCCATTGGCTGGTGCCCGTTTGCGCTCAAATCGATTATAGATAGCCGGCGGTGGCCAAAAGCAAGGCTGTTTTTTTCGTCAAAAAACATACCCTCATCATCAGGGCCGCCATGCTGCAAAGCCTGGCACATTGCCTTAACTTGTCCTCTGATTAGTTGAGGTTGTAAGTGGTTGTTAATTACACCTGCTATCCGGCACATTGTTAATTAGGTTTGTTCATAGCTTCGCCCCGTAAGTCACATATTTTTTTGTAACTTATTAAATAGCAGCTTTTTATGACTAGCATTGGCTGCTGCTATTGTTATGATATTATTAGCCCAAAAAGGACTGTATTTATATTTATTAAAAAATAAACAACTTCAGTTAAAATCTTTCAATGTATGAGGCAGCAACATGTACTATTATGGAGCAGCCAATACTTTCAAGCCTCAATATCAATTGCTTTTGCGATCGTTGTGATATTATTTCGCCGGTCATCCCTTTTAACGGCCCGGCTTTTATCATGATTTTTTCCCCAGGCTGCAGGTCTTCTTCAGTAATCTCTAATTCATAAGGGCTGGCCATTAATAACTTTAGCTCGGTTATTTGGCGGTCGGGCATTGATGCAGGCTTTCCCATGAAATATAAAAATCTTGATATACCTTTTGTCATTAATATATCAGCCTGCTCATATTGGGTAATATTAACAAATATGTACGATTTAATAAAGGGCTCTTCAACCCATTTCTTGCGGTCGCTCCATTGCTTTAGCTGGCGGTGCAAGGGAAGGTAAGCTTCAACCCCTTTATCGGTTAGTGCCTGGTAAGCTTTTTTTTCGGCACGTGGCTGAGTATAAACCGGATACCAGTTTTTTGTTGAACGTGCATTTAAATCCATCTTATAAGTAAGCAAATTTTATTTAAACCATCGTCGTATGTCCCACCATTTATTTTTGTCGTCTTCCAGGTAATAACCAGATCCAGAGTAGCCACTATAATCTGAGTAATAATAATACCTGGTTCCGGCGCTATCGCCACCAAATTTGGTGGTATAATATCTTGAGTGCAAAAGGTCCTCTTCAAAAGCGTTGAGCACTATAACTGTATTGTCAAGATGGTACTCTTGCGCTATACGCTGTGGTACACTGGCAGCATAAAATTTTGATTTGCCCGACCGGATTACAAAAACATTAATATCACTGATCCTGATTAACGGAATAGCATCAGATACCAGGCCAATAGGGGCGGTATCAATCATTACAATGTCGTATTTTAATTTTAGCTTGTTTATCAAGGCAAGCATCCTGTCGCTATGCAACAGCTCCGACGGGTTAGGCGGTACTGGTCCCGAAACAATAAAATCAAGATTTTGCTCGTCAGAATGTAGTATAATATCTTCCATCTCGTTTTGATGGGCAAGGTAGTTGCTCAGCCCCAGATCGTTATGAACATGGAAGGTTTTATGTATTTTCGAGCGTCTTAAATCAGCTCCTATAAGTATTACCTTTTTATCGATAAGCGATAAGGTGCTCGATAAATTTACAGCCACAAAGGATTTGCCTTCTCCGGCAACCTCGGATGTAATACAAATTACCTTGCTCAGTTTTTCGGATGCAAGGAAACTAAGGTTTGTGCGTACCGAACGTACAGACTCGGCAAAAATAGACCGTGGTTTGCTCAAGGCCAACACCTGCCTGCTGTTTTCATCAATTACGTCGGGATATTTTCTGATAATGCCCAGGATAGGTATGGCAGTAAGGCTTTCGATGGTTTCTTTGTCGTAAATATAGGGGTTTAGCACGCGTATTAAAATAATAAGCCCCAGGCCAATGGCCAGGCCAAAAATAATTGCCGACCTGTGAATGTCATGCTCATTTGGCGATACCGCGTTAAAGTTGGGCTGTGCAAGTTCAATTACGGTAGCGCCGGGTAATATTCCCGCACGACTTATCTGCGCCTCCAATTTTTTTTCGGATAGAAAGGAGTATACTTTATCATTTATTTCAAAGTCGCGCTGCAAGCTTACCAAATCGCGCTGGGCAGCGGGGAGGGCCATTATAGTTTGGTTTACCTGCGATAGCTGGCTATCTAAATAAGCTATATTTTTTTCGATACTGCTACGAATGCCTTTTATATTATTTAACGCAGTAAGCTTGGTTTGTAAAATTTGCTGGTTAACTTCCTGTAAAGGTTGCGAGTTGGGTGTAAAGGTTTTTAATAAACCCGACCTTTCAGATATCAGCACATCTAATTTACTTATCAATGCATTCAGCACGGGTAAATCAGTGCCGGCGGCGCTGAAGTTTAACGTCACATTATCCTTTTCTTTTGTGATTTGATCTTTAAGTTGATCGAGTGAAATAAGCTGGATTTTTAATAAGGATCTGTTCGTTTCAATTTCGGCGGATTTTGATGCCGATGACGCTGATGCCGAGTTTACATCAAGTATCTTGTTTTTGTTTTTATACTTTTCTATTGAGCTTTCCGACCCTTTTACTTCATTTGATAGGAATGACAGCTGGCTATCAATAAACTCGATCATTTGCGAAGCCGACTGTGCTTTTTGGTTCCGGTCAAATATCACGTACTCTTTCATGATATTGTTAAGCACATCGGCAGCAAATTGCGGGTTCGAGTCGGTTTCCTGTATAGAAATGATATTGGTATTTTTTCCTGTTTCGCCGGCCCTTAAACCACCCTGTACCCTGCCTATATAATCCTCGGGGATATTGAAGTTAAAAAGGTAAATGGTACTATTATCAATAGCGCCGGGGTATTTTATATTAAAGCTTGTGTTGCCAATAGTTACCGGGCTATTATATTGATAGTTGTTTTTTATTTCTTTATCGCCGGCTTTATAACTTAAGCTAAACGTTTGCCTGTCAATTGGTTTATAGCTGATTTGCTGGCGAAAAAAGTTTAAACTGTCAAATTTGATTAACTGGATGTTCAGCGGTTTTGACGGATAGGTTTCTGTAGTACGTACACGGCCCGACAGGTAAAAGCTTACCCGGTAATCCATATCCTTAATAGCGCTAAGTATAACGTTGCGGCTTTGCAGCACCGAAGTGATGCTTTGTATTTTTGAGGGCCCGCGCTCGGGTACCGCCATAACAGAAATCAGGTCAGATACTTCAGATTTTTTTTCTTCTATTTTAATCGTGCCGGATGTTGCATAGGTTTTTGGCGTGTACCACAGATAGGCATATGATATCATTACAGCAATGCTTACCGAAGCTGCTATCCAGTACCATCGGCTCAAAAATATTTTGGCTAACTTAAAATAATCAATTTCTTGATTGGGTAGTTTCCTTTGAACTTTTTCTGTCTCTTCCATTAGCGGCGTGAAAGCGATAAAATTACCAGGGCCGTACTGATTAAAAGCAATACAGGCTGCACAAGGGTTGATACATTTTGTAAATTATCGTTACGTATTGAACGTTTGTTGGGCGATGCATAAATAATATCACCGTTTTGAAGTATGGCCCTCGGGTCGTTTATAGATTGTATGTCCCTAAGGTTAATATAGGTTACCTGCGGATTTTGTTGATCGCCGCGTATAATTTTTATGTTTGTTTCGTTTGCCTTATCTGAAAGGCCTCCGGCCTGCCCAATCATTTCAACCAAGGTAGTCCTGTCTTTTACTAAAGGGAAGTTTCCTTGTCCTCTAAATTCTCCAAGTAGCGTCACTTTCAAGTTTGTAATCTTTAATTCAATTATGGGGTCTTTAAGAAGGTTTTTACGGTAAAGGTCCTCAATAAGTTTTGCTGCCTGTATACGTGTAAGCCCCGATACAGCAATATGGCCAATAACAGGGAGCGCTATGGTACCATCTTCTTCTACCTGGTAAACCTGGCCTGTGCCGGCAACTCCGCTACCGCCCGTGCCCGAAGGCGACGGACTTTCATCAACTACATACTTGATGTTTTGCAGGTTTCTTATCTGTAGCATATCCTGCGGTTTTATATGGTAGTTGGTCAAATCATTATAGCTCCTTTGCGATGTATCAACATTGACATTAGTTGCTTTTTGTTCAAAAAGTATTTGGTATTGTTTACCCGAGCATGAGGTTAAAACAAGAACTATTAAAAAGAAAGAAAAAAAGTAGATTATTATACGCATAGGGACGATAACTTATGCTGAATGTGTTTATAATTGTGCAATATCTCCAAAAATACATAATTTGCAGGCATTACTACGGTGTATTTTTCAATTTATAGGGTTTGAAGATATCGTTAATTACAGTTGTTTATAATGCGGAGGATACAATTGCCAGATGTATTGAATCTGTTGTCAGCCAAAAATATTCCGATATTGAATACATAATCATCGATGGCGGATCAACAGATAACACCCCTCAAGTCATCAATCAGTACCGTTCATCAATCAGTCATTTTGTTTCCGAACCTGATAAGGGCATATACGATGCCATGAACAAAGGCATTAAATTAGCTACCGGTCAAATTATAGGAACGCTGAATGCCGATGACTGTTTGGCCGATGCCGATGTTTTATCGGCAGTAGCCCGGATATTTACCGAAAATGACACAGACGCGGTTTATGGAAACCTGCTGATTGTGGGCCCCACCGGCAAAATTGAGCGTAAATGGAATTCTAAACAATGCCGCGCCAATTCCTTTAACAGGGGTTTTATGCCGCCGCATCCCACTTTTTACTGCAAACGGGAATTGTTTGAAAAGCTGGGTTTTTACAGCCTTCAATATGGCTCGGCCGCCGATTACGAATTAATGCTGAGGTTTATGCACCTGCATAAGATCAAAAACTTTTATTTAAATAAAGTAATGGTAATTATGCAGGGTGGCGGAGTTAGCAACAGTAGTTTAAAAAACAGGATTAAAGCCTGGGGTTTTGATTTAAAAGCGATGCATCAAAATAACATCATGGTACCCTTACTGGCACTTGTGTTAAAACCGTTGCGAAAAATTTATCAATATATTTAATTTGAAATTAAACTTTTGCTAAGCGCTTGCGTATAACGGCTTAACAATAAAAATGAACTGATCTAAATACCCCCCAACATGCTTGAACTTTTACATTCGTCTCATTTAATTTACAATATTTTAATAGTCGTGTTTTCAGGATTGATCACGCTGTTATGCATACCCTCTATTTTACATGTTGCACGTTCAAGGCATTTATATGACGATGTTGGCCATTTCAGGAAACAACATGACCACGGCATTCCGCGTTTGGGCGGTGTGGCCATTTTTGTAAGTTTTACAATTACTATTCTGTTGTTTAGCGTAGTTGATAACGCGCTCTCTATTAGTTATCTGCTCATTTCGTGCATCATCCTTTTTGCAATGGGGTTAAAGGACGATCTTTCCGGCGTAAATTCAAGTACTAAGTTTTTAATCCAGTTTGTGGTAGCCTTAATATTGGTATTGCTTGGCGATATTCGCATAACCAGCATGTATGGTGTGTTTGGCATTACGCAGTTACCTTACATACCAAGCGCTGCATTTTCTGTATTGCTTATTATGCTTATCGTTAATTCCTTTAATTTAATAGATGGAATTGATGGTTTAGCTGCAATAACCGGCATTATTGTAAACGGCGCTTTTGCTTTTTTATTTATGTATATCAGCCAATATGAGTTTGCCGCTATTTCGCTTGCTATGGTGGGTGCCATCATCGGGTTTTTAAAATACAATGTTACGCCCGCCAAAATATTCATGGGCGATACCGGCGCGTTACTTATTGGTTTGATATCGGCAGTAATGGCTGTTAAATTTATTGAGGCAACAAAAATAGAACATGTAAACATCCCGGTTATAGCCTGTGCCCCCGCATTAACCATAGCTATATTAATAGGCCCTGTATTTGACACTTTGAGGGTATTTACCTTGAGAATAGTAAGTGGAAAATCGCCTTTTGAAGCCGACAGGAACCACATTCATCACCGCATATTAAGGTTAGGGCTTAATCACCTGCAGGCAACACTGTGCTTATCGGCAATCAATTTATTATCAATAGGGATGGTGTTTATGTTTGATGGTTTGAGTAATTCATTGCTGATCACGCTTATCCTGCTAATTTCCATAGTAACCAACTGGATTATTACATTTAGCCTGCGCTCAAAGGAACGCGAGCAAGTAGCCCTTCGTAATTTTTTCGCTTAACCACATCCGCTTTTTCATCCTGTAAAGTAGTTTTAGCGTCACTAAATACGCGTTGCTATAAATACCCGTTCATCTTCATTAACTTTGAGCCCTTTATAAAACACAAAGAAGATGAAGATTGCTATAAATGGTTTTGGCCGGATAGGGCGCATATTTTTGCGAAATATCCTAAACCGGCCAGGTATTGACGTAATTGCCATTAATGACCTTACCGATACCCAAACCCTTGCCCACCTGTTTAAATATGATTCGGTTCATCGTGGTTTTAAAGGAAAGGTAAGTTTTGATGCCGGTAATATTTATATCGGCGGTAAAACAATAAAGGTACTGGCCGAAAGCAGCCCCTTGGCGTTACCATGGCAAAGCCTGGATATAGACCTTGTTATCGAATCTACAGGTAAATTTACATCAAGGGAAGGTGCACAAATGCATTTAACCGCCGGCGCAAAGCAAGTAATCATCTCGGCCCCGCCAACAGATAAAAGTGTACCTACTGTAGTGCTGGCTGTTAACGACAGCGAGGTTGATTTATCGTCGCCCATATTATCAAATGCCTCATGCACCACCAACAATGTAGCGGCGATGGTAAAAATACTTGATGAAAACTGGGGTATTATTGACGGCTATATTACTACTATACACTCCATGACCGGCGATCAGAATTTACACGATGCGCCGCATAAAGATTTAAGGCGGGCCCGTGCGGCTTCGGCCTCCATCATTCCAACTACCACTGGCGCCGCTAAAGCTATAACTGCCATATTTCCGCATTTAACCGGCCGTTTAGGAGGGGCCGGTATCCGGGTGCCGGTGCTCAATGGGTCGTTAACCGATTTTACCTGTAGTTTAAAAAAGCAGCCAACCATTAATGAAATTAACCTGGCATTTAAACAGGCGGCCGATGGGGATATGAAAAACGTGCTGGAATACACAGAAGATCCGATAGTATCTACCGATATTTTAGATAACCCACACAGTTGTATTTTTGATGCCCAGCTTACATCAATAGTCGGCGGGCTGGTAAAGGTTGTTGGCTGGTACGATAACGAAATGGGTTACAGCAGCCGCCTTGCCGACCTGGTTGAAAAAATTGCCCGCTTTAAAAAATGATAGCTTAGCCTGTTTCGGGTACACCGGGGCGGCAGTAATTGTTTTAATAGCAATAACATCCGAGAAAAACGGCGGTCTGCAGTTACTTTTAAAATGTTAGTTTTTAAACATGATAAAATTTATTGAGGTTGAAGTATTATTATCCATCAGGAATGAAATACTGCGTGAGGGGCGGCTTACCCCCGATGAATGCCGTTTTCCGACAGATAAAATGGCCGGGGCTTTTCATTTAGGCTACTACAAAAATGATGAGTTAGCTTGCATTGTATCTTTTCACCCCCAAAACTATGGCGAATTTACAGGCACGGGCTACCAGTTACGCGGCATGGCTACTATCGAAAAATACAGGGGCCAGGGGCTGGGCAATCAGCTGGTTAATTTTGCGCTTACCTACCTGCGGGGCCAAAAGGTAAATTATGTTTGGTGTAATGCCCGCAAAAAGGCGGTGCCATTTTATCACAATACTGGTTTTGAGGTTGTTTCGGCCGAGTTTGAAGTGCCCGGAATAGGACCGCATTTTGTGATGTATGTTAAGTTAACATGAAATATTGGGCAAATTGGAACAGCTTTTTACTTTTTTAGTTAAGAATTAAGAATAAAATGCTGAATTTGCGCGCCTTACCATTAAACGACCCATATTTTATATGAAAACCGTAGATCAAATTAGTTTTGCAGGCAAAAAAGCCCTTATCAGGGTTGATTTTAACGTGCCTTTGGATAAAGATTATACTATTACCGACGATAACCGGATGACGGCTGCGCTGCCTACTATAAAAAAGATTTTGAAAGATGGCGGCAGGGTTATCCTGATGTCGCACCTGGGCAGGCCAAAAGATGGCCCCAATGAAAAGGACTCTTTAATACACGTAGTCGCTCATCTTTCGGATTTGTTGGGTCAGCAAGTACAGTTTGCCGATGATTGCATTGGCGAAGAAGCTGTAGAAAAATCAAAAAGCTTAGGCAATGGCGAAGTGTTGTTATTGGAAAACCTTCGTTTTTATAAAGAAGAAGAGAAAGGCGACGTGGCCTTTGCCGAAAAACTTTCAAAATTAGGCGATATATATGTGAATGATGCTTTTGGTACCGCTCACCGCGCGCATGCCTCAACATCAATCATCGCGCAGTTTTTTCCCGATGCTAAATATTTTGGTTACCTGATGGCAGGCGAATTGGCTAATGCCGAAAAAATTCTGAACGGCGCGGCGAAACCTTTTACAGCCATTATGGGCGGATCAAAGGTTTCTGATAAGATTCAATTGATAGAAAAATTGTTGGATAAGGTAGATAACCTGATTATTGGTGGCGGTATGGCTTATACTTTTGCCAAGGCAGATGGCGGCAACATTGGTACATCATTAGTAGAGGCTGATAAACTTGACCTTGCAATAAGCCTGAGGCAAAAAGCCAAAGATAAAGGTGTAAATCTTTACTTGCCGGTAGATAATGTTATTGCCGATGCTTTTTCGAACGAAGCTAAAACCGGCGTTGCCAAAACCGGCGAAATTCCTGATAACTGGATGGGATTGGATATTGGCCCCGAAACGGTAAAAATATTCAGCAAGGTAGTTGAAGAATCAAAAACCATTTTATGGAATGGCCCGATGGGCGTATTTGAAATGGAAACATTTTTGGTGGGTACAAAAGCCATTGCCGAGGCAGTAGTTAAAGCAACTGAAAACGGCGCGTTCTCTTTGATCGGGGGTGGCGATTCGGCTGCAGCAGTTGCTAAATTTAACCTTACCGACGAGGTTAGCTACGTATCAACCGGTGGTGGGGCTTTGCTGGAATATATGGAAGGTAAAGAGTTACCCGGCGTAAAAGCTATCAACGAATAATAGATCTAAAATATAATTAGGAAAGTTCGGCTGGTAACATGCCGAACTTTTTTATATTTAAGGAAAAGCTTGTACATGGAAATAAAATTAATATTAAATGCGGATGATTATCTCACCTATCATTTGTATATCGCATCCCAAAGCAAAACGCAAGAAAACAAAAGATATAGATCATGGGTGTTGTTGACTATTTCATCCTTTGCACTTAGTTATGTGCTGAAAAACAACGATAAATTTCTTACCTGGTATTTTTTATTTGTAGGCTTTTTATGTCTAATTTTTTATCCGTTTTACCAGCGATATTATTATAAAAAGCACTACCGGAAGTTTGTAAACGAGAAACTGCAATATAAATTTGGGAAAGAAAACAATATTGATTTTGGTAAAGATGCTATATACTCCAAAAGTGCTACCGGCGAAGGTAGGATTAACAGCGCAGAGATTGCAGAGATAATTGAGATAGGTACCCATTATTTTTTAAAATTTAAGAGCGGCGATTCACTTATAATTCCGAAGGCATTAATAAAAAATGAATTGTTTGTACCTGAGTTAATGGCCGTTTTACAAAATCCAGCTATTATATTAACCAAGCAACTCAACTGGAAGTGGAAATAACTATTTTACACAGTTGTGATTTTAAAGAAGATGGCCGTGTTATTCACTTAAGGGATATTTGCCCAACAAACAGGCACACTATTTTTTAATGGCCTATCCCAAACATTGGGTTGCCTTTTATTTAAAAGCATTAACTTTATATAAAAACAAGGCGATGCCCGACCCCATTTGCTTTAAATCTGTTAGATAAGTATAAATTAAGCCATAAGAATTATATTGAACTGTTTTTAAACAGCATCCTGGATACTATCTTATAACAGTCAGGCAGCCAGCAAACTTATTGGCACTGCCGTCATTTGGGTTAATAACGTAGTAATAACTGCCTGTAGGTACCTGTCGCCCTTTGTAACTGCCATCCCACGGACGGCTATATCCCCTTGAAAAATATATTTGCTGCCCATAACGGTTATAGATATCTACCGTGCAATTTGGATAGTATTGCAAATCGTTAATAGTCCACTGGTCATTAACACCATCGCCGTTAGGGGTAAAGGCGTTGTATATTTTAATTTCTTTTGATGACGGGAAAATTGTCAGCGTGCCGGGGATATAGCTGATAGTATAGTCATCAGCATCAGCACCGCTAACTACTATTGGGTATTTACCTGGGTTTGACGTTAATTCGGCAGTTGTACTAACTGCGGGTTGAATATTTATTTGTCGCGGTCCATCATTATTAACAAAACCTGTGTAGGTTACTGTTAATATTGGATTAGGGTTAAGGAATGCCCTGGCCAAATCATCTGCTTTAATGGTAAGTGGTGCTCTATTCACCCCTATTCCGGCAGGAATATATTGTAGGGTATAATTACCCGGGCTAAAACTGCCCCCAGTAGCCGCCGATGGGGTTATGGATAATGGGTAAGCACCTGTATGATCAGTTGCATCCGCGCCTGCGCCATAGGTAAGCGTAACACTGCCAACAGTTTCTCCATTTTGAAGGCCGCTTGTTGTAAAGCCTGTAGAGTTGCCGTTAATTAGTTTAACGCCATAAACTTTAAAAACCGGGATTGCCATAACACTAAGCGGGGCCGGCGTAACATTACCGGTAACCTGTACAATAAGACTATTTGTGCCCACCGCGCTTAGTACCAGATTGCTAACGTAACTGCCGGCCGCGGTAGTTGCAGCCAGCCTGATGTAAACTATGGCGAATGCCGTGCCTCCTACCGGTGGTAGCGTAACGGAATTATTGAAAGTGCTATTATCTACGCTTACCTGGAAACCAACCGGCGATGATACCGTGATATTATTGGTAAGATTGGAGCCCGAGATATTGATACTTTGTACCTGCGATGTTGTACCATATACCGTTTGAAGTATTACCTGCTGCCCCGTATATGAAATAGCCGCAGCCGGAGGACCAACAGTTAAATCTGCAGGCACGTAGGTTATTGTATAATTATCGGGCGAAAAGGTGCCGCCACCAGCGTTATACGGTATAACCGACGCGGTATACGTACCCTGTACCGCCGTTGCCTGTGCACCATCACCATATTTTATGGCGATATTACCCACCGTTTCGTTATTTTTTAACCCCATAACCGAGAAGTCGTCTGTTGACGGGATATCGGCAAGCGTAGTGCCATAAGGCTTGCTTACGTTATCAATCTTTATAGTAAGCGGGGCCGGAATAACCGTGCCAATAACGTGTACATTTAAACTGGCCCCCGTTGTACTTAATAATACATTACTATCATAGGTTTGCTTAACCTGTGCTGTGGGTATTAGCCTGATGTAAATAGTTTTCGGTGATATTGTTCCGGAAGCATTGGGAGATAACTGAACCGTTTTACCAAAGTTTTTATCATCAAGGCTAATAATAAACCCGTCCGGTGCAGTTACGATCATGTTATCGGTAAGAAATTCGCCCGAGACACGTATTTTGGCCGAAGACGATCCTGCTCCTTCGCCGTAAACAATTTGCATGGTGTATAGCTGCCCGAGGTTATGCAATACCGGGCCTGGAGCCATCACAGTTAAATCAGCAGCCTCATAGGTAATATTGTAATTACCGGCCAAAAACGTTCCACCACCGGCATCGGCTGGCGTAACGGATAGCGGATAAGTACCCACCTGGTCCAATGCGGCAGCACCCGCGCCATAATGCATAGTTACCTGCCCTACGTTTTCAAAGTTCTTTAATCCGGTAGTCGTAAACCCGCTCGTTCTTGTGCCATCTGTAAGGGTAGTGCCATAGGCTTTGTTTACTTCTGTGGCCGCAATGGTAAGCGGAGCCGGGATAATATTCATTTCATTTGAGCCATTATAATGGATATCATAATTACTGGCCAAAAAACCGTTTTCGCCCTGAAAGTCAGACAAGGTCACTTTGTCTGAGTAATTGCCTACCGGATCAGAAGCGTTCCGGCCTCCGCTAAAAGTAAATTTGATAGATTTGGCGGTGTTGCCATTTTGCAAACCAGGAGCATCAGTAACAAAACCAGGATCCCCCTTAGCGAATACAACATATGCAGGAAGTTCATCGCCATACAATTTATTAACTGTGCCCCACACATTTAATTGGGCAGGCACCACTGTACTTTGCGGTATATTTACAACTACGCTTTGAGCGCCGGCAGTACTTACTGTGATATTACTATTGTATTGGCCCGCATTGGCTTTTGCCGATAGCCTGATATAAACCGTAGCGGATATTGAACCGCCGGTACCAATGGTAACGGTATTTGTAAAATTAATGCCATCAATACTTACTTCAAACCCGTTATTAGGGGTAACAGTTATAACGCCCTGCAAATTATCACCGGCTACGGTAAAGCTTATTGAGCCAGATGCAAGGCCATATGAAGTATTGAGCGCGTAAAAGTTACCCGAAACCTGAATTTGAGGAGTAACAGCATTTGTATGAATGGTAGAAAGCGTTTTCGTGATCTGTTTAATAGTACCGGCATTCATTTTAAAAATACCATTAACTGAATTTTTTTGTGTGCCGTTAACAGGGTTACGATTTAAGCAGGTACTAAAAAACTTTATTGAATATGATGCCGGCTTTGTTTGTGCGTGCGATACTTGTATTTGTAACAAAAAAAAGCT
>Ga0075366_10000271_pt1 | contig 22980 bp, 19 predicted proteins | sample EndMethybrTD3031_FD_72351 | JGI IMG/M metagenome (GOLD analysis project Ga0075366, IMG submission 72351) | Populus endosphere microbial communities from Tennessee, USA - Endosphere MetaG P. TD hybrid TD303-1 | ecosystem: Host-associated > Plants > Roots > Endosphere | place: USA: Tennessee...
ACAACGAAAAATGTAGCCGATAAGGATGGCGAGCAGCATGAGGTAAAGATTGGACACGTAGAAGTACAGGTCGGCATTGCCTACTACCAAGCACCTGGGAGCAACTTCCTGCCGCCATTTATCCAGAATGCCGCGAACAGCTTGGCGGGTCGGCCTGTCTCTCTTATACGAGTCCTAATTTGCAGCATCTTGCTTCTGCTGGGTTTTACTACAGTAAGCATTCTGGTTTACACTTCGGTACGATCAGCAATAACCTCAGTCGGCCGCAACCCATTGGCCGCGCGGGCCATTCGTAAAGGGTTGTACCAGGTCGGATTTGTATCTCTGGTGGTAGTGGGCGGAACACTTATCGCTAGCTACCTCGTGCTCAGTCTTTAAGAGTTCTGAAAATAGATGGAGTTTCTCTTGTGCTTAAGGAGTGGGCGTTGTAAAATTATTATGGTTACTAAAAACAAAGACAAAAAAGATGCAAAACAATGCTTCGATGGGCTCTGATCCTGACCTCAGCGACCCCCTATCACAGTCAGAAGACAGTCTCAGCTACGATACTACAGTGGCTTCTCCTTCGCAGCCGATAAGCGAGCCGGCCGCGTATCTTGAGAGTGAAAAAAAATCTCGGCTGAAACTCCGCTTGCGTCTTAGCATATTGATCCTCGTCGCATTGTTTGTGTTGGCTGGTGGAATTTTTGTGTTCATCCGCCGCGATAGCAATCCCTCAAAAATACAGGCTGGCTCCTTTGGTGAAGTGCGTCTGCCTCTAACAGGGATGCTTGCCGCCGATACTTCCCCCACAGACAACGCGCAGAGCCTGAAAGTCAACGGGCTGCTTCAAGTTGAAGACTCACTCGTGCTCACTCCTACTTCCCAGCCGGAGAGTCCTACAACAGGACAATTATACTTCGACCAGACCATCAATAGACTCGCCTACTACGATGGCACCCAGTTTATTAATATCCAGGGCAGTACGCAAATAACGAACAACATTTTTGAAGGGTCAGGCAGCTCTACAGGAAGCGGAGGCATTGATTTAAGCGGGACGCCCGGTAGCCTAGCCATGTTCACCGGAACCGACTCACTAGGCAGCTCGCTCATCAACCAGAGCGGAAGCACCTTAAACGTGGCTACCACGGGTACGCCGCAAATCAATATTGGCAATTCAAGTAGTACGGTGAACATCGAGGCAGGAAGTGGCAGTGGCGCCCTACAGATTGGGAATTCTGCAGCTAGCCACAATATACAGATCGGCACAGGAGCCGGCTTGCAGAATGTAGCACTTGGGTCGGCTAGCGGGAGTAGCAGCACAAACATTCAAGCCGGAACCGGTGACCTGTCCTTGGGTACCGGAAATAACACTGGGATAACAGGTTCTATCTCCATCACCACGGGGGCTTCATCTACCACCGCCTCAGGGAACATAACCATCGATGCCGGTGAAGGTATCGTTGATGGCGAAGTGGTAGAAGACAAGACTTTTGAAGGCGGAACGGAGAATATGATCGCCTGGTTCGGCAGTACGGTCGCCCAGTCTTCTGCGCAAGCACATACTGGTTCCAACAGCTTAGAGATGACCGCAACCAACGCTTTCTGGGGAGTGGAAGAGGCCATACTTGCCGCAACTCCTGTCACTCCAGGACACCAATACCATTTTAGCGTCTGGGTGCGCGCAGGCAGCACTCCACGAACTATTAACCCAGTGGTGGTATGGAACGGTACGGGCGGCCAACAAGTCGCTTTTACCCCAACCATAGACAGCGCTTCAGGTTGGACACAAATAACTGTCACAGCTCCTGCCCCGGCAACAGCCACGGGGGCATTCTTCAGGTTTTCGAGTTCGGGAGCGGCCGTAGGAGAAAAGCACTACTTCGACGACATTGTCATAACTGACCTCAGTTCTTCGGCAGCGATATCGTCAATCAGTATCGGCGCTGAGAATGCCAAGATTGTCACAATAGGCAATATGAACCAGATTGGCGCTACCTCTATCTTTGGTAGTAGCGGAATTACTATGAACAGTGGTGCTGCAGGAATTACTATAAATGGCGGCGTCGTAAACATTACAGGTAATGCCGCATCTGCTTTGAGCACCACTAATGGAGCGCTCACATTAACGTCGGCGGCATCAGCCACTTGGGGCATAGGAACGGCGTCAGCTGGGGTCGGGGGCAATCTGACCTTGCGGGCCGGACGTGGGGGTACAGACGCCAACAACAATGGTGGCGATCTGATACTACAGGGAGGCGATGCCAATGGTACAGGTACGGCAGGAAGCGTCATTGTGCGTCCGCAGACCAATGTGACAGATGCGTTTCAAATCCAAAACAGCGCAGGCACTCCCCTTCTTATCGCCGACACCACCGGAATGCAGATAACGGTAGGTGGCACTGACACCAGCTATGTTACTCTGACGCTGGCCAATGCACACTTCAAATCGACACAGACAACGCCGCCTACAATCGGTACTCCCGCCAATTGCGGCATCACTCCAACAGCGGCAGTTACGGCAGGATCAACAGATACGGCAGGCTCGTTCACTATCATTACAGGGACAGGCGGCACTTCTTCCACCTGCGATACCGTCGTCACGTTCCATCAGGCATATGGGGCAGCGCCTAAATCGATCATAGTCGTGGGCAAGACAGATGTCGTTTCGGTGCAGCGTCAGATCTATGTATCAGCAGTTGCCGGGGCGAACTTTACTGTCAGCTTCGGGACGAGCGCCGCAGGCGCCGACACCGTACCATACAGCTTTAGCTACTGGGTTATCGAGTAAATCCACTCGCATCAGCTTCGGCGCGAGTGGACACTACGGAGGTACTTATTTTGTTTTTAGCCTCTTATTTTTCTTCGATACCCGAAGCAGACTCGTCGGCACTACTGCCACCATCTTCGGCGTCGGTATCGTCCTCTTCGTCAACCTTATCAACGAGTGCTAGTGAGACTACCTCGTCACCGTTATTGAGACGCATAATACGAACACCTTGAGTAGCACGACCCAACAGTGGGATGCCCTTAAGGCCAAGACGGATAGTCTGCCCTTGAGATGAAACAATAATCACCTCTTGCCCATCGTCTTCGCTGAGGGTCTTAACACCGATGAGCTTACCGGTTTTGCTATTTGTTATTGCCGAACGAATCCCTACGCCGCCACGTGTGTGAGCTGTAAATTGTGCTACCTTGGTACGCTTGCCATAACCATATTGGCTGATGACAAAGATGCTGGAGTTCTCTTGGACAATATCCATGCCGATGACGTCGTCGCCAGCACGCAGGCGGATGCCACGGACGCCACGTGACACGCGACCCATAGGGCGTACATCTTTTTCATGGAACCGGATAGCTTGGCCTTGCGCGGTTGAAATAACAACTTCGTTGTCGCCGTTTGTCATGCGAATCCACTTAAGCTCGTCACCGTCATCAAGGTTGATGGCGATTAGTCCCGAGCTGCGCACATTCTGGTACTGCTCAAATGGTGTCTTCTTGACAACTCCACGCACAGTACACATCATGAGATTGCCGCCGCCGTTCTCTTGCTTACTGACATTTATAACGGCGCTCACCATCTCTTCAGGCTGTAGCTGCAGCAGGTTAACAATAGCGATACCTTTGGCGCTGAGACCGGTTGCTGGCACTTCGTACGTCTTAAGCCGGAATACTCGGCCCTTGTTAGTGAAGAACAGTAAGTAGTCATGTGTACTTGCATTTACAACATGCTCGATGACATCTTCCTCGCGTGTTGCCATACCGCGACGGCCCTTGCCACCTCGGCCTTGCTTCTTGTAATCGGCGATCTGACTCCTTTTAATGTAGTTGGCTGATGTAATTGTAACTACAACTTGCTCATCTGGAACCAAATCTTCGTCACTCATCTTGCCAAGCTCTTGGGGGACAACCTTAGTACGGCGCTCGTCACCGTAGCGCTTTTTAAGGTCAAGCATTTCGTCTTTCACAATTTTAAGAATCTTCTTTTCGTCAGCCAAAATGGCTTCCAACTCGCCTATAAGCTTCGTGAGATCTGCGAGTTCAGACTCGATCTTATCGCGCTCCAGGCCGGTCAGCGTGCGGAGCTGCATAGCTAGGATGGCTTTCGCCTGAATTTCGCTTAGTCCGAACCGCTTAATCAGGTTCGCCTGAGCCTCATCACTGGTTTGGCTGGCGCGGATGGTCTTGATCACTTCGTCAATGTGGTCCAGAGCAATTTTAAGGCCCTCCAAGATATGTGCGCGCTCCTTGGCTTTACGGAGTTCGTACTCTGTACGCCTACGGACGACAGTTTGGCGGTGCTTGATGTGCTCGGTAAGAATATCCTGAAGCCCAAGAACGCGCGGCTGGATACCATCGATCAACGCCATCATATTGAAGTGGAATGAGGTCTGAAGCGGGGTCAGCTTATATAGCTGGTTGAGCAACTTTTTGGGGTATGCGTCTTTCTTGAGGTCAATAACAATTCGCACATTGCCCCGGGCGCTCTCATCACGGATGTCAGAGATACCGCTGATCTTCTTTTCTTTTACAAGATCGGCAATTTTAATAACCAAGCTCTCTTTGTTGAGGGCGTAAGGTATTTCGGTGATGACGATCTGGTGCCGCCCCTTATTCCCTTCCACGACCTCAGCAATACCACGCACGACTACACCGCCGCGGCCGGTAGCATATGCCGTACGAAGCGATTCCTTACCGAAGATGACTCCTCCTGTCGGGAAATCAGGCCCCTTAATGTACTGTAGTAAATCGTCCAGAGATGCATCGTCGTGGTCAATCTGGTAAACGGTAGCATCGATCAGCTCTGTTAAGTTATGTGGCGGAATGTTGGTTGCCATACCGACGGCAATGCCCAACTGGCCGTTTAGCAGCAGGTTCGGCAGCTTTGCGGGCAAAACGGCAGGCTCTTGGAGGCGGCCGTCGTAGTTATCGCGGAAATCAACAGTTTCTTTTTCGATGTCTTCGAGGATCTCCTCGGCAACGCGAGCCATCTTAGCTTCTGTATAACGCATAGCGGCCGGTGGATCTCCATCCATTGAGCCGAAGTTACCCTGGCCGTTTACCAGCATGTAACGCATTGCCCAAGGCTGTGCCATGCGAACCATAGAATCGTAAATGGCGGCATCGCCATGCGGGTGGTAATCACCCATTACGGCACCGACAACGTTAGCACTCTTGCGGTGCTTTGCAGAGCTTCTGAGCCCATCACGGTTCATCGTGTACAAAATACGGCGATGGACAGGTTTAAGGCCGTCGCGGACGTCAGGAAGCGCTCGCTCGACTATCACGCTCATGGAGTAGCGAAGATAACTATCCTCCATGACGTTCTCGACGGTTCTCAGCTCGACGGTGCGTGAGTGGTCAGCTTTTTCGGTCTGAATCACTTCCCCCTCAAGAAAAATGCTTTCGTCCTGACTTTGTGTTGGTTCTTGTGTGTTGTCGTCCATATTTAGATGTCCAAATCCTTCACAAACTTAGCATGTGTAGTAATAAAGTTCTTGCGAAGCTCTACCTCTGTGCCCATAAGCTTATTGAAGATAGCATCAGCTTTCTCGGCGTCCTCAACCTTCACTTTAATAAGCACGCGTTTAATCGGGTTCATGGTGGTTTCGAACAGCTGTTCGGCGTCCATCTCTCCAAGACCCTTGTAGCGCTTCTGTTCTACGAAGCCGGCTTGGCGGAAACGCTCATCGCCCTTATCTACCTTGAGACCTTCCTTCAGGCGCTTGGCGATGGTCTCATCTAGAACCTTATCGAGCTCTGACTCGTCGTATATGAAAACACTGGATTTGCGGCCCTGTTTCACCAATTCGAACAGCGGCGGTTTAGCGATGTACAGGTGCCCGCCATCTACTACCGGTTTCATGAAACGGAAGAAGAATGTCAGAAGCAATGTACTAATGTGGGAACCATCGACATCCGCATCGGTCATGATAATGATACGGTCGTAGCGAAGGCCATTAACATCAAACGAATCTTCAATACCTACACCCAAGGCCTTTATAAGACTCAGGATTTCGTTATTGGCCAGCATCTTATCCAAACGGGCCCGCTCTACGTTTAGTACCTTGCCGCGCAGAGGCAAAATGGCCTGAGTCTTGCTGTCGCGGCCGCTCTTTGCTGAACCGCCAGCAGAATCACCCTCTACGAGATAAATCTCAGAGGCTTTAGGGTCTTTACTTGAACAGTCGGCAAGCTTACCAGGCATGCTTGCGCCTTCCAGTACGCCTTTGCGAATAATGTTTTCGCGGGCAGCGCGGGCAGCCTTACGGGCACGGGCTGCAAGCAGCGCCTTGCCTACTATCTTACGGGCAATCCCGGGGTGTTCCTCGAGATAGTAATTAAAGTACTCGGTCATTACCTGCTCTACGTAACCACGGATTTCCGGGTTACCGAGCTTGCCCTTTGTCTGACCCTCAAACTGTGGATCAGGCAGCTTAACCAAGATGACTGCCGTCAGGCCTTCCCGGCAGTCTTCACCGGTAAGGTTCTCTTCTTTTTCTTTAAGCAAACCATTCTTGCGGGCATACTCATTGATCACCCTTGTTAATGCAGAGCGGAAACCAGTAAGGTGCGATCCGCCGTCGGGGTTGACGACGTTATTGGCAAACTGTTTAATGGTTTCACTGAAACCGTCTGTGTATTGTGCAGCGATTTCGATTTGAGTGTCTTCCACCGACTTGTCGACATAGAAAACATCATCGTCAACGACTTCTTTACCAAAGTTAAGGTGCGTAACGTATGACTTGATACCGCCTTCGAAATAAAAACTATACCTTTTTCCTGTACGCTCGTCACTGATCGATGTTCTGACGCCTTTTGTGAGATACGCCTGGTGCCGCAGACGATCAAGTACAGTCTCGTAATTGATTTTCGTCATCTCGAAGATCGTTTCATCGGGATAAAAGGTAATCTCCGTACCCTTCCTGTTGGTTTTACCAGTCACCTTAAGATCTGACTTTGGTATACCTCTTTCATATTCCTGGCGGTGGATTTTGCCATCCTGGTAGACTTCAACGATAAGTCTAGTTGATAGGGCATTAACCACACTGACACCTACACCATGAAGACCACCGGAGACTTTGTATCCGCCGCCATCGAACTTACCACCGGCATGCAACACCGTAAGAACCGTTTCCACAGTGCTTTTGCCAGTCTTGGGATGGATATCAGTTGGGATACCGCGACCGTTGTCGTACACGCGGACGCCGCCATCGGCTAGTAAAATCACCTCAACTTTAGTAGCATGACCGGCAAGAGCTTCGTCAATGCCGTTGTCTACAATTTCCCACACTAAGTGGTGCAGGCCGTCTACACCAGTACTCCCGATGTACATACCCGGACGCTTACGCACGGGCTCTAGGCCTTCAAGAACCTGAATTTGATCAGCAGAATATGCTTTTTGTTTGTCAGCCACTTCTAAATTACCCTCTTTAGAACAATATAAAAAAGTTAGATGTCTCCCACTTCTCTTATAGTATAGGTGAAAAACTAGATGTTGGCAACTTGCCAGCTGTGGCCGTTAACGCATGTGAAGAGTGCCATCTTGGTCGATAAAGATCGTATCATTCTCGTCTTCTGTTTTCCTGTTGCTCTGTTTAAGCAACGGGATTTCGGCGCTATGGCCATCCTCATCTATCTTCATAGGAGCATGGGCGGGCGGAGAGGCTGGAGACACTGCTTTGGCCTCAGTCCCAGTGGTACTAGCTTTAGCCGCAGAAGAAGTTTCAGCGGCTGCCTCCGCACTTTGATTCGCTTGTTGCAATTTCTTGTCCACCTCAGCTGCTGCCGCCTCAAGTTCACGCTCTATTTTAGCATCATCAACCGCACTAGCAGCTTCCTCATCGCCATAAGCCACAGTAGGATTCTGTGAAAGATCTATGCTGGGCGGAGGTGTGGTAGTAGGGATTGCCCCGACAGATATCGGCTGCGCGACAGGCTGTGCCGGCTGCGGAGCCGGAGCCTGAGGCGGCAGAGCCTGCTGGATCGGTGCCGAAGTCGGAATAACCGGAGCAGAAGCCGGAGGCACTGCCTGCTGTGTTTGCGCAGCTGGCGACAGCGGCATAGCAGGCGCACCAGGAGCAAGAGGCTGAGTTCGAGGCGGCAGTTGAGGCTGGGATGGATATATTGGGCCGGGAGGCGCCATGCCAGCGCCAGGCGCCGGACCAGCCATAGGGGTACCAGGAGCTACAGGACGAGGAGCTGGCGCGGAAGGCTTGCCCCAAGGATTTGGACGCATCAAAGGACCGCTACTCTGGCGTTTACCCATCCACTCATCAAGAAATGAGCCGGTGCCCGGCGGCTTAGGCTGTGGTCCGGATGGATATGGAGCGCCGGGAGGTTGTTGACCCGGATAGCCAGGCATAGGACGTTGTTGTTGCCCCTGACCCGGGCCAAACGATCCGTAAGGCGCTGGTGGCCGCGCAGGAGCGGGTGCCGGCGGCTCAGCCTTTGTAGCAAGGCGCTCGAAAAGCTCTTTCTCAACTTGTGCTTTAGGTCGGCCATACTTGGCAGCAGAAAGCTGTTTCAGCGCGTCCGCCAGCTTGGGGTTAGGATTTCCGAGCGGTGGCAGGGTTGCCATACTAAACGGCTGCGTCGGCACACCGTTAATAAGCATACGGACGCCGGCATTATAGTTGGGCATGCGCAAAAGGTCAGTCGGGTCAAAGGCGGGCCGTAGACGCTTGGCCAATGACTCGGCGTCCTCGTCCTGACCCACACGAAATGCCACGATAGTACCAGTGTTACCAAATACCGCATCACGGATCTCGTCCGTCAGCTGGGTCGTAAACTGGTTGGCCACAATCAAGTTCAGGTGATACTTACGAGCTTCACTCAAGATCGTTGCAAATGAATCTGTTGAGAAGTTCTGGAACTCATCCACATACAAGGCGAAGTCTCTACGCTCTTTCTCTGGAATATTCGCGCGGCTCATAGCGGCAGCCTGGAACTTCATCACGAAGATCATACCAAGTAGCTGCGAGTTCAAAAGGCCAAGGCGTCCTTTACTTAAGTTGACGATCAGGATCTTACCTTCGTCCATAACTTCGCGCAAATTAAAGGCACTCTTGGTCTGGCCAATAATATTACGCATCATTTCGTTGGAAAGGAAGGCCCCGAATTTACTGACAAACCAGCTTACCACTTCACCGAACTCATTTGAGCGCTGGGACTGGGGCATTTCTTTCTGCCAGAACTCAAGTACGTTCTGGTCTTTTACATATTTAAGCTTTTGCTTCACATAACCAGGGTCACGGAAAAGCTTTGGAATATCGACAAACGTTCCACCCTCCGGGTCGGCCATCACAGTCAGCGCAGCGTTGCGGAAGAGGTGCTCATAACGGGGGCCCATGATCCCTTGGTGTTGTGGGTCGTACAACTTATACAGCATGTTCAATACTTCCTGGATAAGGAAGTCTTTCTCGTCAGGGCTACTGTGTTCAAACAGGTTGAGCCCCATCGGGTAGTCTACATCCGAAGGCGAGAAATAAATGATATCTTCGGTCCGCTCTTTAGGCACCATGGCGAGCAAGTTCTCTGCCGTGTCACCATGCGGATCGACAAAGGCAAATCCATTACCGCTCAGCATATCCTGCAGAGCCAGGTTTTCAAGATAAGTAGACTTACCGGTACCAGTCTGACCCACTGCGTACATGTGTCGCTGCCTATCTTTCAGACTCAAGCGAATCGGCTTTTTAACACCACGAAATACGTTGTAGCCAAGCAACAGGCCTTGGTCTGGCATGTTGCGTGGGGCATCAACTTGCTTGGAACCTTGCCGTTCGAGCTGGGATGTAGGAATGTTTTTTTGTTCAGGAAAATGGAATATCGTCGCAAGCTCAGTGGCGTTCAAAATGTTCTTAGTTTCGCTTTGCGGGAAGATGCGGAGTATGTAATCTGTTGTAAGTTGATCAATATCTTTTGTCGGTGCAAACTTGAATCCATTCTTTCCCGGAGCATCAAATAAGGAGAAAGCTGCCACAACGTTGTTTAAAATAGCTTGCGCCCGCTGGCTAATATTGGATGAAACTACTATGCGAATGAGTACTTCATAGCCAGGCTGTTGGGTCTTGCTTTCAATTGAGTCGACTATCGCTTGGTCAAGTCCTGACAAGTCATGGCCACCATCTTTGCCGCCTTCTTTTGATTCAGGAGGCTTAACAAATGCTGTAGCAATTTCCTTGCCGAGGCTGAACAATTGTTCGCCGCCTTTTTTACTGCCGCCACCGCCCTTTCGTTTTTTACTGGCGGCTTCCAGCGCGCTTTTTCGCCATGATGGGTCGGCAGGTCGCATAAGGATTTGAATACCTGCCCCATCTTCGCGGTCGAGCGTAGACAATGAGTTCAACAAGGCCTGCATAGCATCACGCTTCAAGTCCTGGTACGTTGCGATAGGATAGGCATACGATTCTTTGAGGTTGAGCTGCCCGCCCACGGTGCCGCTCAGCTTACCAACTGAACTAAAGATGTTATGCTCGGTCGTCTCTTCGAGGCGTGCGGAAGGATAGGCGCTTACAATCGCCTGTTTGACTACCTCCACCAGCGTAACGGGTACGGCAGCATAGAAGTAGACGAATCCTTTGGAGGCTACAACCTCAAACGCAAAATGACGCTGGCCATAGAATTTCGCCTTAAAGCCTTTCTGGATGGTGCTGGCGATAATTCCATAAATAATCTGTGCCTTCGAGATGTTCTCGTCGGTTACATCACGAACGTCACGCCCATTGCCTTCGGTGTCGTCGCTGGCAGGTGGAAGGTGTATAAGAAGCGGTACCATCTTGAGTCCGCGTTCAAAATTCTTAACCTCTCTTCGTTGGCGTCGTGTCTGCAAAAAGATAATTGGAGCCGCGATCGCGGCAGTCAAAAGTATAAAAACGATTATGAATAGAAGAACCGTCATAACTAATCTTCGCTAACCTTGATATCCTTGTTATACCGTGCCTTTATATATTGAGCTTTTAGCTTGCTTAATTCCTGGCTCTGGGTGTATGGGTCCGTATGGCTTCGCTCAACGACTTCTTTAGCCTTTGAGACCCACTCTTCATCAAAGGGAGTATCAGCCTCTTCAGCCTGGGCAGCCGAAGTGTCAGCAGGAGCAAACTGAGAGGTTACGGCAGCAAGAGGATCTGCCGCAGGCGCAACGGCAGGCTGACTCTGAGGCACAATGGCGGCAGCGGGAGTAGCGGCAGGCTGAGTCGGCGCTATAGGTGTATCGGGTGCCGGTGAGGCGCCTACACTGAACTGTGGGATGGCCGTGTCTGGTGCATGAAATGTTTGAGGTGCATGAATAGGCGGCAGCTGGCTTGCGTCACTACCCGGCTGCGGTAAATCTAAACCCGATATTCTATCTACCTGCAAATTCATACGTCAAGCCTTATTATACCAGTAACTGTCTCTTATAGCTATGCTTTTACAACAGTTTCTAAGAAGATGTTGCGCTGCGTGCAATATAGAAATAAGAAAGTGTGAATAGCGCCCCTAAAACCAGCACGTCCCGGATGGTGAGCTGACCTATGGACTGCAGTACAAGTAATGCCAGAGGGACACCGGAGCAAAGCGCTCCAACCTTGATTGCTTTACGCCGCGAAAACCTCTGCCTTTCTAAGATAAAAGCCACCAATGTAAGCACAAAGACGAAAAGCAGCAGAAACGGCAGCACTAATACAAGTGATGGGACTTTTTTTGGGTCTGTACCCAAAAAAAGAGCGAGAACAAACAGTAAGCATGTACCCGCGATAATAGCTGTTCTTTTCATATCATTATTTTACGTTATTGCTGAATAGAAAAATACTGCAGTATTTGCACCCTGCAGTATTTTTCGTTTAGTTAACTTAAGAGCCGCGGGTAGTAAAACCGCCCTATGTATATAACTTATTAGCGCTTACTACCCTTTGGCTTGACTGACCGCTCCCGAAACCTTTAGGGTCCCGAAGAGCGTTGTATTTGAATTGTTAATGTAAGTTTTTGTTTTTGACTTACTAAAAACAGTCTAGCGCAAATAGTCGTTTTTGTCAATAGCATAAGCATTTTTATGAATCAAAAGTAAGGCCGGAAAAGTATTCACATTAAGCACAGCATTTTGGTATTTTTTAGGGCGTAAAAGTTATACACAGGTTTATATAAAAATGGCTGGAATTTGTGTTGACAGCCGGTTTTGTAATTTATAAGATAGCAGTAGCACTTGAATAAAAAAAGTGCTCAAAAACAAAAACGATATCTATAACAACGGCTTCTCGCAAGCCGTTGTTCCAAGAAAAGAAACCATCAAACTCCAAATCCAAAACGACAAAATCAAATCAAAAATATGGCCCGCAACTCGCAAGCGGGCCTTTTCTTTTTAGGCAACCTAGCGTATTACATAGCTCGTGAGTTTCATACAAAGCATACTTGCCGTGGGTTCTGTGGGCACCATCATTCAAATTGAATGCCAAGCATCCAATGGCCTGCCATCGATTGTTATTGTAGGGCTTGGCAATAAGGCCGTAGACGAAGCAAAGGAGCGTGTGCGTAGTGCTTTCGCCAGCACCGGAATTGAGATGCCTCGGAAACGCATAACCATTAACCTGGCGCCAGCAGACTTGCCAAAAGACAGCACGAGTCTTGACCTCCCAATTGCGGCCTCGATCATGACAGTGAACGGCCAACTGCCGTCCCAGCTCTCAAAGGACTGCGCAATGATAGGAGAAATTGGGCTGAACGGTGACGTGCGGGCAGTCAGGGGCATAATTGGCATACTCCTGGCCGGTGAAAGACTAGGAATAAGAAAATATGTCATCCCTGCAGACAATGTAAAGCAGGCGATGCTTATACCTAATATTGAAATCTTTCCTATATCGAATATTTGTGAGCTGCGTACCAGGCCTCTGGTGCCGCTCCAAGCTGCTAGCCAACCTTTCGCTACCTCTAATCCTGTGGCAAAGGTGTGCTTGTCTGATATAGCCGGACAGACTCAAGCGAAGCGGGCACTTGAGGTCGCTGCTGCGGGTGGGCATAATATTCTGCTAAGTGGCCCGCCTGGGACGGGCAAAAGCATGTTAGCGAAAGCAATGGCAGGCATACTGCCTCCCCTGACCCACCGGGAAATGTTGGAAGTCACCCACCTTCATAGTTTGGCAAGTAATAATTATGATGAACTCGTCACCGATCGGCCGTTCAGGGCGCCACACCACAGCTCAAGCCATGTGTCGATCGTAGGTGGAGGGGCAAAAACGCGTCCAGGCGAGATCACCCTTAGCCACAAAGGGGTCCTTTTTTTGGATGAGATGCCCGAATTTAACCGGGCGACTTTGGAAGCGATGCGTCAGCCTCTGGAAGACGGGCTGATTACTATTTCCAGAATTCGTCAGACAATAGAGTATCCCGCCGACTTTATACTAATAGCCACGGCAAACCCCTGCCCTTGCGGCTTTTTAGGCTCGTCCAAACCATGCGAATGTCCTACAGGTCAAATAGTACGGTATAAGCAGCGGCTTTCTGGCCCAATCTTGGACCGTATCGACCTGCACGTCACCGTAGACAACGTGCAGCACAATACGTTACTGGGGAGTAAAGTTCAGGGGAACGACACGGCGGCTGTCCGAAAGCGTGTTGCTAGGGCGCGTGCAGTGCAAGCCAAACGCTTTTCTTCAAGCGAGAAAATAAATGCGAATATGGACAATCCTGAAATCAAAGCCTTTGCCAAGCTTGCTGATCAGTCCCGCGACCTACTCAACCAGGCAGCTGCAAAGCTTAACTTGTCTGCCCGAAGCTATATGAAGGTGGTTAAGGTCTCTCGAACGATAGCTGACCTCGAAGAAAGCACGTATATCCGACCCGAACATATTTCTGAGGCATTACAATACAGGACAACGCGCCTGCAACAATGGTAGAATAAGCTTGTTGACCTCTGTTGTTCAATCTGTTACAATACCAGCACTAACAATATAAAGGAGATATTATCAGCAAGTTTACGCGCCTGAATCAAGATATTCGGGCACCTCAACTACGTGTAGTCGACCAGGAAGGTAAACAACTTGGGGTATTATCACGAGCTGAGGCTCTGCAAATCGCTGAAGAGCAAGGGTTGGATCTCGTCGAGATCTCACCTGATGCGAACCCTCCGGTCGTCAAAGTTGTCGATTGGGGAAAGTACAACTATCAGCGGACAAAACAGCTACAGAAGAACAAGCGTAGCACTAAGTCAGCTGAGATGAAGCAGATGCGGTTTGGACTGAAGATTAGTGAGCACGACCTTGGAGTCAAGATGAAGAAAGTGGTAGGCTTTCTTGAATCAGGTCACAAAGTGAAGATAACCATCTTCTATAGAGGTCGTGAGCTTGCTCATAAAGATTTAGGTTTTAAACTTGCCGATAAAGTCATAAGTGATTTCGGTGACACAATCGTTGTCGATCAGACACCACAGTTTGCCGGAAAACAGCTTAACTTCGTAATAAGGAGCAGTCATGCAAAAGCGAAAAACGCATAGCGGTACCAAGGACCGCGTCCGCGTTACCAAGAATGGTAAAGTGCGCATCAGCCACTCGCATCGCAACCACTTTCTTCAAAAGAAAAGTGGTGCACGTAAGCGCAAGCTTGCTGGTCTGGAGACCCTGGCAGGCGCCCAAACCAAATCTATTAAACAGAATGTTGGAGCTTAAATCATGCGTGTAAAACGAGGTGTCGCAGGACACGCCAAGCATCAGAAAATCCGTCGTGCTACTAAGGGCATGACCAAGTCTAACCGTTCGAGTATCAAACGTGGTAAGCAGGCTGTCACTAAAGCACTACAATTTGCGTATCGTGACCGTCGCAACCGCAAGCGTACTTTCCGTGAACTGTGGAATGCGCGCATCAATGCAGCTGCTCGTTTGAACGGAACGACCTACAGCAAGCTGATTGCCGCCCTTAAAGGTGCCGGCATTACGCTTGACCGCAAAGTTCTAAGCGAACTTGCCGTTAATGAGCCCAAGGCGTTCGAGGCCGTTGTAGCTGTTGCTACAAAGAAAAAGTAACACCTTTAGAACCTTCCTCGATATCAATCGAAATCATAAAAACCACCTGAATCAGGTGGTTTTTATTACATCAGGTGTGCCAGACTATCCGTAAGCCGGGTTCTGTTTTAGCCGATCATCTATCTAGTCCCGATGTTGCCATCTGGATCAAGCGGATTCTCTGGCATACTCTGGCGGGAAACCACGGACAAAGTCCGAAAGAGCATACCTCCTTGCAGCAGACAGGGTTTACCGCTCTGCAGTGTCACCACGGCAGACTGCGAGCTCTTACCTCGCTCTTTTCACCCTTGCTTCTAAAATAAAAGCGGTCTTGTTTCTGTGGCACTTTCCCTAGGGTTTCCCCCGGTTGCTGTTAGCAACTGCCTTTCCCTACGCTGCCCGGACTTTCCTCCTGTAGCAGACTATAAAGCCTGTTCAGGCGATCAGCCGATAACCTGGCACGCACTTATTATACCACTTATGTAAAAAATTACACCAACTACTAGCTACTGCGCTGAGGCAGCTTCATCTAATGCCTCGTTAACGGCAGAATCAGCAATTTTATTAAGCTCCCGCGGAACATGTGTAAAAGAGACGTGGTGGAATGCTGGCAATGATTGCTTTATAGCCTCATGTATTGGCCAGAGGTCGCGGTTCTTTACCCTGAAAATCCCTTGCATCTGCTTCACGACAAGCATACTGTCCATGTAGACGTGGACATCGCGGATACCCATCGACTGCGCCTCTTTTAGGCCCAACCGGAGGGCGTGATATTCGGCCTGATTATTCGTAGTCACACCCAGATACACGCCTTTCTTTACAACAACCTGGCCATCCATATTCATGATTGCAAAGCCACTGGCTGACGGCCCCGGGTTACCGCGCGACCCACCATCTGCATACAATTTTGCTTCTTTCAATTTGGGTAGACTTTCCTCTGAAACACTTTTAGGATCCACAGTTTTCTGAAGCGTAAAATGGATCATTTTAATAGGGGTCTGGAAGTCAACTTGCGGGCCATAATACTGCTGATAGCTTTTTAGCATCTCTTCCCGGGACATAAAAGGCTCGTGGCCTTTAAAGTCAGTTTTCGTGATTTCGCCTAGGCGCTTTTCAACGACCATATCAATGCGCGCAACGGCTGCCACGCGCCAAGTATCAGGATTACCCGGATCAACCTTATCGATTAGCTCGATTTCGTCATTAACCTTAATATCCTTATCGTCATAGATACGCCAGGTTGATGTTTTTTCGCCGCTAAGGACCATGCTGGCGAGCTTGTGTTCGAGTTTCAATGTTTTCATCTTACATCGAAGTATATCAGAGTTTCTGGAGAAGAAGGTATTGGATAGGTGACTTGGAGTATACTGGAAGCATGAGTAGACGTGTCCTTTACCTAATCCAACAAGCCAGCATGTTAATGGAAATGCCACGTACTCATGTTCGTAATCTTGGAAATAATGTCCCGGATACGATAGCCTCACACTGCTATCAGGTATCAGTTATCGCCTACTGCTTAGCGCGCATGGAAGGTCTCAGCCATGAAAGTGGTCTGAAGGCCATGAGCATGGGGACGTTGCATGATTTAGCCGAAGCCCGAACGGGAGACGCGGATTTTGTTGCCAAGAATTACGTGGATATCGACGAAGAAAAAGCAATCAAGGATCAATTCGCCGGCTTGCCTTTCGGCGAAGATCTTCTAAAACTGATGAGCGAATACGAAGAACGGGAAAGCCTGGAATCCAAGTGCGCCAAGGACGCAGATGTACTCGCACAAATGTACATTGAATGGATTTTGACTTGGCGTGGCAACAAGCTTGCAGAAAGATGGTTCGAAGGTGATTTTACTCACCGTGTTCCCTTCCTTCGCACAGAGTCGGCGAAAAAAATTGCCCTTGATATGAAGGATAGCCATCCCCACGAGTGGTGGTGGACAGAGTTTGTAGATAAGGGTGTTAACCACAGCCATCTTAATGGTAAAAAATAATCGCCTGGGCTTTCAAGCGACTACATATAAGATTACATAATAAGTCTGGTCGGGGTGACAGGACTTGAACCTGCGACCTCACGGCCCCCAGCCGTACGCGCTACCAACTGCGCTACACCCCGAAAGACCCTTACATTCTAGCAGAAGAAAAAGAAATACGACAGAGGTGATCTGTCGTATTTGATGGCTGGCAACCGATAATGATTTACCTGGTTAAACCCAGGTGGGTGTTCTCACATGACAGCCACGGCCGTCATAAATATTGAACTCCCATTGCGAAAGAATATTCAGATAATCATCCGCTCGATCGCCGAGCCACTTCTATTATAGCCCGCCAAAGCCCAAGGTTAAACCAAGAATGTGAAGATTGCTTCCCGGATATTCGACAATATTGGGCCGATGACTGGCGATAACACCAGAAGTATCAATATAAGCGGCAAAAATCCGAGCGATTCGATGGCATACATAACGCGCTGCACGGGTTCTGGCGCGAAAGCATAGAAGAGACGGGAGCCATCGAGTGGCGGCAATGGCAGCATATTAAAGACAAATAGCATGATGTTGACCGACATAAATACGCCGAGGGCGTGGACGAGGCTGGCGTCTACAATTCCCGCGCGATATGCAAGTGCGGCGAGTACGGCAAGCGCCAGGTTAGAAAATGGCCCCGCAAGCGCCACAAGCGCTGACCCGTACTCTCCAAAACGAACTTGCGCAGGATCAAAAGGAACCGGTTTGGCAATAAGGATCGGGGGCAAGCCAACAATCAGCATCCCGACAGGCAGCAGAATAGTCATAAAAAGGTCGATATGCTTCAGAGGATTAAGGGTAATCCTTCCCTCGTCCGCAGCAGTGTCATCCCCTAGTTTGTGCGCAACAAAAGCGTGCATTGCTTCGTGGACTACTATAGAAATAAGGAGTGTGACGATAAAAATACCGAGGTCGCTAATTGATAGTCCCGAAAGCATGCACTAAGTATACCTTACTTCCTGCTTATTAACACTTGTAGCACCTGCAAACGATGCACCATTCCTCTCCCCTAGGTGTTCTTATTGACTTAAGGGGTAAAAACAGCTAAAATAGACCCTTGAAAGAAGGAATAATTGATGCGTAAGTGTGAAATTACCGGTAAGGGCAAGCAATTTGGCAATAATGTCAGCTTTTCTCAGCGCCACACCAAGAAAGTTTGGGAGCCAAACCTTCAAAAAAAGACCGTTATTGTTGACGGCAAAAAGGTGAAGCTTAAGATTAGCGCACAGGCTATCCGCACCCTCAAGAAGAAGGGCCTCATCGCAGTGTCCGCCAAGAAGACTAAGCAAGATCTCGCGTTAGCGGCTTAGATCTTTCTTAGATATATAAAAATACCCTCGGATCCGAGGGTATTTTTATATATCTTGACTGTAGAAAAACCTGAGATCAGGCTTCGACAACCACAAGCTGTGTAACATCACTAAGATCAGCTGACTTTACCTTAAGCTTCGCTGTTGTTTCTTTAGGTTCCATGCCCAGCTCTTTCAACGCCTCTTCCAGCGATCGTTGCGGCACAGGCAGTGTCAGTATCTTGCTATCGTAATGTGTAGGAACCACCAATTTAGGCTCAACCTTCTTTATAAGCTTCAGGGCGCCGATGGCATCCAGCGTATAACCGTTGCCTCCAACAGGCACAAACATAACGTCTACCATGCCGATAGACTCAAGTTGGGAGTCACTTAGCTCCGGGTAGACATGGCCTGTTACAAGAATTTTGAGGTCGTCAACGATCAACTTATACATTGTAGCCGTCTTCTTCCCTTCTTCGTCCATGTGTGCACGCGCAGCGATGCCGTAGATTGACACTTCCGAGACCTCATATTCACCGGGTTGGTCTATGACAATCTTTGCTGTCTGAGAGGGATCACCGTGGGCGGCCGTAAAAAGCGCCACGTCACCAGGCTTAGAGACGGACTTGCCACCTAAATCAGCCAAGTTATCGTCAATAACGACCCGTGCATTTTTTGTTGTCAACGTTAGGCAGTTGGCGCCGTGAAAGTGTATATCCATAAAAACTCCTTAAAAACTAGCTGAGAATGCCGTTTTTATCAATCAGTACCTGCTTTTTCGTATCGAGCACTGTAGTTATAAAACGATCTTTAATCTGTCTTCGGTAATTAAACTCTGTAGCCGACATAACTGTATAGCGAATCTCCTTATTCTCCTGCGCCTCTAACTCTGCCACGAATTTCTGCATAGCATTTTGGTTGACATCGCCTACGATAAGCATATCTATACCGCTGCTTTCATCTCTTGTGAACTGGCCGGTATAAATTACAAGTTCCAGATGCCCGAGGCTTTTGAGCCGCTCTTCTTCAGCGGTCGCCGGCGACTTTTTAGCCTTAGGCTTTGTGGCGGTAGGTGCTCCGCTGGGCGCCGCCCCGCCAAAAATTACGCGTAAGGGGTCATAAAATTCGTATGTCTGGTTTACCTCGTAGTAAAGGCGATTGTTGGTATTGTCTGAGACGATAATTCCAACATTTAGAAGGTTGGCCAGCTCGCGGCGCACAGAGTTAATCTGTTCATCAATTTTGCGTGTGATTTCGCGCACATAAAAAGACCGGTTGGGATTGCCGTAAAAAAGCTGCAGCAGTTTTACCCTCGTCTTCGACCCAAACAATTGCTCAATCATGAGCCTATTGTAGCAAACTTTGTGACCGTACTATAGATCATTTGTTCAAGAAAGTTGTGATAAAGTCTACAGCTTCTTCCTCTTTACTGATCCACTGAATACTTTTGTTACGTCTAAACCACGAGCGCTGACGTTTTGCATACTGAAGTGTGTGCGTTTTTATCAGGGCCTTCAGCTCGACTATTGTGATTTCCCCTGACAGATAACCCTGAAATTCTTGATAACCAATAGTCTGCATCGAGGCAGACTCCCATCCGTAGCGATTAACAAGCCCTGTCACCTCGTCTTCTAATCCTTGCGCAAACATCTTATCAACCCTGCTCGAGACACGATCTTCCAACTTATCCCGTCCGATGGATAACCCTAGAATAAGCGTATTGGGGCGTATTTTTTTGGATTCAGGCAAATTTTCGCCTATCTCAAGCCGACGTACGAGGTGCCGCGGATTCTTGCGATTTGTAGGAAGCGGAATCTTTCGAGCGACCAGCTCAGCCGCCAACTCCTGGGCCGAAAGCTCCTGCCACTTTTGGCGCTGCGAATCGTCGCCCTTCGAAGCAAATGAGAAGTCATAGACGACTGCATCAATGTAGAGACCAGTACCTCCAACCAAGAATGGCACCTTACCCCTATGCAAGACATCCTCGATCGCCTCGTATGCCAGCCTTTTATATTCAGCCGCCGTTATTGGCCGGTCTGGGTTGGTAATATCCAAAAGATGATGCGGGACTATGGCCCGCTCCGCCGCTGTAGGCTTGGCTGTGCCGATATCTATCCCCAGATAAAGCGTACGCGAATCCGCTGCAATAATTTCGCCATTAAACTTTTGGGCCAATGCTAGGGCTAACGCCGACTTGCCGGAAGCAGTCTCACCGACAATGACTACTAAAGGAGTTCTGTTTGGTTGGGGTTCCATTGCAATTTACCGATGTCCACTTTAAAATCCTCTGACACCTTTACGCCCTCTGACTCGAGTACAGCGCGGTGGCCGGCGCGACCGCCCTCTGGCCACCCAATAGCAAGACCGCCCTGCTTATTTACGACACGCTGCCAAGGCAACCCTGCCGGTCCCGTATGCGCGATTTGCCCAACTTCCCAGGCCGCCCAGGCCGCCCCGCAAAGAGCAGCAATCTGCCCGTAAGTCATCACCCGCCCTTCCGGTATCTGGGCAACCAGTTCGTACACGCGATTTTTGAATGCTTCATCAACTCGAGGCATAGATAACTCCTATAAAGACGTTTTATTTACTCGTGATTTGGCTTCGTTTGCAACTGTTTTCAGGAATTCTTCTACTGTGCGGGCGCTGTGCTCAGGATTAACCTCTATATCCTTACGCACGCGTGGCACCACTTCGCCGGTCTCGATCTCTTTTTGACCAACTACTACCGAATAAGGGACTTTCATAAGTTCCGCATTACGGATTTTCTTACCGACCGACTCATTGTCATTGTCGACATACAACCGAAGGTTCAACTCTTTGGCGAGCTCACGTAACTTTTCTGCGAATGCTACGGTTTGCTCCTCTTGGTTCACCGTAATCACCCTTACCTGCTCCGGAGCTAGCCAGACTGGGAATTTGCCGGCAAAATGCTCAATGAGAAGCATGATAAACCTCTCGAAGGAGCCAAGAATCGCACGGTGGATTATGACAGGATGGCGTTCCGACCCATCGGTGTCTACATAGGTCAGATTGAACCGTTTGGGCATTGCAAAATCGAGCTGCACAGTAGCCAGTTGTGTCTCGCGCCCAAGCGCGTCCTTAAACATGAAGTCGATCTTTGGGCCATACAGTGCGGCCTCTCCTTCCATTCGCTTTGCGTCCAATTTGAAAGTATCGGCAACCTGGGCAAGCATAGACTCCGCGCTCTCCCAGTCATCTGGGTCGCCAATATATGCTTCAGGCTTCTGCGGATCACGTACCGAAAGTGATATCCAATGGTTGCCCCAAAGGCCCAGGCTTTCATAAAATTGCTTAATAACGTCGATCAGCGCGGAAACCTCTTGCTCAATCTGATCAACGCGACAAAAAGTGTGCCCATCGTCTACGGTAAATCCGCGAGTGCGTTGCAAGCCACCGATCTGTCCTGGCTTTTCGTCCCGATACTGCATTGTTTGCTCGATATAGCGGAGTGGTAGCTCGCGGTAACTTCGCGGCCGGGATGCGTAAATTTGTGTATGATGCGGGCAGTTTACGGGCTTAAGGATAAATTCCTGGTCATAATGGCTCTGTACCCGAAAAAGCTCTTCGCTGAATTTATCAGCATGGCCCGATGTCTTATAGAGGTCCAACTTGGCTAAATGCGGGATAGAGACCAGTTGCATATCGTGTTCGCGGCTAATTTGCCGCAGAGCATTTTTGATTTCCTCAATAAGGACAGTCCCCCGCGGTGTATACAGCGGCAGCCCTGGTCCCACCAGATCCGAAAAAGTAAACAGGTCGAGTTCCTGACCCAACTTTCTGTGGTCGCGCTTCTTTGCCTCTTCGAGGAATAGAAGGTGCTTCTTTAGCTCTTCAGGCGTTTCAAAGGCAACACCATAAATTCGCTGCAATTGCTGTCTATTCTGATCTCCGCGCCAATAGGCACCACTGACTTTAGTGAGCTTAAAGGCCTTCGGATTAATCTCCTGGGCATTTTCGGTATGTCCACCCCGGCATAGGTCGATAAAATCGCCTGAAGTATAAAAGGTTAGCTGACTGCCATCTTTAGCAAACTCTTCCAGCAGCTCCAGTTTATAAGGATTCCAGGCAAATTGCTCCCGGGCTTCTTCAAGAGAAACTTCCTTACGCTCAAAAGCGCCCCACGTCTTAAGTTTTTCGCGCATTTTTTCTTCTATCTTAGCCAAGTCGTCTTCTGTTATAGGAGTGGGGGTCTCGAAATCCTGGTAAAATCCGTCCTCGATAGCTGGACCGATGGCATTTTTCGCTCCGGGATACATCTCGATAACAGTAGCGGCCAAAAGATGCGCCAGACTGTGACGGATGCCTTTGAGGTGGTTGGTTTCATTGTTTGCCATGTCGGCTCCTTTCTGAATATATAAAAAGACGCGTCTGCTCGTTAAATACTCTCGCATGGTATTCAACTTACATTCGCGTCTCGGACCCAAACGGCATGTCGCACAATTTTGGTGCTGCCGTCCGGGCGGTTCCACCGGACTTCCTTGGCCCTCCCAGGCCTTGGCACTTATCCCAGCACGTTAACGCACGTTCTGATTGCCCACGGAGCTCTGCGGTTGGTGATGCCGCTTCGCCGCTCGATGTCTTCATGACTTAATATGAACTTTCGTTCTTGGTCATTGTAACACATCGCAAAACTTCGCCTTACACGTACTACTATAGCAATGCTGGTACGATTAGGCTAGTACTAATGTGTTGTCTTTTTGTAGTG
>Ga0075366_10000273_pt1 | contig 22952 bp, 29 predicted proteins | sample EndMethybrTD3031_FD_72351 | JGI IMG/M metagenome (GOLD analysis project Ga0075366, IMG submission 72351) | Populus endosphere microbial communities from Tennessee, USA - Endosphere MetaG P. TD hybrid TD303-1 | ecosystem: Host-associated > Plants > Roots > Endosphere | place: USA: Tennessee...
GCGCGCTGTATGAAAAAGCACGGCGCAAGAAGTTTTTAGCTGTTAAAAACAAGAACGTTACTGAAAAATAGCTTAGGAGGAAAGTATGGGAAAGGTTCTTATCCACGCGACCATAACACTTGATGGATTTATGGCTGATACCAGTGGAAGTGTCGACTGGATGTTTGGCTTTACGTCTGCCGACGAAGACCAAGCAGTCGTCAATAAGGTGATGGCAGAACTGGGCGCCGTAGTTGGCGGCTCCAACAGGAATAATACTATCGAAGAAGGTGAGCTACCCTATGGCGGCAAACTGAAAATCCCAGTCTTCGAAATGACTCATGTGGCCCGCGATCCAGTCGAAAAAGACGGCACTACCTATACGTTTGTCGTCAATGATATTGCAAAAGCAGTTGAGATGGCCAAAGAAGCTGCAGGGGATAAGAGTGTAGCCCTTCTGGGAGGCAGCATTGCGCGCCAGTGCCTATGGCTTGGCCTCGTAGATGAAATCGTATTGGATGTTGTGCCGTTGCTGCTGGGCGAGGGTGTTTCACTATTTGGCGGGCTCGGGCAACGCATCAAGCTAGAACGGATAGAGACATCAGCTTACGCCAGTGAAACCCACATGCGCTACCGTGTTGTTGGCAAAAAGTAACGTACAGGCAGATTAATGACGGAGGAATGTCAGAATAGCCAAAAGGACGCCAGCAAAGGCGTCCTTTTTTGTGATAGACCTGTTACCTATTCCTTGGGCATCAGAACAGTGTCAATGACGTGCACGACACCGTTACTGGCCTTAACGTCAGCCTGGACAACCTGTGCTTCGCCGCCTTTGGCGTCAACAATATAGACTTTGCTGTCCATCATTTTGACTGTAAGGTTTTGGCCTTGTACGGTCGTTATAACTTGGCCGTCACTTAGGTCAGATGCCATAACTGCTGAGGGTACGACGTGATAGGTCAGGATACCGGCAAGCATGGTTTTATTTTCTGGCTTAAGCAATGTGTCGACAGTGCCTGCAGGCAATTTGTCGAAGGCCGAGTTAGCCGGAGCGAATACGGTGAATTCGGCGTCCTTGTCGTCCAAGGTACTAGCCAGGTCGGCAGCGGTTACAGCAGCAACGAGAGTTGAAAGGTCATCATTGCTTGCTGCGAGACCGGTAATAGTCTTTTCTTCCATAGTTGTATCTTCCTTTTGGGTTTGGGACGTTTTGGGTTCTTTGTCCTCGTTATTATTGTTGGCCATCCAGATACCTAATCCGGCAATAACTGCCACGATGAGGACTACTGCGCCGATTATTGCTGTTTTCGGTGCTTGCATGTCGGTACTCCTTGTTTATTACTGCACCTAACACTATGCCGAACCAGGCGTTCAGCAACTGTTAAGGAGTTGTAAAGATTGTGTAAAGAAGGCTGGAAGTTACGAGCGGAAGGTCACATGCACCGTCGTGCCACGACCTTCAGTACTCTGTATCTGCACGCCAGCACCGTAGGCTGCGGCTACTTTATAGACGATAGCCAACCCCAGCCCGCTACCTTCATGGCGCCCTACGTTACGCCCGCGATAAAACCGCTGGCCCATATGCGGCAAATCCTGTGTCGCAATACCAATACCATTATCCCTGACCGTAAATACAGTATGCTTGGAGTCTTTGACCAGCGAGGCAGTAACCGTCGGCTTTTTGCTGTTGGCCGAGTACTTGATGGCATTCTCGAGGAGATTACGCGCTAAGCATATAAAATCCTTTTTGCGTACCGCCAATATTATTCCTTCCTTAGGAATATCTACCTTGACGCGTATGGTCTGGGCACTTGCGAGCGGCTGTAATGTTTCGGCAACATCACGCAGCAGATCACCCGCATCAATTGGCGGCTCATCGGCCTGGTGCTTGCTCTCCAGAAACAACAAATCTTCGTTAATACGCACCAGGTGATTAGTCTGCCGCTCTAGTATTCCCAATGATTTTGCCGTGTCAGTATCTTTTTTGGCATGCCGTGCCTGCTGAATAACTGCGCTCATAGTCGCCAGGGGATTACGGAGTTCGTGTGCCGCATCCTGCAAGAAACGTTCCTGCGAAGCAAACATATCATTCACGGGTTGGAGCAAGTAGCGTGCCAGGACATAGCCCAGTAACCCGCTAATGCAAAGCAGGGGCAACGCAACCAAGAGTGCTGCCTTTCCCAAAAGCTGCTGCTGGTCTTGCTTAACGAGATTAGCAATGGTAATGAAGTGTGCTTCGCTCTTTTTCTCCTGCTGCAAGTAGGCGGCGACTGCGGGGTAATCCTCGGTAAGGCTCTCAAGCTGGCCCGGGGACGTGCTTTTGTCGAAACTGATGCTGCTTGTAACATATAAGGTTCCTAGAAGTAGTGCCATGCTTGCTACGCATAGCCCTACAATACTCCAGGTGAATAATTGCCGGACACGCTTAATACGTTGTTCCATGTTGCTCCTTTACAGGGTCCTCGAGTTTGTAGCCAAGGCCAGGGATGGTCTTGATGCGGGTAAAATCACGGTCACCGATCTTGCGGCGCAAATTTGCCATATGAATACGCACCGGCGGCGTATCAGTCAACGCACCCTCGCCCCAAACAAAAGTGATCAGTTCGGTAGTATCGACTACTGCTCCGGCATGCAGAAGCAATATGTGCATCATTCGGAACTCGATATTTGTCAGTTCAACTTGTTTGCCACGCACGGTACATATATGGCTGGTAGGCGATAAGGTATATACAGCCGTAGTGATATCACTGGTGTCATTTGTGGGTCCCAGGCGTTGCAAATGTGCACGCATACGCGCCAGAAGTTCCTGCAGGTCAAACGGCTTGACCACGTAGTCAGTAACCCCTAAAGCAAAGCCCTTTAACTTATCATCGATGTGATCCCGGGCTGTCAGGGCAATAAGCGGCATTTGATTATTCTGCTCCCGGATATACTCGATCATGGAAAAACCGGACTTACCCGGAAGTGTTATATCAATGAGGCCAATGTCGAAATCATGCTCATCTACAGCATCAATGCCATCTTCGGTTGAGTCAACAGCAAATACACTGCAGTGTTGGCCACGCAGGAAATCTGTCAACGTATGGCGCATGTCGGTGTTATCTTCTATCAATAAAACTCGGTACATACACGAACTGTAGCATGTGCAGCGTAAAAAAAGCGTTAAGTGCAAAGATAGTTAGCTGCGGTCGGGCAGCTGCTGGAGCGTCCAGCGGTTGCCGTCAGGATCGCTGAGGTAGCTGTGCGTTGCGCCCCAGGGCTCAGCCTTAGGCTCAGTGACTTCGATGCCACGGCTAGAAAGTTCCTTGTAAACGGCCTGGATATCCTTAACGACCAGTACAAGGCCGTCAATTTCGCCTGGTTTAATCTTGGTGAAACCGTCTCCAAAAGATATAGAGCACGCTGAGCCGGGAGGGGTGAGCTGCACATACCGCATATCGCCCAGCGGCTGGTCGATGTCAGCATTAAAGCCAAATTTATCCCTGTAGAAGGCTTTTGCTCGGTCTACATCTGTGACGCCTATTGGTACAACTTCTAATTTCATTTCCATCTTAGCTCCTTCGTACTGATACGTTACTAGTACATCTTAATAGCATGAGGGCATTACTGCCAACGACATAATATTCTTGACACTAGAATACTCCACAATGTAGAGTATTGCTTATGGACACCCAGTTGAAAAAAGGTCTCTTAGATGTCTGCGTTCTCAAAGTATTGAGCAGCAAGGATTCATACGGCTATAAAATAATGAGTGACGTCTCGGGGTATGTAGAAATATCCGAGTCCGCTTTGTATGCCATTTTGAAACGGCTGGAACAGCAGGCATTAGTAACGACATATAAAGAAGAGCACGACAACCGCTTGCGTAAGTATTACCATCTTACCGATGCCGGACTGTCGAAGCTTAAGGAGTTTCGTCCTGAATTCACAAAAATAGAACGCATTATTCAGTTTGTGCTTAAGGAGGGCAACGATAATGAGCGCTAAACAACAGTTCCTAGAAGAGCTACGGGCTGATCTCCGCAAATACCCAAGCGGTGCCGTAGATGACTATATCGAATACTACGATGAGCTCATTGCGGAGCGGGTCGCCAGCGGCGAAAAAGAAGCCACAGTACTTGAAAAAATTGGGTCACCCAAAAATATTGCCGCCAGCTTCAAACAAGACAATGCCATCAATCGTGCGGTCAAAAAACCAAGCGTTTCTAATGGGCTAAAGGCATTAATCGCTGTACTCAGCGTGCTTTCGCTGCCATTGCTGGTCCCCGTAGCGGCCCTAGCCTTGGCTTTAGCGATAACCGGTATAGCACTTTTCGCGTCCGGTTTGGCAGTAGTTATTCTGGGCTCGGTGGCTTCAGTTCTGAGCGTGATCGATATGGCCTCAGCAGTTATAGCAGGTGACGCACCGCTATATCTCTTGTTCCTGGTTACCGGCGTAGCCCTGGTTGTGGTCTTCCTGGCATTTGAGATGCTGCGCGGGTTACTCTTTGCTGCCCGTTGGACCATACGGGCATTCGTCAACAAACTCCATACTCGCCGCAACAAAAGGAAGGAGCAGTAATATGAAAAAATCCTCACGCTTCGCGATTATCACCGGCCTCGTACTAATACTAGTAGCATTGGCTTGGAGCGGCTTCAGCTGGCAACGCATACAAGACGACACCCAGCGTATCAGCCAAAAAGACTACAAAGAAAAGCAGACAACATTCACTGCCGGTGCAACCGAGCGTATACACGTAAATGTTGATAACGTACGGATTGTCGTTAAGACGCATTCCGATAGCAGTACCATCCGCGTTGCCTACTTCACAAGCGAGAATGACGCATTTGCTGTTACGAATTCAGATAAAACAGTTTCCGTGACGCGAACTAAGGAAGCCGATCCACACTTTATGTGTTTCTTCCGATGCATTGGCACGCCGGGTACTATCACCGTGTACGTACCTGCCGGTTCCAAGTATGCATATGATCTTACTGCCGAAAACGCTCCCGTAACTTTTGATAATACCAAGACGCTCAGCGTTCAAAGCATGCGTATCGAATCCAGCAATAGCAGCATTGAGATGCGACGCCTGTTAGCAAGTGGCGATGTTGAATTACAGAGCGACAATGGCAGTATAAAACTGCTGGATGTAGAAATAACAGGCAAGCTACACCTGACAAGCTCCAACGCGAGCAACGAGCTTACCCGCGTCACGGCTGCAAGTATTAACTCGCAAACCGACAATGGCAGCGCCAGCCTGGATTCCGTTACAACCAAAGATCTGACCGTGGGCATAAGCAATGCCTCTATCAAATTGCACAGGTTAGATGCACAGCACAGTACGCTCAACAGCGACAATGGCAGCGTTGAGGGCAGCCTGATCGGCTCCAAGGATGACTACTCTATTAAGATCGGCAGCGACAATGGCAGCATCAAGTTAGATGGCGCCGAATACAACGGCTCATACTTCTCGGATGGCAACAAGAACGGCAAAAGCATATCGGCACAATCATCCAATGCCTCGGTAACTCTTACGTTCGTGAAGTAAAATACATCGTAGACCCGGCTTTGCTATCATTAAAGCAATGCTTTCCCAGGAGACGATTAAGAACCTTCCGAACAACAGCCGCTTCTATATATTAGTGTTTTCAGTTCTACTAAGCATGTTTACTGCCTGCCTGCTAAGAATGCAGGTTGGCAGTGAGCAGCTTTTTTATATCCGTACCGAACAGATATTCGGCTTCATAGCTATCGGCTATGTGTACTTGGCGCTCGCTATCTCGCCAGTGCAAAAGATCGTAGGCAAGCCTGGTTGGATGAAGTGTGTACTGTTTGCACGGCGGGCGATCGGGGTATCGGCAGCCTATTTTGCTTTCTTGCATGCGGCCGTAGCCTTCTGGGGACAAATTGGCGGCTTTGACGGCCTAGGGTTGCTACCACGGACATTTATGTGGTCGCTTGGCTTTGGGGCGATTGCATTATTAGTATTGTTCCTGATGGCTGCTACCTCATTCGATAAGGTTATAGCATTTATGACCTTCAGGCATTGGAAGTGGCTGCACCGCTTCATATATGGTGCCGGGATACTTATAATCCTGCACGTATGGATGGTCGGCACGCATGTCGTATACAACTCAGTCCAGATTATCTGCGCCACTGCACTGGGACTGCTCTTCGGATTACAGTCATGGCGTATCGTGTCAGATTTTGCTAAGCGCTTCCCGGTATTTTCGTCGCGGGACTACCTCATTACGATATTCATATGCCTATGGCTTGTCTGGACGCTTGTGCTGCTTTCCATGCCGAATTACATCCAAAGTTACCACGGCCAGCATCATAACGCTACACAACGTGAAGGCGGACACCAACATGAATAGGAAGCTAGTATTAGCAAGCGTACTAACAACGCTTATTTCTTGCATGCCGCACCCTGTCTCGGCACATGTGCTAGTCAAAGACAATGTCACTAAGGCAGGCGCAGTCCTGCACGTTAATCCCGATGATGACCCCGTAGCAGGCAAGAAAGCCTGGTTATTTTTTGGCATACAAGATAGCTCGCTGCCAGACAAGCGCCCTACAGCCACATTTACGATTACCGACGACCAGAAAAACCAGGTTGCCGTCCCTACAGACGTTGACCGCAGCGGGATATCTGCAGAGTACGTATTCCCGAGGCAGGGCATGTATCAGCTCGATCTAGTAATTACTGAAGGCGGCAAAAAGCTGCATGAATTCAGGCACAACCAGCGCATTAGCAGGGGCATAACTGGCAGCCAGGCCACTGGTTCCACCCCGGCGTGGGCCCAAGCAGGACTCCTCTTTGCAATACTATTGGGGGCGGTTGCGGCCATTGTAGCCTTCAACCGGCGGCATGATATAAATAAGTACAGCAGATTCTAACAAAGGGGCATCTATGAAAATTGGTAAGAAACTTGTTGCTATCGTCATGGGCGTTAGCGCTGTAATGTTCAGCTTGAGCGGCGTAGCATCCGCCCACGTTACGGTTAAACCAGTAGACGTTCAAACTGGCGCTTACCAAGTATTTACCGTAAGTGTGCCCGTCGAGAAAGACCAGCCAACAACTGTCATAAAATTACAGATGCCCGAAGCTATCACGTCAGCCACTCCGACCGTAAAGCGCGGCTGGACAATTAATGTTGAGAAGCAAGGCACGGGTGAAAACGCTGTCGTAAAGTCGATTACCTGGAGCGGCGGCGAGATTGGATCTGGGCTGCGTGATGAATTCAGTTTTAGCGCCAAGACACCGGACAAGACTACCGAGCTCCAGTGGAAGGCATACCAGACATACGAAGACGGAACAGTTGTATCCTGGGATCAAAAGCCTAGCGAGAAACACGGCGATGCCGAAGGGGAAGATACCGGCCCATTCTCCGTGACCCAGGTTACCAGTGAAACTGCCCAGGAGGCAGCTATGAAGCACTTGCAAGATGATGTAGATAGCGCGAAGCAGACGGCCAACTGGGCGCTGTATGCAAGTGTTGGCGGCATAATTCTGGCGCTGGGTGCGATCTTTGCAGCAACCCGCCAGAAGGAAACGAGATGAATAAAAAGGAGTTCGCAGTAGTCGCGGTTGTACTGCTCTTTGCTATTGTGGCTGGCGGCTTGACGGTAGTCATGCCTGGCAAAAACAATGACAAGACTACGTCCACGGGCGGTTCAGGGCATGGACACGCAGATACGCAAGCTCCCGCCCATGCCGAAGACCTTACCAGCCAAACCGAAGTACAGCTGGATATCAAAGGCTCCGCTTATTCTAAACGCGATATAACGGTCAAGAAGGGCACAACAGTGACGTGGACCAACCGTGACAGCGTAGAGCATAATGCGATGCTCGAACATGCAGATAGCGGACACGCGCATCCCGCACCCGAGCCAAACGAAGTGCAGCCAAATGTATTCGCAGGGCCGCTACTTAAAAAAGGGGAGAGTTACAGCTTTACTTTTACCAAAATTGGTACGAACCCCTATCACTGCGCACCGCATCCGTACATGCAGGGTACAGTCACCGTTGTTGAGTAGCGGCTTACCGCTTTACGGTAAAGTAACCTGAAACTGTATTGTTTATCGGGTCATAGAAGGCGTGTGTGCCTAACTCGGTAAGCGTGAAGATCTTGTTGCGGCGGGCACGGATAGTTTCGCCTGATTCACCAGCATATGTTTCGGGGTCAGCCTGCGTACCAAAACGGATTTCCCGTGTAGCATCACCTTTGTTCGAGAAAGTAATCGTATCGCACTGTTTTGCTTCAACGCGCAACGGTGTTACAGAATCATTCTTGAGCTCAATCTTGTGGTTGGTGCCCACGCCGGCACACGTACCCACCCGTGCGCCATCTATCTGGCGTACCGCTTCGTCAGAAGCTACCTTATCAGTAACGTCAGTTGCCGACATATTGTGGTGAAGATGGTTCATGATCCAAATAGAGCCTAAGACAACTACGAGTATGATACCGATTGTTCCCAGGAGGAAAACCAGGTTGAAGCGCGGTTTCTTTTCACGGCCCAAATGCAGGAAGAATACTACCTGTATAACAAGCTGTATCATTGCACAGCCAATAATTGCCGCCAGCAACATGTTTCCAGTCAGGATTTCATTAACAACCAATTGGTACGGTATAAATGTAAAAACTAACGATAGTACGAAACCGACGACATACGGTGTTAATGACACATGCTGGGATTCAGGAGTAATCTTGGGGTTTTGTAATTCTTTGCTCATACGAATGCCATTAAGTACACTACGGTAAAGATAAAGATCCAGACGATATCAAGGAAGTGCCAGAATAAACTTAGAAGAGTAAGCTTGCGCACCAACGGAGCGTTTAAGCCGCGCTTCCAGATGAATACTAAGGCAGTACCCATCCACAACAGTCCCGAAGTAATGTGCAGTCCGTGGGTACCAACAAGCGTAAAGAACGAGGAAAGCGAAGCATTGCTCTGCCAGGTATGGCCTTCGTGGATAAATTCAGCAAACTCATACAGTTCCATCCCCAGGAAGGCCAGACCAAGACAGAAGGTAAGTCCAAACCAGGTAAGTACCTGGCTCTTTATGCCGCGATGAGCAGCCAGCATACCGATTCCGGCCGTGAAACTACTAGTAAGCAGTATGAGGGTCTCGGTCAATACAAATGGAAGCTTGAACAGCTCTTGGCCGCTCGGGCCGCCATGCGTGGCATCGCGGAGTACGGCGAAGACTGCAAAAAGTACGGCAAACATCAGAAGGTCTGTCATTAAGTAGACCCAGAAGCCAAATCCCACCCTGTCCATAGCTGCCTCTTCGTGACTCTCGGCTATGTGCTCATTTACCATGTTTTTAACCGCCTTTTCCGGACAACATCCAGGGCCCACTTAAGGACGATTTTTATAAAGTCCCATAGGCTCATGTCTTCGTTTTCTTTACTGTCTACTGGGGCTGAGGCTGGTGTATCCTTCTTACGTTGCTCTTCCATCTCTTTGATCGTGGCAGCCGGGATTTTATACTCGACATCGTCGTTAAAGGTCCGGGCGATAGCGCAAACAATGATGCCGGCAATGCCTACGATAGCCAGCCAGTTAATATGCCAGACGAGAGCGAAGCTAGCGACAAACGCAAAGGCTGCGATGTAGATACCAGCACCCGTGTTACGGGGCATATGAATGTCTTCATATTTTGGCTCAACTGTCGTGCCTTGCTTCTTGATCTCAGAGAGTGCGTCCTGGGTAGTAACAGGCTCAATGGTGGCAAAGTTATAGAACGGAGGCGGCGAGGCGGTTGCCCATTCCAATGTCCGGCCGTTCCATGGGTCGCCAGTCGTGTCCCGTAAGCGGCGCTTCTGAATGACACTCGCGATGATCTGAACAACCTGCAATGCAACGCCGCAGGCAATGATCAGGCCGCCGATAAACATCATGATATAGAGCGGCTGCCAGCCCGTTGAAGCATCGTAATGATCGAGTCTTCGGGTTGCACCCATTATTCCTAGTACATACATCGGTATGAACGACATGCAGAAACCAACGATCCAACACCAGAAGGCGTTCTTGCCGATACGCTCGTTGAGCCTGAATCCGGCAATTTTGGGGAACCAGTAGCTTATGCCACAGAAGATACCGAAGAGGACGCCGCCGATGACCGTGGAGTGGAAGTGCGCCACGAGGAAGAGGCTGTTGTGCAGTTGGAAGTCAGCTGGGGGTATGGCCAGCATTACGCCAGACATGCCGCCCAATGTAAAGATACCGATAAACCCGAGGAACCACAGCATTGGCGTAGCAAATTTAATACGGCCCTTGTACATGGTCGCGATCCAGCCGAATACTAACACCGAGGTCGGTATGGCAATGATCATGGTCATAACCCCGAAGAATGAGTTTACATCTGCACCGGCGCCCATCGTGAAGAAGTGGTGTAACCATACCGAAAGCGCAAACAGGGAGACGCCGCCCATGGCAATCACTTGAGAGCTATAGCTGGCGATCTTCTTGCGGCTGAACGTCGCTACAACCTCTGAGAATATACCGAATGCTGGCAGCACTAAGATGTATACCTCAGGGTGCCCCCACATCCAGATGAGGTTTGTATACATCATCGCGTTACCACCAAGGTCAGTCGTGAAGAAATGCATGCCAAAGTAGCGGTCAAGGAAAAGGAGGAAGAGCGTAGCCGTAAGCAGCGGGAACACAGTAACGACCATGATCATGCTAAACAATGAGCCCCATGTAAACATCGGCATCTTCCACAAAGTCATGCCCGGAGCACGCATCTTAAGGATAGTCATAATGAAGTTGATACCGCCTAGGGTCGTGCCAATACCCGAAATCTGCAGGCTCCAGATCCAGTAATCAACACCAACCCCGGGGCTGAATTCAGTACCCGAAAGAGGCGCGATAGCCAACCAGCCCGTTGCGGCATACTCGCTGCCAAGCACGAAGAACATGTTGACCATAATCACACCAGCTACATACAGCCAGAAACCAAGCGTGTTAAGGAGCGGTGAAGCAAGGTCGCGGGCCCGTATCTGTAGCGGCACGATGTAGTTTATGAGTCCGAATATGAAACCCATTGCCACGAAGAACACCATAATATTACCGTGGGCAGTAAATATCTGTTGGAAGTGGTCGGCAGAGAGGTATCCATGGGATGATCCGGATGACAACGCTTGCTGCAGCCAGATCATGATCGCATCAATCCCACCACGCACCAGCATGAAGGCGGCAACCAGGAAGTACATGATACCGATCTTCTTAGGGTCAACAGATGTGAGCCACTCTTTCCAGAGCCAGGTCCAGCGCTTCGTCCAAGTAAGTACCACGATCACAGTCAGTCCGAGCAATATAAATGACACTGTTCCCGCAATCATAAAAATGTCATGCGGCAGTGCGTCTAAGTCTAGTTTGCCAAGCAGGAATTCTTTCATCTAATAGTGTCCGTGATGACCCTCTGAGGCCCCATATTTCTTAAGTACTGTAGCATACATGCCCGGCTCGGTAGCCGAGTAAAACGCGGCTGGAGTATCTTCGCTTGGCTTCAACAATTTGGCATATTCTGCAGTATCAAGTACAGCCGGAGAGCGCTTCATCTTTTGCAGCCAATCGTCAAAGTCGCCTTGCGAACTGGCACGGGCAGTAAATTGCATTCCGGCAAAGCCTTCACCATTTATTTCGGCTGAACTGCCGGGATAGTCTCCTGGCGTATCGGCGATAAGGTTCAACTGGTTATTGTGGCCCGTCATCGCGTAAAGCATACCGCCAAGGTTGGGGATCCAGAATGATGACATCGGCGCTTCATCGGCTGTCAGTTCAAACTTTACGGGCGTGTCTTCGGGAATCTGCACATAGTTTACGGTCGCAATATTCTGCTCAGGATAAATAAACACCCACTTCCAGCGCATCGCTACAACTTGGATAGTGAGAGGCTTGTTCTCGGCGGCAATCGACTTATTGGGCTCAAGCCGGTGAGTAGAGGGGATCATGATGAGGGCAAGTACTGTCGCAAAGACAGCTGGGACCAGCCACATAACCAGAACAAGAGATCTATTGTGGCGCTTGCTCGGTTCGTGCTCGGCTTTGGTATTTGATTCCCTGTATTTCCAGGCTGTGAAGTAGAGCATGGTTAGCGCAGGTATGGCGATTAGGAGCATCAAGCCAAGGGCAATAAACATCAGGATAAGCTGCTCCTGGGCAATCAGGCCCTTAGGATGGAGCAGGGCGATGTTCTTGTCTTGCAGCAAGAACGCGATAACCAACGTCAGGCATGATAAACCCACGATGATGAGCGTTAATGCTCGGGCCGGGCTATTCTTTTTTCTGTTTTTCGGCATCAATTTAGTTCCATAGGTATATGAACATAACCATTATATAAACTATATCACGGTCTTCTTTGATAGACTTAATTGATGAAACATATAGTTATTACAGGTGGCAGCGATGGTGTTGGCAGAGCGCTTGCCGAAAGCCTCAGCCCGGAATTCCAAGTAACACTACTGGCGCGTGATGCAGAAAAGTTGCACAAACTCGCAAACGAGCTGGGCTGCAACTTTGTTGTTTGCGATGTCCGCAACCATGAAGCAGTAGAAGCTGCATTTTCAGAGATTACGACCCAGCACGGGCCAATAGATATTCTTATTAACAATGCAGGCGTCATCGTAAATGGCGACCTTACAGAGACTTCGTACGAAACCATTGAGGCCGTTATGAGCACGAATGCCATGGGCGCTATTTTTGTAACTAAAGCTTGTTTGGAGAATATGAAGCCGCGAAAGCAAGGCCTTATTATCAACGTCATTTCCACGGCCGGTATTACAGCTAAACCCAACCGGTCCGTATATAACGCCTCGAAGTGGGCCATGACAGGCTTCACTAAGGCAATCCAGGAAGAAGCAGCCGCCTACGGCGTGCGCGTGACAGGCTTCTATCCGGGCACCATTAAGACTGATCTCTTTAAGAAAGCTGGGCTTTCAATAAACGGTCCCGCCCTTGAAACAGCACAGATAGTAAAGACGATCAGGTTTGCAATTGACGCCGACGGCACTATGTTCTTTGCAGAGCTAGGCGTCAGGCCGTTTGAACCTCAATAGCCTGGCTTGTCGGTGGCGTAGCGCTAAAGCGCTTCGGCCAGCTCTACGATAATGCCTTCCGGCCCGCGGAAATAGCACAGTTTGTATACGTCTTGGTAATTATAGGTATCGACAAACACTTCGTAGCCTTTTTGTTTCATGCTGGCAACAATGCTTTCGATATCCTCGACGACAAAGGCCAGGTGCTGCATACCGTGCGAATAAATGAAGTTCTCCAACTGGGGCGCTTTATCCGCCGGGTTAAGGAACTGGGTTAGTTCCAGGTTAATCTGGTTGTTTGGCGCCTGCAGAAAAACTATACGCGATGTAGCATTTTTGAATCCGGTTACTTTGTCCAGCAATTCGCTTTGCTCTTCGGCTTCGCCTTGGACGGTAAAGCCAAAATCTACAAAAAATGCTTTGGCTGCTGCTAAATCATTTACTACTACACCTATATGATCGATACGTTTAATATTCATATTCATTACTATAGAGCACGCGTGACCGTCTAGCTGTCTGATATCATATCTGTATGTGGCTTATTCTTGTTGGTCTTGCGCTTATTGGTGGTGCGATTGTATTTCTTCGCACGTACCCGTCGTTTGGAGGCAAGGCAGCCCGTGGTAGTTGGATGTCTTCCGCGAATTTTAAGAAGCATATCTTCGTAAATCAGATTGCTACTCCTATGGATATGCACCTCAAGGACGTACCGCCGATGCTTTGGCAGATGGTCAGGCCTGGTACAACACGCCGGCCTGCACGTCCTATTATTGCTAAGCAGCTAGACCTTGAAGCATTTCTAGCTGGCCAAGCGCCCCAGCTGGCATGGCTCGGACATTCAGCTTCGCTTATAAGGATGCAGGGCAAAACAATCCTGATTGACCCGATGCTGAGCAAAGCCGCATCCCCGGTTCAATTTGCCGGCCCAAAGCGCTTTAGCAAACCGCCCATATCGGCAGATGAATTGCCACACATCGATGCAGTTTTGATATCGCACGATCACTACGACCATTTGGACTATCAAACAATCAAGAAAATCCGTGGCAAGACCACAACATTTTTCGTGCCTTTAGGCGTTGCAGCACACCTGGAAAAGTGGGGGGTTACAAAGAAACAGATTGTTGAACTTGACTGGTGGGATAAGGCATCTATCGGGGACATCACATTCGTATGCACACCTGCGCGGCATTTTTCGGGCCGGGGATTGAACGACCGCTTTAAGACTTTGTGGTGCTCTTGGGTCATACGATCCAACAACGCTAAGCTCTTCTTTAGCGGCGACACGGGTTACGGGCCGCACTTTAAGGAAATTGGCGACAAATATGGGCCGTTCGACCTGACAATGCTCGAGTGCGGCCAATACGATAGGCGTTGGCCGAATATCCATATGCAGCCAGAGCAAACCTTTGCCGCCCACCAGGATTTGCGGGGCAAGCGCCTCATGCCGCTGCACTGGGGAGCCTTTTCGCTGGCGCTACACTCCTGGATAGATTCGGTAGAACGCGTCAAAGCAGCCGCAGAACCATCGCACACAGAAATTATGACACCTGAACTGGGTGACATTACGCCAATCACATCAGGCGCGTATCCAAAAACAGCCTGGTGGAAGAAATATTAGAGGCCGCCTGGTTCTCTCAGCCTAGGCGGGCGTGATTGAACCGTGTCATCATTCCCGGACGATTGGCCGCCCGTTAGGCCAAGGCTTTGCTTTGCCGAAGCGAGTAGTTCCTCGCTGTCGCTAAACATGCCAGCTGCATTCTTGCCACCCATAACAACCCCGACGACTGTCACTTTTTTGCCGTCCTTGCCGTCGTACTGCGCCGCAAAGAGCAGGCAGCTACCGGCTTCATCAGTAGTACCTGTCTTGATGCCGATTACTCCGTTAGTGCCTAGCAGTTGGTTGGTGTTGCTGATATAGCCGACATCTTGTATCTGGGCCTGGGGCTTAGCCACGATCTCAGCAATCACGGGGTTGCCGAGGGCTTCAATACCCAATGCAACGAGTTCGGATGGAGTGCTAACCGTCTTGGAGCTAAAGCCACTGGCATCCGTAATGACTGTTTGGCTGAACCCTTTGCTGTGCAGCATATTCTGGGCATACGCCAGATAGGCTTGTTTGGAGCCAAATACCTTCTCAACCAGCGTGTCGGCTATATTGTTGGCCGAGGCGAGTAGCATCATTTGTAATGCGTCGTACTGGCTCAGGACCATACCCTCGTAGACCGGCACCGCCGAACCGTCTCGTGCAGTTTCCTTACGGTAGTTTGCAACGTCCTTAGCGGTGAGTGTATACGTTTGTCCGGGTTGTTTGAGCATGAGCGGCTGCTTTTCCAGGATAGCTATGGCGGTTACAACTTTTGCCATGCTTGCCATAGGTCGCTGCTTTTCAGTACCTGAAGAACGGGCAAGTACACCGTCTTCTACGGTCCCAATCGCAGCGGCACCATTAGCAGGCCAGGTGAGCCGCAGGTCTTTAGCTGCAGCAGATTGCGATAATGCCGCCTTAGCTCCCGGTGCTGCCTGGAAAGTCAGCCGGCCAGAAAATAAGATGCCGAGCAGCATGACAAGCAGAACCGCCCCCGTCACAACGATACAACGGTCCAGCTTCCGGCCATGGACAAACATGCTTATAAAGCTATACACAAGTAGCCCGAGGAGACCACCCGTGCTGTTGGTAATTACATCTGTTATGTCTGCTGTTCCAATGGCAAATATCAGCTGGATCATTTCGGCCGTAACGCTAAAAATGCATATCAATGCCAGCTTCCACCAAAATGTTGACCGTTTCAGGTTTGTTCCCAGGAGCAAACCAAAAGGGATGAAAACAATAAAGTTCGCGATCATCTCACGCAAGTCATGCTGCGATGCATCTGCAAAAGGTATCAGGTTAAGCCCCGTTCGGTACGTCGATGCCAGTGATATATCTAATGAGAACTTAAACAAAATAAGCCACAGCAAGGTGAGCAGGTACAGGGCTAATACGATTTTTGATGCTATTTTCAATGGGTGTACTTCTAGATAAATCTGAGGTGAGTGTAATATTGCTGGCTGGGAAAGAGCTGAGTCTATGTGCCTGGATGGGCTATCATAATAGGATGGCTCAGCACATATTATTCCTCCACGGCGCAGGCGAAGGTGCCTACAAAGAAGACTCGCTACTGGCCCAAAGACTACAGCGTGAACTCGGGACGGGCTATACAGTTTCATGCCCGGAACTGCCAGATGAAGCCAACGCACCCTACGAGCTCTGGAAACAGAGGGTCGAAAAAGAAATACATGGGATGCAGGAACCTGTCATTCTTGTTGGCCACTCAATCGGCGGTTCACACCTAGCTAAAATTATGACGGAGGTCCAAGCCGACAAACCGGTTGCTGGAATATTCCTGCTCGAGGCGCCCTTTTGGGGTGGGGAAGGATGGCACTACGAAGGCTACAAAGAGATCGAGATACCAGAGGAATCATTTTCAAAACTTCCTAAAGGAGCCAAGATATTCATCTATCACACCCGTGATGATGAGATAGTCCCATTTGACCATTTGGCCTTATACGCAAAGCACATCCCGCAAGCAGTCGTTAGAGAGATTGCTACAGGCGGACACCAACTGGCTGACACCATAACGCCGTTAGTAGAAGACATACGAAACCTGTAGCAAAAATGTTCTGTCGCTCGCGCTGGGGTACGACTATACTGGCTATATGAAATTAACCGTTCTCGTAGACAACAACACACTCATTGACCGCTACTTCGTTGGCGAGCCAGCAGTCTCTTATTTTATTGAAGCTGACGGTAAGCGGATACTATACGACGTTGGATATTCTGATGTTTTTATTAAAAACGCCCGGAAACTTAAGATAGACCTGCTCAACTTAGACTACCTCGTGATTTCACATGGCCACCTAGATCATATGTGGGGACTCGACGCTTTACTCAGGATGTATTCCGAAGCTTCACTTGAAGGCCTTGAGATCCGCAAGCCGACCATCATATTCCACCCGAAGACATTCTTGCCCCGCCCACGGTCTTGGCTCGGGGGCAGCGGCTCGCTCATCAGCGAAGAGCGGGTATCACAGTACTTTGCGATTGAGCGGATCGAAGAGCCGCGCTGGCTAACCGAATCATTCGTGTGCCTTCCAAATATACCTAGATCAAATGACTTTGAGCTTAAGTCAGCATTCAAACACGTTCAGGTCGGGGGCGAGAACATCGATGACTACCTGGAAGACGAAATAGCGCTCGCCTACAAGTCAGAAGACGGGCTCGTTATCAGCAACGCCTGTTCACACAGGGGAATATGCAATACCATCGAATACGCCAAAACCGTATGCAAAGAGGAACGTATAGCAGATGTTATCTGCGGCTTCCACTTACAAAATCCAAGTGCAGAAGTGCTTGACGGTACGGTTGCATACTTCGCCAAAAACACACCGGCAGCACTTCACCCATGCCACTGCACGGACTTGCGCTCTAAGATCGCTTTGTCTAAGGTAGCCGACCTCCAAGAAGTGGGATCCGGACTACAACTCACGTTTTAAGCCATAAGACTCCTCCGCAAAGCATAAGCGCTATTGTTTTAGGTGTAGTTCCCGCGTACATTTAAAGGTATGGATAAAAAATACAACGTCAATGAACACGGCTTTGCTCACCTGGTAGCTATTGTCGTCATAGTCCTTATAGCTGTCGTCGGCTTTGCCGGTTGGCGAATATATGCAGCACAGCAAAAAGATTCCGATACTAACAACACGACAGACACCTCAAACGCAACACCAGACACAACCCCAGGTGAAGTTACATGGTCATACGAGAATGACGTATGGAAAGCGAGCGGAACCCCTCCCGCTTGTCCGTCTCCGCTCCTGCAAACCCCTACAGACCTAAGCACAGCAACGGCAATATTGTATCCAGGCCAAACACGCGGTATCTATAAAGCCCACGGCGGCGTCATTTACCGCAATAACACCAGCAATGCTGTAGACGTTAAGGTTGCTATTGATTCCAAACTCGTGCGTGTAGCGCGTTATATACAAACAGGCCAAGTCCAGTACATGCTCGACTTCGTCAGCCCGTGCGGCGTGGCCATCAGGTATGACCACCTGCACACACTGACAAAGCCCTTCATGGATATTATGAACAAGCTACCCGAACCCAAAGTGAACGACTCCACGACAACTGATATCCAAGGCGATACCTATAAGGCCGGCACGCTCATCGCAACCAAGATCGGATTCTTAGCGCCCGATCAAAATACCACGCTAGACTTCGGCGTATACGACTACCGCCAACCAAATGATGCCTCCAAAGACCCGACATATGCCGCAGCCCACGCAACTGGCAAGCATGTTGACTACTACGCTACATGCTGGCTCAACGATTTGCCCGCAAAAGACAAAGCGTTAGCACTTGCGCTGCCTGGCGGCGACGGCAAAGCAGGTAAGACAAGCGACTACTGTAAGTAGTAGCGCACATGCCCCTATCAGTGGCTGTTTATACTGGGGTGCGGTGAAGATACTTTACCGTCGCTTCAAGCGTAGGCTCAGTGTTGTGCTCGGCAAAGATATACTTGCTTCTGAATGGCATTATTGGGTCATGGCGGCCAACAATTGCTTCTGCAATCTTCGCGGCTGCTGCCAGTTCGGCGTCAGCGTCCGGCAATTGCCAGATCTTAGTGCGCAGCGTAAAAGAAAAAGCCACCACGAATGTAACACCCTTGGCAGTCTGGACTTCAAACTTCGAAGAGTTGCCGGTTTGAGGTAGGGCAGTTACTTTCACAGTGATGCTCCCGGCTTAACAGCCTCTGACTCATAACAAACACAGCCGCCAAAGCCTACGCGTATGCTGTAATCTACAGCAGCTGGAATATCCAGGACATCGCCCGGCTGCAACGAATACGGTTTCTTATCCACAGTACACATGAGCTGGCCTTCGGCACACCAGAGCTGCATATCAACAGGGAACTGTGCGGCGCTAATCTCTTCATACTCTTCGGCTGCCCACCGGCGTGCTGATATATGCTTGCGCTCCAATAGCCCTACAAGCTCTTCTTCGGCAGATTCATATACTTTAGACCAACGGGATTTGCGGATTTGCATTTATGTAGTATACCCTACACACCTAAAAGGTTGAATTTAAACGGATACCTCCGACCGGATAGAGTGGTGTATGATATATGCCATACATATGCCAAGAGGTGAACAATATGGCCCTGTTAGGCCTGGTGAAGGCGTTTCAGTCGACAGGCTAGACCTGAAGCCTATTCTCGACGAACTCAGAACTGGTACATACGAACTTGATGACAGCCAACAACTAGTACAAGAAGCCCTGGATGATCCAGACACTACAAAGGACCAGGCAAAAGCAGTTCTGAATACACCCGCTAACAAAGGCTTTAAGATTGCATTTACCGGCATCATTGCAGAGCAGATATGGCCGGCCTACCAGACCCTCGCTACCCAAGAGGATGCAGGTATCTATACGCTCGATTTTGACGGCAACCAGGCCAAACTTGAACGGCAGCCCGAAGAAGTAATTTCCGGCCTACCGCTGCAAGCCGTGGCCGATATGATAGCCGCTTCCAACCAGGCCATAATGAGCTACGCTACGTGCGATTTTTTTGGCGGCGGAAACGTACCCGTAGTTTGCGGCAACCCCAAAAAAGATGCCGCATACTTCGGTGCTTTTCGCGCCCAAACCGATTTGCAGCTTAGCCGCACCAAACACTACTTCAAAACCGTTCCCGACGAACTGGATTCGCCAACCCGCTTTGTGACATCAGGGATGCAATCAGTCCGAACCCATGTGTTTGGCATTCCAAACCTCCTGGACGGCGTCGCCTCGCGTGAAGATATAGCGCTAACTCCCGATCAGCACCGCACCGGAGTGATAACCACCTATAACAAAGCTATCGTACCGTACTTTTATCCCACTGGTCCTGTTATGCTGGCCATCGACTCGGAGTTTGCCAACCCCGAAACCCAGCAACTATTACCCGAACGATGGGTCAGTAATGGCAATCCTGATAAGATATTTGTTTTTCCGCACCCAAGGATTGTACGGGATGCCAACGAAGTCCTGGCCCAAAGAAACGATTTACCCGTACGGGCTAGTTGCCCAGTCGTGCATAGCCAAGTAACCGCGCCTGAGTCTGCCAATACCGCCATACCGTTCACGCGGGCTCTTGGCCAGGTACTGCAGTGGCAATTAGATGCGTTATACTACCCCAAATGGCACAACCTATAACAAAAGGGCGGGACTAATGCCTATTTACGAAAAATTACCCAACCGCAAGGAGTCACGGTATGTGCTTGGAGCTTCACGCGCCCAAGAGGTACATACAGGCTTCGGCACGCACTTCACCCATGTGGAATACCCCGATCCAGTAACGCAGACGGCGCACCTCGCAGGCAAACAACTTGACCATCCCCCATCATATCTCCGTATGCGCAGGTACACACAAGCCTTAGGTACAGGGGTGATCGCACTCGATCCTGAAGAACCATGGTTTTTCGAACATAAGCAAAAATCCGGTGTGAAGGAGCGCATTCAGCAGCCTCTCGGAGAAATAGTACTCGGCACCACGCACCTTATGGCCGACGCCTTTGCAGTAAGCCTGCCAAGTGCAGGACAGGTACTGCAGGAGTTTGGCAAACCCCTTATGCCGATTTTCTTAACACAATCAGTACGGACGCACTACCAAGCTCCGGGCGCGCGCATAACTGTAGACGAAGGATTGTCCTACTACGGTATACGCTGGGGTGAACTACGGGCTTACCACCTCGGGGATTTAGACGCAGTTAAGGCGGAACTAAAGGTAGAGAAGCCAGATATTGGAGCTGCGGCAGAAGAACAGTTTGACCAAGTGTGCCAAGAGTTTGGGGGACAGCCAGCTTCGGACGGCGAGGCAGCAAGAGATATGTTCGCTGCCTACCAGCGTTTCATAGAAGGTGAATAAGTTCGTTTGGCTTGTTAAGCAACTACCGCACCGTACCGATGGGCACGGTAGCGGGTAAGTCCTGCGACTGCAGTAGCGGCAGCATGAACAGCGATAAGCTGGCCTTCTTCGTGCTCAACGTCCATTAGTGCCGTAAGTTCGCCCAAAACCCGGTCGACCATATCACCCCAATTTTCATTTTGTCTGGCTGCAAAGGCGGGACCGACGTTTTCAGGGGAAACAACACCGCGATTCCAATCCTCCTCACGGTCGCAGCTGTCGTCCATCAGCTGGACAATGCCGCCCACTTCCAATAGCCGTCTTCCCAGACGGGCTTGGGAATAGAGTGACTGCCCTTCGAGGAACCGGTCTATAGCGCCTTCGATAGTCGGCGGTTCGTCTGGGATGACAATACTGTCGGATAATTCTGGAAAATACGGCCACAGGTACGTAAATATGAACCCGCCTTTTTCAACCCGCATCCTATCAAGCATCCGCAGTTCGGCCTGGCTAATATCCCTGCCTTCAAAAGTAAGTCCGTCGAGGAGCATATGCTCCCTGAACCCCTTTTCCTGGTACAGGCTGACGCCCTGGTATAAGTTGATAGAGATTAAGAGCTTCGCGAGGGCTGGTCTATGTTCTGCCGGCATCTGGCTGAGTGCGTAGTCATAAAATTCGATAACATGCTGGACTTCTGGGTTGTCAGTTTCTATAGCTGAACGCCCGTCAGTTTCCGGGTTGAGATACGAGTAGCAAACAGCATTTATACCGTCAAAGGCTTCAACGATCGAATCGTAATCGCGCGCTCCGTCCTGCTCCCAGCCAGACTCGTCAATCCACCAGTCATTAACCCCGTTAGTTGCATTGAGCAACAGGTGTTCACGCTGTGTCAGGGCCGGCTCATGGCCTGCGTCTTCAAGTGTTTTTGCGATGTGTAGCAGAAAAAACTGGGCACCATCATAGTACTCAAGGTCGTCCCTCAGCGGTACAGGCAACGTAGCTGGGTAATCGATCAGCACCTCCCGTTGCAACGGGCCCGCCCTATCATGTATCGCCATGAGTTGGTCGGTTGGTATTTCTGTGAGTTGGTCGGCTCGTCTGTCTAGGGGAATTTCCTCGGAGCCGCAGCCGCCGGGCGTAGTCAAGATATACTCCACATGATGGGGCGGTATTATAGACGAGAAGCCTTGCCGATGGAACTGCTTTTATCGGGTTTGCGATTTTTGACAAGAGGGTATACTCTACTCAAATGTCAGATACTCGCGGGTGCGTAGAAACCGTCCCGCCTACTATTCTTGTTCTTCCTGATGGCAACCGCCGCTGGGCGGTAGAGAACGGCGCATCATACGCCCATGCCTACGAACAAGGAGCTAGAAGGATTGTCGAGTGCAGCCGGCGCCTGGGGTCATTGGGGCTTCAAAATGTCTGGTACGGGCTAGCCCGTCCGTTTAATTTTGGTCGTTCCCCGGAAGAAGTAAGCGCAGTCCTGGATGCATGCCTCAAGATTAAAAGCATTGGTTGCGAGGACGGTGCGCCGTTCAACATAACGCTCGGAGGGGACTACGGCCTTATGCCTGAAAAATACCAAGAGGAGTTCAAGTTCCAGCAAGCCGACCACGAGCCTGGAGCAGTAACCGCCAACTTACTTATAGGCTGGTCCATCGATACCGAGCTTGCCAATTTTTCAGGCAGAGCGCCCGCCTATCCTGACGAGACAATACAAGAGCAGTTGCTTAGAAGCAGCGCTGTAGCAGAACCAATAGGCTTCCTCATCCGCACCGGCATCGATACGCCACAGGGCAACGGCGGCAGATTGTCCGGCATGGTGCCATTGCATTCCCTTGATGCAGAACTACACTTCGAGCCTACGCTCTGGCCCGATTTTACAGCTGGACATCTCGATGCCGCCCTCGAAGATTACGCTACGCGGACTCACCGGAACGTAGTCAGCCTTTAGCAGTTCTATTCTCAGCTAAACATAAGCATTATTGTGCTTAACCGCGCACACCCATATAC
>Ga0075366_10000274_pt1 | contig 22943 bp, 13 predicted proteins | sample EndMethybrTD3031_FD_72351 | JGI IMG/M metagenome (GOLD analysis project Ga0075366, IMG submission 72351) | Populus endosphere microbial communities from Tennessee, USA - Endosphere MetaG P. TD hybrid TD303-1 | ecosystem: Host-associated > Plants > Roots > Endosphere | place: USA: Tennessee...
GAGTAGTGAGTAGTGAGTAGTGAGTAGTGAGTAGTGAGTAGTGAGTAGTGAGTAGTGAGTAGTGAGTAGTGAGTAGTGAGTAGTGAGTAGTGAGTAGTGAGTAGTGAGTAGTGAAAATGGGCTGTCAAATTAACGATTTGGAGTTTAGAATTTGCCAATTAGAGTTTAGAATTTAAGAATTAGGATTTTTCCAGATGATACACACACCAGATCTGATCATTAGCGGCTTGTACATTGCAGTGATATTTGTTATCGGCCTGTGGTCGGGTATTCGTCATCAGCAAAAAACAAAAAACAATAACAACGAGGCCGGCGAATATTTTTTGGCGGGTAAAAAGCTGCGCTGGCCAATGATTGGCCTGGCTTTATTTGCCACCAATATTTCATGTGTGCACCTGGTGAGCCTTGCTCAAAGTGGGTTTGACACCGGTTTGCTTAATGGCGACTTTGAGTGGATGGCCGCATTTACGCTAATATTACTGGCGTTGTTTTTTGCGCCTTTTTATATCAAATCGGGAGTATCAACCTTACCTGATTTTTTAGAAAAACGTTATGACCATGCAAGCCGCGATTGGCTGGCCATTATATCGGTGGTATCTGCCGTATTAATTCATATCGCTTTTTCCTTACTCGCTGGCGGCATAGTATTACATACCTTGTTTGGCGTTGATATGTATACCAGTGTTATCATCATCTCCATTATTACTACCATATACACAGTTGTTGGCGGGCTGACAGCTGTGGTTGTTACCGAATCTATCCAAACCGTAGTGCTGTTAGGCGGCGCTGTTATCATGAGCATAGCAGCGTACACTAAAATGGGTGGATGGGAACCAATGGTTGAGGTATTGAAACATACCGGGCAGCTTAATAAATTATCTATGCTGCGCCCACATGGCGATTCAAGTGGCATGCCCTGGTATGCTGTGTTTTTAGGTTACCCGGTATTGGGCATCTGGTATTGGTGTGCCGATCAAACCATTGTGCAGCGCGTTTTAGGTGCTAAAGACGTCAACCATGCCAGGGTTGGTCCGCTGTTTTGTGGCTTTATCAAAATATTACCTGTTTTTATTTTTGTGATGCCTGGCCTGTTTGCCTATACGCTGGCGCGAAGCGGGCATCTGGATATTTCGGCATTAAAAAGTGTGGTTGATGGGAAAGAAGTGGTAAACAGTAAAGGCATTTATACGCTGATGATTACCCAGTTAATTCCGCCGGGGTTAATTGGCGTACTTGTGGCCGCGTTATTATCCGGTTTAATGAGCCAGATTTCGGGGGCGTTAAATTCTATATCAACCATTGTAAGCTACGACATTTACAAAAGGTATAAACCCAATGCAACAGATAAAAAACTGGTAAGCGTAGGTAAAATAGCAGCCGGGGTAGCGCTCGTTCTGTCGTTAATGTTGTTGCCACTACTCAATAATTACGAAAGTATATTTAACGGCTTAAACGACATTATAGCCCACATAGCGCCGCCAATAACCTGTGTGTTTTTGTTAGGTGTCTTCTGGGAGAAGGCATCAGCTGTTTCGGCTAAATATACTTTGTGGATAGGTTCGGCAATGGGGGTGGTGGTTTTCATTATTGGGAAGGTTTATCCTTTAAGTGCCATTGGTTCAGTTCCGTTTATGATGATGGCTTTTTACCTGTTCATCATTTGTGTGTTATTACAAGTAGTGTTATCATACACCTATCCGGTAAGGCACACTACAGAAAGCGCGGCCCTTTATTGGAAATCGCCGTGGGAGCCTTTACGCGGTACAGCCTGGCCCGGTTTGGGCAATTATAAAATGCTTTCGGTTTTGTTAATTGGCCTAATGGTCATATTGTTTTACATTTTCAGGTAATAGCACTATGAATAAATTTATCCATCAAATTAAACAATTTACAGTTGTCGTTGCTACCTGCGTTATCGGTTTTTCGGCCTGTAAAAATGGCGACAAGAAAATAGCCTCACAGCAGGATACTGCATCAACAAAACAAATGCAGCCAAAAAAAGCGCAGCGTTTTGGCATGATAACCGGCTTAAAGCCCGAAAAGATAGCCTATTATAAACAGTTGCACGCGCATGCCTGGCCTGCTGTTTTGAAAAAGATAAAAGAGTGTAACATTCGCAATTACTCCATTTACATTCAAAAAATAGAAGGGAAATATTTTTTGTTCAGTTATTTTGAATACGTGGGAATTGATTTTAAGGCCGATATGGCCAAAATGGCGGCCGATACTACTACCCAACGCTGGTGGAAAGAAACCGACCCAACGCAAATACCCCTCCCCGAGGCTGCAGCCCAAAAACAACAGTGGCAGGCTATGAATGAGGTTTTTCATGCCGACTAAACCGATTTTGCTGATTAATTTAAAAAAGCAGGGTTCGTTTTTAAATTAGCTAAAATTAAAGTGGTGCGAGGAAATGAGAATTATTTTAACAGCGAATATTCCATTGTAAGTCAAAAACGTAATGTTTAACTTTAATAGATTTTATTTAGTTTTGGCGCTAAACTGTAGGCAACCATTGACAACAGTTGCGTTATAAACCTAACGCACTAACGTAGTTTCTGAATTTTAATTGTGTTGATAATATTTTTATCAACAAGTAATTGTTGTATACAAAAAGGCAGCTGGCTTGAAATAGAATGAGGGATTTAAAATGCGTGAGAATTAACCTGTTAACTTAATATATGAGTAAAATTTTACCTTTTAATAAAGGCCTTAAGTTTTTTGAGTTATATCCGTTTTACGCGTCGGCACAACATGCTATTTGCCCGGTTTTTTATACCAATGAGGCCCGCCAAATGAAAAGGGTAGGCGGCGATGTGTAAATACGGCGCGCACACAGACGAGCAACTGGCTGTCCTCTTAAAAGAGGGAGATCATGCGGCCTATACCGAAATTTACCGCCGGTATTGGAAAAAACTGCTGTTAATAGCCTGGAACCACAGTAAAAATGAACTCGCCTCAAAGGATATTGTGCACGATGTATTTATATCGTTATGGGAAAGGTATGCCGAAGTTGAAATTAATAACCTACCCGCCTTCCTGGCAACATCAGTAAAATTTACCGTTTACAAGTATTACCAAAAAGAGCAGCGCAGGAACGACCTGGCTTTACAAAATTACGAGTATGAAAGTATCGTAAACGATGAAGATAAGCTGGACGCCATTTTTTTACAGGAGTATGTAAACGGCATAGTTGAAAAAATGCCCGAAAAATGTCGCCTTGTATTCGCCTACAGCCGTGATTTAGGGATGAAAAATTCGGAGATAGCCACCAAAATACAAATTACCGAAAAAGGGGTGGAGGCCAATCTTACCCGGGCCCTTCGCATTATCAGGGGCGAGCTTAAAAATCATGGCTGGATACTCGTCGCAGCCGTCCACATCCATCGGTTTTTCAAATAAAAGAGAAGTGCACTCCTGTCTTCTTTAATTAAATAAACTTTTTTTTACAAACTATGTAGGGTACCGTTGTTTTCGCGGTACATCTATATATTAAAGCGCAATACCAATTGAACCGCCAAGCCATTTATAAGTTAATACGTAAGTATAAGGATAACACCGCCACCGAATCGGAAAAGGAAGCTTTAACCGAATGGTACCGTAATGTTGCCGACCAGGATGCCGAATTTCCGGACGAAGAAGAAAGCGTGGAGGAAGAAATCCTTTTGCGCCTGAATAAGCAAATCAAACCCCTGAAGCCGCATAATCGTTTTTTTAAAAGCTGGACTATTGCTGCATCCATACTTTTTTTGCTTTCGTTTGGGACGATTTTTTTTATCAGAAAAAACAGCAACACGCAAAAAGCGAGGTTAGCTCATAATATCATTATAGGGCCAGGCGGCAATAAAGCCGTTTTAACGCTCGCCAATGGCCAAAAAATATCGCTGACAGACGCCCAAAAAGGACAAATTATTCAACAGAGTGGCGTTCAGATATCAAAAACCGCCGATGGGCAAGTGGTTTATACCGCAGCAGATGATATTAAGGGAAATTCGGGAGCAATTGCTGCGGTACAATATAACACCATGGAAACACCAAGGGGCGGGCAATTTCAATTGTTTTTGCCCGATGGCACCAGGGTATGGCTTAACGCGGCATCGTCATTAAAATATCCGGTAGATTTTGGCGCATCCGGCGACCGTAAGGTTGAATTAAGCGGCGAGGCTTATTTTGAAGTAGCCCATAACAAGGACCGTCCGTTTAAGGTTGTCACCGCCCGCCAGGTGGTTGAGGTTTTGGGCACCCACTTTGATATTAATGCCTATACCGACGAGCCGAATACCAAAACAACCCTGTTAGAAGGCTCGGTAAAAGTAACAGGCGGCGAAAATAGCGCTATGTTAAAACCAGGCCAGGAAGCAAACCTTACAGATCATTTTAAAATAGCCGACGTAGATACAGAGGAGGCCGTGGCATGGAAAAACGGTTATTTCAGGTTTGACGATGAAAAATTGGAAACCGTGATGCGCAAAGTTTCGCGCTGGTATAATGTAGATGTTGTTTACAGGGATAACGATGTAAAGAACGATCTGTTTGCCGCTGTAACTACCCGTTTTGCCGATATCTCGACGCTGCTTAAAATAATGGAACAAACCGGCGATGCAAGTTTCAGTATTGAGGGGACAAAGATTATTATAAGCAAAAAGATAAAAAAATAAAAGCTATTCAAAGCCAATATGTAACCCAATTATCAACCCTAATTTAAAACCACCGGTATGAAGAAAAACGCTACCTGAAGAGTAAAAGAAAGCTTATTAGATAAGTAAGATCAGGAACACTCGCGATGTTCCCGATCTAAAAAGCTTATAAGCTAAAATGCTAATGTGACTCCACCTTTTAACTTTAACAGCCTTAACAAATGTATAAAAATTTTACTACAAACATTTGTATGCCTTCGGGCTACATCAAGAAATTTCTGCTCATAATGAAGATGACAAGCTTTATGCTCATGCTTGCTTTTATGCAGGTGAGCGCAGCGGTTTTTTCACAAAAAATCACTTATGTAAATAAGGATGCTACGCTAAAGCAAGTTTTTAAGCAAATTAATAAGCAAACCGGGTATAATATATTTTGGTCGCCCAAAAGCATTAACAGCAATCATAAAATAGATGCCGCCTTTAAAAACGCATCTATTGACCAGGTGCTGGTTACTTGTTTAAAGGATTTTCAGCTAACTTATTTAATAGAAGGTAAATCGGTTATTATTAAAGACGCGCCGGTGGTAAACACGCCCAATGTTACAGATGAAGCTGCAGCTGATAACACGATAACCGGTACCGTTAAAAATGAAAAAGGCGAAGGGCTTGCCGGCGTTACCATTGCATCAATGGGCGATAAAAAGTCTGGTACCTTAACTGATAACAACGGCAGGTTTGTGCTGGATGTAAAAGATGGCAGCGAAATAAAAATTTCATCCATAGGTTACAAATCTCAAACAATTACGGTTACGGCCGGCAAAAAGGTTTATAACATCATTTTGGTTGAGGATGTTACATCGGCCGAAACAGTAGTGGTAACCGCCTACGGTCGCAAGCAATTAAAAGAAGCCATTGTGGGGGCTGTTACCACAGTAAAGCCCGGCGTTTTAAAAATACCCGCAAGCAACCTTACAAACGCTTTAGCAGGCCAGGTGGCAGGTGTTATTGCTTATACCCCAAGCGGCCAGCCGGGACAGGACAACGCTAAATTTTTTATCAGGGGCGTAACAACATTTGGTTACAAGCAAGACCCATTGATTTTGATTGATAACGTGGAGCTAACCTCAAATGACCTTGCACGTTTAAACGTAGATGATATTGAAAGCTTTTCGGTATTAAAAGATGCGAGCGCTACCGCGCTTTATGGTGCACGTGGTGGTAATGGTGTGATTTTGGTGAAAACCAAAGAAGGTAAGGCCGGCAAGGCGCAGATTAACGTAAGGATCGAAAACTCTACCTCTCAATCGGTAAAAACACTGGAGCTATCAGATCCTATCACCTACATGAGGCTTTTTAACGAAGCTACCCGCACACGGTACCCATTGAACCCTATACCCTACAGCGAAAATAAAATCATAAACACGCAAGCCACGCTTGCCCACGCGCCCGGCAGCAATGAATTTGTTTACCCTGCTGTAGACTGGATGAATATGTTGTTTAAGAAACGTGCGCCCACACAACGTGGTAATATAAGTTTGCAGGGCGGCGGCGGTGTTGCGCGGTACTACGTTGCGGGTTCGTTTAGTAATGATAACGGCATTTTACGAACCGATATCCGGAACAATAATAACAATAACGTTAATTACAAAAATTACCAGCTCCGGTCAAACGTAAATATCAACATCACCGATAAAACAGAGCTCATTGTGCGCTTATCGGGTACATTTAATGACTATAATGGACCTTTAACCAGCGATGGCAGCTTGCAAACGCAGCTGTACAATTTGGCATCGCATACAAGCCCTGTTGATTTTCCGGCATATTACCCGGCCGATTCGGCAAATCTCCATACCCAGCATATTTTGTTTGGTAACTCGCCGGCCGCATCGGGCACTGATGGTGCAAGTAAATATATCAATCCGTATGCCCAATTATTATCGGGGCATCAGCGGTACTCCGAATCACGGATGCTCGCGCAGTTGGAGTTAAACCAAAATCTGAGTTTTATTACCCAGGGTTTAAACTTTCATGCTATCATGAGCACAAACAGGTATGCGTATTTTCGGTCGTATTTAAACTATAACCCTTATTATTATACAGCTACCAATTACGACAAAGCCAGCAATACTTACCAGTTACAATGGATAAATAATTTATCTACCGGCAATAATGTGGCGCGTGAGTATTTAAATTATACTCCGCTTGAGAGCAATAACAGCACATTTATGTACCTGCAGGGAGTGCTTGATTATGCGCATACTTTTGGTAAAGACCATAACATTAGCGCCGCGTTGATAGGTACCCGGCAACAAACTGTAAATTCAAGTGTTAATAGCGGCAACACAACCACATTGTTTACCTCGTTGCCTTACCGTAATCAAACTGTTGCGGGTCGGGCCACCTATTCTTTCAAAAGCAGGTATTACCTGGAGTTTAATTTTGGTTACAATGGTTCGGAGCGTTTTTCTGCTAACCATCGCCAGGGCTTTTTTCCAACCATTGGCGGGTCGTGGATCATCTCCGACGAGAAATTCTGGGGTGATCTTTACAACGTGTTCGACCGGTTTAAACTCAGGGCCAGTTACGGTTTAGTGGGTAATGATGCCATTAGCGACAGGCGTTTCTTTTACTTATCAGACGTTAACTTAAATGGTGGCAATCCAGCTTCGTTTGGTACAAATAACGCTTATTATCGGCCCGGGGTCAGCATTAATAATTATGAAAACGATGATGTAACGTGGGAGGTCTCGAAACAGACCAATTTGGGTATGGAATTTACCGTGCTCAAGAAAATTAATGTTATTGCCGAGGTATATAAAAACAATAAGTATAATATTTTACAAGACCGTGCTTCCATACCAACAACTATGGGGCTGGAGTCTGGCATATCGGCCAATATTGGTAAAGCGGAGTCAAAGGGGATAGATATTTCTTTGGACGGAAAACAAAACATTGGCAAATCTTTTTCTTTGGCATTCAGGGGTAACTTCACTTATTCAGAAAATAAGTTTACCCAGTATGAAGCCCCCGATTACCCCGAAGCATACAGGCAGCAGGTTGGCCAGCCAATTAACCGGCAGTATGGCTATATAGCCGAAAGATTATTTGTTGACGATAACGAGGCTGCAAATTCGCCCTCGCAGGTATTCAGCACCGGTGGTTTTGCGCCAAAAGGAGGCGATATTAAGTACCGCGATTTAAATGGCGACGGTAAAATTGACGCCGCCGATCAAACATTCATCGGGAACCCAACTTTGCCGCAAATGGTGTATGGGTTTGGTTTATCTGCATCCTATAAAAACTTCGATTTGTCGGGCTTTTTCCAGGGGCAGGCAAAAGTGTCATTTTTTATCGATCCGGCACGCACCTCACCATTTATTAAAAGCCCCGATTCCTACTATACAGGTAATACCCAGTTGTTAAAGGCTTACGCTGATGATCACTGGAGCGAAGATCACCAAAATTTGTTTGCACTGTATCCAAGGCTTGGCCCGGACGGGGCCGTTATTGAAAACAACAGGCAAAACAGCAACTGGTGGCTGCGCGATGGCAGTTTCATGAGACTTAAGTCGGTTGAATTAGGGTATACGCTTCCTTCCCGCATAGCCAAATCATTAGGGGTTAAAAATACCAGGATTTATTTCAACGGTTTAAACCTCCTCACCTGGAGCCCCTTTAAATTATGGGATCCCGAGCTTGGAGGTAATGGTTTTGCATACCCCATACAAAAGGTGTTCAACGTAGGGATAAATGTCAATTTATAACATTAACAGACTATAATTCAATTATGAAATCATATTATAAATACCTGTTCATGACAGTACTTGCAATTTCTTGCGTGTCATGTAAAAAATACCTTGATGTTACGCCGGCGAATATAGGTACAATAGATTATGCCTTTAGAAATCGTAACGAGGCTGAAAATTATCTTTTTAGCTGCTATGCTACCCTGCAGCAGCTTGTTTACCCTCAAAATAATCCTGGTTTTACCACATCATCTGAAATTATTTTCCCCAATGACCTCACTGATTTTCAGGGAATAGACCCAACTGGTTTTAACCTGATAAGGGGCACGCAAAACACGCAGAATCCGGGGCTCAACTTTTGGGATGGCGCCAATGGCGGCCAGGCCACTTTCAGGGCCATACGGCGCTGTAATACAATGATTGAGAATATTAATAAACCGGTTGACCTAAGCGCCGATGAGAAAAAAAGATGGATAGCCGAAGCTAAATTTTTGAAAGCTTATTATCACTTTGTTTTGTTCAGGCTGTACGGCGCTATTCCAATTACCGATGTTAATTTGCCCATCAACAGCTCAACCGAAGATGTGAAAGTTAAAAGAGACCCTGTTGATGACGTAGTTAACTACATGGTTAAACTTTTGGACGAGGCCGCGCCCGATTTGCCTGTTGTGATACAAAACCAGGCAAAAGAACTTGGTCGGATAACAAAACCCATAGCGCTTGCCGTTAAGGCGCAAATATTGGCTACTGCTGCAAGCCCGTTATTTAATGGCAACCCTGATTACATCAGCATAAAAAATAAGGATGGAAAGGCGTTGTTCCCTTCGGCGTATGATGCCACCAAATGGGATAAGGCAGCAGCGGCAGCACTTGAAGCAATTAAAATTTGCGAAGCGAATGGCGTAAAACTCCACACTTTTATTCCTACGGCAAACGTCGGCAACCTTTCCGACTCTTTAAAAACGGTGCTGAACCTGCAAACTACCATTACCGAAAAATGGGATGTTAATACAGAAATTGTATGGGCTTTAAATCCTGTTTTCCCTACCCAAAGTTATTGCATGCCGAGGTTAACAGCCAAAGCTGCAGCAAGCCCTTCGTTCCAGGGAACGTTTGCGGTGCCTATATCCGAACAGGAATTGTTTTATACCAATCACGGTGTACCCATTAATGAAGATAAAACCTGGGATTATGCAAACCGCTATGACTTACGCACAAGCCAGGATGCCGACAGGTTTTATATAGGTAACGGTTATGAAACGGTTAAGGCGCATTTTGACCGTGAACCCAGGTTTTATGCCGATATAGCTTTTGATGGGGGTATATGGTTTGGCAACGGCCTTACAAACCAGGAAAGCCTTTATTATGTACAAGGCCGCGGCAGTGGCGCTTTTGCAGGCCCTACAGATAATATCAGGATAAATATAACCGGTTACTGGCCCAAAAAGCTGGTGAATTATTTAACGGTTTATGATGATGGTTATACTATAGCAGATTATCGGATGCCGATGATCAGGTTAGCCGGTTTGTACCTGCTTTACGCCGAAACACTAAATGAACAGGGCAAGCCCGCCGCCGAAGTTGCACCATGGCTGGATAAGGTGAGGGCGAGGGCAGGTTTACCCGGCATTGTGCAGGCGTGGTCAACATATTCAAAAAATCCAACAAAATATAGTAGCAAGGACGGCTTAAGGCAAATCATTCACCAGGAAAGCCGGATTGAACTCGCGTTTGAAAGCCAGCCAGGCTGGGACCTGCGCCGCTGGAAAGAACTGCAGGGTGCCTTAAGCAAGCCGCTACAGGGATGGAACATTTTTGAATCGTCGCCGATAAATTATTACCGCCCGCGAAACCTGGTAATACCGGTGTTTAATGTGCGGAATTATTTATGGCCGATAACCAATAACGACCTGATTGTTAACGGCAACCTTGTTCAAAATTTAAACTGGTAATTAAAAGTATAACAATCATATAATTGAAAAGTATGAAAAATATTAAAAGTTATTTGTTACTGCTTTTTGCAGGGACAATACTGCTGAACATAATATCCTGTAAAAGAAGTGATGGCGATAGGGGCCCTATATCTACCGATAAAACAAAGCCTGGTGTGGTTACTAACGTTAAAGTTACTAATTATAACGGCGGAGCGTACATAACCTATGATTTGCCAAATTCGGATAACATACTTTATGTGCTGGCCAAATACGATATAAGAAATGGCGTATCAAGGGAAACCAAATCATCGTACTACACGGATACGGTTAATGTGGAAGGCTTTGCCAAAGAAGCTGATTACGAGGTTACACTGTATACGGTTAGCAGGGCAAATATATCATCGGATGCGGTTAAAATAACTGTACATCCCAAAATACCTCCTTACCTGTCTATAAAAGCATCAACAAACATAGCCCCTGATTTTGGTGGTGTTAATGTCACAGCCTTAAATCCTTTAAAAAAGGAAGTAGGTGTAATAGTGGTAGCCTTTGACAAATCAACCAATGCAATGGAAATTCAGGACCAGCATTATACCAAAGCTGATACAATTGAATACTCGGTACGCGGTTATAACACAGATAAGCGCAACTTCGGTGTTTATATTACCGATAGGTTTGGCAATATATCCGATACCCTGAAGAAAAGTTTAAACCCGTTGTTTGAGCAGATGCTGGATAAAGGAAAATTCAGTTCATACAATTTACCTTCAGATACCGAAATTGGTTATGGCTGGGTATTATCCAATTTATGGGATGGCAGAACAGATGGCAGCAGCGCCGGCTGGCACACAAACCCAGGGCATATTCCTCCGTTTGTGTGCACATTTAATGTGGGCGTAACTTATAAGCTGAGCAGGTTTACCCTTTGGGAAAGGCCGGATGACGGATCAAACTTATATGCTTTTGGCCATGGTAACCCCAAAGTATTTACATTATGGGGCTCAAATGCAGCATCGCCAAAAGACGTGCAATTGCCGGTATCATCAGCTGTAGGTACAGTCCTTGGCGATTGGGTAAACATCGGTAACTTCCGTTATCCCAACCCGCCATCTGGATTGCCGCCATTGGCACATAACGCGGCAGATAATGCATTTGTATTAGCAGGCGTAGGTTTTAACGTTTCATTAGCCGCGCCACCTGTACATTTTATAAGGCTCGCGGTAGCACAGTCATGGTCGGGCGGCAACATTGCGCATGCAATGGAAATATCACTTTACGGGCAGCCACAATAAGTTAATTGTTAATAAAAGCATAACGAATATGAAAAATCTTATATATATACTGCTTGGCCTTGTTATACTGACTTCCTGGTATGGTTGCTCAAAAGATAACCACGCAACCGATTACAAAAACTTTTACCAGGCACATGAAATTGTATACACAGGCGCTGTTGCCAAAGCGGTTGTACAACCAGGTAATTTAGAAATGGGGCTTAAATGGAAGTCGAGTACCGACCCAAGCATTATAAAATACGTGGTATATTACAATAACGGGGTCGACTCGCAAATAGTGAACGTATCTGCCAAGGTGGATACTATTCGCACAGTAATAAAAAATTTGCAGGAGTATACCTACTCTTTCACTATTTATTCATACGATGCCAAGGGCAACAAGTCAATCCCATATGAGGTAAACAACGCGAAAGTATATGGGCCGCTATACACCGCGGCTTTGTCAAACAGGGGGTACGATGGTACCAACCCTTATGTACTAAATAACGATGGTTCGCTGGTGCTTAATTTTATTGCCCCGGATACTATTAATATTAAAACCGTTATAAAATATACCAATTCGGCCGGTGTTGTATCTGAGGCAACTTTATTGCCTACGCAAAGCGCTATTACACTGCCAAGTTACAAAGCAGGTACTGCAATTACCTACAGGTCGTATTATATACCGCAGCGTACAGCAATTGATGTGTTTTCGCCGGTAGCCCAGGATACCTTTCCACGTGTGTATACTTTTGTTCAGTGCGATAAATCCTTGTTTAAAGAAGCGTCGCTTCCGAATGATGTTCATGCAGATTATGGCACCAGCTTAAGTAAGCTTTGGGACGGCAGCGTGGGGCCGCAGTCTTATCCTAACATATTTCATACGGATGAAGGCCATGGCATACCACATACTTTTACTTTTGATATGGGTAAGCTTTATGATAATTTAGGGCGGGTAGAAGAAACAGGCCGTGATGGATACCACAACCCGGCGAACTTTGAAGTTTGGGGGATTGCCAGCATTACAGGCGCGGCCACAACCCTGCAGGCAAATAATTCGGGTTGGAAAGCAGAGATGGTTGCCAAAGGCTGGACATTGCTTAAAGAGTGTTCACGAACTGATGACGGTAAAAATCCGGTATCGTTTGATTTGAATGGTAACCCTCCAAATGTGCGTTATATAAGAATCAGGCTCACAAAAACTGTTGATGCTTCCAGCAATCCGTCCGGTAGTAACTGGGGCGAGCTAACGTTCTGGAACAAACAATAAACGCTTAATTTAACGGCGCTTAATTGGTGAACGCATAATTCAGCTAAATTCAAAAGGAAATGGTCCCGCTATGGTAGTTAGGGCCATTTCCTTTTTAGGAAGATTTGACCTGCTTGTAAAAACATAATAATTTGCCAGAATTGTTGTATTGCAGCGGCTATTTTTTTGCAGATATTTAGCCCATCCTATATTAAACCAAACATGACCCAAAAGATAATTTGCATTGCCCTTATTGCATTTGGCGCGGCAGCCTTTAATCCTGTAAAAGCTCAAAAAAAAGCCGTAAAAGAATCAAGCCCTTTAGTAATATGGGATGACAACCCCGCTAAAACCTGGATGACAGAAGCTTATCCTATGGGGAACGGCCGCTTCGGTGGGATGGTTTTTGGAGGCCCGGCTCAAGAGCATATTCAATTTAATGAGATAAGCCTCTGGACGGGTGATGAAAACGAAACCGGCGCCTACCAGGCATTTGGCGATTTGTTTATTAGTTTTAAAAATAAGGATACCACGCAGGCTATACCTGCTAATTATCGCAGGCAATTGGATCTCAGTAAAGCGGTTGAGCAGATAACTTATACCGATAATGGTACAGCTTTTAAACGCGAGTATTTTTGCAGTTTCCCCGATAGGGTGATGGTTTTACATTATACCGCCGACAAAAAGGGGGCTTACTCGGCTATGATCAGCCTTAAAGACGCGCACGGCTCAAAAATAACCGGCAGTGGCAATACATTAGAGTTTGAAGGTAAGCTTGAGAATGGTTTGGCATATAGCGCAAGTATTAAAATAAAGCTAACCGGTGGTACAGCTGTGATTTTGGATGATGATAAAGGCGGGTCGCAACTAAATATTAGCAATGCCGATGATTTTACCATCTTGCTTTCGGCCGCTACCAATTACAGCAACAAGCGCGAACAACACTGGCGTGGCGAAGCGCCTGGTGTAAAGGTGAAACAAGGCCTGGACGCGGCATCTGCCAAAACATATCAGCAATTATTGGATAACCATGTAGCTGATTATTCGGCGCTTTTTGGCCGCGTTGCCATAAACCTGGGCACAACGCCATCACCGGCTGCTGCCGGGCCAACCTATAAGCGGTTGATTGCTTACAAAAAACAGGCCGATCCTCAACTGGAGGCGTTGCTTTATCAATACGGACGCTATTTATTAATTAATTCATCTCGCAAGGGAGGTTTGCCTGCAAACCTGCAAGGGCTTTGGAACGAAAGCAATAACCCGCCATGGCGAAGCGACTATCACTCCAACATCAACATCCAGATGAACTACTGGCTGGCCGAACCAACCAATCTTTCGGAATGCCACATCCCTTACCTTGATTATATTAACAGCATGCGCGAGGTCAAAAAAGTAAGTACGCAAAAAGAGTATCCCGGTGTACGCGGCTGGACAGTGAAAACCGAAAATGGTGTATATGGCGGCGGTAGCTTTTTATGGAATACGCCCGGCAGTGCCTGGTATGCACAGGGTATTTGGGAGCATTATGCGTTTACTAAAGACAAAAAATATTTGCAAACCTTTGCTTATCCCATCCTGAAAGAGATAGTGGAATTTTGGGACGATCATTTAAAACGAAGGCCTGATGGTACCCTGGTTTCGCCGCTGGGCTGGTCGCCCGAGCATGGGCCAACTGAAGATGGGGTAACGTATGACCAGGAAATAGTTTACGACCTATTTACCAATTATATATCGGCGGCAGATGTTTTAGGCGCCGATAAAACCTATCGCGATCACGTTGCTGATATGCGGGAGCATTTGTTGAAACCTAAAATAGGCAAATGGGGCCAGTTACAGGAATGGGAAACTGACAGGGACGACCCCAAAGATACCCACCGCCACTCTTCAAACTTGTTTGGCCTGCATCCCGGCAAAAGGATTAGCACCATTAAAACACCCGAACTGGCAGAGGCGGCAAAAGTAAGTTTATTGGCACGTGGCGATGTTTCAACAGGATGGTCGATGGCCTGGAAAATGAATTTTTGGGCACGCCTGCAGGATGGCGACCATGCCTATAAAATCCTGAATAATTTTATTACCCTGGCAGGAGGATCAGGGGTTGATTACAATAATGGTGGCGGGGTTTACGCCAATTTGCTATGCGCTCATCCGCCGTTCCAGATAGATGGTAATTTTGGTTATACTGCAGGCGTTACCGAAATGCTGCTCCAAAGCCAAACCGATGAAATTCAGCTTTTACCCGCATTACCAAAAGCCTGGTTAAACGGCAACGTGCAAGGCCTTAAAACTCGTGGCGATTTCGAAATCACAGATATGGCATGGAAAAATGGTAAAATCACCAGGGTTGCTGTTAAATCATTGGCTGGTGGAGTGTGTAACCTACGGTCGCCAAATAAACTGATAGCTGAAGGGGCAAAGATCCCTGGAACTATAGTAAGTAACGACTTTAAATACCGGTTTAATTCTGTTGCCGGTAAAACGTATATTTTCAATGCGGGTAATTAATAGCAATCAGTCCGGGTGTCGGTACTTAACCTTTCTGTTAGCATTTGTAGCTATTCATATCGGCTTACCCTTGTATGCCGTGGTAAAATATCCCGATATCAGTAATCGTAAAGTATCGCCGGGTAATATGATGTATTATGTTGATGCTAAAAAAGGGAATGATGATGATTCTGGAATTGATAAAAAACATCCCTGGAAAACCTTCAAGCAGGTTAATAGGCGAATCTTTTCCGCAGGAGACAAAATAACAATTGCCGGCCCGGCCGATATCAGGGAATCGCTGTTCCTGGTAGCGCGTGGCAGTAATAAAAAACACGTTAAGCTGGTATTTGAAAAAGGTACCTACAATTTTTACCCGGAAGCAAGTTTTAAAAGGCAGTTCTTTATATCTAATACTAATGATGATGCTTACACTCCCAAAGCCATTGCTATCTATATTGATAGTTCAGGTTATGTAGATATCGATGCATTGGGCGCAAAAATGCTGATGCGCGGGAAGATGATAGAAACCTGCATCGATCATAGTCATGATATCAAAATACATGGCGCCACGTATGATTATTACCGGCCAACCGTATCGGAATTAGAAGTAATGAAAACCGCTGATAATTTCGCCGACCTGAAAATTCATCCCGATTCAAAATATAGCATTAAAGATAGCCTGCTTACCTGGGAAGGGGAAGGCTGGAGGTATAATCCGATATCTTTATGGCAGGTCCTAAATCCTGCAACAGGCCATTTGCAACGTGTGGATATCAATATGGACGGCTTGAGATATGCGGCAACCGGTATGAATGAGGTAAGGGTTTATTTTAAAAGTAATCCCGGATTTAAAACCGGCCTTATTTACCAAAACCGGGACATTACAAGGGATTGTACGGGGATTTTTTTAGTGCGGAGTAATAATCTGGCGTTAAAAAATATTCATATCAATTTTATGCATGGCATGGGAGTGGTAAGCCAGTTTTGCCGGGATATCATCATCGATTCTGTTTTTGTAAGGCCGGCTGCAAACTCCGGGCGTACCTGTGCCGCCTGGGCCGATATCTTACATTTTTCGGGCTGTGGGGGCAAAATATCGATCATCAATTCCTGGCTATCGGGCGCCAATGACGATGCTGTTAATGTACACGGCACTTATTTGCGCATAATAAATCAACCCCAGCCCAATCAGCTCCTTGTCCGGTTTATGCACAGTCAAAGTTTCGGTTTCGAAGCTTTTGTTAAGGGAGATAGTATCGCTCTTGTACATTCAAATAGCCTTTTGCAATATGGGATAAGCATTGTGTCAAAGGCTGTAAGGGTAAATGATAAGGATATATTGTTGATTCTTAAAACGCCTTTAACCGATACTATAATGCCGAATGATGTAGTTGAAAATATTACCTGGACACCTCGGGTATATATAGCTCATAATACCATCGAACACATCCCCACAAGGGGCGTTTTGGTTACCACACGGGGCAAGGCAATAATAGAAAATAACGTTTTTCAACGTACCAATAATGGCGCCATAGCGGTGGCCGACGATGCTGCAAGTTGGTATGAATCGGGTATGGTTAAAAACCTGGTTATCAGGAATAATAAATTTAATTTATGTGGCGGACCGGTTATATTGGTTTCACCCGAAAATACCGAAAACAGCACAACAAAAGTCCACAACAATATTGAAATAACCAGTAATGAATTCATTTTACAGTCGGCCGATGCGGTTTATGCAAAAAGCGCTGCCAATATCAGGGTAGTAAATAATAAATTCAAAGTTACCGATGCAGCCATTACCGAAGCCGGGTTGGTAAAGTTCCAGGATTGTATAAGTACGCTGGTATCGCATAATAAAATTTATAACCGATAGAAACTGTATAATATTTTCGCCATCAGCTTAATAAATATAAACCGGTCAAATGTTGGATTCGAATAGATATTAGGTGTTTTCTCCATGTCTGGATAACAAAATTGATACAAATAGCTTTTGGGTTTGATCATTCGCCGTTGTTTTTTAGCACCATAGCTGCTATGAAGCACTATTGAAGAATTTTGGCGTGACAGGGAAGCCTAACTCCGTGTATTCAGTGGATTGTCCATCGTTTTAAAAGGTTTATCCATTTTTTAAAAACTAATTAGCTGATACATTTACCCTAACCAATAATAACAGATCGGGTAGATGTTGCAGTTTTTAACACAGGTACATGGCCATGTTACGGCACGTTTAAAATACTTTATTTATTAAAATAGCAGAGTGCATAAACGCCTTTGCCCGAAATTGAAATGTTAAAACCAATGTCAAAATTCAAAAACGCTGTTATCTTATTATTGCTAATATTTTCTATTATTAGTGCCCATGCGCAAAGCAAGGCCAACTTATGGAAAGGCTTTGAAAGAATACAACTGAAATTTGCCGATAGGGATGCCTACTATGTAAAGCCGTTACATCCGCTGCCCGGCAATCCCTGGGTTTGGCGTACATCATTCCCGGACTGGCATACCGAAATTGACAGTATTTTGCTGGCTAAAGGTTTCTATGTGGCGTTTATCAATGTCGATAACCAGTACGGCGCACCGTCGGCTATGAAGTTTTACGATGTGTTTTATGCCTATTTAACTACCCAGCTTGCGTTTGCGCCAAAAGTGGCGCTTGAAGCGGTAAGCAGGGGAGGCCTATATGCCTATGCATGGGCCAAACGTAACCCCGACAAGGTAACCTGTATTTATGCAGAAACGCCGGTTTGTGATATCAAAAGCTGGCCGGGAGGGAAGTTGAAAGGCCCGGGCGATGCCAACGCCTGGAACGAGTTAAAACAGGTTTATCATTTTACCGAAGAGCAGGCCATTGCCTATAACGATAACCCAATTGATAACCTGGAAGGGCTGGCATCATTTCGCGTTCCAATTTTACACACCATCGGATTGGAAGATAAGCTTGCCCCGCCTGCCGAGAACAGTGATATTTTGGCAAAACGCTATGTCGCTTTAGGTGGCCCCGTCAGCATTCACCCGGTAACACAAGGCCCAATGGAACTGCAAGGGCATCATTTTACCGTAGACCGCCCTGCTTATTATGCCCAATTTATATATAATAACTCGTACCCGGTACAAAAAATACTGCCTTATGCCGATTATATTAAAACAGGCGCCGGGTTAAATAACTTTTATTACGCCGTAACTGTAAAGAAGAAAGCTACTGTTTCTTTTTTAGGCGGATCGATCACATTTAATCCCGGCTGGCGCAATAAAGTTTGCAAATACCTAAAGGAAACTTACCCCGAAACGGATTTTCATTTCATCGCTGCGGGGATACCCTCCTTGGGCAGTTTGCCCCATGCGTTCAGGTTGCAAAGGGACGTGCTTGATTCTGGTAAAACCGACTTGTTGTTTGTAGAAGCAGCGGTAAACGATAGAGGTACAGACAGCACAACCCAGGTACGCGCCCTCGAAGGCATCGTTCGCCACGCAAAATTGAATAACCCCATGATGGATGTTATTATGATGGCCTTTGCCGATCCCCAGAAAATAGACAATTACAGCAAAGGTAAGGCCTCGCCCGAATTATTGAACCATCAGCTAATAGCAACCCGTTACAATTTGCCATATGTAAACCTGGCGTTGGAGGTTAACGATAAAATAAAAAACAAGGAATTAACCTGGGCCGATGATTTTAAAGATATTCATCCCTGGCACCACGGGCAGGAGCTTTATTTTGAAACTATTAAAGCGCTGCTGCAGGCCAATGTAGCACAATACTACAAACAGCCTGTTAAAGCTGTGTTGCCAAAGCCAATTGATAAAGCCAGCTATAATAATGGCAGCTATTACAAAATTACCAACGCCCGGCTGGATAAAGGTTGGGCTATCGACCCTAAATGGAACCCCGGCGATGGCCTATCAACCCGGCCGGGTTTTGTTGATGTACCTATGCTGCAGGCCACGGAACCCGGCAGCGAATTAAGCCTGCCATTTAAAGGGACGGCAGTAGGTATCGCCGTAGTAGCAGGGCCGGACGCCGGTGTAGTAGCTTACTCCATTGATGGCGGTGCTTATAAAGACCTTGACCTGCTGACCGAATATCACAGCTGGATTCACCTGGGCGTTTACCACATGCTGGGCGATAACCTGGCTAATGGTAACCATACTTTAAAAATTAAGATAAGCGACAAAAAGAACAATTTGAGCAAGGGCCATGCCTGCCGTATTGTTAACTTTTTTGTAAATAAGTAAATGAGTGGGTGGTTGATTAGGTTGAATGTGTGAGTAGTTTTTAAAACAAAACAAACCTAGTCCAACTCAATCAACCTAATCTAACCAAAGAAATAATTAAATCAAACTATGAAAAAAAAAGCGGGGCTGTTTGCAGCCCTTTTATTAACCGCCTGTTTCGCTATGGCGCAGCAGGTATCAAACCAAACTCCTGTTAAAACACCAAAAACGGTGATGGATCAGTTTATGGACAAGCGTTTTGGTATGTTTATCCACTTTGGCCCGGTAACCCAACGCGGTACCGAAATAGGATGGAGCCGTAACGACCAGGTGCCCGAAGAAGATTACGATAACCTTTACCATGAATTTAACCCGGTATTATTTAATGCTGATGCCTGGGTAAAGGCCGCTAAGGATGCTGGTATGAAATATCTCACCATCACCGCCAAACATCACGATGGTTTTTTACTATGGCCAAGTGCTTACTCGGATTATAATGTTTCCAGATCGCCGTTTAAAAGGGATATTGTTGGGGAGTTGGCCAAAGCCTGTAAAAAACAAGGTATTATCTTTTGCATCTATATGACTGTGCTCGACTGGCATGACCAGGATTACCCGATAGACAACCCGCACCACCCCGAAGTAAATGCCCGCAAAGGGGATATGACTGCTTTTAAAACCCGCATGAAAAATGAGCTTAAAGAAGTGATAACCAAATACCATCCCTTTATGCTTTGGTTTGATGGCTATTGGGAAAAACCATGGACAACAGAAGACGGTAAAGAGATTTACAGTTACATTAAAAGCGTTGATGCTAATGTAGTTGTAAACAACAGGCTTGGAAAAATAAGCGATAAACTTGGCGGCGATGCGGTCGGCGATTTTTTAACCCCCGAACAAACCATAGGCAAGCTTAACATGGATGAGCCATGGGAAAGCTGTATCACCATTTGCAACCAATGGGCCTGGAAACCAAACGATGGTATGAAATCTTTAAAGCAATGTATTCAAACCCTGGTAACATCAGCATCGGGCAATGGTAACCTGTTATTTAATGTCGGGCCGGCCATGGATGGCCATATAGAAGCCCGGCAGGTTGCCCGTTTAAAAGAAATGGGCACCTGGTTGAAGCAAAACGGCGAGGCGGTTTATGGTACCAAAGGCGGCCCATATTTACCAACCGCCGGGTATGGTGCAACGCGCAGGGGTAATAAGATTTATATTAACGTTTTTCAACGAAAAGACAGTACGCTAACCATCCCTTTATTGCCCAATGCCAAAATCCTAAAATCATATTTTTTGAATGGTAACGTCGTAGCTATCCGGTCGGATAGTAAAGGCTATAAGATAGAACTGCCTGCCACTTTACCTGATGAAAATTGTTCGGTAATTGTTTTGGAGCTTGATGTGAACGCTATGGACATTCCTGTAATTAAATTATAACTTTTATTAATGAGTTTTAAAAAAAATATAACCATCGCTATTGCGCTGTTGTCATCAACCACCCTGTTTGCGCAAAAAAAGGCGCTCGTTTTACAATATAATAAACCCGCTTCGCGCTGGGAAGAAACGCTTGCATTGGGTAACGGCCGTTTAGGCATGATGCCGGACGGCGGGGTAAGCAACGAAAAAATTGTACTGAACGATATTACGTTATGGTCGGGATCGGTACAGGATGCCAATAACTATGAGGCTTACAAAAAGCTCCCCGAAATAAAAGCATTACTATTGGCCGGTAAAAACGTAGAAGCACAGGCTCTAATAGATAAAGACTTTGTGTGTAAAGGCCCCGGATCGGGTGGCAAACAATGGGGCTGTTTTCAAACCCTTGGCGATTTAAACCTGAAGTTTGACTATAACGGCACTGATGCGTCGAAATTTACTGGTTATCGGCGGGAACTGTCGCTGGATAACGCAATAGCTAAAAGTACTTATATGGTTAACGGTGTAACTTATAAGCGCGAGTATTTTACCAGCTTTGGCAACGACGTGGACATCATCAGGCTTACTGCCGATAAACCCGGACAGCTGAATTTTAGTATTGGCATCAACCGCCCTGAGCGGTCCAACACTATAACAATTAGCAATACATTACAGATGGAGGGCCGATTGGATAATGGTACCGACGGCAATGGCATGCAATACATAGCCAACGTAAAAGCCAAGCTGACCGGCGGCACGTTAACGGCCACTGATAACAGCCTGGTCATAAAAAATGCCACCGAGGTTACCATTTATATTTCTGCAACTACCGACTTTAAAAATCCGGGATTTAAGGCAAACATGGAGCGGAATTTGGCCGCAGCAATGTTAGAGCCTTATGCTTTGGAAAAGCAGGAGCACATCAAAAATTTTCAAAAACTGTTTAACCGGGTAAGTATTAATTTAGGTGATGATGAATCCGCAGAAACTACCGATCAGCGCCTGGTTAGCTTTCATAAAGCGCCTGCCGATGATAAAGGCCTGCCGGTATTGTTTTACCAGTTTGGACGTTATTTAAGCATTTGCAGTACTCGCATAGGCCTGCTGCCGCCCAACCTGCAGGGACTATGGGCCAATGAAGTGCACACCCCATGGAACGGTGACTACCACCTGGATGTAAACGTTCAGATGAATCATTTCCCAGTTGAGGTTTCTAACCTGTCTGAGCTAAACCTGCCATTGGTTGAACTGGTGCGCGGTATGGTGAAAAATGGCGAGCGGACCGCTAAAGCTTATTACAATGCTGACGGTTGGGTTGCGCATGTAATTACCAATGTTTGGGAATGGACAGAGCCTGGCGAGAGCGCATCATGGGGTGTAACTAAAGGCGGATCGGGCTGGTTGTGCAGCAATATCTGGGATCATTACGCTTTTACAAACGACAAAAACTTTTTGAAAAGTGTGTATCCTATTTTAAAAGGATCAGCGCAATTTTACAATAGTATTTTGGTAAAAGACGCTAAAAGCGGTTACATGGTTACCGCGCCGTCATCATCGCCCGAAAATAGTTTTATCATGCCCGATGGCAGCGGCAACCACGCCAGCATCTGTATCGGCGCCACTTTTGATAACCAGATTATGCGGGAGTTATTTACCAATGTAATTACCGCGTCCGAAACCTTAGGTATCGATGCCGATTTTCGTGCCCAATTGAAAAAAAGATTAACAGAGATTCCGCCTGCTGGTATCATCAGCAAAGATGGCCGCATACAGGAATGGTTGGAAGATTACAAGGAAACAGAGCCACAACATAGGCACATCTCGCATTTATATGGCATTTATCCGGCATCCGAAATTACAGCAGATGGCACACCTGAACTGGCAGCGGCAGCCAAGAAAACCCTTGATGTACGGGGCGATGATGGCCCAAGCTGGTCTATAGCCTACAAACTGTTGTTTTGGGCAAGGCTGCACGATGGTAACCG
>Ga0075366_10000275_pt1 | contig 22900 bp, 30 predicted proteins | sample EndMethybrTD3031_FD_72351 | JGI IMG/M metagenome (GOLD analysis project Ga0075366, IMG submission 72351) | Populus endosphere microbial communities from Tennessee, USA - Endosphere MetaG P. TD hybrid TD303-1 | ecosystem: Host-associated > Plants > Roots > Endosphere | place: USA: Tennessee...
CCCAGGAACAAACGCAGCGGAGGGTTTTCGCTGTCAATCAATTTCAGCACTGCAGCAGCAGTTGCTTCAGGAATACCGAAAATATCATCAGTTAAACCAGCCTGGAAGGCAGCCCGTACACCATCATACTCGGGCATAGTAGTTGTTTGGGCAGATGAAGCGCCGGCCCAATCAGTAGCGAAGCCATTAGGCTCTATCAGCGTTACATTAATGCCAAAGCCTTTTACTTCGGCAGCCAGGGTTTCGCTCAAACCCTCTACCGCAAATTTAGAGGCATTATATAAGCCCAGTACAGGCAAGGTAACCTGGCCTAGTACGCTGGATACCTGGATGATGTGGCCCTGCCCTTGTTGACGCATTACAGGTAACACTGCTTGTGTAAGCCATAGCAAACCAAAAAAGTTGGTCTCCATTTGTTCGCGGGCTTCCTGTTCGGTGGTTTCTTCAACGCTCCCAAATAAGCCGTAGCCCGCGTTATTGATTAATACATCAATGCTGCCAAAATGTTCCTTTGCCTTATTGATTGCCGCGATACCGGCGGCGCGGTTATTCACATCCAGTTGCAGGGGTAAAATATTGTCGCCGTATTTGCTTACCAGGTCATCAAGGCTGCGTAGGTCGCGGGCTGTTGCTATAACTTTATCGCCGCGTTGCAGTAGTGCATCGGCCCATAATTTACCAAAGCCACGTGAGGCGCCGGTAATAAAAATTGTTTTTGCCATTGTTTTGTGTTTTTAATTATGACACAAATGTAGAGCGCCCCACGTAGCTCGATTTATACGGAAGTGGGGAAGAATGATACATTTTTACGTAGATGGGGGAGGATGGTAATTGGAGTGTCATGATGAGGGAGAACGACTGCACAACGACAAATAAATAAACCATCGTCATTGCGATTCGCGAATGGAAAACACGGGTATAAGCTTTACCGTCGGGGCGTGTTAAAACTCAGAACTTAATACGTTATTGTAACGAAGTTGCTTAAATTAACACCCATTTTCTTCCACTTGTCCTGGCTTGCTATGCGGGCGTAGCAGTTTTTCGAAAATGGAGTAACTGCTACAGGCAATACGGTAATTGGGTTTTCCTTTTTGTCCATTCGCCCTTCTATCCACTGAACCGTTATAATAAATTCTCTGTTAACCTTGATGTTATATTGATCGAGGGCGATGTTAGTCCATCCGGTTTTAAAATTGTCAACCGTGGCAAAAATTTGCCTGTTAAATAGCAAGGTATCGGGCATCGCATTTTTTACCGCGTAAATATTTACCCTGAATTTGATAAAATTGAAGTTGTTTACCGATATATAAAAGTTGAAATCTTTAATAATGGCTTTTTTTCGGGTTGTTTTATATAGCATTCCCATTTCCGAGCCAATGGTTTCCTCCGCCGTTTTTTTGTTATGGACCGATACCTGTATAAATTTGCTTACTGCCTGCCGGCCAATAATTTCTGTATTTGCCGCTTGTGCTCCATCCGTTATTTTTACTTCAGCAAGCTGCTGCGATTTTACCGATAACCGGACTGCTTTATCACTGGCCGACATAAAATCTCTTACGGAAATTTTCAATGGGGCATATCCCACTATGCTTACCAGTATAGTGTCGGCAAAGTTATCCTGGCCAATGCCGAAACTGAAATGCCCTGCTGTGTCTGTTACCGTGCCAATGGGTTTGCTTAAAACCCCGATATTTACGTAGGCCAATGCTTTACTCGTTTCCTTATCAACCACAATTCCTTTAATCATTATGTTAGGTGTTGCCGGGGTCTGTGCAAAAGCGCGGCAGGCGGTTGTATATAGCAGGAAAAGTAATAGTAGTGGTTTTATGGTCATGATGAGGCAGATTGAGTTGACCAATGCCAACGTAATAGCTACGTTGCTTTAACATATTTATTATAAGGTTATTGATAAAATATATTTGATAGTAGCTTCTCTGTTTCCAGTTATTATCTTAGCCTATACAAATCATCCATGAAAACACCGGCCAGAAGCTAATTGTTTTCATGTCAGAAGATATTTTGTGCTTTTTGACTCAGCTCGTCTTTAACTTTAGCCGGCGACTTTGCAGTTTCAGCTTGTCTTTCATCGCCTTCAATTTATTTCTTTAGACAATAAGCCCCTTGCGGGGCCTGATTTGACTAACTTATTTGCCTTTCAGCTTTTTTTCGACAGCGGACCGTTGGTTGCTTCCCGCCGATTTTTTAGCCGACTCCACCGTCTTGGCAGAAGTTCCGGTCTTTTTGGCTTCGTAATTTAACTCATGCGGCTGTTCGGATATTGAACGGCGCTCTACTTTAGTGCCTCTCGTTGTCATAGCGTTACTTTTTGATGTACCTGAATAACAAGTCCCGAAAAAGATGGTTTATTCTTTTTTTAACTAAATTTAGCTTGTGGCCGGTATTTTCATCACACCATTCTGCCGAAAGGTCTCGTTTTCCGGAAACACCTGATCACTGCTATTCGGTACATACCCATGTGTTACTTTATAATATGGAGTAGGCCAATTGCAATAACAAGGTATTGGCTGGTGCGGTGAAACACCGACCAGAGGCTGAAAAGCAGTAATGAAATGTTTGGATAACACAACCTCCTCATGATCGCCATTTCGACGTACGAAGCAATCTCCGGATTCTGCTTAGTGTTCGTTAGATTACGAAATATTTAGTAGAGGCTACAACATTGGCCCGCTCAATTGCCGCGGGAGGGCTGTTACTTTTGTCTTGACACAAAAGTAACCAAAAAGTCAAGTCAGCAGAAATGCTTCTTTGCGCTCGGGCCTTTGCCCTGCAAAACGGCCAAAACCTGGGCTGGAATTATTTTGCCCCAACACCCGACCTCCGCACATGCAAAAACTTCCTATGCCCTGCAGCTGCACGGGCCCGCATTGTTTTGGCCCTTTTCATCCGAAGCTGTTCTGCTGACGGTTGGGGAAACGAGAGCTTTAAAGACGTCTCGGGGACGGAAGTGTTGCGTTCGCAACAGGTGAAATGGTGAAAAATTGTATTTGGTTGAAAATTAGTACACTATCAACTGCAATAAGATGGCAACCGCAACAGCACACAGCTGATGTGTTTTGATCTTATTGATTTTTAGATTACAAAATCCGAACGCTTTTATGGCTGATTTGCAGGGCACGGCGGTTACTCGTTGATGGATCGTGCAATACGGAAACCCAGATCGTCAATTTTAAAACTTGTTGGATGGCTTCGCCTGCGATTTGTTGACATACAGCCCCTTTCATCATCGCACCAGCCACCCCCGCGAAAAATGCGATAAGAGCCATAAACCGTTTCATCGTACACGTCAGAACACCACTCCCAAACATTACCCAGCATGTCATACAATCCCCAGGGATTTGGTGTTTTCATTCCAACCTTACGCGTCGTTTGTCCCGAATTTTTTTTATACCAGGCAATGTCATCAATCCCGCCGTACCTTATTCCATCTGTCCCGGCCTTACAGGCATATTCCCATTCAGCTTCAGAAGGAAGCCTGTAACCTTCATGATTTGAATTATATACGATATTGCCCGATGGTTCTAAAATATAGAAAGGTTCAAGACCTGTTTTGATAGAAAGCTTATTACAAAACAATACGGCATCTTTCCATGATACATTTTCAACAGGATTCTCATCCCCATTAAATACACTGGGGTTTTCATTCATAACATCATAATAAAAGGCCTGTGTTACAGGATATTTAGCTAATAAAAATGGTTGTATTTCTACTTTCCAGCTCTGTTTTATACGATCGTCCCTTAAGGTAATTTCCCCTAAGGGAATTCGCACCATTCCGCTAATTATTTTTTCGATGTCGATAATGCCGTTAATGTTTTCCACTATAATTTGCCGGTATTGCAGTTGATTTTAAAGGTATAAAAATAAGCAAAAGCCTCCGGATTTCTGGCTGATGGCTTTTTCAAATGCCCTTTCCTATTTTACGCAGCCCTTGTGTATCGGGCTTTTAGCGGTGGATGAATTGTGCTTTACAATATGTTTTATAAAATAAGTTACAAGCCGTCAATCCACAGGTAGTCACATAAAATTTGCGCCAAATGGTTGGTCCGATCAGATTATTATTTCACCAAATGAATACGGGTAATATATTTATCATAAAAACTGGGGCTCGCTACAAGGCCTTCTGTCCAGTAATACAATTCATTTGCGTTTGATGTAATGATCGTATACTTAAAATCATTTAATGGATACCAATTACCGTTGGAAAGTTGGGATGCGTTGGTAATGCTAATTGCGTCGTCTGAGATCGTATAGTTAAATTTAGTTCTAACCTCTCCTGATGCTTTAAAACTGCCAGTTCCATGCTGGTTTAAAATTACATATTCAGGGTTAGTCTTATCGTATTTTTGGGTGTTAGTATTCATAAGTTTGTCACCCCCGTAAAATTCAAAAATGCGGTAATCAACCCTCCATTCTCCAATAATTTTATTTGTGTTTTTTTCTGAGGAATCTTTTTTACAAGAGTAAAAACTTAAACCAAGGAGTGTAATAAATAGTAACGCGTAAATTTTTTTCATGAAAAGGTTTTGCTAAATATAAGGAATTTAATAATATTTAGCTTAGCTTTTGGTTGGTGTTTTCACCGCACGATTCTGCCGCAAGCTCTCGTTTTCCGGAAAAGCCTGACCATTGCTATCAGTACATTCCCGTCTTACTTTGTATTGAGTAGGCCAATTGCAATACGCAGGCATTGGTTGGTGCGGTGAAACACCGACCAGGGGCTGAATAACTTTATGTCATTGGAAAAATCCCGTTAGGACAGAGAATGATGCAAATGGGAATGGTAACTGCAGCTAACCGCTTTGCCGTTTCTTAAAATATAAAAATTAATGCCTCATGAAAGATACTTCGACTAAAGTTCCTTCCCCTGATTTACCGGCAGAAGCTGCCATTCAATATGATCAGTTTTTTGGTCCCTTATATTTTGAGCCATATGCCATAGAAGTTGCCAAACGAATTGACCCGGCACCGGTTTCTGTTGTACTGGAAATTGCGGCCGGAACGGGCCGTGTTACCCGCCATATCCGGGAACGTATTCCACCCCCGGCAAAACTAATTGCCTCAGATATTAGCGAGGATATGCTGGCCGTAGCTAAAAGAAAATTAAGCCACCTTGATATCGACTGGCAAAATATAGACGCCCAACAACTTCCTTTTACCGACAATAGTATCGACATGGTTATTTGTTGCTTCGGGTATATGTTTGTTCCGGACAGGCCAAAGGCATTTGCCGAGGCATACCGGATTTTGAAACCGGGCGGCGTATTTTTATTTACAACCTGGGATAAGCTGGAAAATAACGCAGCGTCCTATGCCTGCAGATTGATAGCACAGCAATATTTAGAACAGCCATTGCCCGAATCATATAATCTGGCCACCTCGATGAGTGATGAAGCCGTAATAACGCCATTATTACAGCATGCCGGGTTTGCAAAAATATCAATTGAAAAAGTACAACTTTTTGCCGTTAGTCCAACCGCAAAAGAAGCAACACACGGTCTGGTAGAGTGGGGGCCTATTTATGAGGAGATTAAAAAGCGTAACCCTGCATGGATAGACGAGATAAAAATTAAGGTGGAAAAAGAACTCGCCGAAAAATACGGAGCCGCCCCGATGGTCGCTCCAATAAGTGCCGTAATCAGCCATGCGCGGAAGTAGTCAGGACAAGGTACACCCAGCAACAACCAGTAAAACTCCCGCCATTTATCCCCGTTAAAAAATAAAAGCAAATAAATTTGCGCAACTCAAAAGTTGCACATATATTTGCAACCTGTAGGTTGCTTATTTGAAATTTGTAAAATGAAACAAGACATATTCCAGGCCATAGCCGACCCAACACGGAGGGCTATTTTAACTTTAATTGCCATACAGGCATTAACACCAAACGCCATGGCCCAAAAATTTGATATGACCCGGCAGGCCGTATCAAAACATATTAAAGTATTACACGAATGCGATTTGATTAAATCGGAGCAGAGTGGCCGGGAAATTTATTATCACTTTAACGCAAAAAAAATGCAGGAATTCGACAACTGGTTAGCCCAATTCAGGCAAAGCTGGGAAACTCAATTCAATCAACTCGACCAACTATTATCAACAATTAAAAAAACAGAAAAATGAACAACGATTTGCTATTTGATTTTAACGTTGACAAAGCAGCCAAAACGGTTTATATAACCAGGGAATTTAATGCCGGGCAATCTTTAGTATGGGATGCCTTTACCAAAGCCGAACTACTTGACCAATGGGGCGCACCTGCACCTATGCGTGCCAAAACCAGGTATATGAATTTTGAAGTAGGCGGGCGGCGATTTTACGCGATGATAAGCCCCGATGGGCAGGAGCGTTGGTCGGTGCAGGAATTTACATCCATTACCCCGAAAACCAATTTTAAGATGTACAACGCGTTTGCAGATAAAGACGAAAATCGTGAACTGCCGGGTTCTGAATGGGATTACAATTTCAGCGAACAAAACGGGATAACAAAAGTGAACATCACCATTTTTAATGAATCGTTTGAGCGAATGGAGAAATTATTGGAGGGCTTCAGGATAGGCTTTAACATGACACTAAAAAACCTGGAAGAGCTGTTAGCAACTTTATCACAGCAATCATAAGCATTCGCAAGAATGCTGAAAGCAGAAAAATCAACAATTAAAACATAAAAATTATGAGAGCAATTAATCCCTGGATCAACTTCAACGGAAATGCCGAAGAAGCATTCACTTTTTACAAATCAGTTTTTGGCGGCGAGTTTACCAAGATCATCCGTTTCAGCGACCTGGCGAGCGTCGAATTCCCGGTAGCCGAAAATGAGGCCAATAAAATAATGTACATTGCTTTGCCATTGGGCAAACAAAATGTACTAATAGCTAACGACGTTCCCGAATTTATGGGCCGAGTAAGCGAATCTGAAAACCGGTCGAAAATATTGGTGGCTGCAGAAAGCCGTGAAGAGGCCGACAATATATTTAACGGCTTATCAGCAGGGGGAGATGTTGAAGGCCCCATTGGCGACACCCCCTGGGGCACCTACGCCGGAATGTTCAGGGATAAATATGGGATAGAATGGATTGTGGAATTTGATGCAAATTATGCCGGATAAATTCTTTATTTCGTCAGGGTCTCTCCAATGCTATTAAGTTAAGCTTTTTATCCCCGTAGGGGTATAACATTTGTAGAAAAACAGAAAACGATGCTCAGTGCCGTAGGTACGGCACATATGAGGCATACCTACGGCATGCAAAAATATTGAATTACAATTGCTACAAATGTTTTGCTCCGATGGAGCAGCTTGTCTTAATAGCATTGGAAAGTCTCGCGGAAGCAACAAAAAATCCCTGCTTCCGAAAGAAAGCTGGGATTTGAAATACTTATACTTTTGAAACAATTATTTTTGCGTTTTGATGAAACTACCGTCAACTAATAATTTCGTCCCATTGTCTTTCATTTTTGGGAGTGATGGATTTAAAACCCATACATACCACCCGAAACGGAAATTTGCTCGCCCGTAATCCAGGCTGCATCATCCGAAGCAAGGAAAACGGTAGCTTTCGCGATGTCTTCGGGCTGGCCTCTGCGTCCAAGCGGTGTTTTTTCAACAAACATCTTTTCATACTCACTCCCGGCGGTAACGCCCGCGCTGGCTGCACCTTCTGTTGCTGTAGCGCCTGGCAAAATAGAATTGATACGAACGTTTTTAATACCCAACTCCTTAGATAAAGCTATGGTGAAGGCATCCAACGCCGCTTTAGTTGAAGAGTACAATGAGGCATTTTGAAGAGGGTATTTACTTGCACCCGAACTGATATTGATAATGTTTCCACCCTTATCGCCGAAAAGTTTCAAAGCTGCCTGGATAGTTAATACTGGCCCTAACACATTCACGTTGAAACCTTGGTGGAAATCTTCTACCGAAATTTGTTCAATAGGCGCATATCCCTGAGATACCGCGTTATTTACCAAAATGTCCAGTGTACCGAAAGCATTCTCAGTTTCTTTAAACATCCTGGTTACATCGGCTTCTTTAGATACATCGGCTTGTACCGCAATGGCTATGCCTCCATTGTCGGTTATCTCCTTCACCACCTTATTTGCGCCTTCTTTACTTGAGGCATAATTTACAACTACTTTTGCGCCTGCTGCCGCGAAGTGTTTGGCAATTGATGCGCCTATTCCTTTTGAAGCACCGGTAACTACCGCCACTTTATTTTTTAATTTACTCATTTTGAAATTTTTTTAATTATTTAATGGCGTGGGTTCAGACCCGCGCCGCTGTGGATTCAATTACTTAGCCAAATAGGTCATACCACCATCAACAAGTAGCTCGGCACCAAGCATGAACGAAGAATCGTCAGAGGCCAGGAAAACCGCTGTTTTACCAATGTCGGCTGGTTGCCCAATTCTGCCTATCGGCATTTGATCTGCAAAATGTTTTTTTACAGCTTCCATTTGTTCTGCCGGAACAAACTTGTCAAATGCCGGTGTATCCGTTGTGCCTGGTGTGATCACATTTGCCCTGATCTTTCTGTCTAAAAGGTCGCTTGAAAATCCTTTGGCTAAATAGATAACGGCCGCTTTTGCAGCGCCATAAAGCGTAAAATTCGCATATGCCCGATGCGCTGCGTTTGATCCGATCAAAATAACAGAGCCACCATCATTCATATAAGGCAATGCTTTTTGAACAGTGAAGTAAACACTTTTCAGGTTCAGATCAATTGCCTGGTCAAAGCCGGCTTCGTCAAAAGTTGCCACAGTTCCTACAGTTCCGGCACCTGCATTGGCTACAATCACGTCTATTTTGCCAAATTTTTCAGCCGTTGCTGCAAACACCCTCTCCAGGTCGGCAAGGTTGGTTACATCGGCATTTATGGCAATAAAATTATCTCCAAGCTGGGCCACAGCACTATCTAAAGTTTCCTGGTTTCGGCCCACAATAGCTCCTATAGCACCTTCACTTTTAAATTCCTCGGCAATGCCAAAGCCAATGCCACTATTACCACCTGTAATAACTGCTACTTTATCTTTTAATCTGCTCATTTTTAATTTATATTTAATTTTGTTTCGCAAAGATACTGTCGATAGTTTATATTTGTAACTATCGACAGTGTATTCTGGTTACCATTGGGTAACTACAATTTTAAATTATATGAAGGACGAAAGATTTTGCAACTCGAATTGCCCGTTTACAAGAGCTGTCGGCACTATTGGTAATAAATGGAAGCCGATAATTATAAATGTTATTGGCACCCGAACCATTCGTTTTGGTCAGCTGGATTCTATAATACCACTCATTTCAAGAAAAGTACTAACCGAGCAACTAAAAGAGCTGGAAGAAGATGGACTATTGGAAAGATTGGCCTATAAGGAATTACCTCCAAGGGTAGAATATAAGTTGTCTGAAAAAGGCCTGGCATTTTTGCCGATTTTGGAACACATCAAAGAATGGAATTTAAAATATGAAGTAGCTTCAATACCCAAAGAGACCGATAGGGTAACTTACGCCGGATAATGCGAGATAGAAACCTGACAATGAACGGGAAATGGAAGATTGCTATTATCTGGTCTATTTGTACACCGAAAGAAAATTCGCGGTCCCCGCGGGGACAGAATGTATAAACAGTCCTTGGGCGCGTTTATTTTTTTCGATAAATTACACCCATGAGAAGACGCTTCACCCTATCCCTGCTATTGCTGACTACATTGTATGCATGCCAGGGGCCGATGCATAAAGTAGCATATCCGTCCCGTGACTATGTAACCGTGGGCAAAATGATGGATACCATCAAGGCACCATATATCATTGATGCCCAATCAGGCAGCAAACATGTAGTACTCATTGGCTGTGACCATAATCGGGACCCGGAACACCCCCAGGTACACCTCACGGAGCGCTATTTTAATATGCTGAAACCGCAGCTTACGTTTAACGAAGGCGGGCAGGTTGCAGATTCCATACATTTCGGAAGCCTGAAAGAAGCCGCGGCAAAAAAAGGTGAGACCGGTGTGCTGAAATACCTGAGTGACCGCGCCAATATCAGCATGATGGACGGTGATATGGCCGACAGCCTTGAGTTCAAGGTAATGCTTAATAAATATCCCAAAGACCGCTTGCTGCTGTACTATGTAATGGAACGAATGGTAATCCCTTATTTAAATGGCGCATACGGCGCTATGCCTTTCGATGAATTTTATGCTAAAGCCTTGAAAAAATGGTTTGTTGATGCCGGGTTCCCTCTGAATGGCGGGGAGCAAAGCTTTACTTACTTTAAAAATATATACCGGAAATATATCGGGCACGATTTCCAGCTTAAATTGAGCATGGATATTGAACGCTTTGATTATATTAATGGCGGAGATTGTGAGTTCTGCGCGCTGGGGCGTGCTTCAAAAATGATACGGGATAGTACACTGCTCAGCAAGATCGAGAGCGCACTGGATACACATGACCGGGTGCTGATAACTTTCGGCCACGGCCATGCGCTTGCTATTGAACCTGCCTTACGGCAAATCGTTGCCCGTAAGCGTTAGCGGTTACTAAAAATCCGCAATCTTAAGTTCAGTTAGCAATTACTTTCACTGTGGCGATACAATTGAGAATAGTGGCTCAGTGAATTCAAACAGGTTAAAGATGACCTTTCTGGCTTTTCCGCAAGCAAATTTCTGAACGATGGGCAGGGAAATCGCTTTTGAATTTAAATATAAAAAGGAGGCACCTACGGAGCCAAATTGTGTGGGTGGATGCATGCTATAAACACGTGACTCCGCTGGAGTCGACGGCTGCGGATTTATAACTCCAGCGGAGTTTCGTGTTTATAGTAAAAAAAAGAAATAGTTTTAGGCTCCGTAGGTGCCTCCTGTTTTAAAAGCGATTTCCCTGGAACGACGAGTCTGAATATCAAGATCGGCGGCTTTATTATTAAATAATCACTCACTCTTCTCCACCACCCCACGCAATTTTTCAAAAGTACTCGTCCAGCCCGCCAAATAATTATGGGCCGAGGCCGTGCCTACGCCGTTGTGTTCAAAATGCATCAGCGTACTTGCGCCGCTTTGCTGCAACCTCACCACAACCTGCGATGTAACCCCAGGCTCGTTTTGCCAGCACCAGGTAAAGCTAAGCTCATGAGGCGGCATAACCGTTAAATAGGTACCAAAACAAGTATGCTCCATACCGCTGCTATCCCTGAAGCTTACCCGGAACCCTTTGCCCGGCCGCGCATCAGCTTCGGCAGACAGGCCCTGGCCATCCGGGTCCGACCCAAACCATTGCAACATGGTGGCGGCATCCGTCCAGGCATGCCAAACGATGGTTATGGGGGATTGGAATGTGGTTTGGATGGTGATGGGCGCGGGGGGCATGGTTGATGGTTTTTGATTTGTACATCTAAAATAATCAAAAGAAATATTTTTAGTCTGGTAAACTCGAATTCAATTTGAAAAATCAACGCTTCACGAGCGCCGTAGAATAAGTTACAAGTTATCAACACAAAGCCAGCCGCACAAGACGCGCTAAAGGGGGTAGGCAACAAGGAACTAATCTGAGGTTAGTTAACGAAACTTTTTACCCGGATTGAGGTTTTGATATTATGAATTTAGATAATAAGGATATACTACAAAAAGCAAATGCTGCTGTTACTGAAGGCGACAACGAAGGTTTTTTATCACTATGTACCGAAGATATAAGATGGGACTTTGTAGGTGATAAAACTTTAACAGGGAAGGAAGCCATTAGAGCATATATGAAAGCCGCATATGTGGAACCACCGAAGTTTGACGTTGAAAATTTAATCGCAGAAGGTGATTTTGTTTCAGCAATTGGTAAGATCAGTATGAAGGATACAGCAGGAAAAGTAATTGATTATTCGTACTGCGATGTCTGGCGTTTTCGCGATGGCAAAATGGCCGAATTGCAAGCATTCGTTATCGAAACCAAGCCCCAATAAAATGCTTTAGCCTTGTTTATAGATTGACTTCGCTTTTTTCCTGCCACTCGAAATTTCCTATTCGTTTAGCGATTAGCCAACGCTTGTTCTCACGCACATAATGGTCGTGGTAAATAGCACTTATTCTGGTCTTCATCTTTTTACCGTGCTCGGTGCCGATTAGTGTAATCAAACAATAACACGTTCCGGTGGCGCTATTGCCGTCGATATTCACCACCTGCTGACCGTTAAAATGGCGGACTATTTCAACATCTTTAAGAAAACTACCAAACGCTTCCTCCATTTCTTTCCGGCCTTTCAGTTTTAAAATAGCTGTATCCCCGGCAAAAGTTTCTGACACTGCATTTTCAGAAAACTGCTGCACCTGAGCTTTAAAATCTTTTCTATCGCCAAGAATAGAAACGTTATCAACAAGGTCTCTGAGCAAAATCCTGTCTTCCAATTCTTTAATATCCATAATTGTTGTTTTTTTTTAAAGAAGCCGTCTCCAATTGAGGCAGCTTCTTGGTATATAAATGACTATGAACTTTAAAATGCTTGTTGTGTTCCGGCTTTAGTGCTTAAACTACCGTAAGCACAATTTTACCTTGAATGCTTCCGTGGGCAGCTCTTTCGTGTGCCTTTTGCGCATCCGCAAGCGGAAAAGTGCTGTCAATGGCTACACGAACAGTACCATCGTCGAGTAATCGGGCAAGTTCCGCTAACTGCGCGCCGCTTGATCGTACCTGGGTGGCCGACACTGTTATCCCCAGTTTCGCAGCTTCCTCTGTACCCGAAAAACCTAAAGGGAACACCGGGAATAAAGCCCCGCCGCGTTTCAATGTGCGCAAAAAGCGGCCGGTGGCCGGCCCGCCAACACTATCGATGACCAGATCAACGTCATGCACGGCATCCTCGGGAGTGGTCCTGGTATAATCGATGAATTCGTCGGCGCCGAGATTTCGCAGGAACGCTTCATGCTTACCCGATGCAACAGCGATGACGCGTGCACCCTTCCATTTTGCCAGTTGCACCGCAAAGTGTCCAACACCACCCGCTGCACCGTTAATGAGCACCGTTTTGCCTTCCAGCGGCACCGGCTCATGCTTGTTGGGCTGAAGCGGATTCTGTACGTTGTGGCCAACATCAATCATGAACTGCCATGCGGTAAGCAATGACATTGGCGCCGCAGCAGCATGTATGTGATCGATGCCGGCCGGCTTAAGGGCAACTTCCGATGCCGGTGCGGTGACATATTCGGCATAAGCCTGGCTTGGCCCATAGCTGGGAAAGCGAACCATCGAATACACCTCATCGCCGACGGCGAAGTGCTTAATATCGTCGGCGACCGCCTCGATGACGCCCGAAATGTCTGTCCCCAGAATTATGGGAAAGGGAACTTTTGGCTGCCATTCAGGTGGCAGCATTTTATATCCGTCGCGCAGATACCAATCGGGCGGATTGAGACCGACTGCGTGAACGCGGACGCGTACTTCTCCGGGCTTAAGCTCGGGAATCGGCGCATCCTCATAGTGCAGCACTTCAGGGCCACCGAACTCATGCTGCCTGATCGCCTTCATTACTGCCATTTTATCTTTTAAATTTAAGTTCATTTTTTTACTTATTAATTAGCTGCAAAGTTAAACCCAATGCTTACTTTTGGCAAGTATGTACTTATTTGTATCTTACATACCAAAAAGTTTCTAATGTTGAATATCAGCTATTTATGAATAAATAAAATGAAAAATAAAGCGGAAATCCCTGAATGTATACAGAATTGTGGCGTTGAATATGCTTTCAAGCGCATTGGCGGAAAATATAAGGGACGGATCTTGTGGCATTTGAGTTTGAAAACAGTATTGCGTTATGGCGAACTGAGCCGGACCTTGCCAGACATTACTACCAAAATGCTTACCCAAACTTTAAGGGAGTTGGAAGAGGATCGATTAATAGTCCGAAAAATGTACCACGAAGTGCCACCCAAGGTAGAATATTCATTGAGTGATACAGGACAGGAATTAATTCCGTTTATTGAACATCTTCACAATTGGGGCAAGAAACAATTGGAAAACGAATCGGCCATTTAGCCTGCTGCGGTGTTATCACCGCAGCACTTCCAGTTGGCTTTACCGAAGCCCGGTATTACATAGATTTGCAACTAAAGCATATGTAAAATACAAGCATTGGCTGGTGCGGTGATAACACCGAACAGAAGCTAAACATTTATTTTACAGATATCGGATTTTTTGTTCTTAAAAATACTCTATAGTTTGTTTTCGTGAGCTTATAAAGTGGTATTGCATAAGAAAAAGTAAGAAAGGTTCGTTTTTGGTTAGCCGCCACGGTTCCGAAGTCATAGCCAAGCCCAATTTGAACATCTGAAAAACCGATATTGATAATCGGTGCAAATACATTTCTTTCATTCTCACCAGTTGTAGAGGCATAAATTGCACCCATGTGAATGCTAAAGGAATTTGAAAAACTTTCATTAGTAATTTCTCCTACGTTATTTCTGGTGACCTCCCATCTTCCTAAGCTAAAACCAAAACCGGCGCCTATCGATGAAAATAATGCTACGTTACCTTTTTTCAAAGGATTATCGCTTACAAAGTCGAAACGAACTACAGGAAGTGAGAAATTTGTATTCCAAATTGTCGCTTTGTATTCAACTGTTTGATTAGCATAGAGCAAGTTGGCTGCGCGAAGATTTTCGATATTTATTTTTGCAGCGGTAAATTCTGTCGGAGCTAAAATACTTTTGAGTGCTTCATCATTAGACTTTACAATAAAAGGAAATTTTGTTGATAAGTGACCTTCGCTATCTTCGGTCCAAACTAATATATACTGACCCACCGTTAAAGGTGGGTTGAAAGCTTGGGTAAAATTGCCTTCATTATCAGCAGTAACCGAATAGTCTTCAGGATCAGTGTTATTTGTTTCAAGATGAACTTTTTCTTTTTTGCCGGCAGATCCAACAATTAATGTAGTGGTCAGAGCTTTTATGTCAGGGAGGGTCTGACCGAAAGAAAGGGATGCCACACACAGTAGCATAGCAATAAGTGATAAAGGTTTCATGATAAAGGGTTTAAGATGGTAAGATAAAGATTTTTTTTTATTTTAGTTGGAATTTTTTTGCCTATAGTCGATGTTATCACCGCACCACTTCCAGTTGGCCTTATGCAAGCCAGGTATTATATAGACTTGCAACTAAAGCATATGTAAAATCAAGCTTTGGCTGGCTATGGTGATAACGCCGACCAGAAGCTAAATTTACTGCTACGATAAAACGCAATTTCGATATTCTCGGCGTTCCCTCTGGATCTTTCGGAGAGGATCCTGAGGGACCTCAATCACCTCGCATAAACGCGGCATCGGGAATTACGACTTGCATTGTGCAACCGCTGGGTCCTCTCCTGAGAGACCCAGCGGGGACGGAATTTGAAGGTAGAATTTGTTAACCAAATAACTGAAGCTGAATAATTAATTGTAAATTTATACTATGTTGATTTTGTTAGACATAGACGGCGTATTGGTGCCTGCCAACTCATGGAAAAAACCTGATTTTTTAGCTGATGGGTTTGCTATGTTTAATTTAAGGGCTGCAAAAGCGCTTCAGCGGATTATTTTGGAAACAAATGCTGATATTTTATTAACCACATCGCATAAAACAAAATACAGCCTGCCCGAATGGCGCGAACTATTCAGGTTAAGAGGGATCGATCCTAAAAAAATAGACCGCCTTGCCACCGATAGCTTGCAAATAAGTCGTAAAGATGAAATACTGCAATGGTATTCACAAAAACATATACCCACCGAAGAATTTGTAATTATCGACGACGACAAAATGTTAAATGACCTGCCCGAATACCTAAAAAACAAACTCGTGTTAACCAGTCCATCAGTTGGATTAACGGATGAACTTGCGGATGAGGTGATTTCTATTTTACAGAAAAAGACTTACCAGTATCATTGATAATCTTTCTGCTTATCTAAATTTTAATATTATGTTGCTTGATAGAAACAAATACCAGGAGTCGGGTTATATCGGCGAAGAGTTGTTCAGCGATCCTGAAAAGGACCGTATGCACAAATGTATGGTAGTTGAGCAAACAATCGCTGATGGGGATTTTACTTTGGATGAGGCATTGGAGGCTTATATAGTTACTAAAGAGGAATATGAAGCTTACGTTGCCCGTAAAACGAACTCTACTATTTTGGCAAGTCTTTCAGGAAGTTTAAGCAAAAACAGCATCACAACAATTTCATTCGCGTCACCCATGTACATTGACGTGATTGTTAAAATGCTGGATAATTTCATATTTGAAAAAACAGGTCATAAGAATATCTCCCGGCGAATGCAAAAAGTGAGGGAGGAATTAAATAAGATTTCTAAAGAAATGGAAAGTACAACAGAAAAGGCTTAGTTTAACTAAGCCTTTTCTGTTGGGTGTCGTGCCATATACGTAGATTTTTCATTACGTTTGTTAACCTACACTTTTAAAATGCTAAAACCAATCCATATCACTCTTGCCATATTTTTATTTTTAACAACAGCCTGTGAAGCGCAAAAATTATATATCTGGTGCCCTGCAGAACAGGAAGTAAAACCACGAACCGGCTTTTTAGAAAACGAGAATATTAACCTCGTCGTTTTTGATGGTCGAAGTATCCCTAAAAACAGTAAGGTTGAATGCGAAAGCTTAAGTGTTGAACAGGGTTTAATGGAATACATTAAAAAAGCCTATCCCTCTTGTAAAATAACCACGCTTAGCGAGTCCGAATATTACAAAAAATCAGAGCCCGGAAAAATCACGATCAAAATCGGCATTGCGGCTTATCAGGCTGGTTTTGGAACTGACATCGTGTTGGAATTGGTAGTGTAGGTGGAAAGTTCTCTTATGGTATCTTCCCAAAGGGGGAATGGAATGCCTTAACCAGTTACTTTGTTCAAATTTTTGACAATCGTAAAACCGAAGAAAAGAAATATAGCAAGGAGATTAGTACGGTAGTATCCAAGTCTAACATGTGGGGGTATAAAACTGCCAGAACTTGTTTGTTTTCCAGTTATGATAAATCGAATCAGGACTTACTTTCATTTGTGGAAAGTTCGTTTATGGAGTGATTATGGACATAATAATTATCAACATCGCAAACTATATTGTAAAGCATGACACAACTGGAATTCATTAGCAGGCAACTTTCAAGGGCAGAAAATAAAACATTTGAACACTATGTGGTTACACGGATTTGGCATCTGTTAAATGATACGGAAATAAAATTTGTAACACAACAATATGTTAAAAGACCTACTGGAATTGCTTTGACAGATATGTTTTTTCCACAATTAAGGACTCATATTGAAATAGACGAATGCCATCACAAATTGCAAATCGAAGCCGACAAAGTTAGGGAAGCTGACATATTATCTGCCTTGGATCACAAAATCATCAGAATAGATGTGACACAACCTCTAAGAGCAATTAATGATGCAATAGATTCGATAATAAATGAGCTCAAAGAGATAAAAAACATTTTAACAGATTTCAAACCTTGGGACTTTGAGTCTGAACAAGATCCCATGACCTATATAAAAAGAGGTTACATTGACCTTAAAGATGATGTTGCTTTTAAAACTATGGTTGATGCCGCAAATTGCTTCGGCAACAATTATAAACCTAAGGGAATTTGGAAAGGTGCCGCAAAGAATCTCAAAGACCTTAACACCTTTATCTGGTTCCCTAAGCTTTACCCCTAATAACGAATGGCACAATAGTATCTCTGACGACGAACAAACTATTAGAGAATACTGTGAAATTGAAGGCAGGAGGGAAAATCATATACAAACTGCATTGAGAGATGCGGCTTACGGTAGAATTGTTTTTGCTCGGGTACGAAGCCCTTTAGGAGATATTATGTACAGGTTCAAAGGCGAATATAAAATAGACATTGAAGAAACCGACAAGTTGAACGAGGTAGTCTTAAGACGGACCAAAACAAGAGTTGATACATTTAATCAAACTGTTAAATAATATGGCAGCGAATATATTTAATGGTATAGAATTCAATCATGAGTTATTTGAAAAATTAAGATGCCTCAAGCACGAGACTTTGAATATTGATGAACATAAATGGTTTGAATTGTCGTATAATGATTTTAGAAATTCCCCATTACAAAATAGAAGAGATTTAATTCACCTAATAGCATTTGCATATTCATGGATGCCTACAATGGCGCAATTTAAATCCACTCTTCCTGAAAATTTAGATGAGTTGATTAATAAAATAAATAGTTTTAACGAATTAAATAGTTCAACCGAATTTGTAAGTAGAGAAACTGAAGTAAAGGAAGTTTTAACATTACTTATCCCGATTGTAAACAATTCAATCGTTGGAACATCGAAAGTTCTTCATTTCGTCAATCCGAGATTGTTCCCAATCTTTGACAGCCGAGTACTAAGGGGACTAAATAACCTACTTGCTCAAGGAGGTGCGAAAAAGATTCCCGAGTACATAATATCCGACAAAATCAAAGCCGTTCCGTTGTATGTTGAATACACAAAGCTAATGTTGCAGTGGCTTGAGGATATCTGCTGTATAGAACCAAACATTACTTTGCGCGATATTGAAATATTACTTTACCTGAGCGATAAAGTAAAGCACGTTTTTTAACCTACAATTAGATATTTTTAACATGGCTATACCTGATCACATTATATTTTCTATACATTTAACAGAACCTAAAGGAATTACATTTGGCGAAGTTAGAACTATCAAAGATGATGACACTAAATTACTTTATTTAAAACGGAGGCTTGAAGATTATCTTTTAAATCAAATTGATCCAATATCCAATAGAGAAAAAGTAGACACTCCATTTCCCCTAACCGTTTTAACTTGTGTAGCCGTTGAAACATTAGGTCGAGTTGTTCAATCTGTTTCATCATTGAAAAAAGATGACAAAAAAAAGAATGAAATATCGAAGATAGTATCAGTGCATATCTATAGTATGCTTGATAAGAAACTGTCAAGGCAGCTCAGTCAAAATTTTAAAAATTCGATGAAAACGTTATGGCCAAAGGAAGACATAAGTAAAATATCAAGCTATGCCGAAATTTTCCATAATTATCTGAGAACCTCTTTTATGCATGGTTATCGTGCGAAAAACGTTTTTCTAAAGGCTGAATTACAAGAAGATTGGGTATTTGAAGATGGTTTTCTGGTTATAAATCCATATTGGTTTTGGCAAGCTTACAAGCGAGTATTTCAAGAGCAATTCTTATTGATTTTTGACAAAAAAGAAAAGAATAACCCAATTAGGAAGAATGCGTTGGATTACTTCCATTCTTTATTACATGATGACGAAACAGGTTTATAATTTATATTACGTCCTTTATAAAGGCCATTTCCTTCCTCGCGTAAGGGATAGCAGCGAATACCGGCCCGAGCCTAATGCCTTGTGCAGTATAAGCGGATAGCCCGACCCCGCTTCTACCAGCGGGGGTACGCCATGATTATTGGTATACCTATATTAGTTCATTAAACCCCTACCTTCCCTTCCCCGAGGAAGGAATCGCACGGGGCTTGGCTTTGGATGGTGGGGGGCTACAAAGGGCACCGTTACATTTCGAAACACCGAAGTCGTCCTGAACTTGTTTCAGGATCCCATAGGACAGGTGGCCAGTATGATGTACACTTAGCATGTGGGGTGCCGAAACAAGTTCGGCATGACGTCGGGGGGAATAAAAGCCTTGTTATATTGACTGACATCCCCTTTTTAAGCTTTCCGCCTTAAGCCTTCTGCTTTTCGCTCAAATCCCCAGCACCTGCTTCAACTTCACGTACCCCGTTTTACTAACCGGGATTTTGGCACCCGATTTAAGGATAGCTAAATGGGCGTCCTTTTCGTAAGGGTCTATCCGGGTGATTTGGGTAATGGCGATGATATACGACCGGTGTACGCGGACGAATTGCCTTGGGTCGAGGGTTTGCTCGAAAAAGCTCATGGTTTTGTTTTTGAGATACGAGCCTTCTTTGGTGATTACGGATACATAGTCGTCGTCGGCCATCAGGTATTCAACGTCGGCAACGGGAATAATTTTTACTTTGGTGCCGGTTTTTACAACAATGCGCTCGTTTTGGGCGGGCGAATGGGCGGCCACGGCGTCCAGCAGTTCTTCGGTATGTTTGGGGGTATGCTTTTCGGGCGCGGTGGCCAGGAATTTTTCTACAGCCTTGTTAAAACGTTCCTTGCTGAAGGGTTTCATGAGGTAGTCGACAGCGTGGGCCTCAAAGGCTTTAATGGCGTATTCGTCAAAAGCGGTGGTGAAAATAACGGCGGGCGGGTTTTCTACCAGTTCCAGCATTTCAAATCCGTTGATCTTGGGCATCTGCACGTCTAAAAATATCAGGTCGGGCTGGTGCTGCTGTATGGCTTTAAGGCCTTCAAAGCCATCGTTACATTCCTGTATCAGCTCAATATCTTTAAAATTTTGCAGGTATTCCATTACAACCATGCGGGCTAATGGCTCGTCGTCAATAATCAGGGCGCGCTTCATACTTGTGGTACTTTTATTATGGTTGTAAATATATTATCATTTGCGTAAGTTTCCATCAGGTCGTTACGGGCAAATAACAAATATAAACGGCGCTGCACCCCGCGCAGGCCAAAACCGGTACCTTTTTTGGGGCGGCTGGTTTGCGGATCGTATGGGTTTTGCACCATCACCACCAAATAATGGTCTTCCATTTCGCCACGGATGCTTACGGTAACTTCGCCGGTGGTATCATACAAGCCAAATTTTATGGCGTTCTCCACCAATGGCTGCAGCAGCATAGATGGCAGCAGGGCGGCGCCGCAACGCGGGTCGCAACTAATTTCGGTTTGCAGGCGGTGGCCAAAGCGCACCTTTTCAATATCGAGGTATAAATTGAGGTGGGCCAGCTCATCGCTGAGGGGCACCTGTTGCTGGTCGTCCTTTTTAAGGGTACCGCGCAAAAAGTCGGATAGCTGGTGAATCATGGTACGGGCCAGGTCGGGTTTAAAGCCGATGAGCGCGTTAATGGAGTTAAGGCTGTTGAACAAAAAGTGCGGCTGCAATTGCTGGCGCAGATTGTACAGCTCGGCATCGCGGGCCAGTTGTTCGGCCTCGGTTTTGCGTTTCAGGGTTTCGCGCTGGTCGAGTTGCGAGTACCAGAGCAGGCTGATCATGGCCATCCAACCCACGGCCAAAAAGTTGATAAAAAAGCGGATGGTTAAGGATTGGATAACAAAGTTGACGAAGATAGGATCGGTATTAAGCAGCGGCAGCAAATACCGGCAGCCCGCGGCGCAAATGCCTGCCAGCGCCACTACCCATATAAACAGGTTGATGTAGCTGCCCTTGCCCGGCTGGTAATAGCGCAGGTTATTGTTGATAAGCCAGCAGGCGCCCGATAGCAGCACCGCGCTAAGCAAACCATCAATAGTTGAGTTGAACCACAAAAAACCAAAACTATGGATAATATACGTTTGCAGCGCCGCCCAGCCGAAGCCGCAGGCCACAAAGGCACCGTATAACCTGGAAGCTTTTAAATTTGGTATGGCCAATGTTGTTGTATTTGCCCCCTCTAAATCTCGCCTGGTGGGGAGACTTTTGAAGAGGATGGTTAAGCCCCCTCTAAATCTCCCCCGGTAGGGGAGACTTTGAAGAGATTGTTTTTTTTAATGTTAAGTTCAAGCCCAGCCCTCTCCTTTGGAGAGGGTTTGGGTGAGGCCTTTTTTAAGCCCTCCCTACCGGGGAGGGTTTGGGAGGGGCTTGCTAATAGCTCCTGATATCCACCCCGGCAAAAATCGACACGCCTTTAAGTACCAGTATTTTGCCATTAACATTTGATGCGGTGCTGCGGATGCGTTTATCATCTACGCTGGCAAACACGGCGGCCAGGTCTGACACTACCTGCCAGTTGGACGGTACTATTATTTTGGTGCCGCCAAAAATCTGGGTAATATCCAGGTAGACGCGGCCGTCAATATCGGCCTGGGTAAAGTCAAGCTCGGCCCCGCCGAAGATGTTGACAATATCGCCGCCCTTAAAGTTCTTGCTCAGCACGGTTTTGTTCACCCCGCCGAAGATGGATACGGTATCCAGGTAGTCGTCGCCGTTATGGTGACCGAAGGGAGGCATATCTTCCGGCGGTATATTGGTGCCGGCAGCGGCAGGTTCGCCGGATGGTGGTACATCGCCGGCGTCTTTCACGGTATAGTCAACAGCAGGGTCTTCCATCTTACCAAAGTCGAACTTGGGCTTTTCGGTTTTTTTGCCCCAGTTGGCAGGGTCGGCAAAATCTTTTTCCCATTTGGTTTTGTATTTGCCGGTAGTGGGGTCGGTATGTTTGCCGCGTCTTAATATCAACCATATTCCGAAGGCTATGATGGCTATGGGCCATACAATGCGGCCTGCGTCGTGAATATTGTTGTTAAATAAAAACAGTATGCCCAGGAAAACCATAATCATCCACGATGAATTATTTTTGAAATTGTGTTTGCCGCCTATGTACAGGCCCCAGGCAATAAGCCACATTGGCCAGCTCAAAAGCCAGCCGGGGATAAGAAAAAAGGAAAGCTGCTTAACAAGCAGTATGGCACCAATGGCAAGCATAATCACGCCTGCCACAGCTTTTCCTTTATTTGGGTTACGAGGGGAATTTATATCGTTGTTCATTTGTTCGGGTGCATTTTAAATCATATCCCAAAACTAAGGTAACATAATACATGTGGCAAACAAATACTGGCGATATATTTAAAGTAATCGGTAAGGTACTAAGTTTTGTCGGTGAAAAAGTTTGACGTGTTTAAATGACGCAATGAGGAAGGATTTTTGACTTTTCGTTTAGGGAAATATTTTCTCTTGGGGAAAATATCCGGTAGGCAAACACCATCCGGAAAATTGGGGTTCAGCAGGTGGGTAAGAGGGTGCGGG
>Ga0075366_10000278_pt1 | contig 22778 bp, 20 predicted proteins | sample EndMethybrTD3031_FD_72351 | JGI IMG/M metagenome (GOLD analysis project Ga0075366, IMG submission 72351) | Populus endosphere microbial communities from Tennessee, USA - Endosphere MetaG P. TD hybrid TD303-1 | ecosystem: Host-associated > Plants > Roots > Endosphere | place: USA: Tennessee...
CTGCCCGATAGCCTGGGTGAAGCGGTAACTATTATACCCGAAAGCGTGCCCACCAAAATGGTAGTGATAAGCGATGGTGACATTTTAAAAAACCAAATTGGCCGCGACGGATCGCCGTATCCGTTGGGATACGACCATTACACGCAGCAAAGCTATGGCAACAAAAACCTGCTGCTTAACATTGCCGATTACATGACCGACGATTCGGGCCTTATCGCTTTGCGTACCAAAGAGATCAAAGTACGCCTGCTTAACCGCGCCCGTATCCGCAACGAAAAACTGTACTGGCAATTGGTAAATACAGTTGGCCCGCTGGCTTTAGTGTTAATATGTGCTATTTTTCAACATTATATCCGCAAGCGGAAGTATGCCCATTAAATTTTATATTTTTGATAGATTAATTACACCCATATGAGATTTATTGTTTCTACCACAACTTTACTCAAACAACTGCAGGCAGTGAGCGGTGCATTAAGCAACAGCACTGTTTTGCCGATACTGGAAAACTTTTTGTTCGAGATAAAGGAAGGAAACTTAACCATTTCGGCAACCGACCTGCAAACCAGCATGACCACTTCCTTAACTGTTGAAGCTAAGGAGAATGGCCGTATTGCCATACCATCGCGTATTTTGTTAGAGACCTTAAAGTCGTTACCAGAGCAACCTGTTGCTTTTTCGGTTGATGACCAAACCTTTGCTATCGAAATAAACGCCGGCGATGGTAAATACAAACTGAGCGGCGAAAATGGCGAAGATTTTCCGAAGATCCCCGTTGTTGAAAACGCATCGTCAGTAAACCTGCCCGCATCTGTTTTGGCCGAGGCTATTAACAAAACCATTTTCGCGGTAAGTAACGATGAACTGCGCCCCGCCATGACGGGTGTTTACTGCCAGTTAAGTACACAACACCTTACTTTTGTAGCTACCGACGCCCACAAGCTGGTACGTTACCGCCGTAAGGACGCCCAAGCCGCAAGCACCACTGCGTTTATTTTGCCTAAAAAAGCTTTAACGTTGTTAAAATCGGCACTGCCAAATGACGATGTAAACGTGTCTGTAGAGTATAACTCGACCAGCGCGTTCTTTAAATTTAACCACATCAATCTTGTTTGTAGGTTGATAGATGAACGTTATCCTGATTACGAGGCGGTTATACCACAAAACAACCCTAATAAATTAACTATCGATAGGCTTACCTTCCTGGGCTCGTTAAACCGTGTGGCTATTTATGCCAACAAAACCACCCACCAGGTAAGGCTTAAAATAAATGGCAGTGAGCTCAATATATCATCAGAAGATATTGACTTTGCCAACGAAGCCCACGAGCGTTTAAGCTGCCAGTATGAAGGCGATGACATGGAAATTGGCTTTAACGCGCGTTTTTTAATAGAAATGTTGAAGAATTTAAGCTGCGAAGAAGTATCTTTGGAGATGTCGACCCCTAACCGTGCCGGCTTATTGCTGCCACAGGGTGGTGATGAAAATGAAGATGTGCTGATGCTGGTTATGCCGGTGATGCTCAATAGCTACGCTTAAGTTGTAAACTTAAATTATAAATCCAAAACAGAGTCCGGCTTTAAAAACCGGACTTTTTTGTTCGACCCCGGATAACAAAAATTGCCGGAAGTAGTTATTAGTGTTGACAATGTAGCAGGGGGCAGGAGTATAGGGCATGGCGGCGAAGACTCACCCCGACGAGGCTACGCCCGTCTGCCCCTCTCTCCGACTGCGTCGCATAGAGGGGCGAAAAATAAAAATGAGGTAACCCTCTTAGCGGCGTAAGCCGGAGAGAGGGTCGGCCAGCGTAGCGTAGCCGGGGTGAGTTGTGGCCAGCGTTGAAACGAATGTTATATAAATTCCAACTTGTCTTGGGTAGCTCCGTCGAAGCATAGCCAGCAGATCCTTCGTACCTCAGGATGACAAAAGAGGAACAGGTAAAGAATATTAATAAAACTTAAGACTTACTACTTAAGACTTTTGACTTAACTATGAATACCAGGATAAAGGTTTTGTTTTTTATTGCAGCCATAGGCGCTTGCTGGGCATCCTGTAAAAAGAGCGATGATGCGCCTACTGCGGCCTCGACCGATAAATCGGTTGTTGGCGTTATAAATTTATCAAACAGCAATATTAATTTTTACATAAACGGTACCCGGATCAATAACACCACCACCTATTATCCTGGTGGTACGCTGGGCTATTTAAATGTTATGGCAGGTACTCAAAATTATTCGTTTAAAGTTGATAAAAACTCCGTGCCTTTTTACAATAAACCGTTCCAGGCAGATACCGGCAAGGGTTATACAATTTATGTTGCAAATACCAACAGCGACGATGTATTTAGCACCCAGGACAGCTGGATACCCGACACCGGCGTAAATTTAACCAGGTACGCGCAAATAAGGTATGTAAACGCTTCGCCAGGCGCGGGTAGTATGAATTTTGTTTTAAGAGGGAAAACTGATACCCCGAAAATGAGTAATGTTCCTTATAAAACTACAACAGCTTTTACACGTATTACAACGGGGGTGCACTACATAGGCATTTATAGGGCGGCTTATCCATCCATCCCCAAAGTAGATACGGTGACGATATCTGCGGGAACCATATATACTTTTTATGGTTATGGTACGGCGGTACCTGCGGGCAACCTGGGCATCCTCACTGGTTTATTTAATAATGGCGCTGAAAAATAAAATGAATAATCAACATAAAAACAGCTTACTGCTATCATTGCTTACCGGCGGTGCGCCATTGGTGTTGCTGCTGTGCTTTATAGCATCGTGCGGTAAATCAACAAACATAACAGGCACTAACACGCAGTTGCAGATTGTTAACTTAAGCTCAGATGTGCAGCCTTTAAATTTGTACCAAAATTCGATTAAGCAAAGTACAACTACGTACACCTACCCAACCAGCTCGGGTTATTTTACACTGTCTACAGTTACGCCGCCGTTGCAATTTCGTACGGCAACCGCCGCGGCGGTAAATATCCCTTTTGGGATAGATACCGTTTTAAGGAGTAATGTCAAATACACCATTTTTTTGACTGGCTACCTTGCCGATGGTAGTATAAAAAATTCCATATTATCGTTAGATACCGCGACGCTGCCGCCCGTTGGCCGTGGCCTGGTAAGATTTATGCACGGTTCACCAACATCGGCCGCCCTGGATTTAAGGGCGAACGACACCTTGCTCACCGATAAAGCAGGCGTTAAGTTTAATACCTTAACACCATATGTTAAGGTGCCAACGGGTAATTACAACTTTACCATAAACGTGCACAGCACCCCAACAAAAACAGAATATAAACTCAGCAACGTTACTATATTAGATGGGCGGGCATACACCATTTATACCCAGGGCATAGTGGGCCGTGCAGACTCGGTTGCTTTTGGCGCGGCGGTGTTAACCAATAACTTGTTGGAAAAAACAACGCAGTAGGGGTATCAACTCCGAACAAAAAGGCGCTGGCAATCTAAAACTACGGGAATCACTTTATTAGGGTTTATCAAACAAGGAATTAATTACCGAAGTTACCTTCTTTTCAAAATCATCAGCATAACCTGTAATTACGCTTGCAATTTTTCCGTCTTTGTCAATTAAATAAACGGTAGGGGCACTTGTTACATGATACAAGTTGGCTACATCACCGCCACCAGGGAACATTTGATTTTTGATAAGTTGAACTTTCTGGAATGCCGTAACTAATTCCTTATTGTCCCGGGTACTAATGCTCAGTATTACCACGTCTTTATCCTTGTATTTTTCATAAATTCTATCCAGCGGTGCCAAAGTATACATACAGGGGACGCAGCCAACAAAGAAAAAATCGATCAATACAATTTTACCTTTCATTTTTGATAATGACGTTTCCTCACCATCAATACTATATAAAGTCCAATCAGGGGCCATCATGCCAGGTGTTAGTACCCTAGTTTGCTCCCGGGGCTTTTTACGCTGATGGAATCCTGCGGGTATTGCAAAGGAAGCCGCATTGATATTAACCTGGTCAATTTTATAGTTGAAGTAGCGCCCTTCACTATAATAATTTACGGTTTCTTTTCCAAAGTCAGCAGTTCTCGACCTGGAAAATCGACAGACAGGTAAGCCTGTTACCTTGTCGATAAGCAGATGTATCCTTGTATACAAATGGTCGTTGCCAACGGTGGTATCTCTCGTGTTAAGAATTAAATGATAACTATCGATGGAGTTAAAAATGGTATCTGCTGATTGTACTATTTTAGAGGGGTTTTTCTTTGCAAACGTTTTCATCCAATTTAACTCGCCGGCCAATGTTCTTTCAAAAGCCATGGTTTGTATTTTGTTTGTGTTATAAGTACTATCCGCTGGATTTAATGATATTAAATCTGTTTCACTGTATAAATCTGTCGAGGAGACTTTCATATCTCCATATTTATACTCATGTTTAAAAAAATAACCAATAACCTTTTCGTCAGGAACCTTTAATAAAACATATTTTTCGTTTATTGTTAAAGTATCGCTAAAGGCCTCCTTTTGTTTATAAACATAATCATAGCTATAATTTTTATACCTTCCCAGTTTATCAATGGTGTTTTGAAGTAAAGAAATCTGCGCGTTAGCACTCACACTATTCACAGTCAATGCTATGCAAATAGATGGTTTAATGAGTCTGTTGATAAGGTAAATCATTTGCTCTTTTTTAATTCTGTCAGCATTATTACAAGATAATTTAAATTCCTTTTTAACAGGAAATCTTAACTTTTTTTAACACTTCTGCTGCGGTAGTAACTGCTGATAAACGACACTTGTGAGATGAATTTACGCTAATAAAAATCCATCCGGCAATACCGAAAGGATACGGCCTAATGGCACTGACCCGATCATTGAATCAATATTCATTTTTATTCGCGCCAGTGCCAGCCCTCCAAAAGTTTAAAAATGATCGCCATGGGGGCTTTTATTTTTATATTCCTATTTTTGGGCAAAAATTAAAAAAGTGGAGATAATAAAAAGCATCATCGATTTTATATTGCATATAGATAAGCACCTGGTACAAATAACCAGCGCTTACCAGGGTTGGACATACCTGATCCTGTTTGCCATCATTTTTGCTGAAACCGGTTTTGTTGTTACCCCTTTTTTACCCGGCGATTCGCTGCTGTTTGCCGCAGGCGCGCTTATAGCGGGCGGTAACTCTGGCCTTGATATTTACCTACTGGCTATTATACTGTTATTTGCTGCTTTTGCCGGTAATACGGTAAATTACCTGTTAGGCAGTTACCTTGGCCCCAAAGTATTTAAGGAAGATAATAAGATACTGAAGCTGGATTACTACCTTAAAACCAAAGCATTTTTTGATAAACACGGGGGGAAGGCCGTAATTTTTAGCCGTTTTTTACCTATTATCCGCACAATTGCCCCTTTTGTTGCCGGTGTGGGCCACATGCCGTTTTTGCGTTACAGCCTATACAATATTGTGGGCGGGGCTGCCTGGGTACTTAGTTTTTTAATGATAGGCTTCTTTTTCGGTAATATACCGGTGATCAAAGAAAACTTTACCATTGTGGTAATGGTAATTATCCTGGTATCGGTAGTGCCACCTGTTTATGCCGCTATAAAAGCTAAAACAGCGAAGAATACGGTTGGGTGATACGATATTTTTTAGGTATCCCAGTGTCAAAGATGCGGTTTACTATTGTGTGAGATCCTGAAACAAGGTACCCATGACAAGTTGTAGAATCCCAGACTTACGAAGTTTTTAAAACTTCGTAAGTCTTTCGCCGGCTTGTCATTTGCCTTCAGATTTTCGCAGAATTTACAACTCACGACAGTCTTTTATTTTTTTTCTTGCAATCCGTGGATTTTACCACTCAAGGCGATTAATAACCTGAATTTAATTCACCGAATCCAGTAAAGTAGTTGCCACCAGCTTGCCATCCTTGCCATAGGTTTCTGATTTGGCAAAACGGCCAAGCTTTGGTGCAAACCATTCAATAACTTTTATTTGAAAGGGAATGGATGCGCCCATCATGCTAATTCTGAAAATAATATCGTTGGTGATTTTAAAACAATCAAAGCTGCCGGCTTTGGTGGTTACCTTTTCCTGCTTTTCAACCTTGCGGTTATTGATATTCAACTGCACCTGTCCCATTTGTGTACCGTTGCTGCCAACGTTAATGTTAAGGACCCCGTCGTCAAGCTTTTGCCCGGCTTTCAGGTTGATGGGGTAGCTGAGGTACTTGGTGTCGCCGGTCATTTCCATGTTGCCCAATTGCTTTAAGGATGCCGCCGGGATAAATGTTTTCATATCAATTTTGATGGCCTGGCCGGTACATATAATTTCGGAGTTTCCGCTACCCATGGATTTGCCGGTTTTATCAAACAGTTCTATCCTGGCATTTACCGTAGCGGCATCCTTTTTACTGGTATTGCACACCATCGACCCGATTGGCTTACTATCGCCACCCTGGTTAAGGTAAGTGAATTTTTTGCCGTTTACGTTACTAATGAAAGGACTGCAGTTTTGCGCCGATGCCTGGGAAACAAAAGATGTAATAAAAATTATAGCAGGAATTAATTTTTTCATTGAATTGATTTATTGAACATTAAAACTACAAAACCATTGTGATATTGTATAAGCCCCCCCCCCTCTAAACCTTGCCTGGTAGGGGAGACTTTAACCACACTTTTTTTAAGTCCTCCCTACCGGGGAGGATTTAGGAGGGGCTTTACCGGCAATGTTGGCTGCCCGGCATCTACCCAGGCCGAGTACCAAAAGCTACCTACCGAAAGTATAGATGCCCGCATTTGCCGCTCTACCATGCCTTTCAATGCTTTTTGATAGGCGAGGCTATAAACTTCCGAGTAATCTTTTATTTCTTTTTTACCATGCAGCACCATGGCGTACTTCTTATCAGCAGGGAATGTTTTGTTTAGCATCCTTTCAAAGCGCAGTACCGTATCCACTCCCTTAAACGATACCCTGCAAATGCGGAAAGCCTCGGCCAGTGGATTTTGGATATAGCGGGCCTTGCCGGCTTTTAAATTGTACTTATCAGCAAAAAGCTCGGGGATGCGGCTTTCCCATAAGGCGTGGATGCCGGTTTGGTTGCTCAATTGCCCGTTGTAGTTGATGGTAAGGTGCAAAGGTACATGCGCGTCGGCCACGTAATGGCCCAGGTTTGCCGAGGCATTTAAAATCATGGTAGTATCATGCGCTTTAAACGCCCTTACCAGTTTGTAGTACTGGTACTGAATGGCCCAGGGAACGGTGCCGTATTTATTTAGTGTATCGGCAGTATATTTTGCCGCGGCATCCTTCCATTTTTGCGGCATGGCGGCCCAGGGCTTTTTGCCATAACGGTCGGCATCAAAAAAATGACGCGGGGCTTCGGTAGAGTCTACATAGCGGCGTTTATCGGCACTTACAGCGTGTTCCACAATGTAATCGATATTGGCCTTGTAAAAACCTATCATGCCCTTAGGTAGCGTATAAACTGCCAGCTTGTTGATGCGGTAATGCGCGAAGAAACCCCAGGAGGAGCAGAATAATATTAACCCGATACCCGATAAGCTTAAAACGATAGCCCGCTTCATGAGGGTAAATATGGGTTTAAGTTTTGGTTTTCTTTGGGTGGATTTAGTTTTTTAGCTAAATTGCCTTTTATAGAAATAAACATGAAGTCGTTGTCAAGCTATCTATTAAAAAAAATAAAATCGGTTATCTCGATGTGTAGGAGAAGTAACGCTTTAAGCGAAACTGATCACCTACTGTCAACGTCGGCCAACAGAGAACGCTTACAGGAATCTATTGAACAATTGAAATCCGGCAAAACTATCAGCTATAATTTCGATCAGTATTTATAATCTCCCCACATAAACCTTCGTATCATAATTAATAATGATAAAACCATCCTGCTGATATCTGTCGAAAAGGATTTTAAGGTCGCTCATCATAGGTTCGTAGCCGGCTTCTTCCCTGGTGGGCATGTAGGATGAGGATAGTAGCCGGCCGGCCAACCCTTCAAAATCAAAAACCTGTTTGTTTGCAAATACTTTAAGTTGGAAGGGCGCGGGGCCGAAAAAAGTGCCAATCTGCTCGTCATTGATATTCCGGTGGTCTACCTTTACATAATCGTTACCATGGGTTATAATCAGCTGGTCGTACTCCACCTCGAAATCCGAAGTTGTTTTCCGTTCGTTCCATATCAATGCCACAACACCAACCGGCGTTAGTACCCTTTTAAACTCGGCCCTTGCTTTCTCCCGGTCAAACCAATGGAAGGCCTGGCCGGCTATAATGAAATCGATGCTGCCTGTTTCCAACCCGGTATTTTCGGCGGTGCCATTCATGGCTTTGAAGCCGGGATAATTGCCCAATAGTTCAACCGATTTTTCGCGCATCTCCTGGTTGGGTTCAACGGCGATAACTTTGTATCCGGCATCAAGGAACAGGGCGGTGGATATCCCGGTACCCGCGCCAATATCGGCGATAAGTTTGTCAGTGGATAGCTCGTAATCGTCCTCCAAAAATTCCACAATTGTTTTGGGATAGTGAGGCCTGTACTTTACATAATCGTCTACCCGGTTACTAAATCTGGTTGTGCTGTTGTTGGTCATGGTCAGGTTGACGGGTTTTGATGGTATTTAAATAAAATGGATTTATGTGGTTAATGTTTGTATATTCTTTGAAATTTTTTGAGATAAATTGGAGAAAATTTGGGAGGATATAGATGATTAAATGTATTCAAGTAAAAATAAAAAACACTTGCATAATTAAATTTATCGCCCTATATTTGCAGTCCTTAAAATAAGTAGAAAAAAGAATAACAAGCTATACGATGGCAAATCATAAATCATCCTTAAAAAGAATCAGGTCAAACGCTGCGAAGCGTCTGCGCAACAGGTACCAGGCAAAAACAACCAGGAACGCTATTAAAAAATTAAGAACCACTACAACTAAAGCTGATGCTTCTGCATTGTTAGGTAAAGTGATTTCTATGCTTGATCGTTTAGCTAAAAAGAATGTTATTCACAAAAACAAAGCTTCAAACAATAAATCGAAGCTTACTAAATTTGTAAACGGCTTAAGCTAAACTTAGCTTTTAACGATATAAAAAAGGGATTGTACCATTGGTATGATCTTTTTTTTGTTCCATCCTTTTTCATACATTAATGCCGTGGAAAACTACGAAACCAAGATCGGCATAAAATCATGGGCCGAGGCCGACCGTCCGCGCGAAAAACTAAGCGGCCAGGGCCGCCGGGCGCTCACCGATGCCGAACTGATTGCCATCCTTATCGGCTCGGGCAGCCGTAACGAAACCGCTGTCGAACTCAGCAAGCGCATCCTGCACCATTACGAAAACGACCTGAATAAGTTAGGAAAAGCTTCAATATCAGAACTTTCTAAATTTAAAGGTATAGGGGAGGCCAAGGCTATCTCAATTATAGCCGCCCTTGAAATTGGCCGCCGACGTAACGAAACCGAAAGCCAGGCCCCCGAATATATCAACTCCAGCCGCGACGGTTACAACATTATGCGCCGCCATTTGATGGACCTGAACCACGAAGAATTCTGGATCATATTATTGGGCCGCTCGCAAAAAGTATTAGGTAAAGAACTCATCAGTAAAGGTGGATTGGCCGCCACCATTTGCGACCCTAAAATTATTTTCCACGCCGCCCTGCAATACCAGGCCAGCGGATTGATCCTTGTACACAATCATCCCTCGGGCAACCTTAAACCCAGCCAGGAAGATATTATGCTCACCAAAAAACTATCGGCCGCAGGCAGACTACTGGACATGAGCGTGTTTGATCACCTGATAATTACTGATAACGGGTTTGTTAGTTTGGCAGATTCGGAGATGATGTAGCTGCGGATGTGCAGATTTTAGATTTCAGATGTGCAGATGCTTTTGACTATAGATTATGAATTTTGATTTTTTAAGAAAACTATTTAAAGATAATCAAATGCGTGTCTATGACGTGCCGGGGCTGCTTGATGCGAGCGAAACGGAAGAGCAACTTGTACGTGACTTTGTGAGGTTAACGCCAATAGACAGAATGAGAAATATTATAAAGTACGGCGAATCTGGTAACAAAGAATACTTCTATTTATTAAAATGGGTTGTTTTTTACGACCTGGATAAAAGTATAAAATTTGCGGCACTGAAGCGGATACATTTGTTTAAAGATAATTCAGATGTAGTGACTGCATTAAACGAATTATCGCATTATACTGAAACGCTTGATTTAGAGCCTTATTATTCCATGGCTCTAAGTCGAGTTGGGGTGATTTCAGAAAATGAGTTTAGAGAAAGGATGAATAATGCAAGGTAATCGCCTATTGTATCTTTTTGTTTCCATGCATCTGCAAATCTGAAATCTGCACATCACTATTCGCCCTAAATTGTATCTTTGCCGATTATCATTCTTGAATAATGAAGATATCGTATAACTGGCTTAAAGAATTTATTGATACCGATAAAACTCCGCAGGAAATTTCGATCATACTTACCGGTACGGGTTTGGAGGTGGAAAGCCTGGAGAAAGTACAACCTATTCCCGGTGGCCTGGAAGGGCTTGTGATTGGTTTTGTAAAGGAGAGTGTCGCCCATACCAATTCAGATCACCTGCATGTTACCAAAGTCGACGTAGGCGGCCCTGAAGACCTGCAAATTGTTTGCGGAGCCCACAACGTGGCCGCAGGCCAGAAAGTGGTTGTAGCTACTGTAGGTACTACCATATACCCAACCGTAGGTGAGCCATTCGCTATAAAAAAGTCGAAGATTCGTGGCGAGGTATCCGAAGGGATGATCTGCGCCGAAGACGAAATTGGTTTAGGTACCGACCATGCCGGCATTATGGTGTTGGACGAAGATGCCGTAGTAGGCACGCCAGCCAAAAACTACTTTAAGCTGCACGACGATTATATGTACGAGATAGGCCTTACGCCTAACCGTGCCGATGCAGTATCGCACCTGGGTACTGCCCGTGATATCGCCGCGTTTTTAAAAATAGGCATTACAAAGCCGGATGTTAGTTCATTTAAGGTTGATAATACCAGCCGCACTATTGAGGTTGTGGTTGAGAATGAGCAGGCAAGCCCCCGCTATGCAGGTTTAACTATTAGTGGCGTTGAGGTTAAAGATTCGCCCAAATGGTTAAAGGAGCGGTTGGCTGTAATAGGCATCCGCTCCGTCAACAATATTGTGGACGTTACCAACTATGTGCTACACGAGTTAGGTCAGCCATTGCATGCTTTTGATGCTGATGAAATAACCGGCGGAAAAGTACTGGTTAAAAACTACCCGGAAGGAACCGTATTTAAAACTTTAGATGATGTTGACCGCAAGCTATCAGAAAACGACCTGATGATTGGCAACACCGAAGAGCCAATGTGTATCGCTGGTGTTTTTGGCGGCGCAAAATCGGGTGTTAAATCAGCAACCAAAAATATCTTTTTAGAAAGCGCTTATTTCAACGCGGTATCTGTACGTAAAACGGCTAAGCGGCATGGGTTAAAAACCGATGCATCGTTTAGGTTTGAGCGTGGTACAGATCCGGATATGCCGGTGTTTGCTTTAAAACGTGCTGCTTTGCTTATTCAGCAGGTTGCGGGCGGCAAAATATCGTCACAAATCTCTGATCATTATCCAACCCCTGTTGCGCCTTTCGCTTTCGAGGTTAGCTATAAAAATATCGACAGGCTGATAGGCCAGCAAATTACGCATGGCGAGATCAAGGCGATCATCGAGGCGCTTGATATCAAAATAGTGAATGAAACTGCGGATTCGCTATCATTGGAAGTTCCTCCATATCGTGTTGATGTAACCCGCGAGGTTGATATTGTAGAAGAAATTTTGCGCATTTACGGATATAACAATATTCATATCCCAACCCAAATCAGGGCATCGCTTAATAATTCGCAAAAAAAGGAGAAGGATACCGTACAAAACCAAATTTCAGATTTGTTGAGTGCCAATGGCTTTAACGAGATACTTTCTAATTCGTTAACCAAGTCGGCCTATTCGGACAACCTGGACGTTGCGGTAAAAATTCTGAACCCTTTGAGCAGCGATTTGGATGTAATGCGCCAAAGCCTGCTATTCTCGGGCCTGGAGGCGATCGCTTATAACCAAAACCGTCGCGCTGCCGATTTGAAGTTTTACGAGTTTGGCAAGGTATACAGTGTTAAGGATGATAAATACAGCGAGGTACAACGCTTCTCGATATTTATAACCGGCGCCGATGCTGCCGAGCAGTGGAACCAAAAGCCAAAAGCGGTATCGTTTTACAATTTGAAAGCGATAGTAGATGGCATTTTACAACGCCTCAACATTACCGATTTTGTGGTTGAAGATGCTACCTGCGGTAAACTGGCGTTTGGCTTACAATATATGCTGAATGGCAAGCAACTGGTAAAATTTGGCCCGGTTGGTGCAGCTGCATTGAAAAAGACCGATGTAGATAAAGAGGTTTTTTATGCCGACTTTAACTTCGACCTGGTACTGAACGCAACGCGAAAAAACGTGATCGTTTACCAGGAGGTTTCCAAATTTCCGGCAGTTAGGCGGGATTTGTCTATGCTGATAGATAAGAGTGTGTCATTCGGTCAGCTGAAGCAAATTGCCCAGCGTACCGAGCGCAAGCTTTTAAAGGAAGTAAGTGTATTTGATGTTTACCAGGGCGATAAGCTGCCTGCCGGTAAAAAATCATACGCGCTGAGTTTTATCATCCAGGACATAGAAAAAACCCTGACCGATAAAGCCATCGACTCGGTAATGCAAAAATTAATTTATAATTTAGGAAAAGAAGCCGGAGCGGAGATAAGGAAGTAATTATTGAATTATTGAGTGATTGAATTATTGATTTAGCATTTAAGTTTATTCATTCAATCATTAATTAAAAATTCAATAATTCAGTAATTCAATAATTCAGTAATTCAAAAATGCCTTCAGTAGCAGAACAGTTAAACAAGATAGTTGATAAAACCGAAAGGTTGATTGAGCTTTGTGCTGCCTTGCAGGAAGAGAATGACCTGTTGAAGCTGGAGAGTGAGGCGCTTACTGTTGCACTTGATGCAAGTAAAAATAAGACAAAAGACCTGGAAGAAAAGCTTCGTGTATTGAAACTTGCAAAATCATTTTCAGAAACAAATGAAAAAAGTGTTGACATTAAGCAAAAAATTAACGACTTTGTGCAGGAAATAGATAAGTGTATTGTATTATTGAAAAAATAGTACAAAAAGTGAAAAGCTCAATGGGAGAAATCTCAATAAAAATAAATATTGCTGACAGAGTTTACCCCTTAAAGGTAAACATGGAAGAAGAAGAAATAATACGCAGGGCGGCTAAACTAATTAATGACCGGATAAAGGAATATCAGGAAAATTATGCAGTGAGGGATAAGCAGGACCTGCTTTCGATGTGTGTGTTGCATTATGCCACATCATCATTAAAGGCAGAGAAGAAGGTTAACAACGAAGATACCGATGTTGCCGAAAAGGTATACCAGTTAGACCACTTGCTGAACGAGTTTTTTTCGAAGTAATAAACGTTCTTTACATAACATACAGAGCACATTTAAGATTTAACCGCAGTTAAATTTTAGGTTTCACTATTAAAAACTTAACGCTTCAATATGAGCGGATCAAAGAGGCATGCGTTACTACAAGTATTAGCGTAACCCATGATTCCAATATCCGAAATGAGGTTTTTAAATACATGATACTTGAAAATTAGTTGCGGTTTTTTTATATACATACATACCCAATAAACCTAAAATGGACATATTTCTATACGTAATAATCGGACTACTCATAGGCACCGGCCTTGGGATAGTCATCGGGCGCTTCCTGTTACGGAAGCTTTTTAAAGACCAGGAAACATCGGCACAAAATAAAGTGAAAAAGATTTTGAAAGATGCCGAAAATAATGCCGAGATCCTGAAGAAAAACAAGTTACTGGAAGCCAAGGAGAAGTTTTTGCAAATGAAAGCAGAGCATGAGCAGGAAGTAACCAACAAAAACAACAACATTAACCAACGCGAGAACGGTGTAAAACAAAAGGAGCAGTCATTAAACCAGCGCCTGGAGAACATGAACCGCAAGGAAAGTGAGCTGGATAACACCCGCAAAAACCTGGAGAAGCAAACCGAAATTGTTGTTAAAAAACAAGAAGAGGTTGATATTCTGAAAAACTCCCACCTGCAACAGTTGGAAACCATTGCCGGCCTATCGGCCGAGGAGGCTAAAAACCAGTTGGTTGATAACCTGCGCGAAGAAGCCCGCAGCAAAGCCATGATCCAGATCAAGGATATTGTTGACGAAGCCAAGCTTACCGCTACCAAGGAAGCTAAAAAAATAGTTATCCAAACCATTCAGCGTACCGCTACCGAAAGCGCTATCGAAAACACGGTATCTATTTTCAATATCGAAAATGACGAGATTAAGGGCCGTATCATCGGTCGTGAAGGCCGTAACATCCGTGCGTTGGAAGCTGCGACAGGTATCGAAATTATTGTGGATGACACCCCGGAAGCTATCATATTATCAGGCTTTGACCCGGTAAGGCGCGAGATTGCAAGGTTGGCCATGCACCGCCTGGTAACAGATGGCCGTATACACCCGGCGCGTATTGAAGAGGTGGTTGCCAAAACCAAAAAGCAAATTGAAGAAGAAATTGTTGAAATAGGCGAGCGTACCGTAATTGATTTAGGTATCCATGGTTTACACCCGGAACTGATCCGTATGGTAGGCCGTATGCGCTACCGGTCATCTTACGGGCAAAACTTGTTACAACACTCGCGCGAGGTTGCTAATTTCTGTGCCACGATGGCCGCTGAATTGGGCCTGAATGTGAAGATGGCTAAACGTGCCGGCTTGCTGCATGATATAGGTAAAGTACCTGATGATAACCCGGAATTGCCACACGCTATTTTGGGTATGCAGTTGGCCGAAAAATATAAAGAACATCCTGAAGTTTGCAACGCCATTGGAGCTCACCACGATGAGATAGAAATGACTTCTATGCTGTCGCCAATAATACAGGCTTGTGATGCTATTTCGGGCGCCCGTCCCGGTGCACGCCGCGAGGTGGTTGAAAGCTACATCAAGCGCTTAAAAGAACTTGAAGAGCTGGCTTTATCATACCCTGGTGTCGAAAAAACATTTGCTATCCAGGCCGGCCGCGAATTGCGTGTAGTTGTTGAAAGCGAAAAGATCAGCGATGCCCAATCAGAAGTGTTAGCTGCCGATATTTCAAACCGGATTCAAACCGAAATGACCTATCCCGGCCAGATAAAAGTTACCGTGATCAGGGAAACCCGCTCGGTGGCCTTTGCGAAATAATTAAAATAAAAAATCAGTGCAAACCCTTTCGGCTTATGACCGGAAGGGTTTTATATTTGTACCGTGGCCAACAAAAAAACAACAAGCAAAAAAGAAGGGGCGTCAACTGATAGCAAAGCAAATGAAAGCATTGCCGTGCAATATATCAACAGGTATGCATTAAGCCACCAGGATCCGGCTAACAGGGTGATACATTATATATGCGTGCCGTTGTTGATGTTTAGCATTTTTGGGTTGTTGTGGGCCATCCCTTTTCCGCACTTTAAATTTTTAGGAACTTATAACGGTTATTTTAATTGGGCATCATTTGCTATCGCGATAGCAGTTTATTACTACCTACGCATTTCACCAATGATATCATATGCCATGCTTTTCTTGTTACTGGGCTTTAGCTATCTCATTATGTCGTTGTTAAGCTGGCAGGCATTGGGCGGCCCGACCATGTGGCTTGTTTGCCTTATAGTTTTTATACCGGCTGCCTGTTTGATATTGATTGGGAACTCCCGCGAAAAAACTTTTTCGCAATACGGGCTCAATATAAAGTCGTTACCTGTAGCCCCCGTGGCGTTGATATATGTACTATTAAAGAAGCTCCGTATTAATAGTTAAGCTCTCCCGGCGCAGCTTCTGCGCCGCAGGTGTTTGCTAAGTTGTGTATCCCGTTAAATAAGGCGGCAAATCTGTATGCCATTTGTTCAAATAAATGTGCGTCCACAGTGTATTTTATATTGCCTTTATGGCCGGTAACATTTATTATTCCAAGGGTTTTTAATTCGGACAGATGTTTGTTTATGGTCTCGTGGTGAAACGGGATCTCGCAAAAATTATCTTTGGTTATGGCGTTGCCGTTGGCTATTATCATCCGGATGATAGCAACCCTTACCGGTAAGGCAAGTGCTTTGGCGAAATTTGCGAGTTCGTTATCTGTATTTGAAAATTTTGAATCGATAAAGGTCATGTTAGATCATTTGATAATGGTAAACCCAATAATTGTTTAAAACAGGCATTTCGTTAAAAAAAACGTGAAAGCATTATGTTTATATTGTAGTTACAACATTGCGGGCGATTTTAACGCTAAAACAAATTGAAAATTGAGACAATCGGTCTCCTGATTTTTGCAGATTAATAAATCAGGGGAATGATCAAATTTTCCAGGACTGGAAAATGGAAAGGGCTTTGCCTGTACACAAAAGCTTGGCCAAACAGAAGCCTTTAAGGGTGCTTTTATATATTAAGTGTTTTGCGGGACTAAAAAAAAGACTAATAGACGGAGCTTTTAATAAAATAAAAATATTTTTACTAAAAATAACCCGCGGTCTTGACAGAAAAGCTACAGGAGCAGATTTGTCGTTTGTATGTTTTGAGATACTACCATTATTTAACTTATTTAACTCCCCGGTACCGGAAGTTAATTCAATATCGTTTTTAGTATTGGTGGTTTGGTTAAGGTTTGGGCACCTTGTAACATATAAGCATGAAAAAATGAAATATAGCCAGGCTATAAATAAACATAAAATCTTTGTGCCCACTTTGACCTTAGTCATATTACTATTCGATGATTCAGTTTAAAGCGGTAAAAATATATAGGGAATATTAGGTTTGTGTTAATTTAAAATCACCATAGCATGAACTTTAACAATGCTGCAAGCCCAGGTTTATCAAGCAAGGCCAATATTGCCAAACACCGGATTAAGATTGAATAATGGGGTGTAAATTTAACCGTTAACAAACGAAATACTAACAAGGACGTGATTTATGGTTTAAATTTTGCATTACATTAAACAGGTGTTAATATAATAATACAGTGTTAATCTTAAATTAACATTTCAGCTTCACCTTTGTGTTCAAAATAAACACAAATGAAAAAGCTATACTTTATTCTTTTATCACTGCTGATTATTGGGGCCGTTAACGTTGCCAGCGCGCAGATTACCACCTCATTAGTAAGCGGTAAAGTTACCGACCAAAAGGGCGTTACATTGCCTGGCGTAACCGTTACCGTACTTAACACAAGTACCGGCACACGTTATGGCTCTCAAACCAACTCCGAAGGCCGTTACACCATTGCCAACGTTAACCCAGGTGGCCCCTACACCATTACTGCTTCTTTTATCGGCTTTAAAAAAGATGAAAGAACAGATATCAACTTAAGTTTAGGGACAACAACCTTAAATTTCGCCCTTGCCGAAGAAACTACAACTTTATCAGAAGTAAAGATTAAGGGTACAGCAGGCGGTACTAAAACCGGTGCAAGCACCCGTATTAATCAAAACCAGATTAAAAACCTGCCTTCAATTAACCGTAGCCTGCAGGATTTAACCAGGTTAACGCCACAAAGCAATAACAACTCTTTCCAGGGAACTAACTATCGTTACAATAACGTAACGCTTGACGGTGCCATCAATAACGATGCGATTGGTTTTAGTCCATCATTAGGTGGTCAAAGCAATGCATCGGGCCAGGTGGGCAGCAGTACCCGTACAAGCCCGGTATCTTTAGATGCTATCCAGGATATACAGGTATTGGTTGCGCCTTATGATATTAAAATTGGTAACGTATTGGGTGGCAGTATCAATGCCGTAACCCGTAGCGGTACTAATGATTTTACAGGCGCAGTTTACGGTTACGGCCGGGGCGCGTTTTTAGTAGGTCCAAACAATGCAGCTGCCGCATCAGGTGGCGATGGTTCAAAACTGCCATCAAGCTTTCATGATTACCAGGCAGGTGTCCGTTTAGGTTTCCCTATCATTAAAAACAAATTATTCTTCTTTACCAACGAAGAAATTGCCCGTCGCCAGGATCCCGTTATCCGTGGTGCAGATGCAAGCGGCTCAGGCCAGATATTGAGTTTACAAGATGCTGATAAATTGGTTACTGCCTTTAAGGCCTTTACAGGTGGCATTGATCCGGGTACTTATAAAAACACTTCAATCTACTCTCGTTCAAACAAATTCTTTAACCGTTTGGATTGGAATATCAATGATAACAACCAGTTAACAATTCGTAACAATACCATCAGTTCAACGGCAACTAACTTAGAGCGTGATCAGCAAAACTTCCGTTTCGGTGGCACCGATTACGTATCGCATAATAACTCAACATCTACCGTTGCCGAGTTAAAATCAAGGTTTTCAAACAGCGCGAGTAACAGCTTAGTTATTGGCTATTCAAACGTACATGATTACCGCGACCCGACAATTGATCCGTCATTGCCTCAAATCGAAATCACCGGCCGTACACCCGGCACCACCATATTTATGGGTACCGACCGCGAGGCTGCCATATTTGATATGCACCAGAAAACTGCCGAGTTTACCGATAACTTTACCTTAACAAAAGGTAAACACACCTTTACTTTTGGTACACACAATGAGTTTTATAACATTACTTACAACTTTGTAAACTCATGGAACGGTCGTGTTGCTTACAGCAGCATCGAAAATTTCATCGCTAATAACCCTTCACGTGTACGTACAAACTTTAACTATACCAACAACAACCGCGATTATATTTTAGATAATCCATCGGCTAAATTTAATGTAAACCTGTTAAGCTTATACGGCCAGGACGAAATTCAGCTGACAGACAATTTTAAACTGACTGCAGCCTTACGTTTTGATTATGCCGGTGTGCCAAATAAGCAGCCACTTAGCAGCAAAACAACCAATGCACCTGTTGATTTAAACTACGGTAATACCTTTACCTATACCAAACCGCGCGATATCAAACAAAACTATTTGAACAATATCGAGATTAACCCGCGTGTGTCATTTAATTATGATGTAAATGGCGATCAGAGCCTGGTTGTACGTGGTGGTAGCGGTTTCTTTACCGGCCGTGTACCATTTGCATGGTTTGGTTACGCGTTTTACAACAACGGTGCAACATACGGTGCGTATGATAACAAATCCGCTCAAAAAGTTGGTACAAACCCGGTATCTACATCTCCTAATGGCCGTTTAGATTACGTTAACGCCCAAGGCTTTAATACAGCGGCTACAGGCCCAACCCAGGTTGACCTAATTGACAACAAATTTAAAATGCCACAAGTATGGAGAAGCAGCTTAGCTTTTGATTATACAACAGATGACCAATGGAAATTTACGCTGGAAGGTATTTATACTAAAACCATCCACGATTTGAAATTCCAGCAGGTGAACACTAAGGATAGCGTAACTTATTATACTTACGATACCCAGAAACAACAGCCGATATTTGTTAACCAAAAAGTCAACTCATCATATACAAACGCTTACGAGTTATCAAACACAAGCCAGGGTTACCGTTACAGTATCACTGCACAGGTGGGTAAAACCTTCCCCTTTGGCTTAAGTGGTAGCGTTGCCTACACCTATGGCCATTCAAAAGATGTAACCAACGGTATCCGTAACTCAATGGAATCAAACTGGCAGTTAAACCAGGCTTTAAATCCTAACAACCCGGGTTTAGCCAATTCAAATTTTGATATCCGTCACCGTATCGTATCTAACCTTAACTTAAGGCACGATTGGGATGCAGCTAAAAACTATACTGCAAACTTTACTTTCTTCTTTAGTGCACAATCTGGTAATCCATATTCTTACGGCTTTTACCCAAGCGCTATCGATGGCACAGGACAACAAGTTAGTTTAGCTTACATCCCTAAACAAGGTGAAACTGTTAACTTCTTCTCAGATGTAGTTGGTGGTGCAACCGCTGCTCAACAAGCTGCTGCTTTCGATGCCTTCATCGATAAAAACAGCTACCTGTCATCACGTCGTGGTAACTTTACTCAACGTAATGCAGCTTTTACACCATGGAACAACCAACTTGATTTCCGTTTTTCACAAGACTTCAAGTTTGGTGGCAAACACAAACAGGTTATTACTTTTACCTACGATATTGTTAACCTTACCAACCTGTTGAATAAAAAATGGGGTCAGTACTACTTCTCGGCCAACACATTCAACTCAACATCAAGCATTGGCTTAACACCAAAAACAACGCCATCCTTTGCCAATGCAGCAACAACCTATCCTAAATATACATTCCAGGATCCTGGAGTGCCATATTCGGTTGATTTGTTTGCTTCACGCTGGCAAATGCAGTTTGGTATCCGTTACGGATTTTAGTACTGCCAAACAACAACATAGTTGATATAAAAAAAGTCCCTGTCCGATAACGGCAGGGACTTTTTTTGTGCGCCAGGCATGTGTGTCATCTATAGGGTGAAAGTCCCGAAGACGCATTACAGTGGGAAGTCTTAGCTTAAGGCAAGGAGAATGTGTGTGACCACAAATCTGAAGGAAGCCAGCGGCAAAAGTTCGAGCCTACGAACAGAAACTGCATATCAGGCGGGATAGTATGGGTGATGCTGCAAAAGAAGCAAAAGCCCGAGACTGTACAGGATACTATAACGTAAATGCAGAGGCTACATGAACGGAAAGCGGACACACTTACCCTGGGAGATCTGCGCAACGACGGGTTCGTATAGTGTAGAAGTCAGCAAACGTCATATTAGTTCCGAAACGAGCTCCGCAAAAGCGGAGAGGCCTCACAAAAGAATGAAGGACTGCATGTTAGAATTGGCCAAGACGCTGATGGCTCTGTGTTGTCACCGTTAACAACGGAACCCCATAAGTGAACTGCCTGCAGGAGGATAGGCCGGAAGCCGAAAGTAAAGAGCAGGAGGAGTTGAGGTGCGACATGCGAACAAGGCGGCCGGAAGCCGGAAACAAATGTTTTTTTTTAAGAAGTATGCTCGAAGAAATACTTGATTACAGGAACATCAGCAAAGCGCTGAAACAGGTAATGAGCAATAAAGGCGCTGGTGGGGTTGACGGTATGCAGACCGATGAACTTCGCGACTACCTGAACGAACACTGGCGTCCGCTCAAAACAAGTATTTTAGAAGGCAATTACCAACCAAGCCCGGTACGGAAAGTAGAAATCCCCAAGCCCACAGGGGGTCGCAGGATGTTAGGCATACCCACCGTAATCGACAGACTCCTTCAACAAGCCATCAGTCAATGGCTAAGTCCGCAATACGAGCCGGAGTTTTCCAAAACAAGTTATGGTTTCAGGCCAGGCAAGAACGCCCGTCAGGCGGTCATGCAGGCACAGGAGTACCTCAATGAAGGTAAAATACGGATAGTAGAGCTGGACTTGGAAAAGTTCTTCGACCGTGTCAACCACGACAAACTCATGGGATCGCTGTCACGAAAGATAAAAGATAAACGCATCCTTGCATTGATCGGCAGCTATCTGCGCAGCGGTATTATGGAAGGCGGGGTTTCAAGCGTCCGATTGGAAGGCACGCCCCAGGGTTCACCGCTTAGCCCTCTACTTTCCAACATCATGTTAGATGAACTGGACAAAGAACTGCTACGGCGAGGGCACAGCTTTGTGAGGTATGCCGACGATTGCAGCATTTACCTTAAGAACTGGAAATCAGCACATAGGGTAGAAGGCAGTATTATCCGGTACATAGAGAAGGAACTTAAGCTAAAAGTGAACAGGACAAAGACGAAAGTCAGCGCCCCGGTGAAAAGCACGCTTTTGGGCTTCTCTTTCTATAGCAGCAAAGGAAGATGGGAGATACGGCTATCGAATCTGACGGTAAAACGGATTCAAGGTAAGGTTCGGCAGCATACGCAGCGGAACCACCCTAACCCAATAACCGAAAAGATAAGAGAGTTGGAGACGGTCATCATGGGCTGGATAAACTATTTTTGGATAGCCACGGCAAAATCGCAGATGCGAATGTTGGACGAATTGGTACGAACCCGTTTACGGATATGCCAATGGAAACAATGGAAGCTACCAAAAGCAAGGGTGAAGCGGCTAATAAAGCTTGGCGTTAAGAAAGGGAAAGCTTATGAGTGGGGAAACAGCAGTAAGGGATACTGCCGGGTAGCCCACAGCCCCATACTACAAACCACGCTTAACAATCTGTACTTTACGAAATTAGGCTACACAGGGTTCGAGAACAGATACTTTTGGAAAACTAAACACCAGTTATCTATATTCTGACAAACCGCCGTATACCAGACCGGTACGTACGGTGGTGTGAGAGGACGGTAAGGGAGAATTTCACTCCCTTACTTCCTACTCGATATCTTGTCAAATCAACAGTACTAAGTCACATGTTGCATTGATGGTTTTTTCGACTTGAAACTTAAGACTTAGTACTGCTTGCTCAACACTATAAATTTTTGCCCAGTTTTTCTAATATATCCTGTGGCACCTGTTCCAGGTCGAGCACCAGGAAGCCATCAAGGCAATCGGCAAATTTAGGATCGATGTTAAAGCTGATAATTTTGGCATTAAGGGCAATGTATTGGCGCAGCAATACAGGTACTTTCATGTTACGGGTTTCCACTTCAGATATCAGGTTGTCCAGGCCCTTAAAGCTGTCTTCGCCGGCCATCAGCACATCAGTATCGATGCTCGAAAAATC
>Ga0075366_10000279_pt1 | contig 22776 bp, 14 predicted proteins | sample EndMethybrTD3031_FD_72351 | JGI IMG/M metagenome (GOLD analysis project Ga0075366, IMG submission 72351) | Populus endosphere microbial communities from Tennessee, USA - Endosphere MetaG P. TD hybrid TD303-1 | ecosystem: Host-associated > Plants > Roots > Endosphere | place: USA: Tennessee...
TTAAAACATCCCTTTTAAATTCAGCATCGTATTTCCTACGAGGCTTATCTAACTTTTTTTCTTGCATCAGTTTTGCTAATTTAAGCAAATCTTACTGTCCGGTTTTACCGATGCATCTCAACCGGTATAGCGGGAGACGCATGTGATGCGTCTCTACAAGAATCCCGGTCGCAGCCATGTCATTACTGTTTTTTCCAGCTCTGCTGGTGGTTACTCGCAATGACATTGTTGTTGTGAGGCCCTAACGTAGACATGGTGTCAACATTTTTTCAGGATCGTGTCGACGGCAATCACCTTGGATTATGCACCCCGCAGCCTGCGTTAGGGATGGCAGCGGATACCGGCCCGCGCTTAAGGCCTGTGTAGTATGAGCGTACAGCCCGGCCCCGTTTCTACCAACGGGGAAACGCCCCAATAATTTTGGTGACCAGGGCTAAGTTGGTTGCCGCAATACCATGCGTTTGGCCTTGCTAAACCCGGGCCAAAGTGCCGCCAAAACATCTGGATATTTGCCATTTTTTGTCCGTTTAGTGTTAAAATAACAATTAATAACTGGTGAAAAACGGGCTGTTTTTCGGGGATATTTAGCCTTTAATTTTTTTGGTTATTTTTTGAATTTTTTTGAAACTTTTTTGAATGTTTCCCGATATTTCTGCACAGTTTTTGGGTTTATTTTTGTGGTTTATAGCTTAAGTATCAGCTTCGGGCGCAATCAGGCACTTTTAAACCATCGACGGTATTGCCGGGTGATTTTTGTTATATTAGCGTCGCCACTATTTTAACTATTGCCATTGAAAAACAAACTCATTTTTGCGCTGGCACTTCTGCTGCTGCTGCCAGCTTTTGCCCATGCCCGGAAACCCCACCCGGATACGGTGAAAACCGGGGTGTATATTACCAGCATCCACGACATTAACTTTAAGGATAAGGAGTACACCATTGACCTTTGGCTGTGGCTCAAATACAAAAACCGCGACTTTGATTTTGTGCAAAACCTGGAGGTGCCGCAGGCCAAAACGGTTACCAAATCGTTTTCGACCATTGATTCTTCGGGTACCAAGGTGTACCTGCTCATGAAGCTGCAATGTGTAATGAAAGATACCTGGGCCATCAATAACTTCCCCTTTGATAAGCAAAAATTGCGCTTCTCGATAGAAAATTCGCAGTTTGATTCGCACTCGCTGGTGTTTGTGCCCGACACGCTGGGCAAGCATTTCGACCCCCGCTTTACCCTGCGCGGCTGGCGTGTTGATAGCCTGGGCATAGCCGCCGGCACCAAGAAGTACGAAACCGGCTTTGGCGATACCACGCTGGCCAAGCCCCATACCGAATACAGCAACTTTAAGGTAACCCTAAAAATTGCCCGCGACGCGATGGGCCTGTTCTGGAAGATGTTCCTGGGCATGTATGTGGCCTTCCTGATAGCGTACATGTGCTTTTACATCCACACCGATAGTATCGATTCGCGGTTTGGCCTGAGTGTGGGCGCGCTGTTCGCGGTAATTGGTAACAAGTATATCATCGATTCGTCGCTGCCCGAGTCGACCACCTTTACGCTGGTAGACAGCCTGCATGGCACAACGCTGTTTTTTATACTTTGCATTATTATATGCACGGCTTACTCATTAAGGCTCATTAAAAAAGGCCAGGAAACCAAGGCCAGGCGCTTTGATTTTATATGCGCACAGGTACTGTTGGGCGTTTACCTGCTATTGAATGGCTGGTTTATATACGGGGCGATTAATTGAAGTTTTAAGTTTTTGAGTCCGGAAGTCGGGAAGTCCGAAAGACCGGAAGTCCGAAAGTCGGGAAGTCCGAAAGACCGGAAGTCCGAAGTCAAGCCTAAAGTCTAAGCTAAAAAGGTCTTTTTGACTTAGGACTCAATACTTTCCGACTTCCGGACTTCCGGTCTTTCGGACTTCCCGACTTCCGGACTTCTCGACTTTACTTACTCCCAGTTTAACTTCAACAGTGCTACGCCTTGCCGGGGCAGGGTAATAGTTGTATTAAAAAGCCCGGCTTTAACCTGCACTTTTATGGGTTTGCCAACAGTTTGCAGTTGCCCGGCCTGCTCCAGTTGTTTCACCTGGTCGGGCGTGGGGGTTTGTGGCGATCCCATTTTTTTCCATACCTCGTAGGAGTTACTGTGCTGGTTGTCAATTTGGTATTGTACAAGGGTTGCAGTGCGCGAGGGCAGGTTGCTGAGTGTTATGCTTACCGGCTGGCCGGCATCCTGAATATCATCATCATGATAGTTCCATACCAGTATGGTGGCCTGTTTTTTGCCCTTGGCCGCCAGTGCGCCAATATCCGTGTTGGTACCCCTGAGGCCTGAGTCGATAACGCTTGCAAGCGGGTGCATTTGGCTGGCATCAACTTTAAGGCGTTTGCCCTGCATCATCCCAAACATCCGGAATACGTTAAGCACCGGCTTGTCAACCCCGTTAGTCGCCAAATCTCTGAAACCATAAAACCAGGGCTGATTTTCAAACTCAAACGACCAGGAAACCGCACCCATAAAATTAACCCCCAACGAATCGGCCAGTAAGTACTTGCGTGCAAATGACGCTGCCGTATAGCTGGAATACATAGTACCATTACGGTAAGCGTTGGATGGATTGGTGGCCATCCCACAGGCCGCGCAGCCCTCCGGGTCGGATTCGCCAATGACGATGGGGATATTTTTAGTTTGCGGGTACGATGCCACGATTTTAAAACCCTCGCGGATATCGCGCAGTTGCGGGGCCATATTCATGCGTACATGGCCATTAACCAACGTAGGCTGCCCCTTGGCATGAAAAGAGATAACATCCAACGGCGAGCCTGTTTTGCCGGTGGCATAGTTGGTGCCGCTGAGGCAATGTTCAATAAATGCCCTCAAAAACTTCATCCCGCTCTGGCTGGAGCCGCCTGCTATTTCGGGGCCGCCAATTTTGGCGGTAGGCAAGGCCCTGCGCAGGCCCTGGGCGGCGTAATCATACATCTTGAAAAACTCGGGCATGGTGCCTTTCCAATAGCTGATGTTGGGCTCGTTCCATACTTCCCAGTACCAGCTTTCTACTTCTTTTTTGCCGTAGCGGGCAATGGAGTGTTTTGCCCATTGGTATATCAGCTCTTCCCATTTGTTGTAGTCGTTAGGCGGGTAGGCCCAGCCGGTATAAATATCATTATAGTTCTCACCCGGTTTCCAGTGGTGGCGGTACGGCTCGGGGTGGGTAGATAGGGCCTGGGGCATAAAGCCAATCTGGGCATAGGGTTTCATACCCAGTTTAATATAGGTATCAAATATGCTATCAACCAGGTGCCAGTTGTAAACAGGCTTTCCATTCACATCCTCGGTATATGCATTGGTCGATCCCCATTTGAGGGCCGCCTCCCCATCGCCGGTGGTAAGCAGGTTATGTACCCGCATGTATACTGGTGTGGGGCTTAAGGCGGCAAGTTCTTTAAGCAGTTTGCGGCCGTCTTTCATGTAGGTATAGTTGGGCTCATCGTGTCCAAACCATGCCCAAATTGGGGTCATATCACCGGTTTCGGCATTTAAATCTACGTTGATACTTGCTGTTTGCTGCGCCAAAACGCATTGGTGGTTCGTCAGCAAAATAAGCAAGCTTAAAAGTGCAAATCCTGTTTTAATTTTCATGGCTGGCATGTATGGGTTTATTATCGGGAATAACAAACATAGCACATTAAATGTGATTTACACACTTAATTAACAAAGATTTTACACAGCTTTATCTTTGGCTATTGCGCAGATATTCATAGCTGTACGGGTTACAAAACCCAGCTTTTCATATACCTTAATTGCATTGGCGTTGCTTTGCAGCACATGTAAAAATGGCGTGCCGCCCGCTGTTTTAATCAGCCTTACCTGGTGCATGATCAGCCTGCTGGCGTAACCTTTGCCTAAATGGTCGGGGTGGTTGCAAACGGCGCTTACTTCCATATACGGTAAGGGCTGTAACCTGCGCCCGGCCATGGCTACCAGTTGATGGCCAATAAAAATGCCAAAGTAATTGCCAAAATCGATGGTACGGGCAAAGAAAGGGCCGGGATTGGTGAGCTTGGTGAGTGCCAGCATGGCGGGGATATGCTCGTCATTTAACGGGGTAAATGCCATGTCGGTAACAGCCGGCGGCGCGGGGTTTTCATATACCATTTGCAGGCATTTCATAGGGTTTACTATCCTCCAGGGTTGGGGTACCGCCATGTCTGTGATGCTAAAAACCGCTATGATGCGTTGCGGCTGAACAATATCATACAAGGCTGCAAAGTTTTGGGGTGTGTTTTGTATCATTCCGGCAAACGGCGATACATCAGGTAAAAAGCATTTAACCGTATCCGTACCTTCCGCAAGGTTTTGATTGCCGGTGATTGAGGCGTTCCAGGCGGGATTATCAAGCGGGTGTTCCATTGGTGTAAAGGTAATGAATGGGTTTTTATCGACGTGAAATTGCCAGCAATGCTTTTGAAATAAAAAGGCATTGCCGTGGCGGTTCAGCTTATGTACTGAAACCTAAACAATACCATATCAAAATTGGTGGTTACTGTTTTAGCGCTTCATATTTATCCACATTTCAAATTAAAAAATGTAACCTGTTGATTAATAATCAACTTTTTGTGGATTTGGTTTAATTTTTGTTGCAAAAACCGTAACAAAGCATTGACTATTTACGTCTACTAACTGTAAAAACCATCCATCATGAAAAATAACAAAATCAAACTCAATAACGCGCTCACCAGCAGGGTAATAGATTTGCATGATCAAGGTTATACCGATGACTTTTTACCTGTAAAAGATGAATTTTTTTGCCTCCAAAACAGCGAAAATTTTTCGCCTGCCGATTTAAACATCCAGGTGGTTGACCAATGTTTTGACCAATTTAGCAACACCTATAAATATATCCATACCATCGAAACCACCAACGGAAACAAAGGCCTGTTAATGGCCGATTTGATGTTTGCCGATATGGAAGCGGTAAGTTAACATACTTATTTGCGTAATGATGGGATTCATTCCGGTTAAAGACAGTTCTCCCATTTTTAAACGAACACCGGCCTGTTTAAATTCCAACAGGTAGACAAGGCGCGTTTGTACCCGCTATGATAATGCCCCTCGTTACTCCATTTTTACACCGATAAAAATACTTGAAACGATTTTTCCCGATCCAGCTTAAATTGTTAAAATTGCAGTAATGAAAACGTTACATTTATACTGTAAAACAGGCAATTCATAATTTCATATACGGCGAAAATTAACTGGTTTGAGTATACAGGATTTGATCAGACGTATCCAGATTAATCAGGATGAATCTGCATTTAATGAACTTTACAGGCAGCAGTTTGGTAAATTGTTTCAGTTTGCTTATTCATTTTTAGGAGATAAGGAGCCTGCGGAAGAGATTGTTAACGACATTTTTTTAAAAGTGTGGTTAAACCGTAAGGATATGGGCCAGGTGCTCAATATCCAGGTATACCTATACGTTGCCGTAAAAAATGCCTGTTTAAATTATTTAAGGGGCACATCATCAAAACAACTCAAAGAGGTAAACATAGCCGAAGCCTATTATTTCCACCTATCGGTTGATCCTGCCCAGCTACTCATCAGTAAGGAGTTACGCGCTGGCCTTTTAACAGCTGTTGACGGCTTGCCGCCGCGTTGCAAGCTTATTTTTAAAATGGTTAAGCAGGATGGTCTGTCGTGTAAAGAAGTGGCCGCTATCCTTAACCTCTCTGACAAAACTGTATTTGCCCAGCTGGCCATCGCGCTAAAAAAACTGGAAAGTATCCTGCTTTAAGTCAATAGTACTAAGTCGTAAGCCTGAAGTTGTTTTTTGTTTTTTTTGGCTTAGAACTTAAGACTTCGGGCTAAAGACTATTCATGAATTTATCGTGGACACGACACTTACCCAAATTCTGGCCCGGTTAAAATTTATTTCAAATTCTTTTAGGAAAAATCGAGTCGCCGTGTGTCCTTACAGCAGATCGACTAATATTATGGGAAAATCAAGGTTTATTGAGCTGATGGCTAAAAAGATGGACGGATCGGCCGGCGAAGAGGAATTAGCAGAGTTGGAAGTATTTTTAAAGCAGTATCCCGGATATAAAAAAATTGAGCAGGTAACTGATGCGTTAACAGGCACCCTTAAAAATGACAACTCCGTATTACCCGAAACAGCCATAAACAACAAGCTTGACGAACTTTGGGTTAAAATTAAAAGCTCCGAAAATACCGAAACCGAAATTTTGCCAGCCGATGTGAAACCATTTAGCTGGCGATGGATTGGTGCTGCTGCAGCCGTAGCGGTACTTGCTTTATTTGGTTTTTTATTTTATAACCGGCAGGCAAAGCAGGAGCTTACCGCAGCGGTCACAAAAAGAATCGATGTGCCCTTTGGTAAAATGATGCAGGTTACGTTATCTGATGGTACCAAAGTAAAACTGAACGCGGGCAGTCACTTTTCGTACCCTTCGGTTTTCCAGGCGGGGCAAAGGGAAGTTAATTTGGAGGGAGAGGGCTTTTTTGAAGTAACCAAAAACCCGAAGAAACCTTTTTTGGTGCATACTGCCGGCTTTACCGTAAAAGTTTTAGGCACTGTATTTAATGTTAAGGCCTATCGTAATGACAAAACAACCGAAACTACTTTACTAAAAGGTAAAGTGCAGGTTGAATTGGCCGACGACCCCGAAAAGAAAATCATTTTATCGCCCCACGAAAAACTGACTATTAATAACCCGGTAAACAGTGCCGCTAACCAGCCGGCTAAAGCTGCTGTTGCCAAAATAAAATATGAAGTAGCCACCCTGCCCGTGCTCAACAACGATGCCTATGCAGAAAATGCCTGGATAGACCACAAAATTATGTTTGCCAATAATGATTTTGAAGATGTGGCCCGGCAAATGGAACGCAAATACAACGTGCGGATAATATTTGCAGATGAAGCCTTAAAAAAAGAACAAATAAGCGGCGTGCTTGAAAACGAAGACCTTGATACCGCGCTTAATTTTCTGAGGCAGATAGTGCCCTTACAATCAAAAATTGACGGCAATACGGTTTACTTATCTTACAAGGCTAAAAAATAAAACAACATAACTAATACTAACTAAACAGCAACACATGAAGAGAAACAATTACTTATCAGATTCCTGAAAACCCATAAATAAATAAGGGAAGAGGTGCAACTCTTCCCCGCAAAAATCTGGGATTTATCATTGTGAGTAAGCGAGTTGGAACCGAGCTTACTCTATCCATTAATTTTCAAAACAAATGTAATGAAAAAAACAACAAGGGCATTTGCAAGTCCATATGCCCCCGTATGCCTTAAAGTTATTTTGCTAATGAAAGCAGTTTTCTTTCTAATTTTGGTTACATGTATGCAGGTTTCGGCCAGTGTATACTCGCAACAGAAATTCACACTCAGCATTAAGCAAACAGAGGTGAGTACTATACTTACCAAAATTCAAAAACAAAGCGATTACCGCTTTTTTTACAACTATGCCGCGCTAAAAAAGCTGGGCAAGGTTGACCTCGACGTTAAAAACGCCTCTATCGAGCAGGTGTTGAGCTCGCTTATGGATAATAAGTTGCCCTACAAAATGGCCGATGGCAACGTAGTGATCATATCAACTCCCGAAACCGCCAATACCATGCTGCTTGTAAAAGGTAAAGTGGTTGATAATAAAGGCGAAGCGTTAATAGGCGTAAACATCAGGTTGCAAGGCACCAACCTGGGCACCACTACCGATATTAACGGTAATTTTGTGATTAACGCGCCTGATAAAGGTGTGTTGGAAATTAGCTATATCGGTTACGAGAAAAAAATCGTGACCATTGCCGGCGATCAGCCTTTAAACATTGTCATGACGGCATTGCCATCTGCATTGGGTGAAGTGGTTGTGGTAGGTTATGGTACCAGCAAAAAAATGGATGTTACCGGTTCGGTAGCCAGTGTTAAAGGCGCCGATATTCAAAACCTGCCGGTAGCATCTGCCGCCCAGGCTTTAGATGGCCGTGCCAGTGGAGTTAATATTGTACGTAACGATGGTTCGCCTGGCGCCGCGCCAAGTATCCGTATTCGTGGTACAGGTACAATTAATGATGCCAACCCGCTTGTGGTTGTTGATGGTGTGCCTACAAGTAACCCTGATGCGTTGAGCGACATTAATCCTAATGATATTGCTTCTGTCGACATTTTGAAAGATGCCTCTTCGAGTGCAATCTACGGTACCAGAGCCGCAAATGGCGTGGTTTTGGTAACTACTAAAAAAGGCACTTATAATCAAAAACTTTCAACATCGGTTAATTTTTACAGTGGCTTCTCTAACTCAACAAAATATATCGATCTACTTACTGCGCCTGATTTGTACAAACTGAAAAGAGAGCGCTATGCCAATGATGGCGTAGCTATTGACGCACCATGGACAGATACTTATTATGCCACCCAAAGAACAGATTGGCAACGCGCTATTATGGGTACCGGGCATGTGACGAATGGTGATGTTGCTATACAGGGCGGCAACGATGCATCCAACTATTATTTTTCACAGTCGATTTACCAAGAGGACGGGATCATCGACAAAACAGACTTTAAGCGTTACAGCACCCGCATCAATTCTGAACATAAAATAACCTCGTGGTTAAAAGTGGGCGAAAACATTCAATTAACTTATGGCAATCAGAATGGGTTTAACAATAATGATTCTCAGGCAGGGCTTATATTTTCGGCGCTCCGTTTTAACCCAGCCATACCACTTGTAAACCCTGATGGTACTTTTGGTACATCAAAAGCATTTGGTAACCAATTGGGTGATATTAACAGTCCTTATGCAACTATCCAGGAAGCAGACAGGTATACCAAAAAATACCGCGCCCTGGCTAATGCCTTTGCCGAAATTACATTTATAAAGGACCTGAAACTGCGTGTTAATTATGCCTTTGATGGTGCCTTAATCCGCAACTACAGTTTTAATATAGCCGATATAAACCAGGCCAGGCCAAATTCCACATCTACTTTAACACAAAGTGAAGAGGAGCAATCATCCCAACTGCTGGAATCATTCCTTACCTATGATAAGGTATTTGGTAAAAGCCACGTAACCTTTACAGGTGGTTATTCTTATCAGAATTTTAAAGATTACGGCTTTACCGCGAAAAGGGTTGGCTATGATGATACTGATTCTGATCAAAGGGTACTTAACCAGGGTACGCTCCAGCTTAACTCAAATATAATACCGCAACCAACATCTCTTCAATCCGGTTTCGCAAGGCTGTTTTATGATTACGATAGCAGATTTTTGGCTACGGTAACTTTCCGTGCGGATGGATCATCCAAATTTGCCCCGGGCAAGCAATGGGGTTATTTTCCGGCATTTTCATTAGGTTGGAGATTATCTAACGAACAGTTTATCAAAAATATAACCTGGATCAGCAACCTTAAATTAACAGGTGGTTACGGTGAGTTGGGAAATCAGAATGTTAACCCATATCAATACCTAAGTTTAATAAAAATTGGCAGCACTTACCAAAACAATGGCTACGTTTTTGGTGGCTCCGGAGTAAGCGGTGCCGCAGTTACCAGTATTGCCAACCCCGATATTACCTGGGAAAGAACTGCGATGACCAACCTTAGCCTTGATGCCGGATTTTTAAATAACCAGTTAAATACTACAATAACCTGGTTTAATAAGAACACCAAAGATATGTTAATATCACCTCCTGTGGTAGGTGCAGCGGGTTCGGTAGCTATCCCTAACCAAAACATTGGTACCATGAACAACAAAGGTGTTGAGGTAGAGGTTAACTACCAGGGTGGCGATGGTAAAGTAAAATACTCTGTTGGCGCAAATGCTTCGTTTATTAAAAACAAGGTAACCAAGTTAAACGGAGAAGGAACATTTATCGGTTCTACTGTTTATGGCCGCTCAAGCCAGGAGATTTCACGTACTTACCAGGGTCAGTCAATAGCCTCGTTTTATGGCTGGAAAACTAACGGTTTATACCAGACTCAGGCCGATATTGACAATGATCCCGCGCTTAAAAATGACTCACGGAAAAGTTCGATCAGGCCGGGCGATGTCAGGTTCCTTGATTTAAACAACGATGGTTTAATTGACGGCAACGACCGCACCAACCTGGGCAACCCTAACCCCAACGTTACTGCCGGTATCCAGGGCAGTATATCTTACAAAGGGTTCGACTTCTCGGCCAATTTTACCGGCGTATTTGGTGTGAGCTTATACAATGCCGACAGGATGCAGGGTATTGACCCAACTTATCCCTTTAACCTGTATGCCGAAGATTTAGGCCGCTGGACGGCTGCCGGTACAAGCAATACCATTCCACGTTTATCGCTTGATCGTGCGAACGATAACTACCGCACTTCCGATCTGTTTGTAGAAAGCGGTAACTACTTCAGCCTTAAAAACGCAACGTTAGGGTATACTTTACCTTTAGTATGGTCTAAAAAAGCAGCGTTAAAAAGTGTGAGACTGTATGCCTCTGGTCAGAATATATTTTTCATAACCAAATACAAAGGCTACACGCCGGAGTTAGGTTATACCAACGGCAATTTACAACGCGGCGTTGATGTGGCCCAGTATCCATCGGTACGGACAATTACATTCGGTTTAACAGCTAAATTATAAAATCATGAAATCGAACAAAATATTATATATAGCAATTGTGCTGGCTTTATTTAACAGTGCCTGTAAAAAAGCGCTTGATTTAAAGCAGCAAGGGGTTTATACCTCTGATAATTATTTCAGGAATGAAACCGATGCCGTTAATGCCGTTAACGGTATCTATAGCATTTTACCGGAAGAAGATTATATTGGTCACGCGGAATCGACGTTTGATACGCCATCTGACGATTACTGGCGCTCAGGTGACCACGGTGAGGATGAGGGCATTGAAAATTTAACGTATGACGCTTCAAACGCAGCTATAAGATATCCCTGGAAGTGGAGGTACGAAGAAATTAACCGCTCTACCAATTGTATCATCAACATCCCTAAGATCACCGCTATTTCTGCCGATATCAAAAACCGTAGTATGGGCGAGGCCTATTTTTTAAGAGCTTTTGGTTACTGGCGTTTAATGATCATTCACGGAGATGTACCTATTATTACCGAAGATGATTACTCCAAACAATTATTTAACGTTCCCAAATCGCCAATAGAAACAGTACGTAAACAAATAGAAAGCGATTTGCTGAAAGCTGTTGACCTGTTACCCGAAAGCTACGATGATTCAAATCGGGGCCGCGTAAGCAAAGGAACAGCACTTGGGCTGTTAACCAAGCTTTACATGTATTGGGAAAAACTCCCTGAGGCTATTGCAACCGGGCAAAAAGTAATCTCCAATTCGCATTATGCATTGGCTGCCAATTACGCCGATAACTTTACCCGTGCAAATGAACACAGCACCGAGTTGCTTTTCTCTATCCAGGCATTGCAGAATGTGGTACCAAACGATTTTACCGTTTACTACATTCCAAGGCCTTGGGGTGGTTATGGCTTTAGCCAGCCTTTACAAGGCTTAGCAAACGAATTTGAAGCTAATGACCCACGTAAGGCGGCCACTTTATTAGCTGTTGGCGATAAGGTTGACCTGGGCGATGGCAATGGTTTAACTACATTTACTGCCGATTTATCAGCAACAGGCTTTGCTTTTAAAAAGTTTGCTGTATTTAACACAGTAGCAGACGGCGGTAGCGTAGACCACACCTTCGCGGTGCCATTAATGCGGTCGGCTGATATTTACCTGTTGGTAGCCGAGGCCTTAATCCGTACACAGGGTGCCGGTGCCGGCGATGCGTTAATAAACCAGGTTAGGCGCCGGGCATCAACATTGTTGCCGCCGGTTGTAGGTGCAGGAATGACACAATTGATCCACGAGCGCCGCGTAGAACTTGCCGGCGAAGACCAGCGTCACCAGGACTTAATGCGCTGGGACAAGAAAAATATTGTTGATATTGCAGCGATATATAACCGCTCGGTTTCAAAAGCACCGCTTGATCAATCTAAAACTGTGACGTTTGTTCGCCCTAAAAATTATTATTTCCCATTACCACAGGTAGAAATTGATAAGAGTAAAGGCGTTTTAATCCAAAATCCAAACTTTTAAGTAATGATCCATTAAATGCCGGTAGCCAGCAATGATTTGTTAAATCAATTTGTGTTGGTTACCGGCATTTTTTTTACTAATACCCCATACAAAAAAGAACCAGCTTGAATAATGAAAAAAGGTTTATTGATACTTATTGTTACCGCATTTAGCTTAAATACCCACGCCCAGGTTGATCAGAAAGCATCGTACGCGTTTATCGAACGGATAATACCCGGCAAATCGGGCGCTTTCCTTGTCGAAACTGTTAGCCAGGATAACGGGAAAGACGCGTTTGAGCTTGACAGCCGCGACGGCAAAATTGTATTGCGTGGTAACAACGGGCTATCTGTAGCTGCAGCTTTAAATTATTACCTTAAAACTTATTGCTTTTGCGATATAGGTTGGAACGGTACCAATTTAAACCTTCCTGTAAACTTGCCTGCGGTTACCGGTAAAATACATAAAACCACGCCGTATCAATACCGCTATTATTTAAACTATTGCACATTTAATTATACCATGGCCTGGTGGGACTGGGCACGCTGGCAAAAGGAAATTGACTGGATGGCCTTAAATGGTATCAACATGCCCTTGTCCATTACAGGCGAAGAAGCCGTTTGGCGGGATGTATATAAAAGCATGGGCTTTACCGATAAAGAACTCGACGCGTTTTTTTCCGGACCCGCCTATTTTTCCTGGTTTTGGATGGGTAACATTGATGCCTGGGGCGGCCCGCTGCCACAGCATTGGATGGATAGCCACAAAGCCCTACAAAAAAGGATATTGGAGCGTGAGCGCTCATTTGGGATGAAACCCGTGCTATCGTCTTTTACCGGGCACGTGCCGCCATCGTTTAAAGACAGGTTCCCGAACGCCAAGGTTAAAAAAACCAATTGGGATGCCGGTTTCCCTGATGTGTACATCCTTGACCCGGACGACGAGCTTTTTGAAACCATCGGCAAAAAATATATAGAAGCGCAAACCAAAGAGTTTGGTACCGATCACCTGTACTCGGCCGATACTTTTAATGAAAACGTGCCGCCCACCAATGATTCCACCTACCTGGATGGGATGAGCAAAAAAGTATTCCGTTCCATGACCGCTGCCGACCCAAAAGCTGTTTGGGTAATGCAGGGATGGATGTTTCATTACAACAACAAATTCTGGCAGCCGCAGCAAATTAAAGCTTTGCTGAACGCGGTGCCTAACGATCAGATGATCGTACTTGATTTATACACCGATTCGCACCCGGTATGGAACCGCACCGAGGCTTACTACGGCAAGCCCTGGATTTGGAGTATGCTGCAAAATTTTGGCGGTAACATTAGCCTGTTTGGCCGCATGCGCCACGTAGCTGCCGATCCGGCCATCGCCCTGCATGATCCCGAATCAAAAAACATGATAGGCATTGGGGTTACCCCCGAAGGGATTGAGCAAAACCCGGCACTGTTTGCCCTGATGCTGGAAAATGTTTGGCGCGATACACCTATTGATGCTGATGCCTGGGTTAATAACTACGCGCACAGGCGTTACGGGCAGGCCAATGCCAATGCATCCGAAGCCTGGCATATATTGCTCAACACCGTTTACAGCAGCGGATTGAGCGAGGGTGGCCCCGAATCAATCATTGTTGCCAGGCCAACCATGCAAAAGACTATCGACAGGGTGTTAACCAAACTCAGTTACGACCCTGCAAAACTGGCCCAAGCCTGGGCTTTGCTGGTAAATGCCGCCGATAGCCTGAAACAAAGCGATGGTTACCAGTATGATGTGATTGATGTAACCCGCCAGGTGCTGGCCAACTACGCATCGCCCTTGCAGCAAAAAATGGCATCGGCCTATAAAAACGGCGATAAAGAGGCCTTTACCAAATACAGCGCCGATTTTTTACAGCTGATGGATGATATGGACGATTTGCTTAGCACCCGTAAAGATTTTTTATTGGGCAAATGGATTAATGAAGCACGAGCCAATGGCATTACCGACAAAGAGAAAAACCTGTATGAGCTAAATGCCCGCGACCTCGTTACCCTTTGGGGCGATAAAGAAAGCGGCTTGAGCGAATACTCCAACAGGCAATGGGCAGGCTTAATAAAAGGCTACTATAAACAACGCTGGCAGCTATATTTTACCCAGCTAAACAAAGCAATGGCCACAGGCGCGGCCTTTGATGCCAAAGCCTTTGACGCCCAGGTAAAAAACTGGGAATGGCAATGGGTAAACAAACACGATAATGCCTATACTGATGTTGCCAAAGGCGATGGGGTAGATAAGGCGAAGGCGCTATTTGCAAAATATAATAGTTTGGTATTGCAGGCGGCGTATTGACAGCCCACTCTAAATCTCCCCCGGTAGGGGAGACATTTTCCGAATGTTTTCGGCGGGTAGGTAACCCAAGGATGTATCGGGAAAATGACATTCAAAAATGAAAAACTGTCATGCTGAGGAACGAAGCATCTATTCGCGAACTTTTTTATCGGTCATGCACGGCGGGCAGATCCTTCGTACCTCAGGATGACAGGGGGAATTGGATATGTCATGGGTACGAAGGATCTATTTGCGAACTGTTCTATCAGTCATGCAAGGCGGTAAATAGATCCTTCGTGCTTCAGGATGACAGAAAGGAAAATTGTAGTCACAATAACAAAACATTGAATCATAAACACATGATCAAAAGCACATACCTGTTTTTAACAACCGTGATTTGCCTGGCATTCAGTACAACCATAAAAGCCCAGGATAGTAACGACCACATTTTTCCGCCCTCAGCAGCGGCCAAACCTTATATCAATTTTGATAGCAAAGGGTTTTTAATCAATGGCAAGCGCACGTTCATCGTTTCGGCCGGGTTAGAGTACGCCCGTATTCCGCGCCAGCTTTGGCACGACAGGTTACTGCGCATCAAAAGAGGTGGCTTTAATTGTATTGAAGTTTATGTGATGTGGAACTATCATGAGCCGCAGGAAAATAAATTTGATTTCACGGGCGACCGCGACCTCAATCAATTTTTACAACAAGTTAAAGACCTGGGTATGTACGCCATTGTGCGTGTAGGCCCGTACGACTGTGCCGAGTGGGATAACGGCGGCTACCCCATCTGGCTTAAGTTTAAAAAAGGCCTGAGCGTACGGGAAGACAACCCGGTGTTTGAAAAGTATGTCGACCGTTTTTTTGATCATCTTTTACCCATTGTGTTTAACAACCAGATTAATAAGGGTGGCCCGGTAATTTTGGTGCAGCTGGAGAATGAGCACCCAAAAGGCTGGGGAACTGTAATGCCCGATGGCTATTTTAAGCATTTGCAAGCCAAGGCGCTAAGTATGGGCCTGCAGGTGCCTTACTTTTTCAGCGGCCTGCACCACGCCAGCGACCCTGCCAGCGATGGCAAACTGGATGATGCGTCGAGGCCGAACCCCTGGTTCTCTACCGAGTTTTGGAGCGTTTGGTATTCGCAATATGGGGCCAAACCGGGCGACGACCAGCTTTACGACAGGCGTACCTGGAAAATCATCGCCAACGGCGGCAATGGTTATAATTATTACATGGTACACGGCGGATCGAACTTTGGGTACACCAATAACGACGAGGACGCTGCGTCCTACGATTATGGCGCGGCCATTGGCCAGGCAGGCGACCTAAGACCAATTTACTATGCCTTTAAACGTGCGGCATTGTTTAGCCGCAGTTTTGAAGAGATACTGGAGAATAGCGTTGATAATAATGCCGCGTACAGCAATATAGTTTCGGAGCCCGACTTAAAGGTAAGCGCGCGCAGAAGCCCTGCCGGCGCTATCATATTTTTAGATAACACGGGGCAGCAACCTATAACTACCTCATTGGATATTGATGATAAAAACCTAACCAACAAAAAGGTAAATGTTTTACCTGGCGAGATATATCCCTTAATCCATAACTACAAGCTGAACGATGAAGCAACCCTCAACTGGGCTTTAACACGGGTATTCGCCGTCGTAAGGCAAGGCGTTACCACTACTGTTATTACGGATGCCGAAGCCGGATCGCCCTTGTCTTTATATTTTAAAACCCAGGGCAAGGTATCAACAGAAAATCCCGACGTAAAAATTGATGGCGAAAGTGTAAGCATCAACCTAACTATGCCCTCCATTATCCAGCCATTGGAATATAGCTTTAAAGCGGGTGCGCAAACCATCCGTGTGCTGGCCATGAACAGGCAGCTAACAGATAAAACCTATATAGATAAGCCGCACAATACCCCCTATATCATATGTGGTGCAGACTATGTAGGAGAAATCGGTATTGATGATCACCCTTTTACCGCTGAGATAGAGCGGCCATTATTAAAAGATAAAAACGGGCTGGTTTGGATTTACACGGCTCAAAAAACGGTGCTTTTAAACCAGGCGCCATCAGCAACGGCCAATCAACCCAAAAAGATTGTACTCAGCAATTGGGAATTTAAAAATGCATCGGGTGCGTCTGCTGTAAATTATGATACGAATAAATGGCTGTCATCAAATAATCCGTTACCGATGGGTGCCGATGGCGATATAACAGCCGATGCCTGGTACCGTACCACACTCACCGCCCCCGTTGCAGGCAAATATACCTTACAGGTAAACGGCGGCGGCAGGGGAGAGGCCTTTGTTGACGGTAAACCTGCCGCCCAATGGAAACTGAATGATGGCGAAATAACGCTCGACCTTAAAAAAGGCAAGCATACCCTGGCCATTTTTGCCGCGCATGACGGGCGGGATAAACTGGCAGCTTACCTTGGGCCGATAGATAAAGTTGACAGCAAAGGTGTTTTTGGTGAAGCGCTGATAAAAAAAGGCGGTCCATTTATTACACAACTCAACAACTGGTATTTTGCCCGCGCCGAAAAGCAAAGTGACGTAAAACAAGGGCCGCCGGTATTGGACACTGCTATATTTAAACCTTATAAAATTGGCGCCGATGCTTTTAACTTGAAGCAAGGGTATGGCTGGTTTACTACAATTATACCACAACAGCCCGCTGGCACATCAAAAATTACCCTATCGTTTAAAAGTGTGGATGAAAATGCCGCCGTATTTATAAACGGCAAACAGGTTTTTAAACACGATGGCTGGAACCAGCCTTTTGAAGTGAATATTACCGATGCGGCCACGTTAAAAGCCCCGATAAACCTCAGTTTGTTTATCGAAAACTATTCTAACGAAGGCGGCATCGATCAGCCTGTAAAAATCAATGCAATTGGCGATGCCACAATGATAACTGGCTGGAAAATGAAAGGCGGCCCCGGCGATGCGTTGGCTGTAAAGGGCTGGCAAAAATTTACCGGTAAAAATAAAGCCGGGGCTCCCTGCTTTTATCGTTCATCATTCAGCGTTCCGCAGGTAAAGGGAAAAACTTTTATCTGGCGTTTTGAACCCAAGGGGCTGGGGCATGGTTCGGTATGGGTTAACGGGCACAACATTGGCCGCTATCCCGAAAAGATCCCGATATCCAGTTTGTACATTCCCGAATGCTGGCTGAAGACAGGCTTAAATCAGCTGGTGATTTATGATGAAGACGGCAAACAACCCAGCCAAACGCTGATTGTAGCCGAGGAAGAAGCTGGACGCACGAAAACACAAATAATTGCAGATATTAAATAGGATCTATTAATTATTTTCACGTAACGGTTCTTTTATCAAATAGGAAATTAATGAGTTTGCTTTAAGCTTTGTGCATTCTGCTTTAAGCTCAACATAAATAATATAACATGGCACTAACAACCGAGAGATTTACAGCACTTGATATTTTCAGGGGGATGACCATCTGTTTCATGATCATTGTGAATGCCCCTGGCTCGGGTGCAAACGTATGGGCCCCGCTTGACCATGCCCCATGGATAGGCTTTACACCAACCGACCTGGTTTTTCCGTCGTTCCTGTTTGCGGTGGGCAATGCCTTAAGCTTCTCTAAAAAGAAGTTTGAATCGGATGCCGCCTTTATCAGCAAAATATTCAAGCGTACGGTTATCATTTTTTTATTGGGCTACCTCATGTACTGGTTCCCGTTCTTCCATCGCACCGCCGACGGCTGGGCATTTAACCCCTTAAGCCACACCCGCATTATGGGCGTGTTGCAGCGTATCGCCTTGTGTTATTTTTTTGGTGCCTTAATAGTTCACTATTGCTCGCAAAAAACAGCTGTTATTATTTCGGGTTTGTTGCTGATAGGCTATTGGCTTTTTTTAATACTGTTCGGCGAGCCCGGCAAAGAGTTTACCATGCTGGGCAACGCAGGCACTAAGCTGGATATTGTTTTGCTGGGCAACGATCATTTATACCACGACAAAGGTGCCCCCATTGCTTTTGACCCCGAAGGCTTGCTAAGCACGCTTACCGGCATAGTAAATGTTATCGGTGGCTTTTTAGCAGGAGCCTTCATTCAGCGTAAGGGTAAAACTTACGAAACAGTGGCCAAGCTATTGATATGGGGCGGTTTATTAATTGTCTCTGCCTTGTTCCTGGGCCAGTTTTTCCCGATAGCCAAAAAATTGTGGACAAGCACATTTTCCCTGCTTACCATCGGCATCGACCTGGCCATCCTGGGCCTGCTGATATTTGTTATCGAAATAGAAAAAGTAAAACGTGGCACCAACTTTTTCCTCATCCTCGGCCGAAATTCGCTGGCTATTTACTTATTGTCGGAATTGCTGCTCACCGTTTTACAAACCATATGGGTGGCCCCTAAACTGAGCTTTTACGATTGGATAAACCAGGTATTTTACCAGCGGATATTCCCCGGCGCGTTGGGTACGCTGGTATTTGCCATTTGCTACATGATGTTGTGCTGGCTGGTGGCTTATGTGTTGGATAAGAGGAAGATATACGTTAAAATATAACGAAGGTGAAAAAGTTGAGATCGTATTGGAGGATAATGAAAGACTTACGAAGTTTTCAAAACTTCGTAAGTCTGGATAAACCCCGTTTTTGTCATCCTGAGGAACGAAGGATCTGTGAACCATTCATAGGTGATGGAAAAGTTTGCAGAGGCTTCGTTGCTACCTATGACATACCTAATTTCCCTGTCATCCTGAGGTACGAAGGATCTATCAGCTGTGCATGTCCGATAGAAAAGTTCGCGAATAGATCCTTCGTGCCTCAGGATGACAATCTTCTATTTTTAAAATGTCACTCCCCTTTAAGCCTTTTGCGAATTTTACCACTGATAACTTTCATTTTAACCCTTCTTCTAACCCAAACCATCCAGGCCCAACAAACAAACCACCTACCCTACGTAAATCCTTTCATCGGCACTGCCAAAAGCAACGTGCTTACCAAATGGGGCAGCGAAGGCGGTACTTACCCAGGAGCAGTAGCACCTTCGGGCTTTATACAGTTAAGCCCCGAAACCAGGGCGGGGAAAGGTTATAATTATGGCGATAGCAGCATTTACTATTTCAGCTGTTTCAGGCATATGAGCGGCTTTCCCGAGGGATCAGCCGGAAGGTTTTATGTGATGCCGGTTAACATGGCAAGCGATTTTAAACCGGGCAAATACAGCCGGAAGTTTTCGCATAACCGGGAAACCGCCAGCCCCGGATACTACAAGGTGACGTTTAATGATGACCACAGCAATGTTGAAGCCACTGCAACCGCCAGGACAGGTATGTTCCGGTTTACGTTTGCCGCAGGTTCATCACCGCAGGTATTTATTGGCGATGCGGGTGAGATCAGTGCGATATCTCCCAAAATACTCCAGGCCACTAACGGGCATATGGTGATCAATTTCACCAAAGCTTATACCTCCAAAAAGCAGGTTGATGGCGGCTGGATCTTTAGTTTTGAACCGGCAGCAACCGGCAACAGCGTTATCGGGCTTAAACTAAGCGCGTCAACCGTGGGTTATGCAAGCGCGCAAAAAAACATCGATAAGGAAATTGGTGCATCGTCCTTTGACCAACTGCGTAAAAATACCAGCAACGAGTGGCAGCAAAAACTGGCTGTTGTTGACGTAACCGACAGCAACCAACAAAATAAAACCGTTTTTTATACGGCCCTGTATCATTCGCTTTTAATCCCCTGGATTATCGACGATGTGGATGGTAATTATAGGGGTTATGATGATAAAATCCATCAAAAGACAGGTACACATCAATATGGCGCGTTTTCTCCCTGGGATACTTTCCGCTCGCTGCACCCTTTGCTTACCCTGCTTTACCCGGATAAGCAGCAGGATTTGATTTTGTCCATGCTGGATATTTACAAACAAACCGGCCACCTGCCAACCGAGTCGATGACCGGTAACCATTCCATTCCCATTATTGTAGATAGCTACCTGAAAGGTATTACCGGTTTTGATAGCCGACTGGCCTATACGGCGATGAAAAAAAGCGTTTTAGAGCCGCCTTTTGTTCAGCCGGATATGGAGATCTTCAATCAAAAAGGCTACATACCCTTTACTCGCTCCGAATCGGTTACCCGCACAGTTGAATATGCTTATGACGATTGGGCGCTATCGCAGTTTGCTAAAACGGTTGTACATGAAAATAAGGACTATCTGCTTCTGCAAAAGCGGGGTTTTAACTACAGGAACCTGTTAAATACCGGCGATTTATTCATGCTGCCGCGCAACGATAATGAATTTAAGCTACAGCCGGGCATGTCGGGCTATAAGGAAGGCGATAAATGGGTTTATTCGTATTTCGTTCCCCACAATGCCAAAGATCTTATTAACCTCATGGGGGGCAATGAGCAATTTGCTACCAGGCTCGATTCGGCGCTTGCCAATAACGTGATTCTGTTTGATAACGAAACCGTATTTCATTTACCCTACCTGTTTAACCAGGCAGGCAACCCGGCCCTAACTCAAAGGTGGTTGAGGCAAATTATGTTGCAACGATTTAGCAACAGCCCCGGCGGCCTGCCCGGTAACGATGATTTGGGTTCAACTTCCAGCTGGTATGTTTTTAGCGCCATGGGCATTTACCCGGTTTGCCCCGGTCGGCCCGATTATGCTATAGGAACGCCGTTGTTTAAATCAGTTACGCTAAACCTGCCAAATGGAAAACGATTTAGCGTCAATAGTAAATCCGCATCAATAAAAGACGGCTATGTAAAGTCGCTAACGGTTAATGCCAAAGCCTGGCAGCGGCTAACCCTGCCGCATTCGGTAATAACGGCCGGTGGCTCAATCACTTTTGGATTGAGGGATGCGGCAGGCAATTGGCCAAAGAATAACAACCCTGTTGAATTATCAGAAACAAAACAAAGTCCCGATTTTAAGATCCTTAACTACTCAGTTTCAAAAAACAACGTTAATCCTGATGAGCCGCTTGCTGTTCATTTTTCCATAATCAACACCGGCGCCACCGGTGTAAAAACCGTAAATGTGTTGGTAAACGGCAAAACGTATGCTTATAAAAACTGCCTGGTGGTTTCGGGCGCTACCCAAAAAGATTCGATGGTGTGCCGGCTTTACCCGGTAGGGAAAACAAGCCTGCAACTGGAAGGTATGCCGCCGGTTTTGATTGATGTAAAACTGTCGCCAAATTCCCCGGCCCATCCTTTTAAAATTACAAGCCTTACCGCCACGCCAATACTTAAGATAAACGAGGAGCAAAAAATCTTTTATACCATCCAAAATATCGCGGGCATAAAGGAAGCTTTTCATGTCCCGGTAACAAAAAATGGCTCCCTAATTTTTACCGATACCGTTGTTTTGGAACCCGGCGAAAAAAAGGTGGCCCGGCATGTACTGGCGGATGCATCAGCAGGGTTCCAAAGAATATTGGCGGGTGACCAACAGGTGCTTTACAAGGTGTACCAGGACAATGTGGAATCGCTGTTGCTTGAGCTATCGCCCATAAATTATTCGGCAGATGGTCGGGTAAAAGATAATTCCGGGTTTCAAAATACCGGCTATGTCATCAGCTCCAAAAAGTCTGACAAGGCCGGAAAGTTGCAGTTTGAGGAACAAACTTTTATCGAGGTTCCCAACGCCCCCAGCCTGGATAATATGGACGAAACCATTACCATGATGGGCTGGGTGTACCCCACCGGAAACGAAAAAGGACTGGTTGATATGATAACTAAAGGCGATAGTCACGTGCTGCAGGTGACTGACCATAAAACGCTTACTTTTTTTGCCGGCGGCTGGGGCCGCGGAGATTGTACCGTAAACCTGCCCGCCAACTGGAATAACCAATGGCACCACATTGCCGGCGTTTGTGCCGGTAAAACACTTTACCTGTATATTGACGGCGCTTTGGCCGGAACTACGGTGACCGAAACCCCAACAAACCTATCAGTAACCAACAAATGGACCTTGGGTAGGAACGAAGAGTTCCCGTCTGAGAGGATTTTTCACGGCTACATGGATAAAGTAAAAGTGTATAAGGCTGCCTTAACTGCCGCCGAAGTGCTGGAGATTGTGAAAAAAGAAAAGCCTGGGGAAGCGGGCAATTGAGTTGAAGTATACCCTATGCCATTCCTACAACCCCGTCGATTCCCTTTTTATAATAGTTGATTTAAGTACCAGGGTACCATTTGGTTCAAAATACTTTTTGTTCAATATTTTAAATAGGATACTCGCCGCTTCTTTACCCATTTCAAAAGCGGGCTGGGTAATGGTACTCAATGATGGGTTTAATAGAGGCGCTGTTTTAAGATTGGAAAAGCTTATTATTTTGATATCCCGCGGGATATTCAGGTTAAGGT
>Ga0075366_10000282_pt1 | contig 22748 bp, 18 predicted proteins | sample EndMethybrTD3031_FD_72351 | JGI IMG/M metagenome (GOLD analysis project Ga0075366, IMG submission 72351) | Populus endosphere microbial communities from Tennessee, USA - Endosphere MetaG P. TD hybrid TD303-1 | ecosystem: Host-associated > Plants > Roots > Endosphere | place: USA: Tennessee...
ATATACATTGTCGCGCTTATCTCTGATCGGCTGTCGCCGCCGCGATCCCCAGCGGCTGCAGGCCGACGATGACCGGGGCAAGCACGCGGGCAACGTTCTGGGCGAGCGCGTCGATGTCCGCTGTTTCGGTTTCGCGGAGGCAGGCTTGCTCGAGCGCTTCGGCCGCCTTCTTGACTGCGTGGATCCCGAGGGTCCCGGCCACGCTTTTGAGGTCGTGTGCCTGCCGCGCGGCGGCGCTCACGTCGCCCGCCGCGCGCGCTGCCTTGAAGCGGGCCGCGAAGTCGCTCTCACGGTCGCGGAACATGCTCAGCAGTTGGCAGTACAAGGTGTCGTTGCCCATCACACCGGCGAGTCCGGCCCGGGTGTCCACGCCTGGCAGATCGGCGAGCAAGCCGAGGTGCCGGCTGGCATCTGCCACACCGGGCGGATCACTGGGCCTGGTCGCCGCAGGGCGCACCCAGCGCGCGAGTGTGGCAAACATGTCCTGCACCTTGATCGGCTTGGCGATGTGATCGTCCATGCCTGCAGCGATCGCCTTGTCGCGATCGCCAACCATCGCGTTGGCCGTCATCGCGATGACCGGCAGATCCCGCCATTGCGGCTGCCGGCGCAGCGCCCGCGTCGCGTCATAGCCGTCCATCACGGGCATCTGGCAGTCCATCAGCACGCCGTCGAAGCCCTGCCGGGCCAGCATGTCGAGCGCCTCCTGCCCATTGGCCGCGACGCTGACGACGATGCCGGCGCGGCGCAGCAGGTCCAGCGCGACCTCCTGGTTGAAGGGGTTGTCCTCGACCAGCAGGATGCGGGCGCCGTTCAAGCTCGCCTGGTGGCCGAGCATGGACTCTTCGCGCTGCGCGCTGCGCGTCGAGTGGCGCGTTGCCATGCCGAGCGCGCCGACGCAGGCGTCGAACAGGGTCGAGGGCGTGACGGGCTTGGTCAGCAGCGCGCCGACGGTGACCTGCTGATCGCTCAGATGCTGCTGGACCTGAGCGCGGCTGAAGGCCGTCAGCATCAGCACTGGCGGCGTCGCGTGGCGCGGACGTTCCCGGTCCGACAGCGCGCGCGTGCACTCCACGCCGTCCATGCCGGGCATCTTCCAGTCAAGGAGCAGCAGGTCGTAGGGCTCGTCGCGCGCATCGGCGAGCGCCACCTGGCGCAGCGCGTCCAGGCCGTCGACGGCGGTGTCGACCTTCAGCCCGAGCGCGCCGGTCATCTCGGCGAGTACCTCGCGGGCGCACGCGTTGTCGTCGACGATCAACACCCGGGTGCCCTGCAGACTGCTCTCGGCGAGCGGGGCGGGAGGCTGCGCGGTCGGCTCGACCTGGAGGCCGAATCGCACGCTGAAGCGAAAGCAGCTGCCCTGCCCTGGCGTGCTGTCGACCTCGAGTTCGCCGCCCATCAGGCGCACCAGGTGCCGGCTGATCGCCAGCCCCAGGCCGGTGCCGCCGTAGCGCCGGCTGGTCGACGCGTCTGCCTGCGAGAACGGCTGGAACAGGCGCTGCTGCTGCTCGCGGCTCATGCCGATGCCGGTGTCGCGCACCTTGAAGCGCAAATGCGCCGACACGTCGTCGCGCTCGACGAGTTCGACGGCGATGACGACTTCGCCGTGCTCGGTGAACTTGACGGCGTTGTTGCCCAGGTTGATCAGCACCTGGCGCAGCCGCGAGGGATCACCCACCAGCGCCGTGGGCAATCCGGGCGGCTCGGAGAACAGCAGCTCCAGCCCCTTTTCCTCGGCCTTCAAGCCCACCAGGCTCGCCAGGTTGTCCATCACGTCGTCGAGGCGGAACGGGATGGACTCCATGTCGAGCTTGCCGGCTTCGATCTTCGAGAAGTCGAGGATGTCGTTGATGATGCCCAGCAGCGATTCGGCCGAGGCATGCACCTTGTGGATGTAGTTGTGCTGCTGCGGGTTGAGGCCGCTTTGCAGGGCGAGGTACGACATCCCGATGATCGCGTTCATCGGCGTGCGGATCTCGTGGCTCATGTTGGCCAGGAACTCGCTCTTGGCGGTGCTGGCCGCCTCGGCCTCGCGCCGCGCGTGCCGGTCGGCCTCGGCCTGTTTGCGCTCGCTGAGGTCGACGATGAAGGCGACGCCCTGCTCTTTCGAATCGCTCAGCAGCGCGCCGCCGATCAGCACCGGCACCCGGCTCCCGTCCCTGCGGATGTAGTGCTTCTCGTAGGCCTGGCAGCGGCCGGTACTCCGCAACTGCTGGATCGCGTCGTGGTCGGCAGCCGCCTCCTCGGGCGGCGTGAGCCGAGCCCAGTCCACCCGGCCCGTGCGCAGATCGTCGCGGTCATAGCCGATGATCTCCAGGAACGCGTCGTTCGCCTCCACGACCGCGCCCGACACGTCCCAGAAGAACACGCCGATCATGCTGGACTCGACCACCCTGCGCAGGCGCACCTCGCTGGACCGCAGCGCCTCCTGCGCCTCCCGCTGCTCCCGGGTGCGCCGCTCGATGCGCTCGCCCATCGCATCGATGCCGCGCTGCAGTGCAGCGACCTCGTCGTCAGGCCCGGTGTGCGCGACGCGGGCGGGCAGATCGCCCTGCTCGATCCGCTTGACGCAGGCCAGTGCGACGTCGATGCGCCGCAGCAGCCAGCGACCGAAGAGACTGACCGCGATTCCGCTCAGGCACAAGGCGACGAAGGTGATGCCCCCGATGGCACGCATGAACGCGAACAGGGGCGCATAGACTTCCCCGCGCGACACGGCCAGGCCCACCAGCCAGTCGATCGGCTCCAGCGTATGGAACACGGCCATGCGCTCGTCGCCCCGGAAGTCGTACTCCAGCGAACCCGTCCGGCGCCGCAACATCTCGCGGACGAAGTCGAACGTGACACGGTCGCCCATCGCGGCACTGGGGTGGTAGACGATCCGGTCGTCGTTCCGCTCGACGATGAACAGCGTGGCCGACGCGAAGCCTTCCTGGCCGCGCAGCCGCCGCAACTGCGCCTCGGCCTCCTTGCTGGCGGCGACCACGCCGGAGCGATTGAGCTGTTGTCGGATTGACTGCGTGGCGCTTTGCAGCTCAAGCTGCATCAGCCGTTCGCGAGACTGTCGCAGGTCCGCCTGCAGAAAGAACACCGCGGCCCCGAGGACCGCGCCGGTCATCACCAGGATGGTGGCCAGCGAGAGCAGGTTGAGCCGTGTGGAGATCTTCACAACCCGCTCCGGCCGACCGCGGTCAGAACCTGAACTGATCCACGTTATCCTTCGTGAACACCATGACAGGCAGGGCCACCTGCATGTTGATCGCGTCCTTGCGCGGCGTGAAGCTGCCGAGCTTGCCGGCCTGGAACGCTTGACCGGTCTTCAGCCCGCCGACCAGCAGCTGGCGCGCGCTGTAGACGGTCAGGTAGCCATGGTCCGGCGCATTCCAGAGCATCACGGTCTTGACCGTGCCGTCCTTCAGGAACTCGCGCATCAGGTTCGGTGTCGAGTTGCCGACCACGGCCACCTTGCCGGCCAAGCCGGCATCGCGGACCGCGCGCGCCACGCCGGGGTAGTTGGGCGCGCCCAGCGCGACGATGCCCCGCAGGCCGGGCATCGACTTCAGGTAGTCCTGGGCGATCCGATAGGCCTCTTCGGTGCTCTCGCCGGCCGGACGGATGTCGGCGATGCGCAAGCCCGGGTACTTGGCGTAGATCGTCCGCTTCATCGCGCCGATCCAGCTTGTCTGATTCGGCGCCGTGAAGCTCGTCGTGACGATGGCAAGGTCGCCCTTCGGCCCGATCTCCCGGCTCATCGCCTCGACGAGCTGGGCGCCGAAGTCGTCGAAGTCCACCAGGTTGACGAAGAACTCGCGCTGGTTGCTGTCCCCGTCCCAGCTCATCACGTGAATGCCCGCCCGCTGCGCCTTGGTCAGCACCGGCACGATCGCCACCGGATCGTTGGCCGCCACCGCGATCAAGTCCGGCTTGGTGGGAATCAGGCGCTCGATCATCTCGATCTGCTTTTCCACCTGATCCTGCGTCGGGCCGGTCCAGGTCACCGACACGTCGGGCAACTCCCTGGCGGCGGCGTCGATGCCTGTCTTGACGGCGTCGTAGTAGGTGATTCCCACCAGCTTGGGGATGATGACGATGCGGTACTTGGGCTGCGTCTGGGCGAGCGACACCGCCGCCGCAGACAGCAAGACCGCGCCGCAAACCAATGCGCGGAGCAACTTGATCACTGTTCGCTCCATTTGGGCAGCCATGCCGTTCCCGTGCCCAGGAGACCCATTGACGTGCCATTGCACAGGCTTGTCAATGGGAGTAGTCCGGCGAGAGATCGCCGCGGCGCTCCGCGGCCTGCCCGTTACCCGAGCTGCCCCTGGCAGACGTACTTGACGTGCAGGTAGTCGTCGAGCCCGCGCACCGAGCCTTCGCGGCCGTAGCCCGATTCCTTCACGCCGCCGAACGGCGCCGCCTCGGCGGCGAGCGCACCTTCGTTGATGCCGACAATGCCGGTTTCCAGCGCTTCGGCGACGCGCCAGATGCGGCGCACGTCGGTCGAGTAGAAATACGCGGCGAGGCCGAACGGCGTGTCGTTCGCGGCGGCGATCACCTCGGCTTCGCTTTCGAAGCGCGTGATCGGCACGACCGGGCCGAAGGTTTCCTCGCAGGCGCAGGCCATCGTCGCGTCGGCGTCGATCAGCACGGTCGGCGCGTAGTAATGACGGCCGAGCGCCGCCAGCCGCGCGCCGCCGACGACGACGCGGGCGCCGCGCGCCAGCGCATCCTGCACATGGCGCTCGATCTTCTCGACCGCACGCGCGTTGATCATCGGCCCGATCTGCGCGCCGGGGTCGGTGGCCGGCGCGACCTTCAGCGCGGTGACACGCGCGGCGAGCTTGTCGACGAAGGCATCGTGCACACCGGCCTGCACGAACACGCGGTTCGGGCAGACGCAGGTCTGGCCGCCGTTGCGGAACTTCGCGACCATCAGGCCGTCGACCGCCGCGTCGACATCGGCATCGTCGAACACGATGAACGGCGCGTTGCCGCCGAGTTCGAGCGAAAGTTTCTTCAGCGTGTCGGCCGAGCGGCGCGCGAGGTGCTTGCCGACCGGCGTCGAGCCGGTGAAGGTGATTTTGCGCACGCGCGCATCGTCGAGCCAGATATCGACGACCTCGGGCGTGCGCTCGCGCGACGCGGTCACGATGTTCAGCACGCCCGCCGGCACGCCCGCCTCTTCGGCGAGCTTGACGAGCGCGAGCGAGGTCAGCGGCGTGTCCTCCGCGGGCTTGCAGACCACGGTGCAGCCGGCCGCGAGCGCGGGCGCGATCTTGCGCGCGATCATCGCGGCCGGGAAGTTCCACGGCGTGATCGCGGCGACCACACCGACCGGCTCCTTCAGCGCGAACATGCGGCGGCCCGGCAACGGCGCGGGGATGATGTCGCCGTTCGCGCGTGTCGCCTCTTCGGCGAACCACTCGACGTAGCTCGCCGCGTACGCCACCTCGCCGCGGCCTTCGGCGAGCGGCTTGCCCTGCTCGCGCGAGATCAGGCGGCCGAGGTCTTCCTGGTGCACAAGGATCAGGTCGTTCCAGCGCTTGAGGATCGCCGCGCGCTGCTTGGCGGGCACCGCGCGCCACGCCGGAAATGCCGCGTGCGCGGCATCGACCGCGGCGCGTGCGTCGGCCGCGCCACTGTCGGGAACGCTCGCGAACACCGTCTCGGTGGCCGGGTCGGAGACGTGGAGTCGTCGGCCGTCGTGTGCGTCGCGCCAGGTGCCGATCAGGTTGCGGCCTGGCAGCAGGTCGTCTCGTTGCAGGGTCAAGGGCATGGCAGCGCTCAGCCTTCGGTGACCAGCGTTGCGATCGCGCGGCCGACTTCGGTGGTCGCGGCCTTTCCGCCGAGATCGCCGGTGCGCGGCCCCTTCACGAGCACGGTCTCGATCGCCTTCAGGATCGCGTCGTGCGCCGCCCTGCCCGCGCCCTGCCCTTGGGTCAGAAAATCCAGCATCAGCGCGCCCGACCAGATCATCGCGATCGGGTTCGCGATGTTCTTGCCGTAGATGTCCGGCGCCGAGCCGTGCACCGGCTCGAACAGCGACGGGAACTTGCGCTCCGGGTTCAGGTTCGCCGACGGCGCGAGGCCGATCGTGCCGGTGGTCGCCGGGCCGAGGTCGGACAGGATGTCGCCGAACAGGTTGGTCGCGACGACCACGTCGAAGCGCTGCGGCTGCAGCACGAAGCGCGCGCTGAGGATGTCGATGTGCTGCTTGTCGACCTTGACGTCGGGGTAGTCGCGGCCGACCGCGTCGGCGCGGCCATCCCACCACGGCATGCTGATCGCGATGCCGTTGCTCTTGGTCGCGACCGTCAGCTGCTTGCGCGGCCGCGCCTTCGCAGCCTCGTAGGCGAAGCGCAGCACGCGGTCGGCACCGACACGCGAGAACACCGACTCCTGGATCACGATCTCGCGCTCGGTGCCTTCGTACAGCACGCCGCCCGCCGAGGTGTATTCACCTTCGGTGTTCTCGCGCACGACGAGGTAGTCGATGTCGCCGGGCTTGCGGCCCGCCAGTGGGCACGGCACGCCTTCGAACAGACGCACGGGGCGCAGGTTCACGTACTGGTCGAACTCGCGCCGGAACTTCAGCAGCGAGCCCCACAGCGAGACGTGGTCGGGCACGCTGGCCGGCCAGCCGACCGCGCCGAAGTAGAGCGCGTCGACGCCGGCGAGCTGCTGCTTCCAGTCGTCCGGCATCATCTTGCCGTGCGCGGCGTAGTAGTCGCAGCTCGCCCATTCGATGTGGCGGATCTCTAGCTCGAAGCCGAAGCGCGCCGCAGCAGCCTCGAGCACGCGCAGGCCTTCGGGCAGCACTTCCTTGCCGATGCCGTCGCCGGGGATCGCGGCAATGCGGAACGTGGGGGTCATCGAATGTCTCCTGGTTCGGGGTGGTTCAGGCCGCGGCGGCGGGACGCAGCGCGTCGAGCTCGTCGAGCCAGCCGCGGCGCAGCTCGGGCACCGCGCGCGCGAGCTGCTCGTAGTACGGGTGGTGCGGCCCACGATCGTAATCGGCGCGCGCGACCTGCGTGAGCTTGCGGCCATGCTGCATCACGACGATCTCGTCGCAGACCGCGCGCACGGTGTGCAGGTCGTGGCTGATGAAGAGGTACGAGACGCCGAGCTCGCGGCGCAGTTCGGCGATCAGATCGAGCACCGCGGCGCCGACCACGGTGTCGAGCGCGGAGGTCACCTCGTCGCACAGGATCAGGTCGGGGTCGGCGGCGAGCGCACGCGCGAGGTTGACACGCTGCTTCTGCCCGCCCGAGAGTCCGCCGGGCAGGCGCGCTGCGACCGTGCGCGGCAGGCGCACCAAATCGAGCAGCTCGGCGATGCGCCGCTGCAGCGCCGCGCCCTTCAGCCCTTTGTAGAACTCGAGCGGTCGGGCCAGGATGCGCTCGACCGTGTGCGACGGGTTCAGCGCGGTGTCGGCCATCTGGAACACGATCTGGATGCGGCGCAGCTCGTCGCGGCCGCGCCGCGCCAGCGTCGACCCCAGTTCGCGGCCGGCGAACTCCATCGTGCCGGCGCTCGGCGCGAGCAGGCCGGCGATCGCGCGTGCGAGCGTGGTCTTGCCCGAGCCCGATTCGCCGATCACGCCGATCGCCTGGCCGCGCCTGAGTTTCAGGTCGATGCCTTCGAGGATGGTCTTCGCAGGCCGGCCGTCGACGCCGCGCGGCCCATAGCCGGCGCCGAGGCCCCGCAGCTCGAGCAGCACGTCGTTCTCGGTCACCGCCCTGCCCGCCTCGCGCGCGGACGGGCGCGCCGCGGCGAGCAGCTCGCGCGTGTAGTCGTCGGCCGGCGCGGCGAGCAGGCGCTCGGTCGCGTTGAGCTCGCGCATCTTCCCGTTGCGCAGCACCAGGATGTGGTCGGCCATCTGCGCGACGACCGCGAGGTCGTGGCTGACGTACACCGCGGTGACCTGGCGCTCGCGCACGACGCGGCGGAACGCACGCAGCACCTCGATCTGCGTCGTCACGTCGAGCGCGGTGGTCGGCTCGTCGAGGATCACGACCTCGGGGTCGGTGATCAGCGCCATCGCCGCCATCAGCCGCTGCAATTGGCCGCCCGAGACCTGGTGCGGGTAACGCGCGCCGATCGTCTCCGGCTCGGGCAGCGCGAGTTCGCGGAACAGCGCGATCGCCTTGCGCTCGGCTTCCTTGCGCGTCAGCGTGCCGTGCAGGCAGGCCGGCTCGACGACCTGGTCGAGGATGGTGCGCGACGGGTTGAACGAGGCCGCGGCGCTCTGCGCGATGTAGGCGACGGTGCGCCCGCGCAGCGCACGCAGCCGGCGCGCGTCGAGCCCGAGCACGTCGACCTCGCCGATGCGCACGCGGCCGCTCGAGATGCGGCAGCCGCGCCGCGCGAAGCCCATCAGCGCGAGCGCCGTCGTGGTTTTGCCCGAGCCCGATTCGCCGATCAGCGCGAGCACCTCGCCGGGATTGATCGTGAAGCTCAGGCCATCGACCAGCGTGACCGTACCGGCGCTGACGCTCAGTCCTTCGACGACGACGGGGCTGCCCATCAGTGTCCTCCCCGCTCGCGGGCGGCGCGGCCCGGCAGGTTGTCGATCACGAGGTTGACCGCGATCGTCAGGCTCGCGATCGCGAGCGCCGGCGCGATCACCGAGGCGCCGCCTTCGGCGAGCGCGCCGATGTTCTCGCGCACCAGCGAGCCCCAGTCGGCCGCCGGCGGCTGCACGCCCAGCCCGAGGAAGCTCAGCCCCGCTAGCAGCAGCACGACGTAGACGAAGCGCAGGCCGAGGTCGGCCAGCATCGGCCCGGCGATGTTGGGCAGGATCTCGCGCAGCATGATGTAGCCGGTACCTTCGCCGCGCGTGCGTGCGACGGTCACGTAGTCGAGTGCATTGATGTTGACCGCCAGCGAGCGTGCGATGCGGTAGGCGCCCGGCACGTAGATGATCGCCGCGGTCGCGACCAGCATCGGCACCGACGAGCCGAAGCCGGCGACCATCAGCAGCGCGAACATCTTGCTCGGGATCGCGGTCAGCGTGTCGAGGCCGCGGCTCAGCGTGCCGTCGATCCAGCGCCCGCTCGCCGCGGCGAGCAGCGCGAGCGAGGTGCCGATGCCGCTCGCGAGCAGCGTCGCGAGGAATGCGACGCCGACCGTGTAGCGCGCCCCTTCGATCACGCGCGCGAGCATGTCGCGCCCGAGGTAGTCGGTGCCGAGCCAGTGTGCTCCGCTGATCGGCGCGAACACCGCGCCGCCGCCGGCCGCGCCGCTGCGCGCCAGCAGCACCGGGCCGAGCAGTGCGGCGAGCACCCAGAACACGACGACGACGAGCCCGGCAAGGCCGGAGGGACCGAAGTGCGCGAGCCGGCTGCGCCACGCGCCCGCCGCGGTTCGCGGCAGCACGCCCGAAGAAGGAATCGACGACACGTCCCTGCCCTTCTCTAACGATGCCGCAAGCGCGGGTTCGCGACGATGCCGAAGACGTCGGCGGTCGTCACGAGAATCAGGTAGCCGGCGCAGAACAACATCGCGCAGGCCTGCACGAGCGGCATGTCGCGCTGCGAGACGCCGTCGACCATCAGCTTCGCGATGCCGGGGTAGCTGAAGATCGTCTCGACGATGATCACGCCGCCGAGCAGGTAGGACAGGCTCAGCGCAACCGCGTTCGCGATCGGGCCGACCGCGTTCGGCAGCGCGTGCGCGAGCACCATGCGCAGCGGCGAGGCGCCCTTGAGCCGCACCATCTCGATGTAAGGCGCTTCGAGCTGGTCGATCACCGCGGCGCGGCTCATGCGCATCATCTGCGCGACGATCACGCAGCACAGCGTCAGCACCGGCATCGCGAACGCGCGCAGCAGCTGGCCGAGCGACTCGATGTCGTTGACGTACGAGAGCGCCGGCAGCCAGCGCAGCTTGACCGCGAACACCAGCACCGCCAGCGTCGCGACGAGGAACTCGGGCACCGACACCACCGCGACCGACGTGGTCGACGCAACGCGGTCGAACCACGATCCACGCCAGACCGCCGACGCGATGCCGAGCGAAAGCGCGATCGGCACCGAGAACAGCGCGGTCACCGCGGCGAGCAGCAGCGAGTTGGGCAGCCGGCTCGCGATCAGTTCGACGACCGGCATCTGAGTGGTCGCCGAGGTGCCGAGATCGCCACGCAGCATGCCGCCGAGCCAGCGCACGTAGCGCTGCGGCGCCGGCACGTCCAGGCCCATCTTCGCGCGCAGCGCGGCGAGCGCCTCGGGCGTCACGTCCTGGCCGAGCTGCTCCTGCGCCGCATCGCCGGGCAGCACCGCGGTGATCGCGAACACGATCACCGAGACCGCGAGCAGCGACAGCAGCGCCAACGCAATGCGTTGCGCGAGCAGTCGCAGGATCAGCGCGTTCATCGGCGTTCGCGTTCAGGGTTCAGGAGGGGCTCAGGCGTCCAGCCAGACGTTCTCGGCGAAGTTGTAGCCCATCAGCCCACCAAGCGGAATCGGCGACAGCCCCTTCAGCTTCGTCGTGTGGCCGTCGATGCTGGCGAGGAACATCGGGATGCCGATGCCGGCCTCGGTGTGGATCAGCGTCTGCATGTCGGCGTACATCTGCTTGCGTTTGGCGAGGTCGGTCTCGGCACGCGCGGCGACGAGCAGCTGGTCGAACTTCTCGCTCTTCCAGCGCGACTCGTTCCAGGCTGCATCGGACTTGAAGAACTGCGTCAGCAGCACATCGGCGCTGGGGCGCGGGTTGACATTGCCGAAGCCGACCGGGCTGTTGAGCCAGTGGTTCGACCAGTAGCCGTCGGCCGGCATGCGCTTGACGTCGAGCTCGAGCCCGATGTCCTTCGCGCTCTGCTGCAGCACCAGCGCCATCTCGACCGAGTACAGCGCGGCTGGCGACGCGACCACCGGCACCGCACCGGTAATGCCCGACTTCTTGAGATGGAACTTCGCTTTCTCCGGATCGAACGGGCGCTGCGGCAGCCCGGCGAAGTGGAAGCGGTTGGTCGGGTCGACCGGCTGGTCGTTGCCGAGCACGGCCTGGTCGAGCGCGATCGTCTTGCGCATCTGCTCGCGGTCGAACAGGTGCTTCATCGCGAGCACGAAGTCGGGGTTCGCACCCGGCCCGGCGTCCTTGCGCATGATCAGGTCGGAGTACTGGCCCGACTGCGTCTTGAACACCGCGAAACCCGGCGTGCCGGCGACACGCGCGACCGAACGCGGGTTGACCGAGCCGACCATGTCCATGCCGCCCGACAGCAGCGCGTTGACACGCGCACTCTCGTCGCCGATGCCGACGAACTCGATCTCGTCGAGGTACGGCTTGCCCGGCTTCCAGTAGTTCTCGTTGCGCACGACCAGCGAGCGCACGCCCGGCTTGAAGTCCTTGAGCTTGTACGGGCCGGTGCCGATGCCGGTGTTGAAGTCGGTCGTGCCGTCCTTGACGATGTGGAAGTGGAAGGTGCCGAGGATCACCGGCAGGTCTGCGTTCGGCGCCGCGAGCACGATCGTGACCTCGTTCGGCCCGCTCGCCTTCACGCTTTCGATCTGGTCGGCCAGCACCTTGGCCTTCGACGCGGTCGCCGGGTCCTTGTGGCGCATCACCGAGAACACCACGTCGGCCGGCGTCAGCGGCTTGCCATCGTGGAAGTTCACACCCTTGCGCAAGGTGAAGACCCAGGTCTTCGCGTCCTTGGTCTCGAACTTCTCGGCCAGTGCGGGCTGCGGCGTCAGGCTGCCGTCGAGCGAGGTCAGCCCGTTGTAGACCATGTTGCCGCGCGAGTAGTCGGTCTGGTTCGACTGCTTGGCCGGGTCGAGCGTGTCGGTCGCCGCCGCGGTCGCCCCGGCGACGCGGATCTTGCCGCCTCGCTTGGGCGTCTGGGCGCGAGCGGACAGCGCGGTCGTCGCGAGCCCGCCGGCGAGCGTCGCCTGCATGCCGCCGGCGACGAGCATCGAGAGAATGTCGCGCCGCGACGCGCCGCGCTGCAGTGCGTCCATGAGCCGCTGGCTCTCGTGCGGCCCGACGAGGTTCTGCAAGGCCTGGCGTTCTTTCATGATGCTCGCTCCTGGTCTGTTGTCGGCTGGGGAAAAGGGAAAATCGCGGGCCTCAGGCGAGGCGGTCCTTGAGTCGGTAGTACAGGCCGACCGCGGGCAGGAACCACGGCGGCCCGAAGTGGCCGGGAATCGCGGGCCAGTCGCGGTCACGCCACGGATTGGCCTGCGCGTCGCCGGCCAGCACCGCGGCCATGCGCTCGCCCATGTGCACGGACATCTGCGTGCCGTGGCCGCTGTAGCCCATCGAGTAGTACAGGCCGTCGTGCTCGCCGGCGTGCGGCAGGCGGTCCTGCGTCATGTCCACGAGGCCGCCCCAGCAGTAGTCGAGCCGCACGTCGTGCAGCTCCGGGAAGGTCTCGGTGAGCCCGGCGCGCAGGATCTCGCCGCTCTTCGCGTCGGACTGCGGGCTCGAGATCGCGAAGCGCGCGCGCCCGCCGAACACGAGCCGGTGGTCGGCGGTGAGGCGGAAGTAGTGATGGATGTTCGCGACCGTCACGTAGGTGCGGCGCCCGGCGAGCAAGGCCTGCGCGCGCTCGGCGCCGAGCGGTTCGGTGACGACGATGAAGCTGCCGATCGGCACGATGCGCCGGCGCAGCCAGCCGAAGCTCGCGTAGCCGCCGTGGCGGGTCGCGCCGGTCGCGAGCAGCACCTGCTGGGCGTCGACGCGGCCGCGTGCCGTCTGCAGCCGGTGCGTGTGGCCGCTCCCCACCCGCTCGAGCCGCTGCACGCAGGTGCCGGTGTGGATCTGCGCGCCGCGCCGTTCGGCCGCGGCCGCGAGGCCTTGCGCGAAGCGGCCCATGTGCATCTGGCCGCTGCGCTTGTAGAGCAGCCCGCCGTGGAAGCGTTCGCTGCGCACCTCGGCGCGCACGCGCGGCGCGTCGAGGATCTCGACGTCGGTGTCGACGCCGTCGTGCACCAGCGCGTCGGCACTGCGGCGCAGCGCGTCGAGCTGGGCCGGCCGCGTCGCGAGCTTGAGCTTGCCGGTGCGGCTGAAGTCGCACTCGATCGCCTCGTCGTGCACCAGGCGCGCGACCGTGTCGACCGCGTCGTCGTAGGCGTGGTACCAGTCGCGCGCACGCTCGCGGCCGACCTTCGCGGCGACCTCGGCGTAGTCGACCGCGAGGCCGTTGTTGACGTGGCCGCCGTTGCGCCCCGAGGCCTCGGCGGCGACCCGCTCGCCGGCCTCGAGCACGACGACGCTCGCGCCGCGCCGCGCCAGCGCGAGCGCCGCCGACAGCCCGGTGAAGCCGCCGCCGACCACCGCGACGTCCACCTGCGCCGGCAGCTCGCGCGCCGCGGGCCGGAAGGCCGGCGCGGATTCGGTCCAGTAGGCGGCGAGCTTCATCGGCGGCAGAGCTCGGGGATCGAGAGCGTCGTCAGAGACCAACGACGCCGGGCAGCCCGCCGATGTCCGCGATCTCGACGTAGCGGTAGGCCGGGTTGCCGGGCCCGTGGCCGCGGTTGACGAAGACCTTGTGCACGATGCCGAGGTCATCGGCCGACATCAGGTCGTAGCGCAGGCTTGACGAGACGTGCAGCAGGTCTTCCGGGTTGCAGCCCAGCGAGTCGATCATGAACTCGAAGGCCTTCAGGCGCGGCTTGTAGGCCTGCGCCTGCTGCGCCGTGTAGACGCGGTGGAACGGCGCGCCGAGCTGGGCGACGTTCTTCTGGATCTGGTCGTCCGACGCGTTCGACAGGATCACGAGCGGGATTTCTTTCGCGACCTTCGCGAGCCCGGCCGGCACGTCGTCGTGCGGCCCCCAGGTCGGCACCGCGTCGTAGTACTTCTGCGCCTCGTGGTCGAGGTACTGGATCTTCCACTTGCGGGCGAGGCGCCGCACGGCGTTCTTCAGCACCGTCTCGTAGGGCTGCCAGTCGCCCAGCACCTCGTCGAAACGGTAGGCGCTGAAGTCGGCGACGAACTGGTCCATGCGATCGGCGGGGATGCGGTCGGCGAACATGTCGCGCGCCATCTCGCCCATGCGAAAGCGCGTGAGCGTGCCGTAGCAGTCGAAGCTGATGTACTTGGGTCGGAAGTTCATGGCGTCATTGCAGCACGGGGCAACGTGCTGCTCGTGGGGTATTGGATGGCTTGCCGCAACAAAGCTGTCGTTTGGGGCGGCCTGCGCGGCATGGCATGCGGTCTGCGCGGCGGGTGTGCATCGCGCACCTCAGTGTGTCGCCGCGAAGTCGACGAGCACGGTTTTGAAGCGCAGGTTGGCCTCGACCGCCTGACGGCCGAGGTCCTTGCCGATGCCCGAGCGGTGGTAGCCGCCGGTCGGCAGCACGAAGTCGCTGCTGCGGCCGTAGCGGTTGATCCAGACCGTGCCGGCAGCGATCGCGCGCATCGCGCGCAGCGCGCGGCCGATGTCGGCGGTGTGCACGCCGGCGGCCAGGCCGTAGTCCTCGTGCGCGGCGAGCGCGAGGCCCTCGGCCTCGTCGTCGAAGGTCTGCACGGTCAGCACCGGGCCGAAGATCTCCTCGCGCACCGCCGGGTTCGTGGCGCCGACGCCGGCGAGCAGCGTCGGGCGGTAGAAGGCGCCGCCGGGGCCGTCGTCGTGCAGGCGCCCGCCGCACAGCAGTTGCGCGCCGGCCTCGCGCGCGCGGCCGACGATCGCATCGATGCGCTGCGCCTGCACGGCCGAGATGATCGGCGCGAGCGTCGCCGCATCGTCCCAGGTCGCGCCGGGCCGCAGCGCCGCGAAGCGCTGCGCGATGCGATCGACCAACGCGTCGGCGATGCCGCGCTGCACGATCAGCCGCGAGCCGGCGACGCAGACCTGGCCGGCGTTGCCGGTGATCGCGCCGGCGATCGTCGCCGCGAGCCGATCGAGGTCGGGCGCGTCGTCGAACACGAGCTGCGGGCTCTTGCCGCCGAGCTCGAGCGTCACCGGTTTCGGGCCGTGCGCAGCGCAGCTCGCCATGATCGCCGCACCGGTGCGCGTCGAGCCGGTGAAGCTCATCTTCGCGATGCGCGGGTGGCGCGACAGCGCCTCGCCGGTGGTCGCACCGTCGCCCTGCACGATGTTGAAGATGCCCCGGGGCACGCCGGCCTCGACCGCGAGCTCCGCGAGCCGCAGCGCCGAGAACGGTGTCAGCTCCGACGGCTTGAGCACCACCGCGTTGCCCGCGGCGAGCGCGGCGCCGACCTTCCACGACACCATCACGAGCGGAAAATTCCAGGGCGTGATCGCACCGACCACGCCGTAGGGCTCGGCCACCACCATGCCGAGGTGATCGTGGCGCGTCGCCGCGACCTCGCCGCCGAGCTTGTCGGCGTATTCGGCGAAGAAGCGCAGGCCTTCGGCAGTGAACGGCACATCCCAGGCCGCGGCGTCGCGCACCGCGCGCGTCGAGCAGACCGCTTCGAGCGGTGCGAGCCGGGCAACATCGGCCTCGACCCGATCGGCCCAGCGCCGCAGCACCCGCGCACGCTCACGCGGTGCACGCGAGGCCCAGTCGCTGCGGCGCCACGCCGACCATGCATCCTGCACGGCTGCGTCGACAGTCGAGGCATCGGCGAGCGGCAGCTCGGCATGCGCCCGTCCGTCGGAGGGCCGCTGCACGACCAGGCGGCCGGCCTCGGGCACCAAGCGGCCATCGACGAAGTGCCCCGAAGGCACGCTGACTTGATCGGGATCGAAGACCTGCATCGACGAGCTCGGAAAGGGATTGGCCCGATGCTAGGCAAGGTGATGACGCATTTGTGTCCGTAGACGAACGCGGCGCGGCAGCGAATTGCGAACGCGCGGTGCGATGCAGCCGATGCTGCCGAATTGCCGGCGAGGCCCGATTTGCGCTGGCGCCATGCGCCGACACCACGCAAGATGGAGGCCGATCTGCTTGTGGAGAGAACAACGATGGGTGCCCCCACCCCACCACCGCCGTCCGACGACGGCGTGCTGCTGCGTCCGATGACGGCATCGGACCTCGCGGCCGCGCACGCACTCTCGTCCGAGCTGCGCTGGCCGCACCGCGTGGTCGACTGGGAACAGGCGTTTGCGCTCGGCGACGGCGTGGTCGCGCAGCACGACGGCGAAATCGTCGGCACCGCGCTGCGCTGGCGCTGGGGCGAGCGCCACGCGACGCTCGGGCTTGTGATCGTCGCGCCGGCCTGCCAGGGACGCCGTATCGGCCACCGCCTGATGAGCGCACTGCTCGACGGGCTCGATGGCGACCGCAGCGTGCTGCTGCATGCGACCGCCGAAGGGCGTGGACTCTACGAACGGCTCGGCTTCGTGCGCATCGGCGAGCTGCGCCAGCACCAGGGCATCGCACTGCCCGCACCACTGGTCGGGCTCGACGCCGGCTGGCGGCTGCGCCCGGCCGGCCAGAGCGATCTCGACGCACTGACCGCGCTCGACGCCGCCGCGCGCGGCATGCCGCGCGGTGCGCTGATCGAGGCACTGCTCGGCATTGCCGAAGCGGCCGTCGTGCTCGACCACGCCGACGCGCCGCGCGGCTTCGGCATGCTGCGCCGCTTCGGCCGCGGCCACCTGATCGGCCCGGTGGTCGCGCCCGACGCGGACGGCGCTCGGGCACTGATCGCTCATCTGTCGGGGCTGAACGCCGGGCACTTCACCCGCATCGACATCGACGCGGAAAGCGGCCTCGCCGAGTGGCTCGAAAACCTCGGGCTCGCGCGGGTCGACGCGCCGACGACGATGCTGCGCGGCTCCGCACTCGCCTCTGCGGCCGACGCGCCGCGGCTCTTCGCGATCGTCACGCAGGCGCTCGGCTGACCCGATGACGGTGACCTTTCTCTACAAGGCCGACCCGGTGCGCGGCCGCCAGTGGGCCGAGGTGTTCCGCGCCCGCGCGCCCCAGATCGACTTCCGCCTCTGGCCCGACACCGGCGATCCGCAGCGGGTGCATTTCCTCGCCGCGTGGGAGCCCCCGAGCGACCTCGCGCAGCGCTTCCCGAACCTGAAGCTGCTGTTCTCGTCGGGCGCCGGAGTCGACCAGTTCGACTTCGCCGCGTTGCCGCCGGCGCTGCCGGTGGTCCGCATGGTCGAGCCCGGCATCATCCGCGGCATGGTCGAGTACGTGACCCATGCGGTGCTCGACCTGCACCGCGACATGCCCGCGTACCGGCGCCAGCAGCAGCAGTCGCAATGGCAGCCGCTGCCGGTGCGCACCGCGCGCGAGCGGCGTGTCGGCGTGCTCGGCCTCGGCTCGCTCGGCCAGGCGGTGCTGCACACGCTCGCCGACTTCGGCTTCGATTGCGCCGGCTGGAGCCGCTCGCCGCACACGCTCGACGGCGTGCGCTGCTTCGCCGGCGCCGACGAGCTCGATGCCTTTCTCGCACGCACGCAGATCCTCGTCTGCCTGCTGCCGCTGACCGACGCGACCCGCGGCCTACTCGATGCACGCCTGTTCGCGCGGCTGCCGGTGGGCGCCAGCCTCGTGCACGTCGGGCGCGGCGCGCAGCTCGTCGCGAACGACCTGCTCGCCGCGCTCGACAGCGGCCAGCTCGCCGAGGCGGCGCTCGACGTCACCGAGCCCGAGCCGCTGCCGCCCGGCGACGCGCTGTGGTCGCACCCGCGTGTGCGCATCACGCCGCACATCGCGAGCATGACCCAGCCCACGAGCGCGGCCGAGGTCGTGCTCGACAACCTGCGCCGCTTCGAGGCCGGCGAGCCGCTCGTCGGCCTGGTCGATCGCACCCGCGGCTATTGAAGCGCGGCACGATCTGCCGAAGCGCCCCGTCACAAGCGCAGCATGACGCGCCGCCGGTGTGCAAAGCAGCACCACGCCGAAGACCTCGCGGCCTAAGCTGTCGGCCAGTCCACCGCATTGCCATTGCGCCCATGAACTCCGCCCGTTCCGATCACGATGCCCTGATCGCCCTCGACCGCGCCCACCTGGTCCATCCGGTCGCACCGTGGCGCACGCACGAGCAGCGCGGCGCGACCGTGCTCGCATCGGCCCGCGGCGCCTGGCTCGTCGACGACCACGGCCATGAGCTGCTCGACGCGTTCGCGGGCCTGTGGTGCGTCAACGTCGGCTACGGGCAGGAGAGCGTCGTGCAGGCCGCGACCGAGCAATTGCGCAAGCTGCCCTACGCGACCGGCTACTTCCACTTCGCGAGCGAGCCGGCGATCAAACTCGCCGCCAAGCTGGCCGAGATCACGCCGGCCTCGCTGACACGCGCCTACCTGACGCTCGGCGGCTCCGAAGCGGTCGACGCCGCAGTGCGCTTCATCGTCCAGTACCACAACAGCACCGGCCGACCGTCGAAGAAGCACTTCATCGCGCTGCAGCGCGGCTACCACGGCTCGTCGTCGACCGGCGCAGGGCTGACCGCGCTGCCGGTGTTCCACCGCGGCTTCGATCTGCCGCTGCCGACGCAGCACTACATCCCCTCGCCTTACCCCTATCGCGACCCGAACGGCGACGATCCGCAGGCGCTGATCGCCGCTTCGGTCGCGGCGCTGCGTGCGAAGGTCGCTGAGCTTGGCGCCGAGAACGTCGCGGCCTTCTTCTGCGAGCCGATCCAGGGCTCGGGCGGCGTCATCGTGCCGCCCAAGGGCTGGCTGAAGGCGATGCGCGACGCCACGCGCGAGCTCGACATCCTGTTCGTCGTCGACGAGGTCATCACCGGCTTCGGCCGCACGGGGCCGATGTTCGCGTGTGATGCCGAAGGCGTCGAGCCCGACCTGATGACGCTCGCGAAAGGCCTGACCGCGGGCTACGTACCGATGGGCGCGACGATGCTGTCCGAGCGTGTCTACGCCGCGATCGCCGACGGTGCGCCCGACGGCGCGGCGATCGGCCACGGTGCGACCTACTCGGCACACCCGGTCGGCGCGGCGGTCGCACTCGAGGTGCTGCGGCTCTACGACGAAGGCGGCGTGCTCGCGAACGGCCAGCGGGTTGCGCCGCATTTCGCAGCCGGGCTCGACACGCTGTGCGCGCATCCGCTCGTCGGCGACGCGCGCCACCGCGGCCTGCTCGGTGCGCTCGAGCTGGTCAGCGACAAGGCGAGCAAACGCGGCTTCGACGCGGCGCTCGGCCTGCCCGACCGCATCTTCGCGGCCGCTTACCGCAACGGCTTGGTGTTCCGCAGCTTCGGCGACCACATCCTCGGCTTCGCGCCCGCGCTCACGTTCACTGAAGCCGAGTTCGAGCAGATGTTCGCGCGCCTGAAGAAGACACTCGACGATGTGCTGGCCGCGCCCGACGTGCGCGCCGCGCTGGCCGGCTGAGCAAGGCGGCCCGGCCGTCCGCCAGCAAGACCGCACGACCGAGAATGGGGGCCCCCAGCGTTTTCTCCGCAGACCGCCATGGCTGAAGCGTTCAAGATCGACCGACTCGACCTGCGCATCCTCGCGCAGCTGCAGAAGAACGGCCGCATGACCAACGTCGACCTTGCCGACGCGGTGGGGCTCTCGCCGAGCCCGTGCCTGATCCGCGTCAAGCGCCTCGAGCAGGCCGGCTACATCAGCGGCTATGGCGCGCACCTGCGGCTCGAGAAGCTCGGCGACACGCTGACGGTCTTCACCGAGGTCACGCTGTCGGACCACCACCGCGAGGACTTCATCCGCTTCGAGACCGCGATCCGCGAGGTCGACGAGATCCTCGAGTGCCACCTGGTCAGCGGCGGCTACGACTACCTGCTGCGCTTCCTGACACGCGGCGTCAACCACTACCAGCAGGTCATCGAGCGGCTGCTCGAGCGCAACATCGGGATCGAGAAGTACTTCAGCTACATCGTCATCAAGTCGCCGTTCATCAAGACGCACTGTCCGATCGAACGGCTGTTCCCGGAGCCGCGTTGAGGCACCTCCGATCACGCATGCCCTTGCTCGAACCCGTCATGGCCTCCCATCGCTTCGTCCGCCTCGCCGAGCGCGACCGCACGCCGATTGCATTGCGCATCGACGGTGCGAGCGCGACTGCGCTGGCCGGCGACACGCTGCTCATCGCGCTGCTGACACACGGCCGGCGCGTGCGCGACAGCGAGTTCGGCGACGGCACACGCGCCGGCTTCTGCCTGATGGGCGCGTGCCAGGACTGCTGGGTCTGGCGCGAATCGGGCGAGCGGCTGCGCGCCTGCTCGACGCCGGTCGAGGCGGGCATGGCGGTGCTGACGCGGCCGCCGGCAGATCACTGGCCGATCACGCCGGACCTGCACGAACGGCTCGTGGCGGAGCCTAGGTCTTGAGCGTGCCTCGCATCGTGGTCGTCGGCGCCGGGCCGGCCGGTGTGCGCGCCGCGCAGGCGCTGGTGCAGGCCGGCGTGCGCCCGACCGTGGTCGACGAGGGGCAGCGCGACGGCGGCCAGATCTACCGCCGTCAGCCGGCTGGCTTCACGCGCCCCTACAGCAAGCTCTACGGCAGCGAAGCGGCCAAGGCCGAGGCGCTGCACCGCGACTTCGACGCGCTGCGCGCGCAGATCGACTACCGCGGCCACACGCTCGCGTGGAACCTGACCGCCGGCGCGCTGCACGTCGTGCACGGCGACGACGCGCACACCCTGCCCTTCGACGCCCTGATCGTCTGCGCCGGCGCCACCGATCGCCTGATGCCGGTGCCGGGCTGGCAGCGCGCCGGCTGCTACAGCCTCGGCGCGGCGCAGATCGCGCTGAAGGCGCAGGCCTGCGCGATCGGCACACGCTGCGTCTTCATGGGCAGCGGGCCGCTGCTGTACCTGGTCGCGTCGCAGTATCTGCAGGCCGGCGCGCATGTCGAGGCGGTGCTCGACACCGCACCGGCCGCCAAGCCCTGGGCCGCGGTCCGCGGGCTGCTCGCGCGGCCGCGTCTCGCGTGGCGCGGCCTCGGCCTCGTGCGCGGCCTGCGCCGCGCCGGCGTCACGGTGATGCAAGGCGTCGAGCCGCTGCGCATCGCCGGCGACGAGACGCGCGGCGTGACTGCGGTGCAGGTGCGCGACCCGCGCGGCCGCGAGCACCGCATCGAATGCGATGCGGTCGCGCTCGGCTGGCACCTGCGCGCCGAGACGCAGCTCGCCGACCTGGCCGGCTGCGCCTTCGACTTCGAGCCGCAGAGCCGCCAGTGGCTGCCGCACATCGACGCCGATGGGCGCAGCAGCACGAAAGGTGTCTACCTCGCCGGCGACGGCGCGCGCATCCTCGGCGCCGATGGGGCCGAGGCGGCGGGCCGGCTGGCGGCGTTGGCCGCGCTCGCGGACCTCGGTCACGCCGCCGGACGATCGCTGTACGACATGGAGGCAGCCGGTCTGCAACGCACGCTCGCGCGCATGGATCGCTTCCGCGCCGGGCTTGTGCATGCGTTTCCGTGGCCGCACGCGCAGGCTGCGGCACTGCCCGACGATGCCGTCGTCTGTCGTTGCGAGAGCGTGCGGGCCGGCGAGCTGCGCCGCAGCGTCGCGGAACTCGGCAGCCGCGAGGTCAACCGCGCGAAGGCCTTCAGCCGCGTCGGCATGGGCCGCTGCCAGGGCCGCTACTGCGGCCATGCCTGCGCCGAGATCGTCGCGGTGGCGGCCGGGGTCCCGATCGAGTCGGTGGGCCGGCTGCGCTCGCAGGCGCCGGTCAAGCCGCTCGTGATGAGCACACGCGAGGCAGAGGCATGAACCGCAGCGATGTGCTCGTGCTCGGCGGCGGCCTGATGGGCACGACGACCGCGTTCTTCCTGCGCCGCCACGGTATCTCGGTCACGCTGCTCGAGCGCGAGCTGGTCGGACGCCAGGCGAGCGGCACCAACTTCGGCAATGTGCGCCGCCAGGGCCGCGCGCTCGCGCAGATGCCGCTCGCGAACCGCGCGCGTGCGGTCTGGGGCCGTGTGCGGGAGCTGCTCGGCGAGGATCTCGAGTTCGTGCCGCACGGCCACCTGCGTGTCTGCTACACCGAGGCGCAGGCCGCGGTGCTCGAGCAGCACGCGCACGACGTGCGGCCGCTCGGGCTCGATCTCGAGCTCTTCGGTGCCGCGCAGCTGCGCCGGCGCTGGGGCATCTTCGCGCCGGGCATCGTCGCCGGCTCGCTGTCGCCGCACGACGGCCACGCGAACCCGCGCCTGGCCGGGCCGGCCTTCGCGCGCGCTGCGCAGCGCGCCGGCGCCGCAGTGATCGAGCATGCCGAGGTTGTGCACGTCGAGCGTGACGGCGCCGAGTTCGTGGCGCACGCGACCGACGGCCGCCGCTGGTGCGCGCCGCAGATGCTGGTCGCCTGCGGCGCCTGGTCGAATCGCCTCGCCGCACAGTTCGGCGAGCCGGTGCCGCTGGACGCCCGCGGCCCGCAGATGGGCGTGACCGAGCCGCTGCCGTACGCGATCGGCCCGTCGATCGGCATCTCGTCGCCGATCGAGCAGGAGGGCCTGTACTTCCGCCAGATCCGGCGCGGCAACATCGTCTTCGGCGGCGGGCTCAAGGGGCCGGCGCTGGCCGATGCGGTGCGCGCCTACGTGAAACCCGACAACACGCTGCGCCAGCTGCGCGAGCTGCGCCGCTTCGTACCGGCGTTCGCGAACGTGCAGCTGATCCGCGTCTGGAGCGGCATCGAAGGCTACACGTCCGACTGGCAGCCGGTGATGGGCCCGAGCGCCCACACGCCCGGCCTGCACTACGCGTTCGGCTTCAATGGCGAAGGCTTCGCGATCAGCCCGGGCGTCGGCGAGGTGATGGCCGAGCTGATCGCGACCGGATCGACCTCGACGCCGATCGACACTTTCTCGATCGCACGTTTCGCCGCCGTGCCCGCGCCGGCTTAGCGCGGACTTTTCGCGAGCACGACGAAGACCTTGCGCAAGGTCT
>Ga0075366_10000283_pt1 | contig 22700 bp, 20 predicted proteins | sample EndMethybrTD3031_FD_72351 | JGI IMG/M metagenome (GOLD analysis project Ga0075366, IMG submission 72351) | Populus endosphere microbial communities from Tennessee, USA - Endosphere MetaG P. TD hybrid TD303-1 | ecosystem: Host-associated > Plants > Roots > Endosphere | place: USA: Tennessee...
GGCTCGGAACGGCTCAAGCAGGAAGTCCTGCCCAAGATGGTTGCCGGCGAATTGATCGGGGCGCTGGGTCTCACCGAGCCTGGCGCGGGATCGGACGTCAAGGAAATCCGAACGCGCGCAGCGCGTGATGGTGACGACTATGTTCTCAACGGCCAGAAGGTATATATCTCGAATGGTCAGCTCTGTGATGTGATGGTCACGGCGTGCAAGACGGATCCGGCAGCTGGGGCAAAGGGAGTCAGCCTGATCGCGGTCGACGCGCATCAACCCGGCTTCAAGCGTGGCCGCAATCTCGAGAAGATCGGACTGAAGGCTCAGGATACTTCCGAAATATTCCTCGAGGATGTACGTGCGCCCGAGTGGCGCCGTCTTGGGCGTGAAGGTGGTGGCTTCGGCATCATGATGGGCAAGCTGGCTCAAGAGCGGCTGACCCAGGCCGTCCGCTCGATCTGCGTGGCCGAAGCGGCGATCCAATGGACCGTCGACTACACGGCCGAGCGCAAGGCTTTTGGCCACTCAATCGCAGATTTTCAGAATACCCAGTTCGTCCTGGCGGATCTCGCAGCCGAGGTTCTCTCTGCGCGTGTCTTCACCGATTGGTGCATCAAGCGTTTCCTGGCCGGTGAACTGACGGGCGTTGAGGCCGCTAAGGTGAAGTTGGTCGTTACCAATCTTCACGTGAAGGTCGTTGACCAATGCCTCCAGTTCTTCGGCGGCTATGGCTACATGAGCGAATATCCGATCGCGCGGGCATATATCGACGCGCGGATTGTGCGTATCGCGGGTGGCGCCGCCGAAGTCATGAAACAGATCATCGGTCGAGATATGTTCGCGGGCAAGCTTTCGAGCTGACACGTCGGACCGGCCCAACAAGCTGCAGCGGTCTACACGCAGGCTTGCAACGGAGTAGGAATAGCATGGACCTGGCGCAGCAGGAACGGCCTTTGCAGCCACCCTTTCCGGACGTGGTTAACTGGAGCGAGAATTTCTGCCTCGCAGGCTACGATCCGATATCGAACATCAGCATCTGGCTGCATCTCGGTCGGTGGCGCAAGGAGTTGACGCTCTGGCGCGAGATTCTCACCATCGTGCTGCCGGACGGATCGGTCATAGGTCATCGCGCCTTCGGCAATGCGACGGCCACCGACGACGGCCCCGGTGCGGCGGACCTTGCTGTCCGTGTCATCGAAGACCGGCGTAAGCTCGGTTATCGGTTCGATGGCATGGTGCGTCGAGTTGCAGCTGAGACTTTGCTGGAAGGCGAACTTCGCGATGGTCCGCGGCAGCGCCTGCGGTTCGACCTGACTTTCGAATCGAATGCGGAGCTCTGGGATCTTCACAAGTTCGGCGGAAGTCAGCAGTTCCTGGGAGCGGGCCATATCGAGCAGATCGGTCGCCTTACGGGCACGATCGAAGTCGATTATCAAACCTATGACTTTGCCGGTATGGGCAATCGTGATCACAGCATGGGTGCCCGCGACACGATCAACATGCGGCAGCATCAATGGCTTCAAGGCTACTTCGAGAACGGCATCAGCTTCCTCATATACGATGCGGTCGTCCGTGGGCGGGAGGAGCCCGTGTTCAGCGAAGCCGTCGTGTTTGAAGGCGATGCCATGTTCGCCGGTAAGTTGCGTTACCCATGGCGGATCATGGACGTGGCCGACAGCGCGAAACCCTTTGAATTTTCGATCGATTATCAGGGTGGCACGCTTGATATCGAGGTGCTGCGGATGCCCGGCACCTCGTATCTGTCTTTTTCCGCGCCCAACGACATCTATATCGGGGTGCAGAACGCCGGTGATCCTTCAAGGGCGATGCTGGAGCAATCAGCTATCCTGCGCCTCAACGGCAACGTCGACGGTTTCGGAAACCTCGAACGAACAGTTCCGGGCGAGGTCGCACTCGAACCATGACAAACGAAGCCGATGCGACGGATCGACCAGCCTGATCAGATCAGCCGATCGTCTTTAATATTGATGACATTCAGCAACGATCGTTGGCGGATTTACGATCCGGCTGCGCGGTCGCCCGGGCCCCAATAGGTCGTGTACTTTATGATAAGGCCGGCCTCATTAAATTGGGCGACGCTGATGTTGTTGACGGAATCGCCGCCAACGCTGCTTCGGATTGCCATCGCAGCAGCGTTGCCACCGCTGCCTGTCACCATGAGCAATTCGATCTGCATCTTGGAGACGACGAACGTGTAAAATTCGCGGAGATCGTCGCTGCCCTGAATATTGTGTCGGGTCCCGCCATAAGGATCTTCGACCGCACCATCTGGTGCGAACAGCGCGACGATGGCATTCACGTCCTTGCGATTTACTGCGTCGACATAGCGACGTAGCGCTTCACGCTGATGTGCGTTCGTCTGTTCGACATGCTTCCATTCAGCAGTAGGGATCGTTTCGCTACCCACGCGATCCGCCGTCTTGCCTGTCATCGTCTTTTCCTTTCGGGTCGGTTGAGCGGTTCGGGGCGAGTAACGCCGCAGCTGCCGAGGCTTCCATGCTGCCAAGAATGCAGGCACCGTCCTCCACCGCTGGGGATTGGTAGCTCAGATCCGCTCGATGATTGTGGCGGGGGCCATCCCCCCGCCGGTACAAAGCGTAACCAGGCCAACCGTCTGGTCGCGCCTCTCCAGTTCGTCGAGCATGGTGCCGATCAGCATTGCGCCGGTCGCACCAATCGGATGACCGAGAGCAATCGCCCCGCCATTGACGTTGACCGAAGCCGGATCCACGTCCAAATCGCGTTGAAACTTCATCGGAATAGCTGCGAACGCCTCGTTGACTTCAAACAAGTCGATATCGCCGATACTCATTTTTGCCTTCGCAAGAGCTTTGCGCGCCGCAGGCACCGGCGCATTGAGCATGAACTCGGGAGAATCGCCCGCCACCGCGATCGAACGCACCCGTGCTCTCGGCTTCAGCCCATGAGCACGCGCGTAGTCCGGGGAGGAAAGCAGAACTGCCGCGGCGCCGTCGGCCACCCCGGACGAATTGCCGGCGTGATGGACATGATCGATAACGATACCCGGAAAGGCGCGTTCGACTAGGCTGCGCTGGCTCGTGCCGTCTTCCGCCACCTGACGATCCATGAAAGGGGGGAAAGAAGCCGATAATTGGCCGAGCCCCTCCGCCGTGGTGCCAGGGCGCAAAAGCTGTTCGTGATCAAGCACGACGTTTCCTGCGACGTCGAGCACAGGCACGACGCTGCGGAATGCTCCATTTCTAACCGCCTCGGCAGCACGCCGGTGGCTTTCCGCGGCATAGCGATCAATATCGGTCCGGCTAAAGCCCTCATGGGTGGCGATAATATCGGCGGCGATGCCTTGCGCGAACTGTGGGCGCTTAGCTCGTAAAATGCGATTGTCTGCATCAAGCAGGGGCGGCCGCTGGAGCCCGGCAGTATAGGACATCATCTCCACCCCACCAGCCACGATGAGATCTTGAAAACCGGAAAGAATTGCCATCGCCGCCAGGTTGAGGGCGGTCAGCCCCGATCCGCAGAAGCGTTCGACCATCATACCCGAAGCCGCGTCATCATAGTCCGCAGACAGCGCGGCCATGCGCGCTAGGCAGTAACCCTGCTCGCCACTTTGCGTGCCGCAGCCGATCATGATGTCGTCGATGTCTGCGGTGTCGAAGCCTACTCGGTCGCGTAGCGCCCGCAGCACGCCCGCGAGAAGCTCCTGCGAATGTATGCCGGCAAGCGCGCCCTTGCCTGCCTTACCGATTCCGCGCGGCGTACGCAGCGCGTCGATTATCCATACTTCCGCCATGCAAGCCTCTCGAACGTTAGCAGCAAACAAGTTTGCATTATTACGATATGGAACTGCAGAAGGATGCCTACGGTGTCAAGCCGCACGGATATGCATTCGGGTCTGCCACGAACTGGGCTTGGTTGCTCCTGAAGCGCCCCGACTCTGTAGCCGGACCGTGCGCTCGATTAGGTCGACGACAGGGTCAATCGCCGAGATCTTCGACTTCCGCGCTCACGACGCGGCCGACCCCATCGCCATCGCTGGGGGCTACGCACGTGCCGGCCTTGGCAAAAGCCAGCGCGCCCTTGCGGTCGCCGACATAGACACTCCGCGACGGGCCCTTGAACACGTTGACCCTATCTGATCCCGGGACAGGCATTAGTCACTTCAGCAGCACGGGCGGCCTCATTCGCGGCGAAAGACCCGTTTCAGACGCCCGCTACTGGCAGCTTGCCGGCGGCCTGTTGCTCAAGCATTCGCAGGCAGGTGGTTACGGCATGTGCGGTCCGTACGTCGGCGGTGTTGCTCACGGCCATCTTGTGCATGATCTCGGTGAACATGACATTGCGCACATCGCTCAGCATTCCGAAGAACTCGATGGCATCCGGGCGATATTCCTGTCCGCCGGCTGCGAGATATGCATCGACAAACTCCTGCCACGTCATCCTGTCGCCAAGCAACGGTCTCACATAGGCAAGGTCCTGCATCGGATCACCGATATGAGCCAGTTCCCAATCCAGAACGGCGGTGACCTTCGGGCCTTCGACGAGCAAATTCCACAGCCCAAGATCCGAGTGCACGATTATCGGCCGCTCGGGCGAGGGTGGGGCATTCCGATCGAGCCAGAGCAACGTACCTCGGGCAAGCGGCATCGGTGACACCTGGCTCTCGACCAACTGGCGATGGACCTCGGCGACGGCGCGACGGTTCGCATCCTTGTCAGGTGTGGCCGTCCACACGGCTGGCAAATCTGACTCGCGGGGATCGAGCGCGTGGAGCTTCGCCGCGAAGCGCGCAAGATCGAAGAGCGCCTCCCGTGTGCATTCCGGGCTTGGGCCGACGAAACCGCCACCATTTGCACCGGAGAGTTTCGACATGACGATGAACGGGCGGCCAAACCGATCGGATTCGGGGCTAACAAATAGCGGCTCAGGTACAGGGAGGCCATGTCCACTGACGAATTTGATGATCGGATATTCGTCCAGCACATGGGAATTGGTGCCACTCAGCGCTGCATCCTGCCGGATCACGACCGAGCGATAAGGCAGACCAGTGCCTTCCAAATCCGCGATCAATGTCACCTTCCCCCATCCCATGGGCGGACGCGTCATCCGCGTGACCTTTAGATCCGGCACATCGGGCATTTGTTCACGCATGAACTGCTCGAAGCGGTCGTGGGTGATAACGCCAGGATCGCTGGCACCAGGTTTCTGTTGAGCCTCCAGTCGTTCGGCAGTGGCGCGATGACGATCTTCGACCGCAGCCTCACTGTCTCGCAGCCGTGAGAGGATCGTTGCCAGCTTGCCGGAAAAGGCGGGAGCTTCCGTATCAGGCACATTTGCAAGTTTGCCGAATGTTTCGCCGAGAAGATCCGAAACGTCGGTTCCCTCGCCGTCATGGGGCAGATTTCTCGTCAGCTCATTCGCCAGGATGCTGCCTGGCTCGCCAAGCGATCGGATGAGCACGATCAGATCTTTCAGCGCGTCCCTGCGCGCTTTCTGTATCATCGCTGCCGTGTCCGGCTCTTCGAGCCGCCGCGCGACCATGTCGAGGATGATCCGCCGCATCATGCCCAAGGTATGCTTGGCTTCAGGGTCGCTCATCAAGGGCTCGATCATGAGGCGCAGGTCCTGCTCGATGCCGATGAGCAGCGGAATTTCTCCGGATGCTTCGAACAGCGATGGCAGCGCCTTCTCCATGTTAGCAGAAGCCCCGGACGATATTGGACTCGACATTCCATACTCCTGATCAAAGAGGCCGCCGCCAGACCGCAGTCGGATCGGCCACCGATGTTCCGCGAGGTGACGGGATTTTATCTGAGTGATCCAAGCTGCACAGCTTGCGCTTCGCTGAGAACAATCCCCTTGCATCGAGGCGGACTTGCTCTGCGGATCCTCGCCTCTTCCTTGTCGTGCGCGCCTTCATGGGACGCATACCGATAGCCTCCTCTATCCCACCCAATGAGGTAGAGCTCAAGCTAATTGTACTCTTGCTTATCAATTGATTGGTGCAGGGCTGTTATATGTGCGCCGTCAGCGCCCGTGAGGATCAGAGCGCCTTGGCGCGCCTAGACAGATGTGGGAGGGCATTGTGGAAAAGGCAGGGATACAAGGCTCTTCGCGGCACTAGAATCTCAACAGGGTAGCACTGACATAATGATCGGGCATACCGAGATGCTCGCAAATCGTCAGTGCGTGTCTTAGAGGTCAGCGCCTTCTGGAAGGTCTATATCGTCATTGATGCTATCTTCCGCAGCCGTGGTTTCGCCCGATGAGCCGCGCAATTCGACGCGCAGATTCTGCCGCATCTGGTGAAGCACCTCTTCCGCGAGATGGATCTGATCTATCGATACGCCCTTCATCACGACGCTGTTGAGTTGGCGGCCGATCGCCGCCATCTCGTCCATTATGCCGTACCCTCGTTCGGTAATGAACACACGCTTCAATCGGCGATCATCTCGATCGGCTTTTCGGACGATGTAGGCTGCGGTTTCTAGCCGGTCGAGCAACCCGCCAATCGTTACCTTGCCGACATCTAGAGCCTGGGCGAGTTGGCTCTGCGTTATGCCTTCCCCCTCTCGCGATAGATTCGCGAGCGCCCACCATTGAGCTCGGGTGATGCCGAGATTCTTGACGGCCTGATCAAAGAGCGTCCGACGCATTCGGGATACGTCGTGGACAAGAAATCCCATGCGGACGTAAGGCTCCGCAGCTACCCTGCGTTTGCTGTTAGCGGCGGGACGTGATCGGCCGGCAGTTTTCATTTTACCTGCATTTCCAGAGATCAGGCTGCCGATCGCTTCTGCTCTCTTTGCCTCAGGCAACATGCCAAGCACCGTAGACGAAAACTGTCAAGGTTGATCAGGAATGCCGCTCCCGCCAGCGCCGTCCTTTCAAGGCAGGTCGTGAAACTTGGTCTTCTTTCGATGTTTCGCCAGCGTATGGTTCGGCACACGCCGCGTTCACCGTCGGCACACATACATCGAGCGTTAGCGACGTAAGCGCGATAGACATACGGAACTTGCGCGGGTCGAATACATTAATGATCGCCGAGCGCTTTGGAAAACCGGCTAATGAAAGCTTCGGACACATAGGGTTCTATCACCCCGAAATGATGTTCGATGCAATTGCGCAGCGCGCCAGGAGGCGGAACGTCGTCAGCACTATCGTCTGGCATTGTTTCTTGTAACCACGCGATCCATACCGAAACGATGTTGTCAGCAATGACCTTCGCACTATTGGGGGCGCGGGGAGCGCGCATCGTTCCGAGCGAAAGTTGGTCGGCTGTGGAGCGGCGGATCATGCTGCGTAGCAGCGATCGCATCGCATCCTGCCGCAGCGCGAGATCTGCGCTAATGCCGCCGAGATAGTGCGAGGCGTTGAAGAAAAATCGGTAACGCCAGAGTACGGTTAGAAAATCCTCCATCGCCTGGATAAAATCTTCACCGCTCGGTGTCTCGGAAGAGAAGGGGTGGGCCGCCGATGCAATCTCGCGGTCGAGAGTGTCGGCGAGTCCCGCGATGATTTCGCCTTTACCCCTGAAATGATAATTCAAGTTTCCCGAGCTTATCGCCAGGTCGCCGGCGATTTTGTACACGGCAGTTGCCTGTACTCCGTTTCGGTTGAACTGGAGGCGGCTGGCTTCGAGGATCGCGTCACGCGTCGCTGTACCACGCCCGCGCTTTTCGGGTTCCACGAGCGCCTGGCCGCCCCGATTGTTCAAGCCGCCACCGGTTGCGCGGCAGCCAATTTGGTAACGGCTCCGACGTTATTCAGATCAAGCAAAATTTTCCGTGGCTTGATCTGGAGGTCGGCGCTGACGATCGTCGACGCGATGAGATCGGTAGGGTGGATCCTCCCACCGGTGACGGCTTCAGCGTCGAACGTGTCGAGTATGAGGCGACCGCGATAGCTTTGATCGTAATCGTAAACCATGTCGACTTGCAGCAGTCCTATCTTTCCATCCACCTCGGACAGGTTGATGGCTTGCGGATAACGCACAGCGCGCGCCATGCCGAGCAAAAATTCGGCGTCTTCTGTGCGCATACGAACGATGCAATTGCCATCGAGCGTGATCTCGCTGGTTGCGCCGTGATAGGGCTGACGCGTACGGACATCGGCGACCTGGCAGGGAAAACCCCAATTGCTCCGAAGGAATTCTGCAGAAGCGGCAGAGGAGGCAAACGCTGACAACGTCATCATGCGCGGTTTGATCGTGTTGCGGCAACCGACACCCACGACCGCGAATTCGAACGCTCCCTCTGAACTGTCATGCACGCGATAGAAGGTCAGGCTTCCATAGGCTGGCGTACTTGGATGGAGTGAGGGCGGTAAGACAGCCATCGCTTCCGCATAAGGAATTTCGAATAGGCCACAGTGGATGTCGACCCTGCCAAATTCGGCCAAGGGAGAAATGCCGCTGGGCGTGATTACCGGCAAAATGGCAGCGAGATCGCCATGGCCGACGGGATGGTTGAGGGGCGGATTAGACATGGGCGGCCTCCTTGGCGCTAACCTTGATCCCACTCTTCTTGAAATGCGGCATAACCTCGCGTTCGAACAGTGCCAGGCTCGCCATCACCTCGTCTTGCGGGATAACTTCACGTGAGTTGATCATCAGGACCATCTGGTCCACGCCGGCCGATTCCCAGCTTTTGATCGTATCGATCAGCTCTTGGGGATTGCCCGCAGTTAACCCTTCGGGGACGGGCTTTGCGTTCTCGTCGTCCGGATCGACCCGGAATTGACCCAAGAGGCCGGTGGCGCCGTAATTGTTGGCCGGGAAGGCCTGCGACACTTCGATCGTCTGAGCAGCCATCGAGCTGAAGCTTTCGATGAGCTGGCGCATGCGGGACTTCGCGTAATTGCTGTCCTCGTGGCAGAACATCCAGTTCACCGTGGCAATGCGGTTGTTCACGAACGCCCCAACAGGCTCACACGTCTGGATTCGCTTGCGATAGGCTTCGAAACGCGGCGCATGTTTTTCCAGGTTGCCGACCGCCAGCGAAAGGCAGCCCAGGCCACGCTCGGCGGCGTCGATTTCGGTTCCCGGCGCTGTCACCGCCACCCACATCGGTGGATGAGGGGCCTGGATCGGCTTGGGCAACACTGAACGTTCGGGCAACTTGACGAACTGACCATCGAAACGGACCCGCTCGTCCATCCACATCTTCGGCAGGGCGCGCACATACTCGTCCCAGCTCTTTTTCGTCGTGGTGATGTCGGAGCCAAAGCCACCAAGCTCGTTCCAAGTCGACGAGCGCCCCGTGCCGACTTCAACGCGGCCATTGGACAGCACATCCAGAAATGCGGCTCGTTCGGCAAGGCGGGCCGCGTGGTGCATCTCTGGCACGCAGGTCGCGATGCCGAAGCCAAGTCGGATATTTTCGGTCTGCGCTGCGATCGCCGCGAGGAACATATCCGGGCAGGACGCATGGCTATATTCTTCGAGGAAATGGTGCTCGACACACCACACGGCGGCAAATCCGGCCTTATCCGCGAACCGCGTCTGCTCAAGCGCATTGTGAAAGACCACCCGTTCCGAGTCCCGCGTGAACGGGCGTGGGACGGACAGTTCGTGGAAGATGCCGAATTCCATAAGGACCTCCTTGGCGGCTCAACTCGTAAATAGTCACTATTGACTAATTCAGCGTGAGTCAATAGCCAATGGGGCATGCTACGGAAGCATGCAGGCATCACGGGAGAAAGCCATGAGTGAGTTGATCCAGCTGAGCCAGCACGGCGCCATCCTGACGCTGACGCTTAACCGACCTGAGAAATACAACGCCATCAATGACGAGATGCTGGCGACGCTTTACGCCGAAGTGCGTCGCTTCGCCGTGTCCGACGAATGTCAGGTGATGCTAATAAAGGGGAATGGCGCATATTTTTCGGCCGGTGCCGACTTGCGCAGTGGCCTAGTGCCCGATTTTTCCAGCCGCAGTCCCCGCGCGATACGCGGTTGGCTGCGAGGCAGCGAGCACAGCCTGACGCCCCTTGCTGAGTTGATCGAAGCGATCGAAAAACCGGTCGTGGTAGCGCATAACGGACCGTGTTTTGGCGGCGCACTCGAACTGTCGCTATCCTGCGATTTCCGCCTGGCCGCCGAGCACGCAATGTATCTTCTGCCCGAAACCCGGCTCGGCGCGGTGCCGAGTGCTGGTGGAACCGCGCGGCTTACCCGGATGATTGGTCCCCATTGGGCGCGATGGATGCTGATTGCGGGCAAGAAGATCGACGCTGCGAAGGCAGAGGCGATAGGTCTCATCCACGCCGTTTATCTCCAAGCCGATTTCGATGCGGAGGTCGATGCCTTCTGCCGGTCGCTTGCAGAAATGCCTCCTGAAGCAATCGGCGCGACGAAGGTGGCTATCGAACTTGTGGCAGACCTAGGAAGTGCGGCAGCGCGCAATGTGGAGCGCATCGCGACAAGCGCGCTAGTCTTCGGCGACGAGCTGGAGGCGTGCATGGCCGCGGCGCAGCGCCGCGTCGGCCCAAAGTAGCTGATCGTTGGAGGGCGGACCAAATATTCACGCCGAAATATTGATCATTCAGCGTGTTGTTATCTGGCAGTCGTCGGCGGCACCGACAGCTCGGAACGGCGGGGGGCAGTCGGCAATTGTCTTCGGCGACGAAGTCTTGCCGGGCGGCGCACGAACACCGGCCGCCGCACATCGGCCGTAATTCCGGGAACTCGGCAGCGCGGATCGCCTCCATCACGTCGGCGCCGATCTCGGCCTCGACCGTTTTTTCCCACCGTTGTCCGTGTCGTGCGCGCCGATCAGGGGGCGTGGACCGGATAGTCAGTATAACCCTTCTCCTCGCCCACATATGCGTAGTCGAAGTTAGGCGAAGCCAAATCCCACCCATGGCGGAACCGAGCCACGAGATCGGGGTTGGCAATGTACGGCCGCCCGAACGATATCGCGTCGGCCGATCCGGCGGCGATGGCTGCGGAAGCCGTCTGCGCGTCGAAGCTGCCATTCTGGATCACAGCGCCGGCGAAGGCGTGACGCAAGTCCTCGAGCACGGGGCGCTCGGGCCGCTCCATGAACCCTGAGGCGATCGGCTCGATAAGATGAATATAGGCGAGGCCGGCCTCTCGGCAGACCGTGCCGATGGCGCGCGCGAGGGCGGCAGGATCGCTGTCACCCATACCCTTGCGCTCGCTTGTCGGACTGATCCGCAGCCCGACGCGGCCGGGTTCGAAGTGCTCCGTGACGGCGGCGAGCACTTCGCGAAGGAAACGCACGCGGTTCTCGACGGCCGCTCCGTAGCGATCGGTTCTCTGATTGGCCTTCGATTGCAGGAACTGGTCGATTATGTAGCCGTTGGCGCCGTGAACCTCGACACCGTCGAAACCGGCCTCAGCAGCGTTGGCAGATCCTTTGCCGAATGCGGCGACAACGGCATCGATATCAGCCTGGTCCATGGCGCGCGGCAAGACATAAGGCTTCATCGGCAGGAAAAGGCTATCGTCGTTTTCCGGGCGTGGCGCGAAAGTTTCGCCCTCACCGGCGATAGCCGAAGGGGCGAGCGGCAGTTGACCACCGATATAATCCGGCAGCACGAGGCGTCCCATGTGCCATAGCTGTAGGACGATGCGCCCACCCTTCGCGTGGACCGCATCGGTCACCTGGCGCCAGCCATCGACCATCGCTTCGGACCAAATGCCAGGTACCCGGTACCATCCCATGCCTAGCGGATCGACCGCAGTCGCCTCGGTCACGATCAGTCCGCAATCGGCCCGTTGCGCATAGTAGTCGGCCATTATGTCCGTCGGCACGTTCGCTTCCGTTGCGCGGCTGCGCGTGAGCGGCGCCATGATGATGCGGTTGGCAAGCTGAAGATTGCCGAGCTCGATCGGTTCAAAAAGTGGATTATCGCTAGTCATAAGTCTCTCGAAATTTCCTTGAACGTCCTAAAGACGCCTGCAGGGCGATCGGGGGGATAATTCCCTTGGTACGCATGCGAACCATTGTCTGCAAGGGCAACGTGGACCGCCTTTCCGACGCGCCAGAAGTGCGCGACGTAATGACGGGTAAGTTCCGTCAGCTCTGCCGGTTTTGATTTCGAGGATCAAAGCTTCGGCGCTGACGCGTCAATCGGAGACTAAGAGGGAAAATCCACGCGAATCTCCGGCGACAGCGCGCGTAACACTCTCCGCGGTACCGGAATGCCCGAAGAGACGGCGGAATCGCCGCGCTTGTAGTGCGTTCTCCGATTTAGCGGAAAGCCGAGATTGTTTGAGAAAAGGCATGTTATGATGGACCCCATGAAGCCCCGGATGTCTTGGACGCTTTTCTTCTTGCCGCTGCTCTGATCGCATTCCTCAGCGGTGAGGAGTGGAAGACCCGATTTATCGTGTTCCTGATCCTGACAATTCCAAACGTCATCTGGGCGGTGCGATCGACTAAGAAGGCTCGGACACCGCCGCGTTAATGGGTTCACGACCTAATTCTCCCATCGCAACGGGGTAGGACCGCAACCCGTCGGTGACGATCGCCGCAGGTTACCGTGGCGTTCGGCGCGCGCAGAGGCCCGTTCACAGAATGGCCGTTCGAGACGCAGCGTATTGATTAAACGCCGCAACCGCCCTTCCATCCACCGTCTTGGCGTCGCTGCCACCCGCAACCGGCGCAGGAGGGAACCGACGATGCGGCAATCGAGAAGCCCTATGCCGGCGATCAGGCCGCGCGTGATCCCGCGACCGCTGCCGCTGCGGCATCGCCCGTTCCTGACGCCCGACCCAGGTCTGTCACAGAAGGAAAGCCTGCGGGATTCTCCGGCGCCATCGCCGGGCAGCACGATCGGTCCGCTCCATGCGCCGCGACGTGTCCGGGCCCGTTATGAATTCTGACGCAAAAAGGAGCGCAACCACGTGTTCACCCGACGCAAACTGCTGATCGAAACCGGCACCGCCGCGGCGGGCACCGGCCTGCTGATGGGCGCGACGACATCCGCCGCCGCCGCGGAATGGACCCAGCCCTATCCCAAGCGCGCTGCCCCGACCGAGAAACCGCGCAAGGCCGATCACAAGATCGTCACCGACTTCCCCCGCCTGAGCGCGGAGCGGTTGGCTTTCCTCAAGGAGCATTCGCGTGGGATCGGATCGCCGTTCGGCTATATGGCCGACTATCTGGCCGACACGCAGATCAAGCCGATCCGCGAGGACATGCGCATTTTCGGACAGGCCTTGACCGTCGACCTGCCCGAGCCCGACCTGCTGGTGCCGTCCTATGCGATCAAGCTGGCCAAGCCCGGCGACGTCCTGGTCATCAACGCCTATGGCCGCAGCGACGTCGCCTGCCTTGGCTATTCGATGTCACAGTCGGCGCTCAACCGCGAGATGGCCGGAATCATCATCGACGGCGCGACGGGCGACACGACCGATCTGCGCGCGGAAACGCCGCACGCCGCCGAAGACGAGAAGCGCCGCGGCAGGATCTGCCCGGTCTACGCGCGCCACACGAGCCCGGCCTGGGCCGGCTGGGACAAGCCCGGATCGATCAACGTGCCGATCAAGTTCGGCGGCCTCGACGTGAGCCCCGGCGACCTCGTCATCGGCGTGCGCGAAGGCGTCTACATCATCCCGCAAGCCAAGTTCGACGAACTTCCGAAGATCAACGATCGGCTTCTCGCGCTTTCGGCGAAACGCGGCTGGCAGCCGCGCATAAGAGCCGGCGAGATCTGGTACGACATCCTGGAGATGCAGCCGATCATGGACGCACTGAACATTCCGCACGTCGGTTCGCTCAGATAGACATCCCATCGCGCCCTTGCTTCGCCATAGGTAGATCATCTCGCCGTTGAGCCTGACATACATCTCATCGCGGCGCACGAGCAGAGCCGGCACGTCCGGATCTGGGAGCTCGACGCGGCAAGCGGCGCCTTGCTCGCCGAATATGTCTATCTCCTCGACAAGCCGGAGTCGTTCCGCCGCGACGCGGCCGCCGGAAAAGTCGGCCGCGACGATATCAAGGTCAGCGAGATCCAGCACATCGGCGGCCGATCGATGTTGGTGCTCGAGCGGATCTCACTCACGACCAAGATCTACCGGGTAAGCCTCGAACGCGAATTCGCCGCGCCGGCCAGACTCGCCGAGCCCGCCACGCGTCCGACACTGGAGCAGATGTCGGGCGACCAACTCGGTCAGGCGGGCGTGCCGGTGCTGGCCAAGACCCTCGTGATCGATACCGACGATCACCCTGAAATCTGCGGTGATCTCGAAGGGATGATCCTGTTGGATTCGACCACGCTGCTGCTGGCCAACGACAGCGATTTTGGCGTTGGCGGCGCGGAGACGCAGTTTTGGCAGGTCACCCTGTCGGCGCCTGCCAGATAATGGTCTCGCCCTGGCGGGCGAAGCACTGGCCTTGGAGCTTCATTTAGAAAGATCGTCCGATTTCGAAAGTGAAAGCCCCTTCTGACCAGTGGATATTCGGGATGCGGAGCTAGGCCGCAGAAACCCTGAAAGGAACTAGGCGTTTGTGAACGATGACAACGCTTTTGCTTGACGCCCCTGGCATCCGATCAACTCATCTGCCGGCGGACCTCGCCTTGCAGGCTTTACTCCGCCAGCTTTCGCAGCACCGCTACCAGCACGTCACATCTACGCCGCTAACGCATGCGCGCGCATTGGCGAAGCTCCCCAAGGGCAACGGACGGAACCTGCAGGATGTGTTCGGCTGGAGCCGGCCGTTCCGCCGCGAGGAATTGAGCGGCATGTATCTCGACCTGCTTCAAGCGGCGGATGGCCTCGAACCACTGGACGATGGCTGGTGCCGAAGTCGTTACCGAGTGTCATCTCTGGCCGGCAATCTGTTTCTCCATTCCGCTTTTCCCACCGATGCACGAGATGCCGTATTTCTAGGCCCTGACAGCTACCGCTTCGCTGATTTCGTTCGTGTCGAGCTGTCAGACTGCCCGCAGCGCCTGCGGGCGCGGCTCGTCGATATCGGCACTGGCGCCGGAATCGGCGCAGTTGTGGCGGGCCTGCTCCGCCCCGAACTCGAACTGACGATGACTGACATCAATCCTGCCGCACTCCGGCTGGCAGGGATCAATGCGCGCGCTGCCGGGATTGATGTCATGTCCGCGCTGGGGGACACGCTGGCCTCGGTCGACAACGCATTCGACATCGCTTTGGCCAATCCCCCTTATATTTGCGATGCGGCAGCAAGAGACTATCGCGACGGCGGCGACATGCACGGCGCTCGAGTAGCTTACGACATGGCGGATGAAGTGCTGGATCGGCTGAACCCGCAGGGCTGCTTCCTGCTCTATACGGGCAGCGCTATCATCGGCGGTCATGATCCGTTGCGGGAAGCTCTCGATGCGCTTGTTCGCCGGAAAGGCGCAACGATGCGATATCGCGAGATCGATCCGGACGTCTTCGGCGAGGAGCTCGAGACCGCCGCATATCGTGATGTCGAGCGGATCGCAGTCGTCGGCGCCGTCATAACCAAGGACGTTTAGGACGGCCGAGGCCGCCTTCCAGATGCGGCCACGACACGGTGGAGCATCAAGGGTCTTTTAGAGCCCGCATTATCACACGACTATACTCAAGGTGTGTCCGATTTACGAAGTGGTCGCCTTCAGAGGATGGGGCAATGCCTAGCGAGGCGGCAGGCGAAAAGGTCAGTTCGCCGAAGTAGACACCATCAGTGCCATTGTAGAGATCGACACGCACGAATTCGAAGGGCGCCGCCAGCGCTCTCGCGGCGGCGACCATCGCTTCCATCCGGTCGCGGCCGGGTCGTTCGTAGCCTGCCGGGGTGGTAAACCCATCGCCGGGGAAAAACGGCTCCAGATCGTCCACCCGGAGCAGGCGGCTCCACGATGCGCTGAAACGATTATGATCGACCTGGCACAGCAACGGCTCTCCGCGCACGCAGTGGAACTTATAGTCGTCCGGCAAGGCGCCGTTCGGCGTGGGGATGAGCGCCTCGATGATGATCTTCTTGGCCAGTCCCCGGTACTGCATCTCACGCAGGATCTGCGAATAGTCGATCGCGGCAAGACGATGGAGAACCCCCAACTGCTGCGGATGGCCGATGTCCCGTAGGAATGTGACGGCTCCACTCCCGTGCGTGGGTTTTGCGACACAGTTCGTCCCGACGAACGGCGCGATAGCGCGGTGCAAATCCTCCACCGTTGGTACGTCGTCCATGCGGATTACATGCAGTGTTTCCGGAACGCGAAGGTACGGTGCGATATCTTTCGTTTTGATCTTGGCTAGCTCTTTGTCTACGAAGGCCAACTGGAGCGGCGTCCAATCAAAATCGATCATCTGAGCAAAAATGTAGTCGTTGATCGTCGACTTGGAGTCGCTCGGCGGTAGCGGCCACCGCTGAAACCGGCGCTCGAAATAGGAACCTGCGATAAGGTGGTTGAACGAGCGCGATACCGGGGCCTGGAGCTTGAAATCCTCCCATCCCGGGCTCCAAATGCTGGCATCGCTAATCCGAAATTTCTGAGTTTTCACGCTACCTCGTGCAGTTACCGAAGGCCGGCGACACCGTGGTGATTTCGCGGCCATGCCAAAGCTTCGTGCCCGCGCACAGGGGCGCTAGCCAGCGTTTTCGCCGGTCTGGTGGCGAAACTTTCACCTGAACCGATCGTTCATAAAACGTGGATCATGCGGGTCCGAACCCAAACGATCGGAACCGACTGTGTTCATCATGTCGATAGTGCTCGGCGGCTGCCTGAAAGGACCGCCGGTAGAATTCGGCATCAGCGAGGATACCGGCGGCCATATCACCTACGCGCTGGGTGCGGCACAGGCCTTGTCGGCGCGAAGCGATGTCGAACGCGTCGAGATCGTCACCCGGCTGATCGACGACCCGAGCTACGGCTGCGCTTATGCTGTTCCTTTCGAACCATTGTCGGACAAGCTCGCCGTCCGGCGCCTCGACACCGGTAATCGCGCCTATCTGAGCAAAGAAGCGAACGCCGCGGATCGTCTGGCCTTCATCGCGGCCCTGATCCGCCACATCGAGGGTCTCGCCCGGCGTCCGAACGTCCTTCACGCCCACTTTGCTGATGCGGCCGATGTCGCTAGGCACGTTCGCGACCACTTCGGCATTCCCTTCATCTATACCGCCCATTCGCTCGGCATCGACAAGGCGACCTGTACCGACCAAGCGTCGCCTTCGCACCTGACCGCGCGCATTGCGGAAGAGGATCGGGCGATCGGCGCGGCAGATGCCATCATCGCCTCTTCGCGGGACGAGGCCGAGCGACAGCTCATGCTTTACGCGTCGGCATGCCCGGCCAAGATCCATTGCGTGCCGCCCGGCGCCGGGCTGTCCGGCACCCGCGCCGATGCCCCGGTCGATTTAGGCCTCGCACGGCGCCTGCTGGATCCGTTCCTGCGTGATGCCGATAAGCCGATGATCCTTGCCATTGCGCGTCCCGTCGCGCGCAAGAACCTGGCTGGGCTCATCGATCTGTTCGCCGGCGATGCCAGACTGCGGGCGCGTGCGAACCTCGTCATCGTGGCGGGTCTGCGCGACGGTCCAGATTGCGGCGAGCCCGAGCAGAAGGGCGTCATCAGCGCGTTGCTCGCAGGCATGGACCGGCACGACCTCTATGGTAGTCTCGCGCTGCCCAAACGGCATACCCAGGCCGATATTGCAGCGCTCTATGCGATGGCCCGCGAGACCCGCGGCGTGTTCGTGAACGCTGCGCTGAATGAGCCTTATGGGCTGACGCTGACCGAAGCGGCGCTTCACGGGCTACCGGTGGTGGCGACCAGCCATGGCGGTCCAGTCGACATCGTCGCGCGACTGCAGCACGGGCACCTGGCTGACCCGCGCGAACCACGCGCCTTTGCCGCTGCCATCAGGCGTCTGATCGACGATCCGATCGAGTGGGCGCGCGCTTCGGCAGCCGGCATCGCCAATGTCCACCAGCTCGATTGGGCCGGCTATGCCGCGCGTTTCCTGGAGATTGCCGAGAATCTGGCCAAGGTGGTGCCACCGCCCCGGCGCCCGTCACGCCTTTTGCTGTGCGACATAGACAATACGCTGACCGGCTGCCGGAGCGGTGCCGAAGGATTGATGGCGTTTCTCACGGACGAAACGCGACTGGCCTTCGGCATTGCCACCGGGCGTTCGCTGCAAGAAGCGGAGCGTTTACTCGGCGAATGGGGACTGCGCGCTCCGGACGTTCTCATCACGTCGGTCGGGTCGGAGATCTATTGGCGCCGCGGCGCTCGCCTTGTCGCGGACGGGGAATTTGCCCGGCATATCGGTGCAGGCTGGGATGCCGCGGACGTCGAGCGGCGCGTCAATCGCCTCGCCGGCGTCGAAAGCCAGCCGCCGGTCGAACAGCGTCGCTTCAAACGCAGCTATTTCGTCTCGAAGCCCTCGGCAATTGCCGCAGTCCGCCGGGCCGTAGCGGACTTCCCGGTGCGCGTGATCTTCAGTCACGATCGTCTGCTCGACATCGTGCCAGAGCGCGCGGGCAAGGGCGAGGCGATGATCTGGGCCGCCCGATCCCTGAAGATTGATCTCGACGATGTCTATGCAGCTGGCGACAGCGGCAACGATCTCGATATGCTTTCAGCCTGCCGCAACGGAATTCTCGTTGCCAACTACAGCGCCGAACTTCGAACGCTCGTGGACCGCCCGACCATCTACCTCGCAAGCCGGTCTCACGCCGGCGGCATCGTCGAGGGAATGCGGGCCTTTGCCATGGAGCATGCCCTGTGATCCGCCCTATCGGATATTTCGTGCACCATCAGGGCCGTGGCCATGCCGAACGCGCGGCCGCGATCGCCAATGCCATGCCGGATGACCGACGGGTGATCTTGTTCAGCGCGAAGGACGACATCTTCCCAGCGCTTGCCGACCATGTCTCGGTCCGGATCCTGCCGTCGCTGTTCGAGGCAACGGGTGACGAGGATCCTGGCTTTGCCCATGCACAGACGCCGTCGACCCTCCATTGTGCACCGCTCGGTTGGCCTGGAATTACGCGCGCCGTCGCCGTCCTGGCGCAGTGGTTCGATGCGGCCCACCCCGCGCTTTTCGTCACAGACGTCTCGGCAGAACTGGCACAACTCGCCCGGATCGCATCGGTCCCCTGCGTGACGGTGCTCCAGCATGGCGACCGCGACGATCCCGGTCACATGGCTGCCTATGAATCTGCGGTTGGCATCCTTGCGCCCTATGCTCAGTCGCTCGAGCAGCCTGGCCGGCCCGCCTGGATGGCAGCAAAAACGCATTACGCCCCGGGTGTCGGCGTCACCACGATCCGGACCGATCGCCAGGACGCCCGCCGCTTGCTCGGTCTGCCGCTCGACGGGGAAATCGTCGTCGTGGTGGCGGGCGGGGGCGGCAACGGCACCCCCGCGACGCCGCTGACCCTCGGCGCCAGGGCTGAACCCGATGCGCAGTGGCTGACGATCGGCACGGTCGAGCATGAATGGCACGCGACCGCTCCGGCCAACCTGCGGCACTGCGGCTGGGTGAGCACGCCCGAGCTCTACATCGCGGCGGCTGATCGCATCGTCTCCTCAGCGGGCAACACCACGGTTCACATGATCGCCGCCATGGGACGGCCGTGGATCGTGGTGCCGGAATGGCGCTATTTCGACGAGCAGTTGTGGAAAGCCCGCATGCTCGAGCGGGCTGGCGCGGCAGCGATGCTCGACCACTGGCCCTCCCACGCGAGCGCGTGGGCCGCGGCGTGGCAGCGCGCGATGGCGCTCGATCTTGGCCGGCAACACGATTTGGTCGATCCGGCGGCAGCAGCGGACGCCGCCCTATGGCTGACAGATCTTGCCGAATGTCTGGGGCAGTTGCCGGCAAGGGCGAAGCCCCACGAAGCGTCACTGATCGTCGAGAGCCTGGCATGACCGTGTCCGTCTGCACCCTGGCGCGGGGCCGCGAAGCGCACATCGTGAATCTCGTAATGGGGCTGACGATGCAAGAGCGCATGCCTGATGAACTGGTCATCGCCGTCATGCAGAAGGCGCCCTATGACCTGCCGGATACGATTTTCCCAATCCATCAGATCGTGCTCGGCGAGGAGACCATGGTCCTCGGCGCCGCGCGCAACGCCGCAGCGCGTGCGGCAAGCGGGCGGCACCTGCTGTTTCTGGACGTCGATTGCATTGCCGATCCGTCGTTCGTCGCAGACTACGCGCGGCAGCTAGACCGCGTCGATGCCCTGCTGATGGGTGAAGTCCTATACCTCCCGGCAGGCGCCACCGATGGAGGCCTCGATTTCGACCGCTTCCTGGCAAACGGGATCAAGCATTCCGAACGTTCGGGCCCGCCCCCATCGCCCTTGGGAGACTGCAGCGACTACCGCTGCTTCTGGTCGCTGAACTTCGCGATGCGCCGCGCCACCTTCTTGGCGATCGAGGGTTTCGACGAACGCTATGTCGGCTACGGCGGGGAGGATACCGACTTCGGAAAAGTCGCGGCGAGCGCCGGCGTGCCGCTGATGTGGTGCCGCGGCGCCCGCGCCTATCACCAATATCATGCGCACCACATGCCGCCTGTGCATCACATCGACAGCGTGCTCGCCAACGCGACGCGGTTTCGGGAAAAATGGGGACATTTCACCATGGAGCATTGGCTGCGCGCCTTCACCTTGATGGGGCTCGTGGAACTGCGCGACGGTAACCTCGTGCGGGTTCGCGAGGTTACCGAGAGCGATCTAGCGCTGACTCGCCAGCAGGCGCACCAGCCCTATGCGAGCACCGCTACCGTGCTCGCGCAGCTCGAGGGCCGGGCTCCGGCGATGGCCGCCCTGTAGGCGCGTTCGTAACCGCCGATCATCGTATCGACCGAAAACAAGTGCTCGACGCGCGCGCGGCAGGCGGTGCGCGAAATTTTCATCGCTTGCCCGATCGCATCGGCAAGCGTCGCCGCATCGCTCGCCATGACGCCGCAATCGCCGACGACCTCGCGCATGGCGCCGCGATCGAGCGCCGCGACCGGTACGCCGCAGGCCATCGCTTCCGCCGCGATCAGACCGAACGGTTCGTCCCACGTTGGTGTCGACAGCAGCACCGAGGCCTCACCGATCATCCTGACGAGATCAACGCCGCTCTTCAGCCCATGATAGACGTGCAGAGCGTCTAGCCTCGGCAGGATCTCGGCCGCATGGTAGTCCATGCAGTCGATCGGGCCGATAACGTCGAGCGCGATGCCGGCGCGGCGCGCGGCTTCGAGCGCGATAGCGGTGCCCTTGTTCGGAGTGACCCGTCCGGCCCAAACCGCGCGCCCGTTCCCGACTGGCTGAAATGCCCATCGCGCCGCGTCGATCCCGTTATGGACGACCGAAGCCGTAGCAGGCGGGTTTGGCCACCAAGTCGCCATATGGGCGTGCGACGTTGTGGTCTGGCACAGCCACGGCGCCACTTCGTCACGAACGGCTCGGGCCAGCACGTCAAACGGCGGCACGTGCAACGAGGTGACCATGGGTTGTGCGTCGCGTCGCGCCCAGTGATGTAGCGCCGGATGCATCGCATTGTTGTGCACGACGTCGAAATCGCCATCCGTCACGGCGGCCCATGCCCGTCCGAATGCTCGATCCAGAAAGGTGCCGAGGCGCTGGGTGCCGTGCCAATGGGCCCACGGCAGTTCAGCCTCATAGTGCCGCTGTGTTATCGTGTGAAGCGGCAGGGCGGGGTCGCTATCACCACTGGCAAAAAGGGTGACCTGGTGGCCGCGCGACACCAACGCTTCGACGAGTTGATGACAATGGGCCTCCATTCCGCCCATGAACGGGGAGGCAATGGGATGACGGAGGTGACCGATCACTGCAATTCGCACTGCCATTTCCATTGATCAGCCGAGCAATTTCCGCTGCACCGCGCTGGCCGAAGCGTCGTGACGAGACAGCCCGATGGATGCTTCGATCCTGTCCCAGTAGATCGAGAACGCGGACCGCCGTCACCTGGCTTAGCGCCTAGCCTGCCCATTTTGTTAAGTAGCCACGAGGCTTTGGAAATCTTCGGCAGCGTAAATCGGCTAGATTGAGTAGTACCGGGGCGGAGCTTCAGCATATCTCTGACAATGCGCGCGCTTTGAGATCGACCAGACCTCATTCTCGTCCAGATGCACTGAGCACATGTAGGACCCATCTTCCTCAACATCAGCAGTTCGCCAGCCAAGTTGTTGAATAAAAGACAATAATTGACTGCTGTCAGGATTCGTGAACTCTGCTGGATCGACTGCATCGTCAGGCGAGGTGAGGGTGAATCTAGGTATAGCGGTGCTCCGGTAGGCGAGAGCACGCGTCGATTGTCTCCCAAGCGCTAGCAATCCTTGAAGAGGCCAGCGACAAGGTTCTAACACGTCCGATATCCCTCAACGTTAACTTGGATCAGCCCCTGCACGGCAGCGGGGTGTCATTGTCACGTGGCGGCGGACGGTGACGGTCGGCTGAACAGGAAAAGCTACGCATCGGCGCGCTTCGCTTGCGTGAACCGTCAACGATTACCTTGCCGGAAGATTCAGATAGGCTCGGAACGCCTGACCGAAGCAGCCAGGATTCAACAGTTAAATTGAGCGGAAGTGCCTGTAGCCTTGGCTCTTGCCGCTTTTGCGAGGGCATCTATAAACTGCTGGTGGGAGGTGAATAGCCGTAAGCGAGCTTTGCCGCTGCCGCGAGCAGAAACAATATGCTCATCAGCCAGGCGGCAAAGCTGGCATCGAGCCCGTTGGACAACATCGCGGGAATGAAGTGGGTGAAAT
>Ga0075366_10000284_pt1 | contig 22680 bp, 32 predicted proteins | sample EndMethybrTD3031_FD_72351 | JGI IMG/M metagenome (GOLD analysis project Ga0075366, IMG submission 72351) | Populus endosphere microbial communities from Tennessee, USA - Endosphere MetaG P. TD hybrid TD303-1 | ecosystem: Host-associated > Plants > Roots > Endosphere | place: USA: Tennessee...
CCAATGACCAATGACCAATGACCAATGACCAATGACCAATGACCAATGACCAATGACCAATGACCAATGACCAATGACCAATGACCAATGACCAATGACCAATGACAAATGACAAATGACAAATGACAAATGACAAATGACCAATTACAATTGTCCGGGGGCTGGTTTAATAATTATTTCATCTACATTGGCGCCGGGGCTCATTCTGTAAATATTGATAACGGCCGAAGCTATATCTTCGGGTAAAACCATGGTGTTTTTATCAACAACGGCATCTTTCCATGAATCTGTTAATGTTGATCCCGGAATTATTGCAGTTACTTTTATCCCATGCTCTTGTGTTTCAAGCCTCATTACCTTTGTTAGGCCCAGCAGCGCGTACTTTGTTACGCTGTAACTGCCTGCCTGCACAACAGGGTTTAGTGCAGCTACCGAGCAAATGTTAAAAAAATGACCTTTATGGGCAGCAATCATGGTTTTACCAAAAAAACGATAAAGTTCATAGGAGGGCATGAAATTGGTTTTCAGTTGTTTATCAAAGGTGTCATCGGTATCATCCAATATGCTCGATGGGATAAATGTGCCCAGGTTATTTACCACCACATCAATAAAACCAAGTTCCTGCTGTGCGGCCGTAGCAAAGGCCAGTAACTGGGCTTTGTCGCTACCATCGGCAACTTGTGTAAAAACTTTGATGCCGGGGTTTGACCTGTTAAGCAAATCGCCGAATTCCTGTAATTCTTTTTCATTTCGCGAACAAATTGCCACGTTTAATCCTTCATTAGCAAAAGCTACGGCAATGGCGCGGCCCATGCCTTTTGTTGAACCGGTGATGAGGGCATTTTTCATGATGACGTACTATATTTTTTTTGTTAAATGTTCGTTATTGCAGCGCCAGGGTAATTGCCGCCGGTTTTTATTTGCTTGTTGTAAAGCTTTAAGGCACTAAATTACGTAAGCTGCGTTAATAGCTTGCAAAAAGCGCCTATTTTAGGCAATTAAACAATAGCGGCTGGGAAGCTAAATTTAAAAATGTAATTTTATCCAATTTTTAACACATACCTATGATTCAAAGTTTAGGCAGATATATACTTTTATTACGTTTAAGTTTTCGAAAGCCCGAAAAATTTTCGGTGTACTGGGCCGAAGTAATGCGCGAGATGGTTTCGGCAGGCATCGGTTCGCTGGGAATCATCATGATCATATCTGTATTTATTGGCGCCGCGGTAACTATTCAAACCGCTTTCCAGTTAATATCTCCTTTAATCCCTAAATCGGTTGTGGGCGGTATCACCCGCGATAGTATGGTTTTGGAGTTTAGCCCAACCATATCATCGCTGGTATTGGCCGGCCGTATTGGTTCAAGTATGGCATCGCAAATAGGCACCATGCGGGTTACCGAGCAGATAGACGCCTTAGAGATTATGGGCGTAAATGCCCCAGGCTACTTGATATCGCCAAAAGTAATTGCAGGGGTTACCATGTTTCCGTTGCTGGTTATAGTATCTATATTATTGGGTTTTATAGGCGGCTATGTAGCCTGTTTTACCTCAAGCGAAGTTACCACCGATGATTTCCTGATTGGTTTACCAGATGGCTTTAACCCGGTAATTATCACCGTATGTATGGTTAAAGCGGTTGTGTTTGGCTTTATTATTACTACCATTTGCAGCTACCAGGGCTTTTACACATCGGGCGGTGCGCTCGAAGTGGGCCAGGCAGCAACACGCGGGGTTGTATTTAGCTGCGTAATGATATTAATGTTCGATTTAATTATCTCCCGCCTTTTCCTATGATCGAAATACAAGACATCCATAAAAAGTTTGGAGACAACGAAGTACTTAAAGGCATCAGCTCTACTTTTGAACCTGGCATAAACAACCTTATCATCGGCGGATCGGGATCGGGGAAAACAACTTTATTGAAATGTATTGTTGGCCTCCACGAACCAAGCGAGGGCGATGTGCTTTTTAACGGCGAAAACTTTACCGATATGGGATTTGAGCAGCGCGTACCTATCCGCACCCACATAGGCATGCTTTTTCAAAACTCTGCCTTGTTTGATAGCATGACGGTAGAGCAGAACATCATGTTCCCCCTTAACCTGTTCACCAATCAATCAAAGGCCGAAAAACGCGACCGCGCCAACTTTTGCCTGGAGCGCGTTAACCTTGCCGGCAAAAACAAACTTTATCCATCCGAACTTTCGGGCGGGATGAAAAAGCGGGTAGGTATTGCCCGTGCCATATCCATGCAGCCCAAATACCTTTTTGTTGATGAGCCAAACTCGGGCCTCGACCCGGTAACATCTATCCTGATAGATGACCTCATAAGCGAACTTACCGTAGAATATAACATGACCACCGTTGTAGTAACCCACGATATGAACTCGGTAATGGGCATAGGCGACCATATTGTTTTCCTGCACCAGGGCAAAAAATGGTGGGAGGGAAGCAACAAAGAAATTGCTCATACCGACAACAAAGAACTTAACGACTTTGTATTCGCCAGCCGGTTCATGAGGGCGGCGAAAGCGAAGTTGTAGGGGAGTATCAAGTAGTTAGTATCAAGTATCAAGATTTTTTGATCGGTTAGTTTGAATTATTGATCAATACGAAATCTTTTAAAAAGATACAGGCATAGCCCTCTTTCTACTAGTTACTTGCTACTCCTGCTACTTCATAAAAAAAGATATGCACAATTTTAAAGAGTTAAAAGTTTGGAAGGCTGGTATCGACGTATCTAAAAAGACCTTTCAATTGTGCCGAAATTTTCCGCCTGAAGAAAAATACGGGTTAATCTCGCAGATGGTCCGCGCGGCCATTTCTATCCCCTCAAATATCGCCGAAGGATGCGGTAGAAAATCAAACAAAGAATTGCATCAATTTTTAAACATCGCTTTGGGTTCTTCCTTTGAATTGGAAACCCAATTTATAATTGCCAAAGAATTTGGTTACATCCAACAAGAAACTTTAGATAAAATCTGTATCCAACTTAATGATATTCAAAGAATGATTTACGGCTTGCAAAAGAGCCTTGAAAATAGTATCAAGTAGTTAGTATCAAGATTTATTGGGTAATAGTATCGACTATCGAAATTTGATAGCGTTGATCATGAAGCGATTGAGTATTCAAATCTCTTATCCAAAAAAGATACTAAATTTGCGCCAAACAAGTGCAGCTGTCTTGATACTCGCTACTTGATACTAAAAAGATATTTTGCGCCACACAAGTGCAGCAGTCTTGATACTTGATACTAACTACTTGATACTTTAAAAAGAATGATTCAACTACTTACCCCAACGCACTGGAAAGATTACGAGCTGATTGATTGCGGCGATTTTGAAAAGCTGGAACGTTTTGGGAATACCATATTAATACGCCCCGAGCCTCAGGCGGTTTGGAGCAAAGGTTTGCCGGCATCTGAATGGCAACGGCTGCACCATATCAAATTTAAGGGGCGGTCGGCAACAGCGGGCGACTGGGTGAAAAAAGACCAGAAAACGCCCGATCGCTGGCACATTGAATATAAAAATAATGATGCCGCCATTAAATTCCGCCTGGGTTTAACGTCGTTTAAGCACTTGGGTATTTTCCCCGAGCAGGCTGTTAACTGGGATTATATTACCCAAAACATTAAACGTTTTAAGAGCCCTCAGCCTAAAGTGCTAAACCTGTTTGCCTATACAGGCGGGGCTTCGCTGATTGCGCAGGCTGCCGGCGCCGATACTACGCACGTGGATTCTATTAAGCAGGTAGTTACCTGGGCCAATGAAAACCAGGAGATATCGGGTTTAAGCAACATCCGCTGGGTAGTTGAGGATGCCCTTAAATTTGTAAAGCGCGAATTAAAACGAGGCAAAAAATATAACGGTATCATCCTCGATCCGCCTGCTTACGGCAATGGGCCCAATGGCGAAAAATGGAAATTGGAAGATAATATTAATGAGATGATGGCCGATGTAATCCAGTTGCTTGATCCGGAAGAGCATTTCCTGATCCTGAATACTTATTCGCTGGGCTTTTCATCCGTAATTATTGAAAACCTGATTAAAAGCGCTTTCCCAAAAGTTGAAAACCTGGAAATTGGCGAGCTTTACCTGCAGGCCACCGCAGGATCAAAATTACCACTTGGGGTTTTTGGAAAGTTTCATAAACTTAAAAGTAATTAATTATCAATATTTATATTTGCCGCAAACTAAAGCGGCTTTTAATGCTTTATAAGTAGCTGAAAATTAGTTTGCATTTACAATACATCTTACATACACCTGCCATTTACCGAACTTCGAAGACACATGAAATTAAAAAACGTTTTACTATCTGCAACCCTGCTCTTATCCTCCGTTATACTATTACCCGGCTGTTCGCAAAGCGACAAAACCGGGAAAACAGATAGTAAGAAAACCGCTGCCAAAACCGATGCTGCCACAGCCGAGGCTGCTGATACACTTAGCGTTAAAAAGTCGGAATATCCTCCGGTAGATAAAAAACTGTACGATTCATTAATAAAAGTTAATGCACACGGCGATACCACGGGCAGATGGCCGGTTAAGAACACGCCATATCCTGTAGGTGGTGCTATATTGCCATTTAAGCGTGTAGTTGCTTTTTATGGCAATTTATACAGCAAAAAGATGGGTATTTTGGGCGAACTGCCACCTAAGGAAATGTTGGCCAAATTAAAAGGCGAAGTAAAAAACTGGGAAAAAGCCGATCCTAAAACGCCTGTGCAGCCCGCTTTACATTATATTGCAGTAGTAGCCCAGGGCGATGGCGGGAAAGATGGTAAATACCGCTACCGGATGCCGTTTAAACAAATTGATAGTGTGTTGGTATTAGCCAAAAAAGCCCATGCTATTGTATTTTTGGATGTGCAGGTTGCTCTGAGCAATATACAGGCAGAACTACCTTTATTCGATAAATACCTGGCTATGCCACAAGTTCATTTTGGTATGGACCCTGAGTTTTCGATGAAAGATGGCAGCAAACCCGGCAAAAAGATTGGAACCTATGATGCCGCGGATATTAATTTTGTATCTGACCATTTGGCAAAAATTGTAAAGAAAAACGGCCTTCCTGCTAAAATTTTAGTAGTTCACCGTTTTACTAAAAAGATGGTGACCAATTATAAAAACATCAAACTACACCCAGAAGTGCAGGTGGTAATGGATATGGACGGCTGGGGCGAGCCTGATTTGAAAACCGGTACCTACCGTTATTTCATTAACCAGGAACCGGTACAGTTTACAGGCTTTAAATTGTTTTACAAAAACGACATCAAGAAAGCCCCGCATCACATGCTAACGCCAGAGGAGGTTTTATCAAGATACAAACCGTACCCTATTTATATTCAATACCAATAGTGAGTGGTGAGTAGTGAGTGGTGAGTTTTACTTTTCACAACCACTATTACTAATTTCAAAAGTCTCAAGTTAGGAATATTTATATTTTTGGCTTGAGACTTTTTCTTTAAGATGCTTTTGGCCCTACCGCCAATTACTGACTTAGGACTTAGAGTTCAGGACTTAAGACTTAAAAGATGATAAAATTTGGAATCATTGGTTGCGGCCGTATAGCGCACAGGTTTATGCAGGGCTTTGCCGCGGTTGATGGTGTTGCGTTGGTCGCATCTTATTCAAGGCGTGCTGTTACGGTTGATGAATTTGTGGGGAAGTATGGCGGCAAGGCCTGTTATGCTTTGGACGATTTGCTGGCAAGCGATATAGACGCTGTTTATATTGCAACCCTCCCGGATAGCCATGCGGCATACAGCATTGCTGCCCTTAAGGCGGGGAAGCACGTGCTTTGCGAGAAACCAGCAACGGTAAACTTAGCCGAACTGGATGAGGTTTTAAAGGTGGTTAAGGATACCGGCTTGTTATTTATGGAAGGGATGAAGCCTCCCTTTTATCCATTGTACACCAAACTGAAAGAATACCTGGCGACTGATCCCATTGGTGCGGCCGGTTATGTGCGTGCCGGATCGGCAGTTGCCGATTGTCCGCCTGATCATCCGAATTACAGCCTGGAGCTTGTTGGCGGCAGCTTAATGGGCATTGGTATTTATGAAGCCTTTTTGGCTATAGACTGGCTTGGCGATTTGGAGGATGTACAAACCATGGGGCGTTTTGGCCAAACAGGGATTGATATGTTTGCCATATTCCAAACGATGCACAAAGGCGGGTATGCACAGTTATACGCGGGTTTCGATTTGCACGGTAAAGGAGATGCGCTGATAGCTGGCCAGCTTGGTCACGTTACCATTCACAAAAACTGGTGGAACCCGGCAAGGGCCACTATTGATTATTTGGATGGCCGCTCGGTTGAAATCAATGAGCCCTTTACCGCGGGAGGTTTGAACTACGAACTGGAACACTTTTGTAGTTTGATAAAAAGCGGTGCAACGGAAAGTCCGATTGTTCCGCACACCATGTCGAGGCAAATGATTGATATGATAGATAGGGCAAGGGCGCAGGTGGGGTTGAAATATCCTGGCGAAAAATAGAGCCAAGAGTTAAGAATCAAGATTTAAGACTTTAACCGGTTAACTGCAACTGTCGCGGGGTTTTAACCTGTGACCAACATTGTTTAGCTTTCAGCTGAACTTGTAAGCTGAAAGCTTACCATTTTACCCACGAGGTACGCTATCGCTAACCTCGCGGTAGCAAGAGCAACGTATCTAATTGGGTTAACATAACTTAACATATTTCAGATATATTTGCATGTAAAAGCGGATAATCAATAATTTATATTTTTACATGGTTAACACTAAACTGATCACTCCATCTACATTTTTAAAGGTTATCCCCTTAAAACTTATTTGAATTCAGCACCGGGTTTTGGCTGGCGTTTACCTGGTAGGTGTAAATAGCGTTTTGCTCATCAATCTCCACTATTCTATAGCCTTTATAGTCGGTACCCCAGTTGCCACCAATATGGGAATCGAAAAAGTGCGGGAATTTGTTGCCCGTGTAACGCACGCCATCCAGTAAATGATCGTGCCCGTGAAAGGCGGCTTTTACGTTGGGATATTGATGTAATAACTGGATAGTTTCGGGGCAATCCACAAATACATCATTTTTGTTCCAGTTTATCGGTGGGATGTGGAGCACCACCAGCACAATTTTTTTATCGGCAAACTTATCAAGGGCTGCTTTTATAAATACGTTATCAGGGCAAATGAAGGTACCTTTAGTATCGGCGGTATTGGCCAGTACAAAACCAACATCGCCAAATTCAAGGGTGTACTTATCCTCATAACCAAAGTTGTTTTTCCAAACCGAGGCATCGGCAAAATCGTGGTTGCCTGGTATGGTATGATACGGCACGTTTAGTTTATCAAAATATCGCGATTTAATTTCGGGCAGCAGGTCGGGGCGGTTATGCACCAGGTCGCCGTTAATAATCACCATATCCAGGTGGTTTTTATCATGGTCCTGGTTTAACCACTTAACCATATTGCCGGTATTGGCTGCAAAATCGGTGCCGGGCTGGCCATAATGAATATCTGATACGAGGGCAAAGCGCAATTTGAGTTTATTTTTAGGCCCACGCCGATAGCTGTTGCCTATATTGGCGAATGCGTTTACAGCCGGTAATAAAGTTAAAGCCGCCATGCCGGTAAGGCTTGTACCTATAAAGTTTCTACGCGTGCTCATTTAATGAATGTTTAATTTGAAAATTAGATAAATAGCGTTCCTGTCTTTAAAGCCTATTTCACTACCACCCAACGGTTAACCGTATTCAATTCACCTTCAATAACAACCTTGTAAAAGTTAGACGGCAGGTTTTTTACATCAATTAAAGCATGTTCTGTAATAACGGGTACTTCGACTAATAGCTTATACTCGTCGGGTTTGCCATCTTTGTAATTATTGGCAGCCGCCACCCATATCTTTACTTTACCTTTGGTATCCATCGCCTTCCAGCTTACATCAAGCGAGCCCTGAATCAAATTCGCTTCGGGCTGGGCAACAGAAACAGGACCTATCAAGGAAATGCCATCCAGCTCACGCAACTGGATTTCAGACACTTTTACATTTAAAAAACTGTTGATGGATGGGGTAATATCTACAATGCCGGGCGTATAGTACTTAGCGTAATTGTTCAAAGGCCTGTAGCTGGTTACCATCCAGGTGCTGCGCTGGCGGGTGCTTTGGCCGCCGTGGCCTTTACCGGTTTGCTCATCACGGCCGTGGTCTGTAGTTACAAATATCATCCAATCCTCCTTAAAGTTTTTCTGGCGATATTGAATAGCCTTCCAGATGCGGCCAACCTGGGCGTCCATTTTTTGTATCGCATCATAATATTGCGGGCTATCGCCATAGCGGTGGCCCATATCGTCGGTATATTCCAGGTATACCCATGAAAGGTCTGGCGCTTTATTTTTAATACATGTTGCTGCCGATGACGCTACCTGCTCGTCTATTAGGTGCATGTAATTGCCAGCCTTATCGTGTGGGAATTTTACAGTATCCAGCTCATAACCATCGTAGGCATAATCCGGATGAACGCTGCCGGCTTCGGGCAGGTTATCAGCAATGAGTTTAGTGCGGTTATCAGTCCAGCTTGAAAATATGGCGGTTTTTTTATTAGGATAAGCGTTTTTAAACATCCGGAAAATGTTCCAGTAGTTGTAATTAGGCGCTTTAATATCGTTACCCCAAACATTATGTTTATTAACCCATGTAGCGGTAAGCAGGCTGTTATAGCCATTGGCAGATATAGTAGGTGTTTGCGTGTAACCGCCTTTTTCGCCGCCAACGTGTGCCCGCAAATAAGTGCCTTGTGAGGCTATCAATTTAAGGTTGGGCGTGTTTAGTTTTTCAATAACATCGGCAGGGATGCCATCGGCAATAATAAACACCGCCTTTTTAGCGCGCGGCTGGGCGTTTAGGGCTAAAGTTGCCAGGCAAAGCAGGCTAAACAATAGTAATGAGGTACGCTTTTGCATATAAAATATTAATGTGCGAAGCTAAGATGAAGAAAAAACCGCTGAGTTAATAAATTGTTATGTTTTGGCTTAGCATAGATGCTTGGCACGATGCAACTGCCTTTTTCTTTACCTTTACATCATCCATGAACCCCGGCAATACAGCAACTCAAACCAAATGGCTTTACCTGTTTATAGGTATAGCGGTTGTTGTAAACTTTAGCGGCCTGTTCACCACCATTATGGGCCCCGACCCGAGCCTGTACGCAACTATTGCCAAAAATATGGTATTGCATAACGACTATGTCAACCTTTACGCATGGGGCACCGACTGGCTGGATAAACCGCATTTTCCGTTTTGGGTAGCAGCGCTTTTTTTTAAATGCTTTGGCTTTAAAACATGGGCCTATAAACTCCCAGCTATATTGTTTATGATGATGGGTGTGGTTTATACCTATTGTTTGGCAAAAGCACTATACAATAAACAGATAGCGTTGTGGGCGGTGCTGATATTACTTACCGCCCAGCATATCATCCTATCCAACACCGATGTACGGGCCGAAGCTTATTTAACAGGGCTCATTATAGCAGCTGTATATCATTTTTATAAGGCTCAAAACGGGAATAGCATCTGGCAGCTGGTTCTGGCCTGCGTGTTTACGGCCTGCGCGCTGATGACAAAAGGAATGTTTGCCCTAATCACCATTGGTGGCGCTATTGTTGGCCACCTAATTATTACCCGGCAATGGAAACAGCTGTTTCACTGGCGATGGTTATTGGCTATAGTGCTGGTACTTATTTTTATTTTACCCGAGATCTGGTGCCTTTACCAACAATTTGATGTTCACCCGGAAAAGGTTGTATTTGGCGGTACTGGTGTATCGGGTGTTAAATTCTTTTTTTGGGATAGCCAGTTTGGCCGGTTTTTTAATACCGGGCCCATTAAAGGGAGTGGCGATCCTTCGTTTTTTATTCATACCACGCTTTGGGCCTTTTTGCCCTGGTCGCTTTTGTTGTTTGCAGCTGTATTTCAGTTTATCAAAAAAGGGGTAAAAAACGTGCAATCGCACGAATGGTATTGTATCTGCGGGGCATTGATCACCTTTTTACTGTTTTCGGCATCGCAGTTTCAGCTGCCGCATTATCTTAATATTGTGTTTCCGTTTTTTGCCATTATCACGGCTCAATATCTATATCAATTAAAATTGCCAAAAAGTATTAAAGCAGTAGACATTACCCAAGCAGCAGTGATTATAATCATGCTGATCATTATAAGCGCATTAGGCTACTTTTTCAGGCCTTCTACTTTTAACTGGTTAACCGGGTTTATCATCTTTTCATTTGTGCTGATGCTGGTGTTTGTGCCCAGCCGTATTTCGACAGGCATGCAGCAAATCATTTTCAGGACATTGCTTGCATCATTTATTGTAAACCTGTTTTTAAACCTGTGTTTTTACCCGGCGTTGCTTCGTTACCAGGGTGGGAGCGAGGCGGCTATGTACATCAATCAGCATAATTCCGATAACTTACCTGTATATGTTGCTGCAGGCCAGTTTCATGACGATTTTAATTTTTACCTGGATAAGCCGTTTGTCGAAATAATGCCCGATGGCACTAATATACTTCCCAATCCAGCAATTCTTTATACGGATGCCGCTGTATTGCAAACCTATGTTAAAAAGGGCTGGAATGTAAAACTGTTAAAAACATTTAAGAGTTATGCCATCACACACCTGACCCCAGCATTTTTGAATAAAGCGACCCGTGATAAAGAATTATACGATATGGAGGTTGCAATCATTCGATCGCCCCAAAAGTAATCCGTAAATTCCAATTCAAAAGATTCCGGGTTTATGACGAATTTATCGGATAATTGGCAGAGTTCCGATACCTGGCAACAACGCTCCATGCAAACAAAACTAAGGCGATTTAAATAACTCAGCCTCCAACCAAATACCCCGAAACCTCCTGTTAAAACAACTACATAAAATTTATAAAAAAATAACTCACTAACTATTTGATTATTACTGTAAAGTTTCTATCTTTGCCGTCCCTTTCGGGGGGAATAATATGTCTTGAACGAAGCCCTACTGCTTCGATGGACACAAACAAATTAAAGAAATGTCAGGAATTATTGGTAAAAAAGTAGGAATGACCAGCATTTTCGACGAAACAGGGAAGAACATTCCTTGCACCGTAATCGAAGCTGGCCCTTGCGTGGTAACACAAGTTAAGTCTGTTGACACAGACGGATATGCTGCTGTACAGCTGGCATATGGCGACAAAAAGGAAAAAAACACTTCTGGTCCGTTAAAAGGACACTTCCAAAAAGCCGGTACAACCCCAAAGCGTAAGCTTGTTGAATTCAAAACTTTCGAAGACGAAAAATCATTAGGTGACACTGTTACCGTTGAGATATTCGCCGCAGGAGATTTTGTTGATGTGGTTGGTACTTCAAAAGGTAAAGGATTTCAGGGTGTGGTAAAGCGTCACGGTTTTGGTGGTGTGGGTATGCAAACTCACGGTCAGCACAATCGTTTACGTGCGCCAGGTTCTTTGGGTGCGTCATCATGGCCATCGCGTGTATTTAAAGGCATGCGCATGGCAGGTCAAACCGGTAACGTTCGTGTTAAAACACAGAACTTACAAGTGATTAAGGTTTACGCTGAGCAAAACCTGTTGGTTGTTAAAGGTTCCATCCCCGGAGCTAAGGGTTCATTCGTAATAGTGGATAAATAAGATGGAAGTAAACGTATTAAACGTATCAGGTAAAGAAACAGGTGCCAAGGTGCAGCTTCCTGAGTCGGTATTCGGTATTGAACCAAACGATCACGCGATTTATCTTGATGTTAAGCAGTTTTTAGCTAATCAACGTCAGGGTACTCACAAAGCGAAACAGCGTAACGAGATTGCAGGTTCAACCCGCAAATTATATAAACAAAAAGGTACAGGTGGTGCCCGTGCAGGTAGCGTTAAATCTCCATTATTTAATGGTGGTGGTCGCGTTTTCGGTCCGCAGCCCCGCGATTACAGCTTCAAGTTAAACAAGAAGTTAAAATCACTGGCCCGTAAATCGGCTTTATCATACAAAGCAAAGGATAACAACATTTTAGTATTGGAAGATTTTAATTTTGATAGCATCAAAACTAAAAACTACATTAAAATGGAGGCCGACCTGAATGTTACTAATGACAAAACATTATTAGTAGTAGCAGGCGCCGAAAATAACAATGTGTATTTATCAAGCAGAAACCTGAAGAAAACGAAAGTAATTTCGGTTGAGCAGCTAAACACTTACGATGTGTTAAACGCTGGTAAACTGTTATTAACTACAGGCGCTGTTAAAACTTTGGAGGAAGCATTAGCTAAGTAATTATGGAAATTTTAAAGAAACCCCTACTTACTGAAAAAGTAACTCAATTAACCGAGAAACTTAACCGTTATGCTTTCAAAGTTGATCACAGAGCAAACAAAATTCAGATTAAAGGCGCCATTGAGGCAATGTACGGTGTTAACGTTAAGGCGGTAAACACTATGAAATACGTCGGCAAACTTAAAACTCGCAATACTAAGGCAGGCGCCGTATCTGGCCGTGCTGCTACGTATAAAAAGGCGATCATTACTTTGAATGACGGTCAAACAATTGATTTTTACAGCAATATATAATTATAGAGATGGCAGTAAAGAGATTTAAACCGGTTACCCCCGGTACCCGTTTCAGAGTTGATGTATCTAACTCAGATATTACAACAAACGTTCCTGAAAAGTCGTTGGTTGTAGCAGCCAACACAAGATCGGGCGGACGTAACAACACCGGTAAAATGACTATGCGCTACATGGGTGGTGGTCATAAACAAGCATACAGGTTAATTGATTTTAAACGTAATAAGTTTGATATCCCTGCAAAAGTTGCAACTATCGAGTACGATCCAAACCGTTCGGCACGTATAGCACTGTTACATTTTGTTGATGGTGAAAAACGATATATGATAGCTCCGGAAGGCTTAACAGTTGGAACGGTAGTTGTAGCCGGCGAGACAGCTACTCCAGAGGTTGGTAACACCATGCCTTTGAAGAACATCCCGTTGGGTTCTATCATCCACAACATTGAGTTAAACCCAGGCCAGGGTGGTGTTATTGCCCGCAGCGCCGGTACTTATGCCCAATTATCAGCACGTGACGGCAAATATGCTATCATCAAATTGCCTTCAGGCGAAACACGTATGATACTGTCAACTTGTTTGGCAACTATCGGTACCGTTTCAAATGGCGAAAGAGCAAACGCGGTGTTAGGTAAAGCAGGCCGCAAACGTTGGTTAGGCCGCAGGCCGCGTGTTCGTGGTGTTGCCATGAACCCGGTAGATCACCCTATGGGTGGTGGTGAGGGTAGAGCCTCAGGTGGTCATCCACGTTCACGTAAAGGTTTGTTAGCTAAAGGCTACAAAACTCGTGATAAGAAAAAAGGGTCGGATCGTTATATCATTGAAAGAAGGAAAAAATAATGGCACGTTCAATTAAAAAAGGACCTTATATTGATCATAACCTGGAAAGAAAAGTTCTGACCTTGAATGAATCAAGCAAAAAATCAGTTGTAAAAACATGGTCACGTCGTTCCATGATCTCTCCTGATTTCGTTGGTCACACATTCGCAGTACACAATGGTAACAAGTTTATCCCGGTGTATGTAACAGAAAACATGGTTGGTCACAAGTTGGGAGAATTTGCTCCAACCCGTACATTCCGCGGTCACGCAGAGAAGAAAAAATAACAGGCAATGGAAGCAACAACAAAAATTAAAAAGTCTGTACTAATCAGGCAACAAAAAGAAGCTGCAAAAGCCCTTACCGGTGGTGCATCTGTTGCCAAGTTACAGGACTGCCCAACTTCACCACGCAAGATGCGTTTGGTAGTTGACCTGGTTCGTGGTAAAAACGTATTTTCAGCTTTAAGCATTTTAAAGTTTACTAATAAAGAAGCTGCCATCCGTGTAGAGAAATTATTAGTATCGGCAATAACCAACTGGGAAGCAAAAAACGAAGGTAAAAAAGCCGAAGATCATGGCTTGTTTATTAAAGAAATCTCAGTAGGCGGTGGCCGTCAGCTAAAAAGGTTACGCCCTGCTCCGCAAGGAAGGGGATACCGTATCCGTAAACGCTCAAACCATGTAACACTGGTTGTGGATAGTAAAAACGAAAACAATTAATTTGAAATGGGACAGAAAGCACATCCAATAGGTAACAGATTAGGAATCATCAGAGGTTGGGATTCTAATTGGTTCGGTGGCAATCATTATGCCGACAAATTAGTTGAAGACGAAAAAATCCGCAAATACCTTTCAGCTCGTATAGCTAAAGGTGGTGTATCAAAAGTGGTTATCGAACGCACATTAAAACGCATCACTGTAACTATCCACACTGCCCGTCCGGGTATTGTGATTGGTAAAGGTGGCGCCGAAGTTGATAAGATTAAAGAAGAGTTGAAAAAACTTACCAAAAAGGAAGTTCAAATCAACATCTTCGAGATCAAACGCCCCGAGCTTGATGCACAATTAGTAGCAGAAGGCATTGCAAAACAATTAGAAGCACGTATCTCTTTCCGTCGTGCCATGAAAACTACTATCGCTTCAACCATGAGAATGGGTGCTGAAGGTATTAAGATCATGACATCAGGCCGTTTAGGTGGCGCTGAGATGGCACGTAGCGAACAATATAAAGAAGGAAGGATTCCTTTGCACACTTTCCGTGCTGATATTGACTACGCATTGGCAGAAGCGTTAACTACTTATGGTAAAATAGGTGTTAAAGTATGGATTTGTAAAGGCGAAGTTTACGGCAAACGCGATTTATCGCCAAACATTGGTGGTGCAAGCAGCGCAAGCGGTAAAGGTGGCAGGCCAGATGGTGCCCCGGCATTCGGTGGTCGTGACAACGCTCGCGGTGGCGAACGTGGTGGCGAACGCAGAAATGACAGGAAACCAGGTGGTGGCGATCGCAGAGGCGGTCCTGGAGCAGGTGGTCAAGGTGGTCCTCGTGGTGGCGGTAGCCGTCCGGGTGGTCCAGGTGGCAACCGTCCAGGTGGTCAAGGTGGCGGTAACCGTCCAGGTGGCCCAGGAAAGAGATAATTAATAACAGATAATAGATATGAGATGTGAGATATGAGACAGTATCCTCTTCTCTTACCAAAACTGCGATAAAGCAAAAAATAACAAGATAAAAGATAAAAGGGATTTACAGATCAGCGATCTCAAATCTCAAATCTCATATCTCAATACTTAAGAAAATGCTACAGCCAAAAAGAACGAAGTTCAGAAAGATGCAAAAAGGCAGGATGAAAGGTTTAGCCACTCGTGGTGCTGAACTTTCATTCGGATCTTTCGGTGTAAAATCACTCGAAGCGGCATGGATTACCAGCCGCCAGATCGAGGCTGCACGTATTGCTGTAACACGTTTTATGAAACGTGAAGGCCAGGTGTGGATCAGGATTTTCCCTGACAAGCCTGTAACCAAAAAACCAGCAGAGGTACGTATGGGTAAAGGTAAAGGTGCTCCTGAGTACTGGGTAGCGGTAGTACGCCCCGGAAGGATCATTTTTGAGGCCGAAGGTGTGCCTATGGAAGTTGCTAAAGAGGCTTTACGCCTTGCAGCACAAAAACTTCCGGTACAAACAAGATTTATTGTACGTAGGGATTACGTAGAAGCATAAATTGGAAGAGTTGAAAAGTTGTAAAGTTTTCTCATGTTGTAAAGTTAGATGCCGAACTTTCAACCATCAAACCAAAACAATACAACGTTGAAACTTTCTACTATTACAACAAATAACACAAGAAGATGAAGAACTCAGAAATTTTGGGACTATCTACAGAAGAACTGGTAGCAAAAATCGGCGAGGAAAGGTCAACCCTTACCAAATTGAAATTTGCTCACGCAGTATCGGCTATCGAGAATCCATCCCGTATAACAAAGGTACGCAAGGGAATTGCTCAGTTAAATACTGAATTAACAAAGCGCAAAGCGGCGTCGGCTTCTGAAAAGAATTAATTTTTTAAGCATTCAGAAAAATGGAAAGAAATTTAAGAAAAACACGTACCGGCCTGGTGGTTAGCAATAAGATGGAAAAATCTATTGTAGTGGCTGTTGAGCGTAAAGTGAAACACCCTATCTACGGTAAATTCGTGAAAAAAACCACAAAATTTATGGCTCATGATGAGACCAACACTTGTGGCATTGGCGATACCGTATTGATTATGGAAACCCGCCCGCTGAGCAAGAGCAAAAACTGGAGATTAGTTCAAATTTTAGAAAGGGCTAAATAAGATGGTACAACAGGAATCAAGATTAAACGTAGCCGATAACAGTGGCGCTAAAGAAGTTTTAGTGATCCGCGTGTTAGGTGGTACCGGCAAAAGGTATGCATCTATAGGCGATAAGATAGTAGTAACCGTAAAAAGCGCTTTACCATCAGGTAACGTAAAAAAAGGTACTGTATCAAAAGCCGTAGTAGTACGCACCAAAAAAGAGATCCGCAGAAAAGATGGTTCATACATCCGTTTCGACGATAACGCAGCTGTTTTGTTAAATAACCAGGATGAGCCAAGAGGCACACGTATCTTTGGCCCTGTTGCAAGAGAACTGCGTGAGAAACAATTTATGAAAATTGTATCATTAGCACCGGAGGTATTGTAATCATGGAAAAGAAAAAAATTGCAACACCAGGCAAATTAAAAATTCGCAAAGGCGACCTGGTAAAAGTTATAGCCGGTGATTCAAAAGGATCGCAAGGTAAAGTAGTTGAGGTGATAATAGCTAAAAACAGGGCTGTTGTTGAAGGTGCCAATATGGTATCAAAACATACCAAACCTAATGCTGCTAACCCTAACGGCGGAATTGTTAAACAAGAAGCTGCTATACATATTTCAAACCTAATGCTGGTTGACCCTAAATCAGGTAATACAACCCGTGTTGGCCGTAAATTGAACGATGCCGGCAAATTAGTAAGGGTAGCAAAAAAATCAGGGGAGGAAATTAAGTAATGACTTACATACCAAGATTAAAAACAAAGTACAAGGACGAAATTCGTACTGCACTGAAAGATAAATTTCAGTACAAAAGCGTAATGCAGGTTCCTAAACTGGAGAAAATTGCCATTAACCAGGGTGTAGGCGGTGCCACTACCGATAAAAAACTTATCGAGAACACCATCACCGAGTTAACAACCATCACTGGTCAGCAGGCGGTATCTTCAAAATCTAAAAAAGATATCTCGAACTTTAAATTGCGTAAAAATATGCCGGTAGGCGTACGTGTTACCTTGCGTGACAACACAATGTATGAGTTTTTAGATCGTTTAATCGCTGTAGCCCTGCCACGTATCCGTGACTTTAAAGGCATCAACGATAAAGGTTTTGATGGCAGAGGTAACTATACTTTAGGTATTACAGAGCAAATTATATTCCCTGAGATAAATATTGACAAAATCAATAAAATCCAAGGTATGGATATTACCTTTGTAACCTCCGCAACAAACGATGTTGAAGCATTGGAGTTGTTGAAACAATTTGGATTACCATTTAAAAATCAAAATAGCAATGGCTAAAGAAGGTGTAAAAGCTCGTGAAGTAAAGCGCGCTAAATTGGTTGCTAAATACGCAGAGAAAAGAGCAGCCCTGAAAGAAGCCGGCGATTACGTTGGTTTAGATAAATTACCTAAAGCATCATCTCCGGTAAAATTACACAACCGTTGTAAATTAACCGGCCGCCCACGTGGTTATATGCGTCAGTTTGGTATTTCACGCGTAACATTCCGTGAAATGGCACTTGATGGCAAAATCCCGGGAGTAAAGAAAGCAAGCTGGTAATTTCAGTAGCAAGTATATAGTATCAAGTAGCAAGACATACCTTGTGAACGGTGTTAAAGAGTAGAGGTAGTTAGCATCAAAAAACAAGACAAAATCTTGATACTTGATACTAACTACTTGATACTATAAAAAAGAATTAACCGATGGCAGGTCGCCCCGGATGTTACGGGAAGGAAACCACCATCATAACACAATAAAATGAATACAGATCCAATCGCAGATTATCTTACAAGAGTAAGGAATGCTATTAAAGCCAACCATAGGGTTGTTGAAATTCCTGCATCAAATCTGAAGAAGGAAATCACTAAGGTGCTTTTCGACAAAGGTTACATTGCCAATTACAAGTTTGAGGAAAACGGTCCGCAAGGCAGCATTAAAGTTGCTTTGAAATACCATCCGATAACTAAAATTTCTGCTATCCGTAGCATTACGCGCATCAGTAAACCAGGTTTGAGGAAATACGCAGGCATGGAAAAAATGCCAAGGGTATTAAATGGTTTAGGTATCGCCATCCTGTCAACTTCTAAAGGCGTAATGTCTGATAAAGAAGCCCGTCAGTTAAATGTTGGTGGCGAAGTTTTATGCTACGTTTATTAATAGGAGAAATTAAGCAATGTCAAGAGTAGGAAAAGCACCGATAGCAATGCCAGCAGGAGTAACCGTTACCGTATCAGCAGATAATGTTGTTACTGTAAAGGGCCCTAAAGGTGAATTGCAGCAAGCGGTTGATAGCGATATCACCATTGCACAGGAAGATGGTCAGTTAACGGTTCAACGCCCGTCTGATCAAAAACGTCACAAAGCATTACATGGTTTATACCGTGCGCTTATCAATAACATGGTAGTAGGCGTAACAGAAGGTTACAAAATACAACAAGAATTAGTTGGTGTAGGTTACCGTGCTACCAATACAGGTAATACATTAGATTTAGTGTTGGGTTACTCTCACCACTATGTATTTGAATTACCAACAGAAATTAAAGTTACAACCACTGCTGATAAGGGTAAAAACCCAACTATCATACTTGAATCAATTGACAAACAGTTAATTGGCCAGGTAGCTGCAAAAATACGTTCGTTACGTACTCCAGAGCCTTACAAAGGTAAAGGTATTAAGTTTGTAGGCGAGATATTGAGAAGAAAAGCAGGTAAATCAGCATCTAAAAAATAATCGTCATGGGAGCTAAATTATCAAGAAGAGACAGGATTAAAAAAGGTATCAGAAAACGCCTTTCAGGATCAACAGAGCGTCCTCGCCTGTCAGTATACAGGAGCAATAAAGGTATTTACGCGCAGATCATTGACGATTTAACCGGTAAAACTATCGTATCAGCATCATCTTTATCAAAAGATTTCGTTGCAGCTGACGGCACAAAATCTGATCAATCAGTAGCCGTAGGCAAACTGGTAGCTCAGAAAGCTATCGCAGCAGGTATTAAAGATGTGGTTTTCGACAGGAACGGTTATTTGTACCATGGTCGTGTTAAGTCACTGGCCGAAGGTGCACGTGAAGGTGGTTTAAACTTTTAATCGAACAGAGAAATGTCAACAATCAACATAAAAAGAGTAAAAACAAGCGAGATCGAATTAAAAGACCGCTTGGTAAGCATACAGCGCGTTGCCAAAGTAACCAAAGGTGGCCGTACTTTCAGCTTTTCTGCCATTGTGGTAGTAGGTGATGAAAACGGTGTTGTAGGTTACGGATTAGGTAAAGCAAAAGAGGTTACCGAAGCAATTGCAAAAGGTATTGACGATGCTAAAAAGAACCTGGTAAAAGTTCCGATTATCAACAACACTATCCCTCACGAGCAAATTGGTAAATTCAGCGGCGGTTTTGTTTTCTTGAAACCAGCAGCAAACGGTACTGGTGTTATCGCGGGTGGTGCAATGCGTGCAGTGTTAGAGTCTGCAGGTATCCACAACGTGTTAGCAAAATCAAAAGGTTCATCAAATCCGCACAACGTGGTTAAAGCAACCGTATCTGCGTTATCACAATTACGTGATGCCCATACCGTAGCACAGCAACGTGGCGTTAGTTTAGGTAAAGTATTTAACGGATAATCAGTCATGGCCAAAATCAAAATAACACAGATTAAGAGCGTGATCGACAGAAGTGAGCGCCAAAAAAAGACTATCGAAGCATTAGGCTTGCGTAAAATTAACCACAGTGTGGAAGTTGAGGCAACTGCAGCTATAATTGGTATGGTTAGAAAAGTTAACCACCTGGTAGCGGTAGAAAATATTTAATATCATGAATTTAAGTAATTTAAAACCTGCAGAAGGTTCTACTAAAAATAGGAAAAGAATTGGCCGTGGTACAGGTTCTGGCCGTGGTGGTACGTCAACCCGTGGCCATAAAGGTGCCGGTTCACGTTCAGGTACAAGCAGCAAAGTGGGTTTTGAAGGCGGTCAGATGCCTTTACAACGCCGTGTGCCTAAGGTTGGTTTTAAAAACCCTAACCGTGTAGAGTATACTGGTGTTAACCTTGATGTATTGCAAGAGTTAGTAACAAAATACACACTTGATGTTGTTGATTTTGATACCTTGAAATTACATGGTTTGGTATCACGTAACGACCTGGTTAAAATTCTGGGCCGTGGCGAGTTAACTGCCAAATTAGAAGTTAAGGCACATGCATTTACTGCTACAGCTCAAAAAGCTATTGAAGCAGCTGGTGGTACCATAGTTAAGCTATAATTTTAGGATGAAGAAATTTTTCACCACATTATCCAATATCTGGAAAATCGAAGATTTGAGAGTGCGTATTATAAACACACTCTTATTTCTTTTAATATATCGTGTAGGTTCCTTTGTGGTACTACCGGGGGTTAATCCTGCGTCAGTAGCTAACCAAAAAGCAGAAGGATTAGTAGGATTGCTGAATATGTTTGCAGGAGGTTCGTTTTCGCGTTCCTCTATTTTTGCATTAGGTGTAATGCCTTATATCTCAGCTTCAATTGTGGTGCAATTATTGGGTATCGCGGTGCCTTATTTCACCAAATTGCAAAAAGAAGGCGAAAGCGGCCGTAATAAACTTAACCAGTGGACACGTTATTTAACCATAGCTATTACTGCTTTGCAGGCTATAGGTTATTTAAAATCGCAGATCTCTGCGGATGCTATGCTGATCAGCAATCCATTCTTTACAGTGCTTAACATGTTTGTTTTAACGGCAGGTACATTATTTGTAATGTGGCTGGGCGAGAAAATTACAGATAAGGGCATTGGTAATGGTATATCGCTTATCATTATGGTTGGTATTATTGCCCAGTTGCCAGGCGCGTTTTTAACAGAGTTTAACTCACGTACCAGCGGTACAGGTGGTTTAATTACTTTCATTGTTGAAATTGTTGCCTTAATTGGTGTTGTAATGTTTACTATCCTTATTGTACAAGGTACCCGTAAAATCGCGGTTCAGTACGCTAAGCGTATAGTTGGTAATAAACAATATGGTGGCGTGCGCCAGTATATACCCTTAAAGGTAAATGCTGCAGGTGTAATGCCAATTATATTTGCGCAGGCATTAATGTTTATACCGCAAACTGTACAACAGTTTATGCCAAGCATATCATCAAACGGTATATTAATTGCGTTATCAAATTATAATTCATGGCAGCACAATACGCTGTTTGGCATCCTGATTATCCTGTTTACTTACTTCTACACGGCTATTACGGTTAATCCTAACCAGATGGCTGATGATATGAAGAAGAACGGTGGATTTATCCCGGGTGTGAAACCAGGTAAATCGACTGCCGATTATATTGATGGTGTAATATCAAAAATTACCTTACCCGGATCTATTTTCCTGGCTATTATAGCAATCATCCCGGCAATTGCCAGTTTGGTTGGTGTGTCTCCAATATTCGCAAGATTTTTTGGTGGTACATCATTGATCATCCTGGTAGGTGTTGTGTTGGATACATTGCAGCAAATAGAAAGCCACCTGTTGATGCGCCATTATGATGGTTTAATGAAAACCGGACGGATTAAAGGACGTACAGCAATGCCTGCTGCTGCCGGAACAAGTCCGACAGCGATCTAATAAGGAATGTCAAAAATAATTTACAAGTCTGCCGAGGAAATAGAGTTGATCCGGGAAAGCGCGCTGCTGGTGTCCAGAACACATGCAGAGGTTGCTAAAGTAATAGGCCCGGGGGTTACTACTATCGAACTCGACAGACTTGCTGAAACCTTTATCCGTGACAACGGCGGTATCCCTGCTTTTTTAAATTACGGCGGGTTTCCCTACTCCCTTTGCATATCATTAAATGACCAGGTAGTGCATGGTTTCCCCGGAAAACATGTATTGGTAGAAGGTGATCTAGTTTCTGTTGATTGCGGTGCTGTACTAAACGGCTTTGTAGGCGATTCGGCTTTTACATTTGCTATCGGCGAAGTAAGCGAAACGGTGAAAAAACTCATGCGGGTAACCAGAGAGTGTTTGGACCTGGGTGTTGCTAAGGCTGTGGTTGGTATGCGAATTGGCGATATAGGTTACGCGATACAGGAACACGCCGAGAAGAATGGCTTTGGAGTCGTTAAGGAGCTTGTAGGGCATGGCGTGGGGGTTAAACTGCACGAGAAGCCCGAAGTGCCCAACTACGGTAAACGCGGATCGGGTATTAAGCTTGAAGAGGGCATGGTTATTGCCATTGAACCGATGATAAACGCAGGCCGTGCCGGTGTTAAGTTTTGGGATGATGGCTGGACTGTATCAACAGTAGATAAAAAAGCATCGGCCCATTACGAGCATACAGTTGCAATAGGTAAAGGAAAACCCGACATTTTATCAACGTTTGAATATGTTGATAATGTTTTAAAAGAAAAGAATAATAATTAAATAATTTTTATTAATTTTGCATCCCGGTTTTAGGGCGGATAATTAAGTAA
>Ga0075366_10000285_pt1 | contig 22644 bp, 19 predicted proteins | sample EndMethybrTD3031_FD_72351 | JGI IMG/M metagenome (GOLD analysis project Ga0075366, IMG submission 72351) | Populus endosphere microbial communities from Tennessee, USA - Endosphere MetaG P. TD hybrid TD303-1 | ecosystem: Host-associated > Plants > Roots > Endosphere | place: USA: Tennessee...
AGCCCGAACCATACTGCATTCCGGACCGGCGCCCGGCGATGGAATGGCTTATGCATGCTGCACCCGCACATCCAACGCGCGGAGGGCTCTCATGCTGGACAGCACGTCGACCACGTTCTCCCACGTCAAACCCGCCGACACCGGCTGGCGCAGCGACGGCCTGCGCGACTTCTTCCTCTACAAGGATCTCGGCGTCGAGCAGGCGACCGCCGGCAAGGTGCTGGCGCAGCTCGTCAAAGCGAACATGGCACCCGAAAAGGGCACCGGGTGGCACCGCCATGAGGCGGAGTTCCACATCGTCCTGATGACCAAGGGCTGGGCCAAGTTCATGTACGGCGACCAGGAGACGCTGGTTTCGGCCGGCGACTGCGTGCACCAGCGGCCCGGCATCGTGCACTACCTGTTCGACTACTCGCCGGACATGGAGTACCTCGAGATCGTCGCGCCGGCCGACTTCAAGACGGTCGACATGCCCGCGCCCTGCCCCGTGCCCGATCCAGGCAAGTGGGAGTAGCCCTGGCTAGAAATCCATGTCGAGCTCTTCGATCTCCTCGGGCTCGAGCTTCGCGGCGGCGACCCACTCCTTCATCTCGGGCATCGCCATGATCGTCTGGCAGTACTCGATGCACGGCTTGTTGAGCTTGACGCCGTAGGTCAGGAAGCGCGTGACGACCGGCGCGTACATCGCGTCCGCCATGCCGCGCTGCGTGCCGAACAGGTACGGCCCGCCGTAGGTGGCGAGGCATTCGGTCCAGATCTCGACGACGCGCTCGATGTCGGGCTGCGCCCCCGCCCAGATCTTGAACGCCGGGTAGCGTGCCTTGAGGTTCATCGGCAGCGCCGAGCGCAGGTTCGCGAAGCCGGAGTTCATCTCGCCGCTGACCGAGCGGCAATGGGCGCGCGCGATGCGGTCCGCGGGCATCAGCCCGGCGTCGGGGCGGATCTCGTTGAGGTACTGGGCGATCGCGAGCGTGTTCCAGACTTTCGCACCCTCGTGTGTCAGACAGGGCACGCGGATCGACGGGGCGAGCAGCAGCAGTTCCTTGCGCGCGTCGGCATCGTCGGGCGAAACCATCAGTTCGTCGAACTCGATCCCGGCGAAGCGGCACAGCAGCCAGCCACGCAGCGACCACGACGAGTAATTCTTGCTCGACAAGGTCAGCGTCGCCTTCGGCGCGGCCTTCTTCGCAGCGGGCTTGGCGGCAGCGGCGGGTTTGCGGCGCGTGGGGGTGGCGACGGGCGGCATGGTGAAGTCTCCCGAAAGGGGTCACGCAAGCGACGTGCCAGTGCACTGGCGCAGTGCGCTCGTGCGCTGGCGCACAAGTTGCAGAAGCAAGCTGCCGACCCGAACATGATGTACCACGCCTACCAACTGCACTCCGACCTGCTGTGGCCGCTGCGTGCCGCCGCGAAGCTGGCGGTCCCGATGCTGCAGGACCCGAGCTTCGGGCTGGCCGGCAAGACACCGGGCCGCGAGGTCGCAGCCGCCTGCAAGGTGATGGCGCTCGCCGAGGTGACACATCGCCGCCCGCCGTGGGACATCGACAGCGTGACGGTCGGCGACGAGCCGGTGCCGGTGCTCGAAGAGGCGGTGCACACGACGCCGTTCGCGACGCTGGTGCGCTTTTGCAAGGAGCGGTCCGCGCACGCCGAGCCGAAAGTGCTCGTCGTCGCGCCGATGTCGGGCCACTTCGCGACGCTGCTGCGCGACACCGTGCGCACGATGCTGCGCGACCACGAGGTCTACATCACCGACTGGCACAACGTGCGCGACGTGCCGCTCGATGCCGGCCGTTTCGGCCTGGACGAATACACCGAGCACGTGATCGAGTTCCTGCGCGTCATCGGCCCGGGCGCGCACCTGCTCGCGGTCTGCCAGCCGTGTGTCTCGGCGCTCGCCGCGGTCGCGCTGATGTCGGAGGACGGCGATGCGGCGACGCCCGCGAGCCTGACGCTGATGGCCGGCCCGATCGACTGCCGCATCAGCCCGACGGTGGTCAACCAGCTCGCGACCAGCAAGCCGATCGGCTGGTTCGAGTCGAACCTGATCGCGACCGTGCCGTGGCGGCTCAAGGGCGGCGGACGGCGCGTCTACCCCGGCTTCGTGCAGCTCTCGGCCTTCATGAGCATGAATCAGGAGCGCCACCTCACCGCGTTCCGCGAGTACTACGCGAACCTGGTCGCCGACGAGCACGACAAGGCCGAGGTCACGCGCACGTTCTACGAGGAGTACATGGCGGTCTCGGACCTCTCGGCCGACTTCTACCTCGAGACCGTGCAGCAGGTGTTCCAGGATCACGCGCTGCCGAGCGGCACGCTGATGTTCCGCGATCGCCGTGTCGACCCGGCGGCGATCCGCCGCACCGCGCTGCTGACGATCGAAGGCGAGCGCGACGACATCTGCGCGGTCGGCCAGACGCTCGCGGCGCAGGACCTGTGCACGAAGCTGCGTCCCTACATGCGCACGCACTACGTGCAGGCCGGCGTCGGCCATTACGGCGTGTTCAGCGGCCGGCGCTGGCAGAACCAGATCTACCCGGTCGTGCGCAACGTGATCCAGCTGTCGAACTGAGGCGGGCCCGCCGCCGGGCCGCCCCAAGGCGGCCGATCAGTCCTTTGCCGCGGGCATGAACGTCGGCGAGGCGCCGCCGGCCGCCGTCACCGGCTTCTTCTCGCGCACCAGGTAGCTCCAGATCACCGGCACGACGACCAAGGTCAGCAAGGTCGAGGTGATCACGCCGCCGATGATCGCCCGGCCCATCGGCGCCTGGATCTCGCCGCCGTCGTTCAAGGCGAGCGCGAGCGGCAGCATGCCGAACACCATCGCCGCGGTCGTCATGATGATCGGCCGCATGCGGATCAGGCCGGCCTGCAGCAGCGCCTCGGCGATCGTCGCGCCCTCGCGGCGCGCCCGGTTCGCGAAGTCGACGAGCAGGATCGCGTTCTTGGTCACCAGGCCCATCAGCATCACCAGGCCGATCATCGAGAACACGTTCAGCGTCGTGCGCCAGAACAGCAGCGCGAGCATCACGCCGATCAGCGCAAGCGGCAGCGAGGCCATGATCGCAAGCGGCTGCACGAAGCTGCCGAACTGGCTGGCGAGCACGATATAGATGAAGATCACCGCCAGCACCATCGCGCCGACCATCGCGCGGAAGGCCTCTTCCTGGTCACGCGTCGCGCCGCCGACATCGAAGCTGAAGCCCTGCGGCAGCGTCGTCTCCTTGACGAGCTTCTGCACGTCGGCGCCGACGTCGCCGCCCGGGCGCCCCTGCACACCGGCGAAGATCGCCTCGCGGCGCTGCAGGTTCTGGCGCCGGATCACGTCGGGGTTCACGACCGGCTCGATGCTCGCGACCGTGTCGAGCGTGATCGGCGTGCCGTCGCGCGCGAACGCGACCGGCAGCTTGTGCATCTGCGCGACCCGCTCGCGTTGCGTCTCGGGCAGGCGCAGCAGCACCTCGACCTGCTCGCCATCGGGCGTGGTCCAGTAGGTCGCGACCTCGCCGTTGACGTAGGCGCGCAGGCTCGAGGCGAGCTGCGGCGCGGTCAGCCCGAGCTCGCGCACCGCCCCGGGCTTCAGGCGCACCGCGTAGGCCGGCAGGCCGGGCTTGACCGAGAGCTCGATGTCGGCGATGCCCGGGATCTGCTTCACCTTCTGCGCGAAGTCCTGCGCAATGCGCGCCAGGCCTTCGGCGTCGCTGCCGAGGATCGCGACGTAGATCGGCCGGTCGAAGCCGACCGAAACCTCGATGCCAGGAATCTTCGCGATCTGCGCCCGGATCGCGTCCTCGATCTGCTTCTGCGTGCGCTTGCGGTCGCCGCGATCGACCAGCCCGATGAACAGCGTCGCCTGGTTGCGCCCGACCGCCAGCCCGGTCGCCTGGCCGCCGACGCTGGTCGAGACCGTCTTGACCTCGGGAAACGTCGCGACGATCTCCTCGACCTGGCGCACCTTGGCATCGCTGCGTGTCAGCGACGCGCCGACCGGCATGCGGATCGACAGCTGCGTGAAGCCCTGGTCGGTCTGCGGGACGAACTCGGTGCCCACCAGCGGCGCGAGGCCGAGCGCACCGAGGAAGCTCGCGAGGCCGACGCCGAGCACGATCAGACGGTTGCGGTGGCGCGTCGCGAACACCCAGCGGATCAGCTGCTCGTAGAGACCGTGCAGCACGTCGAGCCCACGATCGGTGATGCGCACCAGCCAGCCGAGCACCGGCAGCGCCTTCACATGCGTGGCCGGCGGATCGCGCCAGACGCTCGAAAGCATCGGGTCGAGCGTGAAGCTGACGAACAGCGACACCAGCACCGCGACCGCGACGGTGATGCCGAACGGATAGAAGAACTTGCCGACGATGCCGCCCATGAAGGCGACCGGCACGAACACGGCGCAGATCGCGAAGGTGGTCGCCATCACCGCCAGCCCGATCTCCTCGGTGCCTTCGGCCGCCGCGTGGTGATGGTCCTTGCCCATGTGCACGTGGCGGACGATGTTCTCGCGCACGACGATCGCGTCGTCGATCAAGAGGCCGATGCACAGGCTGAGCGCCATCATCGTCATGAAGTTGAGCGTGAAGCCGAACGCGTAGATCGCGATGAAGCTCGAGATCACCGCGATCGGCAAGGTCAGCCCGGTGATGATCGTGCTGCGCCACGAGTGCAGGAACAGGAACACGATCGCGACTGTCAGCAGCGCGCCTTCGATCAGCGTGTGCTGCAGGCCTTTCAGCGAGCCCTTCACCCAGTCGCTGTTGGCATAGACCAGGCGCAGCTCGACGTCCGACGGCAGCGTCTTGCGGATTTCCTCCGTCGCCGCCTTGATCGCCTCGCCGGTCGCGACGATGTTGGCATCCTGCTGCTTGAAGACGTTGAAGTTGATCGCGCGCTGGCCGTTGACACGCGCGACCGTGTCGGGCTCGCGCTCGCGCTCGACCAGCGTGCCGAGGTCGCCGAGCGTCAGCGGCAGCCCGCCGCGGTTCGCGACCACCACCTCGGTGAAACGGTGCGGGTCGCGCACGCGGCCTTCGACACGCAGGATCGAGTCCTGCGTCGCGTCCGACAGCAGGCCGACCGGCTGATCCGCGTTGGCCTCGCGCAGCGCGGTCGCGATCTGTGCCGGCGTGATGCCGTAGGCGCGCAGCCGCGCCGCGTCGAGGTCGATGCGCACCTCGCGCACCGCGAGCCCGCCGATGTCGACCTGCGCGACGCCTTCGACGCGCTGCAGCCGCTTGCCGACCGTCAGCTCGCCGAGCATCGACAGCTCGCGCGCGCTGCGTGTGTCGGACAGCAGCGCGAGCACGACGACCGGCTGGCTGTTATCGTTGTTGAAGCGCGCGATCGTCGGCGGCTTCGCGTCCTTCGGGAAGGTGCTCTGCACGACCGCGATGCGGTCGCGCACGTCCTGCATCGCGCGGCCCATGTCGGCGTTCAGGCTGAACTCGACGCTGGTCTGGCTGCGCCCTTCGAAGCTGCGCGAGGTGATGCGCTTGACGCCGGCGATGCTGTTGAGCGCCTCCTCGATGCCCTTGGTCAGCTCACGCTCGACCGCCTCCGGCGACGCGCCCGGGTAGGCGACGTCGATGAACGCGACCGGAGGCGTCACGTCGGGCATCTGCTCGACGTTCAGGCGCGCGTACGAGAACAGCCCGAGCACGCACAGCGCCACCATCACCATCGTCGCGAACACCGGGTTCGCGATCGAGACGCGTGTGATCCACATCGTGAGCTCCCGCTGATCAGCGCAGAGTCGCCGTCGACGCTGCGGCCGAGGCCACCGGCGCGGCCTTGCTGGCCACCGTCGCCCGCGCGCCTTCACGCAGGTTGTCGAAGCGCACACCGAGCACCTGCGCCGTCGCCGGCAGCCCGCCCAGCACCTCGACGCGCCCGGCCGCGTCGTCACGCCGGCCGGTCGTGACCGCGCGGCGCGCGAGCACGCCGTTCTCGATCACCCAGACGTGGTCCTGGCCCGAGATGTTCGCGACCGCGCTCGCCGGCACGGTGACACGCTGCGTGGCGTCGGCGAGCACGACCCGCGCCATCGCGTACTGCCCCGCGCGGAACTGCTCCTTCGGGTTGGGCAGCGCGATCGTCACGCCGATCGAGCGGGTGCCCGGCTCGGCCGCCGGCGCGATGCGCGCCAGCCGGCCCTCGACCGGCTGCTCGACACCTTCGATGCGCACCGACACCGGCATGCCGGGAGACAGGCGCGCCACCTCGTGCGTGCCGACCGTGCCGGCGAGCTCGAGCGTGCCGAGGTCGACGATCGTCAGCACCGGCTGCTCGATCGCGAGCTTCTCGCCGGGCACGACGTGCCGCTTGCTGACGAGGCCGGCGATCGGCGCGACCAGCGCGGCGTCACGCAGGCCGACGCGCATCGTGTTCAGCGCGGCCTGGCTCGCGTCGAGGCTGGCCTTGGCGGCGTCGAGCGTGGCGCGCGATGTGTCGAGCGCGTTCGGCGAGATGAAGTGCTGGTCGGCGAGGCGCTGGTTCGCGGCATGCACCCGTTCGGCCTGGACGAACTGGGCACGCGCCGACTCCACTGCCGCCTGGCGTTCGACCACGCGGCTCGCCAGGTCGGCGAGATCGAGCGTGCCGAGCGCCTGGCCAGCGCGCACCCGGCTGCCCTCGCCGACCGCGAGCGTCAGCAGCGTGCCGGCCGCCTTGGCGCGCACGACGGCGGTCGACGGTGCGACCAGCGGGCCGGAGAACTCGAGCTGCAGCGGCATCGCCGCCATTGCAGGCTGCACGACTTCGCGGCTCGCGAACTCGAGTGTCACGTCGGGCTTCGTGCCCTTGTCGTTGCGGCTGCGCGCGACCAGCGCCGCGGCCACCCCGGCGGCCAGCAACGCGACCGCCAGTCCTGCGAACCACCACCTCTTGTGCATCGGCTCTCCCCTCTGGTGACGCCCACTCTCGTGAAGGGGCGCCAGTGTAGGAGCGCGGATGGTACTTCCAAGCCGCAATGCGACAGACCGCAGTTCATGGGAGACGAACTGCGCCGGCGGCCGACCGGCCGCAGGCGTCATGGACGGGTGTTCAGGTCGCGGCGGCGGCCGGCAGCCGGAAGCGTGTCACCTGGTCGGCAAGCTGCGCCGCCTGGTCGCGCAGCGAGGCTGCAGCGGCGGCCGTCTGCTCGACCAGCGCGGCGTTCTGCTGCGTCATGTGGTCGAGTTCCTGCACCGCCTGGGTGGTCTGGCCGACACCCGCGGCCTGCTCGTTCGCGCCGGTCGAGATCGCGGCCAGCAGCGTGTTGACCTGGCGCGCGTTCGCGACGATCTCGGCGATCGTCGCACCGGCGTCGCGCACGACGGTCGTGCCGGCCTCGACCTGCTCGACACTCGCGGTGATCAGGCCCTTGATCTCGCGCGCCGCGGCCGACGAACGCTGCGCGAGTGCACGCACTTCGGCCGCGACGACCGCGAAGCCGCGCCCCGCCTCGCCCGCGCGGGCCGCCTCGACGGCGGCGTTGAGCGCGAGGATGTTGGTCTGGAAGGCGATGCCGTCGATCACGCCGATGATGTCGCCGATCTTGCTCGACGAGCCGTGGATGCCTTGCATCGTCGAGACCATCGTGCCGATGATGCTGCCCCCGCGCTCGGCGACTTGGGCGTTCGCGGTCGCGATCACGGCGGCCTCGCGCGCACTGTCCGCGGTGCTCTTGACGGTCGACGAGAGCTGCTCCATCGCCGCCGCCGACTGCTCCAGGTTGGCCGCCGCCTGCTCGGTGCGCGCAGACAGGTCGGTCGATCCGGTGGTGATCTCGCTGCTCGAGTGCACGATGTGATCGGAGGCACCGCGCACCTGCTGCACGATGCCGCGCAGCGACTTCTGCATGTCGGCGAGCGAGCCCATCAGGTCGGCCGCCTCGTCGCTGCCCCACGGCCGCGGGTGGGTGGTCAGGTCGCCGGTGGTCATCGCCACGACGTGCTTCTGCACCTCCTGCAGGCCACCGTGGGTGACGAGGAAGAACGAATAGAACAGGTAGGCGCCGACCAGCAGCGCGAGCACGACGATCACCGTCGAGATCTGGCGCTGCGCCGCGAAGCCGTCGATGCGCTGCTCGATCAACACGTCGAGGCGGTCGATCATCTGGCCCTGCAGCACACGCAGGCCGTCGAGCGCGGCCTGGCCGGCGGACTCGAGGGTAGCGGCATCGGCCTTGCCCGACGCGGCGAGCTCGTGCAGGCGGCGCAGGCTCGCGCGTGCCTCCTCGTCGCGGAACGCGGCCTTGTACTCGGGCCGCAGCCCGTAGACCTTCGGCAGGCCGTCGGCGATGCGTTGCGCGAGCGTAGCGCCGGTGACCTCGGTCGTGACGAGTGCGCGGGCGATCTCGGGCGTGACGGCCATGCCGCCGGCGACCGCACCGGCCAGGCCGCGCAGCTGGGCGCTCGCCTCGATCAGCGTCGGCATCGCGGCCATCGCGCCGTCCATCAGGTAGTAGGTGTCGAGGTCCGGGTCGAGCGTCAGGTTCGAGCCGTCGGTGGCCTGCGTCACGAGGCCGATCACCGCGGCGATGTGCGCGCCGTGCGTGGCGGCGACTTTGTCGGGTGCCGCGCCGGCGTCGGCGGCCGGCAGCGTGTCGCGCACGGCCTGGAAGGCCTTGGTGGTCTCGAGGTCGGCGCCGAAGCGCTGCTCGACCGCTTCGATCTTCTTGATCTGCGCAGCGATCGTGGTGCGCAGCGTCGCAAGCTCCGCCGGCTCGGCCTTGCCGGCGGCGGCCACGGCCAGGCTGCGCTGGCGCTGCGCCTGCTCGAGCAGCGGCAGCACCTCGCGGATGTAGGTGATGCCGTCGCGCTCCTTGGCCGAGAAGCCGATCGCGCTCGCCTTGTCGCCGTAGTAGCTCCAGCCGAGCGTCGCGACCGGCACCAGAAAGACCGCCGAAATGATCGCGGCCTTGGCCTTGAAGCGCAGTTGCCGGAACAACCGCACGCCCGGTGCCCACACGCCGTGATATGCGAAGAAATCGTTCATCCCGTGCCTCGCCAGTGGTCTTGTTGTTGCGATCACGTGGCGCAGCCATGCATGGCCGCCGCAGCGCGATCTCCCGCGTCTTCGGCAGGCTCGGCGGGGATCTTTAGCGCCGGCGCGTCAGCCGATGCGTGCTGGAATCGGCGCCATCGCCACCTTCACGTCGCCGCATTGGGCGCGGTGGCGCAGCGCGTGGTCCATCAGGACCAGCGCCAGCATCGCCTCGGCGATCGGGGTGGCCCGGATGCCGACGCAGGGGTCGTGGCGGCCGAAGGTCTCGACCATCGTCGGCGCGCCTTGGAGGTCGATCGAGCGGCGCGGCGTGCGAATCGAGCTGGTCGGCTTGATCGCGATCGAGACCGTGACGTCCTGCCCGGTCGAGATGCCGCCGAGCACGCCGCCGGCGTTGTTGCTCGCGAAGCCCGCGGGCGTCAGTTCGTCGCCGTGGGTCGTGCCGCGCTGCGCGACGCTCGCGAAGCCGGCGCCGATCTCGACGCCCTTGACGGCATTGATGCCCATCATCGCGTGGGCGATGTCGGCGTCGAGCTTGTCGAACAGCGGCTCGCCCAGCCCGACCGGCACGTTGCGCGCGGCCACCGCGATGCGTGCGCCGCACGAGTCGCCGGCCTTGCGCAGGCCGTCGAGGTATTCCTCGAGACGCGGGATGACGCTCGCGTTCGCGGCGAAGAACGGGTTGTTCGGAATGTGCTCTTCGCCCTCGAACGGAATCTCGATCTCGCCCATCTGCGTCATGTGGCCGACGAAGCTCGTGCCGTACACGGCTTTCAGCCATTTGCGCGCGACCGCGCCGGCGCCGACCATCGGCGCGGTCAGCCGCGCCGAGGCGCGCCCGCCGCCGCGTGGATCGCGCAGGCCGTACTTCTGGTGGTAGGTGTAGTCGGCGTGGCCGGGGCGGAAGGTGTTCAGCAGATTGCCGTAGTCCTTGCTGCGCTGGTCGGTGTTGCGGATCAGCAGGCAGATCGGCGTGCCGGTCGTATGGCCTTCGAACACGCCCGAGAGGATCTCGACCGCATCGGGCTCGTTGCGCTGCGTCACGTGGCGGCTCGTGCCGGGGCGGCGGCGGTCGAGCTCGGGCTGGATGTCGGCCTCGGACAGCGCCATGCCGGGCGGGCAGCCGTCGATCACGCAGCCGATCGCCGGGCCGTGGGATTCGCCGAAATTGGTGACGCGAAAGAGTTCGCCGAAGGTGCTGCCGGACATGGGGACCGCCGTTCAGGGACGGCCCCGATTGTACGGAGAGGCTCTCAGCCGGCCGTGGATTGCGCGCCGGGCTCGTCGACCGGCCAATCACGGATATAGGCTTTGAGCATACGGTTCTCGAAGTCCTGGCTGTCGACCACGGCCTTCGCGACGTCGTAGAACGAGATCACGCCCATCAGCGTGCGTTGCGTCAGCACCGGCATGTAGCGCGCATGGCGCTCGAGCATCATGCGGCGCACCTCGTCGATCTCGGTGTCGGGGGTGCAGGTCAGCGGGTGGTCGTCCATCACGCTGCGGATCACCGTGTCGCCCACCGTGCCGCCGTTGCGCACGATCGCGAGGATCACCTCGCGGAAGGTCAGCATGCCGATCAGCTCGCCATGGTCCATCACGACCAGCGAGCCGATGTCGCGCTCGGCCATCGTCCTGACCGCCTCGGCGAGCTGCTCGTCGGGGGTGACGGTGTAGAGCGTGCCGCCCTTGACGCGCAGGATGTCGCTGACTTTCATGGCTCGCTCCTCGGCGGGTTCCGTCGGGCCAATATAGCCCACAATCCGCAGCGACGACACCCCGGGAGAACTCATGGCCGGCGCTGCCGATCCTGGCTTTGACACCCTCGCGCTGCACGCAGGCGCTGCGCCCGACCCGGCCACCGGCGCACGCGCCGTGCCTATCCACCTGAGCACCTCGTTCGTCTTCGAGTCCTCAGAACATGCGGCGTCGCTGTTCAACCTCGAGCGCTCGGGCCACGTCTACAGCCGCATCTCGAACCCGACCAACGCGGTGCTCGAGGAGCGCGTCGCCGCGCTCGAAGGCGGCGTCGGCGCGATCGCGACCGCGAGCGGCCAGGCGGCATTGCACCTCGCGATCGCGACACTCGCCGGGGCCGGATCGCACATCGTCGCGTCGAGCGCGCTCTACGGCGGCTCGCACAACCTGTTGCACTACACACTCGCACGTTTCGGGATCGAGACGACGTTCGTGAAGCCGGGCGACATCGACGGCTGGCGCGCCGCGATCCGCCCGCAGACGAAGCTGCTGTTCGGCGAGACGCTCGGCAACCCCGGGCTCGACGTGCTCGACATCCCGACCGTCGCCGCAATCGCGCACGAGAACGGCCTGCCGCTGCTGGTCGACTCGACCTTCACGACGCCGTGGCTGATGAAGCCCTTCGACCATGGTGCCGACCTGGTCTATCACTCGGCGACCAAGTTCCTCTCGGGCCACGGCACCGTGATCGGCGGCGTGCTGGTCGACAGCGGGCAGTTCGACTGGGACAAGTCCAGCCGCTTCCCCGAGCTGTGCGCGCCGTACGACGGCTTTCACGGCATGGTGTTCGGCGAGGAGAGCACGGTCGGCGCCTTCCTGCTGCGCGCACGCCGCGAGGGGCTGCGCGACTTCGGCGCGTGTATGAGCCCGCACACCGCGTGGCTGATCCTGCAGGGCATCGAGACACTGCCGCTGCGCATGGCGCGCCACGTCGAGAACACCCGCAAGGTGGTCGAGTTCCTCGCCGCGCAGCCGCTCGTCGCGGCGATCGGCTACCCGGAGCTCGAAGGGCACCCGAGCCACGCGCTGGCGAAGCAACTGCTGCCGCGCGGCTGCGGCTCGGTGTTCAGCTTCGACCTCAAAGGCTCGAGGACGCAAGGCAAGGCCTTCATCGAGGCGCTCAAGATCTTCTCGCACCTCGCGAACGTCGGCGACTGCCGCTCGCTCGTGATCCACCCCGCGTCGACGACGCACTTCCGGATGGACGACGCGGCGCTCGCCCAGGCCGGCATCGGGCCGGGCACGATCCGGCTGTCGATCGGACTCGAGGAGGCCGACGATCTGATCGACGACCTGAAGCGTGCGCTGAAGGCCGCCGGCAAGGCGGAGGCCTGATGGAACTCGTCGTCCAGGGCCGCCGCGCCTACGCCTACACCGGCGGCAAGGCTTTCGATGCCGCGCGGCCGTGCGTCGTGTTCGTGCACGGCGCGCTGCACGATCACTCGGTGTGGAACCTGCTCGCGCGCTGGCTCGCGCACCACGGCCACGCGGTGCTGGCGGTCGACCAGCCCGGCCACGGCCGCAGCGACGGGCCGCCGCTCGCGGACGTGGAATCGCTGGCCGACTGGACGCTTGCGCTGCTCGATGCCGCGCGTGTCGAACGCGCCGCGCTGGTCGGTCACAGCCTCGGCTCGCTGATCGCGCTCGAGGCGGCGGCACGTGCGCCGCAGCGCATCGCGCAGCTCGTGATGATCGCGACCGCCTACCCGATGAAGGTGTCGGATGCGCTGTTCGCGACGGCGCGCGAGAACCCGCTGCGCGCGATCGACATGGTCAATGCGTTCTCCTTCTCGACCACCGCCGCCAAGCCATCCTTCCCCGGCCCCGGAGCGTGGTTGCACGGCGGCAACCGCGCGCTGATGCGGCGCATGCAGGCCGGTGCGACCGACCACAACCTGTTCGTGCACGACTTCGGCGTCTGCGACCGCTACGCCGGCGGGCTCGTCGCGGCGGCGAAGGTGCATTGCCCGGTGCACTGCATCCTGGGCAGTCGCGACCAGATGACGCTGCCGGCTGCTTCGCGCGAGATCGTCGCCGCGCTGCGCGCGCAGGTGGTCCGGCTCGCGGCCGGGCATTCACTGATGCTCGAGGCCCCCGACGAGGTGTTGAATGTGCTGCGCCAGGCCCTGGCCGAGAAGGAGCAGGTATGAACACCGTCGCTGCCGACCCGAAGGCCTTCAAGACCTTCGCCGAGTTCTACCCGTTCTACCTCGGCGAGCATCGCGACCGCACCTGCCGGCGCCTGCATTTCGCCGGTTCGACGCTCGCGCTGGTCTGCGTCGCGATGCTGGTCGCGACCGGCCAGCCGATGTACCTGCTCTATGCGCTGCTGTGCGGCTACGGCTTCGCGTGGGTCGGCCACTTCGCCTTCGAGAAGAACAAGCCGGCGTCGTTCAAGCGCCCGCTCTTCAGCTTCATGGGCGACTGGGTCATGTACAAGGACATCTGGACCGGCCGCATCCCGTTCTAGCGGTATTTTTCACCGTCCGGCGGCGACGACATCCCGCGGCACACCGCTACGATGCCGACCATGGCCGAAGCCGCCGCACCCCGCCTCAGCGACGTCGAACGCCTGGTCGACGTGATCGAGCTGCCGATCGGCCGCTGGGACCGCGACGCGCGCCTGGTGTTCTGCAACACGCCCTACCTGCGCTGGGCGATGCGTGTGCGCGACGAACTGCTCGGGCACACGCTCGCCGAGCTCTACGGCGACGACGCCTGGGAACGTGCCAAGCCGGCCTTCGAAGAGGCCTTTAGCGGCCGCAGCGCCAGCTACGAGCGGCGCATCATGCACGGCCCGGCGCCGGGCCGCTGGGCACGCATCCAGGTCTTCCCCGACCTCGCCGCCGACGGCGAGGTGCAGACCGTGTTCACGATCGCGACCGACATCCACGAGGACGTCACCGCGCGCGAGGCGCTGATCGCCGCGCGTGTGCGCTTGGACCGCTTCACCGACAACATCCCCTACCCGCTGACCTACGTCGACCGCGGCTTCGTGCTGCGCTTCGTCAACAAGGCCTACAGCGAGGTCACAGGCCAGTCGTCCGAGCAGTTGCTCGGGCGCCACATCGGCGAGGCGCGCGGCGCCAAGCTGTGGGAGGAACACCGACCGAACTTCGAGCGCGCGCTGCAGGGCAAGACGGTGCAGTACACACGCCTGGTCAATGCGCTGCCGCAGGGCCCGCGCTGGATGCGCACGAGCTACGTGCCCGACTTCGATGCCGACGGCGTGGTGGTGGGCCTCTACACCGTGACGATCGACGTGCACGACCTGACCGTCGCGCAGGAACAGCTGCGCCGCAGCGTCGAGCGCGACGCGCTGACCGACGTGCTGAGCCGGCGCACCGTGATGGACCGCATCGAGGCGGCGATCGCGCAGGCGCCGCAGGTGCCGGTGGCACTGTTCTTCGTCGACCTCGACGGCTTCAAGGCGGTCAACGACCGGCTCGGCCACCGCGAAGGCGACGCGCTGCTCATCAAGGTGGCGCGTGCGCTGCAGTCCTCGGTGCGCGCCGACGACGCGGTCGGCCGCTATGGCGGCGACGAGTTCCTCGTGCTCGCGACGGTGCGCGATGCGCTCGGCGCGCACAAGCTCGCGGGCCACATGCTCGACGCGGTGCGCGGCGCAGCCGACGCCGTGCCCGGCGGTGGCGTGATCAGCGCGAGCATCGGCTTCGCGCTCGCGCCGGCCGACGCGCAGCAGCCGATGCGGCTGCTGCAGCGCGCCGACGACGCGATGTACGCCGCCAAGCGCCTCGGAAAGGACCGTGCGCTGCACTGCACCGAGGTCGCGGTCAGTCCAGCAGTTCCTTGAGCGTCATCGTGTCGAAGCCGGCGCGCTGCCAGAACGAGCGCAGCGCCGGCGACGGGTCGAGCAGCAGCTGCGCGAGCAGCGGCTCGGCGCGGGTCGTGGCCGGGTCGCACAGCAGCACGTGGCGCGCGTTGCCGGCCTCGTCGAGCCGGCCAGCCCAGTCGAGCGCGACCAGCATGTCCAGGATCGGCTCGACCTGCAGCGGATCGGTGCGCAACGCCTCGGCGATCTCGCCGACGCTGCGGCCGCGTGCCTCCTGGTGGCGCGCCGCAGCCAGGTCGTGCAGCACCGCGACCGCGAGGCGCAGCCGCGCGCCGGGTGTATCGGGCCAGCGCACCACGCGCATCTGCAGGCTCGGCGCGTAGGCGGCGATCACCGCGCCGAGCAGCACGACCACCCAGCCGAGGTAGATCCAGACCAGGAAGATCGGCACGGTCGCGAACGCGCCGTAGACGATCGCATAGGTCGGCATCTGGCCGAGGTACCAGCCGAGCAGCTTCTTCGCGACCTCGACGCCGACCGAGACGAACAGCCCGCCGGCGATCGCATGGCGCCAGCGCACCACGGTGTTGGGCACGTAATGGAACAGCCCCGCCATGCCGCCGGCGAGCAGCAGGAACTCAATCGTGTTGAGCAGGAAGCTCACGCCGCCCGGCATCGCACCGACGAAGCCGCGCGACGCTGAGATCGCGTACGAGGTCAGGCTCAGGCTGACGCCCAGGACCAGCGGCCCGAGCGTGACCGCGGCCCAGTACACGAGCACACGCTGCGCGATCGGCCGCGGCGTGCGCACGCGCCAGATCGCGTTGAGCGTGCGGTCGATCGTCAGCATCATCGCCAGCGCGGTCAGCACCAGCACCGCGAGGCCGACGGTGCCGAGCCGGTTGGCCTTGCCGGCGAACTGCGTCAACGCCCCCAGCACCGGCTTGGCGATGCTGTCCGGCACCAGGCTTTGCAGAAAGTACTTCTGCAGCGCGTCCTGGAAACTCGCGAACATCGGGAAGGCCGCGAACAACGCGAGCATCACCGTCAGCAGCGGCACCAGCGAGATCAGCGTCGTGAAGGTCAGGCTGCCGGCGGTGAGGCCGAGGCGGTCCTCGCGAAAGCGCTGGCGCAGCGTGCGCATCGTCTCGAGCCACGGCCAGTTCTGCAGCGTCTGCCACAGCTCGGAGGCGCGCTCCTGCCAGTTCCCTCGCAGGTGACTCTTCAGAGGGGTCGGCAGATTCATTGCTGGCATCATAGCCAGCGATGCTGCCTGCCCTGCCCTCCGCGGTCGCGCGCACCCGCGCTGTCGCCGTCGCCTGCCTGCTCGGGCTGATCGTGCTCGGCCTCACCTGGGAGCTGTGGCTCGCGCCGACCGGCCAGCGCACGCTCGCGCTGAAGGTGCTGCCGCTGACACTGGCACTCGCCGGGCTGCTGAAGAACCGTATGTACACCTACCGCTGGCTCAGCCTGCTCGTGTGGATCTACTTCACCGAAGGCGTCGTGCGCGCGACCACCGAGCGCGGCCTCTCGGCCGGCCTCGCGCTCGCCGAGGTTGCGCTCAGCCTGCTGCTGTTCGGCGCCTGCGCGGTGCACGTGCGCTGGCGGCTGCGGCACGCGGCGCCCTCATCCGGAAACGCGACACCATGACCCTCGAAGCAGCTTTGCGCGACATCGTCGGCGCGCCCCACGTGCTCACTGACGACCTCGACGCCTGGCAGACCGACTGGCGCAAGCGTTATCACGGCCGCGCGCGGCTGGTTGTGCGGCCCGGATCGACCGCCGAGGTCGCCGCCGTCGTGCGCGCCTGCGCCGCGGCCGGCGCCGCGATCGTGCCGCAAGGCGGCAACACCGGCTTGGTCGGCGGCTCGGTGCCCGATGCGAGCGGCACGCAGGTGCTGCTCGCGCTGACGCGGCTGAACCGCGTGCGCGAGATCGACGCTGCGAACCTGACGATGACGGTCGAGGCCGGTTGCGTGCTGCAGGCGGTGCAGGAGGCGGCCGCCGCACGCGGCCTGCTGTTCCCGCTCAGCCTCGCGGCCGAAGGCAGCTGCACGATCGGCGGCAACCTCGCGACCAACGCCGGCGGCACGCAGGTGCTGCGCTTCGGCAACGCCCGCGAGCTGTGCCTCGGCCTCGAGGTCGTGACCGCCGCCGGCGAGGTCTGGGACGGCCTGACCGGCCTGCGCAAGGACAACACCGGCTACGACCTGCGCGACCTCTTCGTCGGCAGCGAAGGCACGCTCGGCGTGATCACCGCGGCGACGCTGAAGCTGCATCCGGAGCCGGCCGCGGTGACGACGGCGTTCGCGAGCCTCGCGACGCTCGACGCGGCGGTCGAGCTGCTCGCGCTCGCGCGTGCCCGCCTGGGCGCCGGGCTGACCGGCTTCGAGGTGATGAACACCTTCTCGCTCGCGCTCGTTGCGCGCCACTTCTCGCAGCTCGCCCAGCCGCTCGGCGCGGCACCCTGGACCGTGCTGCTCGAGCAGTCCGACAGCGAAGGCGAGGCCCATGCGACCGCGCTGTTCGAAGGCCTGCTCGAGACCGCGCTGGAACGCGGCCTGATCGCCGACGCCGCGGTGGCGTCGAGCATCGAGCAGTCGAAGACGATGTGGCATCTGCGCGAGTCGATCCCGCTCGCGCAAAGCCTCGAGGGCCTGAACATCAAACACGACATCGCGCTGCCGATCTCGCGCATTGCCGCGTTCGTTGCGAGCACCGACGCGGCGCTCGCGCGCGCCGTACCGGGCGTGCGCATGGTCGACTTCGGCCACCTCGGCGACGGCAACCTGCACTACAACGTGCAGGCACCCGAGGGCACCGACGCCGCCGCCTTCCTGCGCGAGCGCGAGAAGGAGATCAACACGATCGTCTACGACGCGGTCGGCGCGCACCAGGGTTCGATCTCGGCCGAGCACGGCGTCGGCGCGCTCAAGCGCGACGAATTGGCACAGCGCAAGTCGCCGGTGGCACTCGTGTTGATGCGCTCGATCAAGCAGGCGCTCGACCCGGCCGGGCTGCTGAACCCGGGGCGCGTGGTCTAACTACTGCACCGGCCCCTTCAACGCCGGCGGCATCGGCATCGCCATCACCTCGATGCCCTCCTCGCGCAGCGCGTCGGCGTCGGCGCGGGTCGCGCGGCCGCGGATGCCGCGTTCCTCGACCTCGCCGTAGTGGATGCGGCGCGCCTCGTCGGGAAAGCGTTCGCCGACATCCTCGGTGTTGTCGATCACGTGGCGCACCGCGCGCATCCACAGCGACTGCAGCTCGGCACCGGGGTCGGTGGCAGGAGTTGGTGCAGTCTGCTCACGCAGTGCCAGCACGTTCAGGCGCGGCGCGCTCGGCAGCCGCTCGATCGCCTTGTCGCCGCACAGCGGGCATTCGACCAGGCCGCCTGTACTCTGCGTCTCGAAGTCCTCGCCCGAGGCGAACCAGCCTTCGAAGCGATGGTCGTGCGCGCAGCGCAGGTTGAGCACCTTCATGGCCGGATTATGAGCCGGCCGGCTTCACGGCGCGGGCCGCCAGACTAGGGGCCAGCGTCCAGCCTGCCAGTTGCGCAGCCAGAGCAGGCCGACCAGCGTCTTCGCGTCGGTGACCGCACCGCTCGCGCACAGCGCGTCGAGCTCGTCGATCGTCGCGACGTGCAGCTCGAGGAACTCGCCGGCGTCCAGGCTTTGTTCGCCCTTCGTCAAACCGCGCGCGAACCAGATCTCGATGCCCTCGCTCGAGTAGGCGATCGCGTTGTGCAGCAGGCCGGCGCGCGCCCACTCGGCGGCGCGGTAGCCGGTCTCCTCGGCGAGCTCGCGCACCGCGCAGTCGAACGGCGCCTCGCCGGCGTCGAGCTTGCCGGCCGGAAACTCGAGCATCACGCGTTGGAGCGGGTAGCGCCACTGGCGCTCCATCAGCAGCCGGCCGTCGTCGAGCAGCGGCACGACCATCACGGCGCCCGGGTGCACGATGAACTCGCGGGTCGCCTCCTTGCCGTCGGGCAGGCGAATGACGTCGCGCCGAACCTCGAGCAACCGGCCGCCGAAGACCTGCTCAGACGCGACGGTGGTTTCGCGCAGATGCGCGTCGGGATCGGCCTCGCTCAGGTCGCTCATCGTGCGCTCGTCAGCTCGTCAGCTCGTCAGTGCCTTGACGATCGCCTGCGCGCACAGGGTCATCAAGCCGCCGGGCAGCAGGCCGAACACCAGCACGGCCGCGCCGTTCAGCGAGAGCAGCGTGCGGACCTCGCCGGTGCTCTCGATCGGCCGCATGTCCGTCGCCTCGTCGAAGTACATCACCTTGACGAGGCGCAGGTAGTAGTAGGCCGCGACCAGCGACAGCAGCACCGCGATCACCGCGAGCCAGATATAGAGCGTGAGGTTGGTCGAGACGATCGCCTGCAGCACCGCGAGCTTGGCGTAGAAGCCGACCGTCGGCGGGATGCCGGCGAGCGAGAACATGAAGATCGCCATCACCGCGGCGTACCAGGGGCTGCGCTTAGCGAGGCCCTTCAGGTCGTCGATCTGCTCGGACTCGAAGCCCTGGCGCGACAGCAGCATCACGATGCCGAAGGTGCCGACCGTCGTGAACACGTAGGCCAGCATGTAGAACATCGACGAGCTGTAGCCGTTCGCGGCCGACACGGTGTTGGTCGACACCACTGTCGGCGTCAGGCCGAGCAGCATGAAGCCGATCTGGCCGATCGTCGAGTAGGCCAGCATGCGCTTGAGGTTGCTCTGCGCGATCGCGGCGAAGTTGCCGAGCGCCATCGATGCGACCGCGAGCACGATCAGCATCTGCTGCCAGTCGGGGGCGATGCCCGACATGCCCTCGACGAGCAGGCGGATCGTGATCGCGAACGCGGCGAGCTTCGGCGCGCCTGCCACCAGAACGGTCACCGCGGTCGGCGCGCCCTGGTAGACGTCGGGGATCCACATGTGGAACGGGACCGCGCCGAGCTTGAACGCAAGCCCGGAGACGACGAACACGACGCCGAGCGCAAGCACCGCCTTGTTGATCTGGCCGGTGCCGATCGCCTTGAAGACTTCGGGGATGTCGAGCGAGCCGGTCGCGCCGTACATCATCGACAGGCCGTAGAGCAGGAAGCCGCTCGCCAGCGCGCCCAGCACGAAGTACTTCATCGCCGCTTCGGTGGCCGGCGCGTGGTCGCGCCGCAGCGCGACGAGCGCGTACAGGCTGAGCGACATCAGCTCGAGCCCGAGATAGACGACGAGGAAGTTGTTGGCGGCCAGCATCACGCAGATGCCGAGCAGCGAGAACATCGCGAGCGTGATCAGCTCGCCCTTGAGCATGTCGCGCTCGGCCGCGTAAGGGCGTGCATAGGCGAGCGAGACCATCACCGCGACCGTCGCGAAGAAGCCGAGCAGGTGGCCCATCGGGTCCGCGACCACCATGCCCTGCATCGCATAGACCGTGTTGCCTGCATCGAAGAGCTGCCAATGCATCAGTGCGACGACCGCAAGCGACACCTGGGCGAGCAGGTAGCTCGGCGTGCGGCGCGGGTGCGTGACCCACAGGTCGACCATCGCCACCAGCAGCGCGGCGGCGAGCAGCACGATCTCGGGCGAGACGGCGAGCCAGTTCATGTTTTCCATGTTCGTTCCCGGCTCAGTTGCCCAACTTGGTCTGGGCGACGTGCTTGAGCAGCTCGGTCACCGAGACGTGCATCACGTCGGTGAAGGGCTTCGGGTAGACACCCATCCACAGCACCGCTGCGGCCAGCAGCGCGAGCATCGCGAACTCGCGGCTGTCGATGTCCGACAGCGCCTTCACGTCGTCGTTCGCGACGCCGCCGAAGTAGACACGCTTGACCATCCAGAGGTTGTAGGCCGCGCCGAAGATCAGCGCGGTCGCGGCCAAGGCGGCGAGCCAGAAGCCGGCCTTGACGGTGCCGAGGATCACCATCCACTCGCCGACAAAGCCGCTCGTGCCGGGCAGACCGCTGTTGGCCATCGCGAAGAAGACTGCGAACGCGGCGAACTTGGGCATCGTGTTGACCACCCCGCCGTAGGACGCGATCTCGCGCGAGTGCACGCGGTCGTAGAGCACGCCGATGCACAGGAACATCGCGCCCGAGACGAAGCCGTGCGAGATCATCTGCACGACGCCGCCGGCCACACCGAGCTCGCTGAAGATGAAGAAGCCGAGCGTCGCGAAGCCCATGTGAGCGATCGACGAGTAGGCCACGAGCTTCTTCATGTCCTGCTGCACGAGCGCGACCAGGCCGATGTAGATCACCGCGATCAGGCTCAGCGCGATGATGAACCAGGCCCATTCACGGCTGGCGTCGGGCGCGATCGGCAGCGAGAAACGCAGGAAGCCGTAGGCGCCGAGCTTCAGCATGATCGCGGCCAGCACCACCGAGCCGCCGGTCGGCGCCTCGACGTGGGCGTCGGGCAGCCAGGTGTGCACCGGCCACATCGGCACCTTCACCGCGAACGCGAGGAAGAACGCGAAGAACAGCAAGGTCTGCACGTGGCCGGACAGCGGCAGCTTGTGCCAGGTGAGGATGTCGAAGCTGCCGCCCGACTTGTAGTACAGGTAGGCGAGCGCCACCAGCATCAGCAGCGAGCCGGCGAGCGTGTAGAGGAAGAACTTGAACGCCGCATAGACGCGCCGAGGCCCGCCCCAGACGCCGATGATGATGTACATCGGGATCAGCGTCGCCTCGAAGAAGACGTAGAACAGCAGCCCGTCGAGCGCGCTGAAGACGCCGACCATGATGCCCGACAGGATCAGGAACGCACCCATGTACTGGTTGACGCGCTCGGTGATCACCTCCCAGGCCGAGATCACGACGATCACGGTGATGAACGCGGTGAGCGGCACGAACCACATCGACAGGCCGTCGACGCCGAGCCGGTAGTGCACGTTGAAACGCTCGATCCAGACGAGGTTCTCCTCGAACTGCATCGCCGCGGTGCCGCCGTTGAAGCCGGTGATCAGCGGCAGCGTGACGAGGAAGGACGCCACGGAGGCGACGAGCGCGATCCAGCGCACCGCGCGCGCGTTCTCGTCGCGGCCGATCGCGAGCAGCACGACGCCCGCGACGATCGGCAGCCAGATGGCGAGGCTGAGCAATCCCATGTTCTTGTTCTCCGTGCCGACGAGCCTAGCGGCCCGACGGCATGCCCAGGTAGGGCCACAACTGCCAGGTCATCAGTCCGATGACGCCCACGATCATCACGAGCGCATACCAGTAGAGGTAGCCGGTCTGCAGCCGCCGCGCGAGCGCCGCGACCGCACCGACCGCGCGCGCCGAGCCGTCGATCGCGACGCCGTCGATCAGGCCCACGTCGCCACCCTTCCACAGCCCCATGCCGACCCCGCGCGCCGCCGGCGCGAAGATGCGCTCGTTGATCCAGTCCATGTAGTACTTGTTCTCGAGCAGGCGCACGACCGGGCTGAAGGTCTTCGCGAGCGCGGCCGGAATCTCCGGCTTGACGAGGTAGAAGACGTAGGCCGTCACGACGCCGGCGAGCGCGAGCCAGAACGGCAGCGCGGTCAGGCCGTGCAGTGCCATCGCGGCGGCGCCGTGGAACTCCTTCGCCATCTCTTCCATCGCCGGGTGATGCTCGAGGTTGACGAGGATCGAGTCCTTGAAGAACTCGCCGTAGAGCATCGGGCCGATGGTCAGGAAGCCGATCACGACCGAGGGCACCGCAAGCAGGATCAGCGGCGCGGTCACGACCCAGGGCGACTCGTGCGGATCATGGTGTTCTGCGTGTTCGTCGTGGTGGTCGTGCTCGCCCGGGAACGGCTTGTGGTGGAAGCGCTCCTTGCCGTGAAAGACGAGGAAGTACATCCGGAACGAGTAGAACGCGGTGACGAACACGCCGACGACAACCGCGAAGTACGCGAAGCCCGCGCCCGGCAGGTGCGACGCGTGCACCGCCTCGATGATGCTGTCCTTGCTGTAGAAGCCGGCGAACAGCGGCGTGCCGATCAGCGCCAGCGAGCCCAGCAGCGAGGTGATCCAGGTGATCGGCATGTACTTGCGCAGGCCGCCCATGTTGCGGATGTCCTGGTCGTGGTGCATGCCGATGATCACCGAGCCGGCCGCGAGGAACAGCAGCGCCTTGAAGAACGCGTGCGTCATCAGGTGG
>Ga0075366_10000286_pt1 | contig 22606 bp, 17 predicted proteins | sample EndMethybrTD3031_FD_72351 | JGI IMG/M metagenome (GOLD analysis project Ga0075366, IMG submission 72351) | Populus endosphere microbial communities from Tennessee, USA - Endosphere MetaG P. TD hybrid TD303-1 | ecosystem: Host-associated > Plants > Roots > Endosphere | place: USA: Tennessee...
CGCAGTGGATGCGGGCCCGGGCCAAGGCTCGGGGCCGTGACGGATGGCGAATGAGCGTGACCAGCATGCCGCTGATTTTGCCGATCTCGGTCTATGGCGGCTATTTCGGCGCCGGCGCCGGAACGCTGCTGCTCGGCGCCCTGACGCTTGCGACCGGAGGCGACTATCGCCGGGCCAATGTCGCGAAGAACCTGGTGTCGAGTCTCAACACCGTTGCGGCATCGGTGTGGTTTGTTGTCAACGGCGCGATCAGCTGGCCGCACACGCTGGCGATGATGGTGGGCTGTCTGATCGGCGGCTTCTGCGGCGCGCATCTGTCGCGCCATGTTCCGCAGGAGTTCATGCGCTGGGTTGTCATCGCGGTCGGCGTTTTGCTGACCGCAGTGTTCGCCTGGAAATATTGGTTCTAGGTCCGCTTCGCCAGTTCGACCATCCGCTTGGTCATCGCACTGTTCGGGTCTTCCATCGGATCGCAGATGGTGAAGTGGTTCAGTCCCGGAACCTCCTCGTAACGCGCCTCGACGCCCTTGGCGCGCCAGCCGTCGGCGATGGCCTTGCTGTGCCGCAGGAATTCCGACGATTCCTTGCCGCCGACCACGGCGTCGAGCACGCGGCCGCGCTCGACCGGCCAGTACAGCGGCGAGATGCGCCGCGCCTCGGCGGCGTCGAGCTTGAATTCGGCGTTGCCGGCGAGATGCAGCAGCGGCTCAAGATCGTAGAGGCCGGAGATCGCATAGCCGGCCGGCGTCAGGTCGGCCGGCGCGCCGGCATCGAGCTTCTTCCAGTCGGTTGCCAGCATACAGGCGGCGAGATGCCCGCCGGCCGAGTGGCCGCTGACCATGAAGCGCTTGCCGAGCTTCTTCCAGAGATAGAGACACGCCGCCCTGGTCTGCTCGATGATCTGGCCGATGCTGACCTGCGGTGAAAGATCGTAGCCCGACAGCGCGACGGTGACGCCGTGCGCGTTCATGCCGCGCGCGATCTGGCTGAAGCTCGCCGGCTCCAGCGAGCGCCAATAGCCGCCGTGGATAAAGAGTGCGAGCGGGCCGCTGCCGCCGCCCTTCGGCTTGAACAGGTCGATGGTCTGGCGCGGCGATGGGCCGTATTTCAGGCCGATCTCGGCGCGGCCTTCCTTGGTGGTCTCGTCACGATAGGCGGCGCCTTCGCGGGTCCAGCGCTCGAAGATCTGCGGGTGCTCCGGCACCGCCGCGCGGTTGTTGTACTCAGCCTCGTAGTTGATCGCCATGGAAGGCTCCCGCCAGCTTTTGCACCGGCGGGAGATTGGGGCATCAATGGCGGAGAGGCAAGCTCAGCGCTTGATCTGCGCCTTCAGCGTTTCGGCAACGGCACGATCGAACGAGTCGGCGGGTTTGCCCGGTGCACTCTTGCGTTGCTCCAGCACATAAGCGTCGCGCTTCTTGACCAGCTCGGTCATGCGAGCGTTGAGGGATTTGCGCTCGGCCGAATTCTTGTCGACCGCGGCCTGGCGCTGCTCCGGCTTCAGCGCGCGGATCGTGTCCGGCAAGTCTTCATCTTTGACGCTGTCGAGCTTCTGCCGCCCGGCGGCAACGTCGGCGACGAGATCGCCGCGGCCGGTCACAGCCTCGCCGGTGCGGCTGGCGCTTTTGCTGAGATAGCCGGCCATTTCGGATGCGACGGGTCGCGGCGCGGCCGCGAGCTGGCCGGTCTTCTCCATGACGCTGGAGCGTTGCGCGCGCGGGCCGTACGGGATCACCGTGCCGTTGATGCGGCCCTGCAGTTCGATGATCTCGGTGTCCCACGGCGTCTCAATGACGAGTATCTGGCCGCCGTCCTGCGGGATCGGGATGTAGCGGCCGTCGCCGCGCTGCGCGATCTCGCGCCACACCCGTTCGGTGTCGCGCGCGCCGCCGGCCTGCACGGCGTTCACCACAATGCCGCGCTCGCGCGCCATGCGGACTACGTCGGGATATTTGGTGTCCTGCTTGTAGTCCATGTGTGGCGGCGCATCGCCGACCAGGAACATGATGCGGCAGATGTCGGCGCCTTGCGTCCATGCAAGCTTGGTGACGCCGACCTCCAGCGCCTCGTTGACGCTTTCCGGCCAGTCGCCGCCGCCCTGCGCCCGAAGCTGCAGCAGGTTGCCGTAAAGGTCTTGGATGTCGGTGGTGAGGTTGAAGGTCTTGGTGACGTATTCGTCGCCGATATCCCGATAGGCGACGAGACCCATGCGGATTTCGGCATTCGGATTGGCGTCGGCGATCGCGGTTGCGATCGACCAGATCTTGCGCTTGGCGCCCTCGATCAGCGGCCCCATCGAGCCGGTGGTGTCGAGCACAAAGGCGACCTCGACGATCGGTTTTGAGACACGCCTGACCTCCGACTCGGCCGGATCGGCCAATGCCGCGGTCATGGCTGCAGTGATGGCGAAGACGGCAGAAAACGACGCGGGCGCGAGTGCCCGGCAAACGCGTGAAAATCTATCGCTTAAGAACATGGTGATCCCTCCGTATAGCCTTCCCGATGGCGGAAATGATTCCTGCCGTTCTCGACGCCCCTTGGTTCGGATTGGGGCCGGGCATCGGCGGAATGTGGGCGGATTGCGACCGCGAACGGGGCGCGAAGGCTGACGCCGCGGAATTGCTGGGCCGATGTTGTTCCGATTGCGGCGCAGGGTTATCACTGCGACATGAAGGTCAATGGCACGCACACCCGGACAATCTGGCTTGAAGCCGACGGCTGGTCGGTCGGCATCATCGATCAGACCGTGCTGCCGCATCGCTATGCGACGCTGCGGCTGACGTCGCTGAAGGAAACGGCGCACGCCATCAAGTCGATGCAGGTGCGCGGCGCGCCGTTGATCGGCGCGGCTGCCGCCTATGGCATGTGCCTGGCGTTGCGTTCCGATGCGTCCGACAAGCATATCGAACGGGCCTACGCTCAGCTCCATGCGACGCGGCCGACGGCGATCAATTTGAAATGGGCGCTGGACGAGATGGTGGCGGCGGTGCGCAACCAGCCGCGCGATGCGCGTGTCGATGCCGCCTACCGCCGCGCTGCCGAGATCGCCGACGAGGACGTCGCGATCTGCCAGGGCATCGGCCGCAACGGCCTCAAGCTGATCGAGGAGATCGCGGCGCGCAAGAACGGCCAGCCGGTCAATGTGTTGACTCATTGCAACGCCGGCTGGCTTGCGACCGTGGACTGGGGCACGGCGACCGCGCCGATCTACATGGCGCACGACAAAGGCATCGGCATCCATGTCTGGGTCGACGAGACGCGGCCGCGCAACCAGGGCGCTTCGCTCACCGCCTGGGAACTCGGCCATCATGGCGTCAAGCACACCGTGATTGCCGACAACACCGGCGGCCACCTGATGCAGCACCGCATGGTCGACATGGCGATCGTCGGCACCGATCGCGTCACCGCGCAGGGCGATGTCTGCAACAAGATCGGCACTTATTTGAAAGCGCTCGCCGCCAAGGACAACAGCGTGCCGTTCTATGTGGCGCTGCCGTCGCCGACCATCGATTTCGCGGTGACCGACGGCATCGCCGAAATTCCGATCGAGCAGCGCGGGCCTGAGGAGCAGTCGACCATGACGGGCCGCACCGCCGATGGCCGGATCGAAACCGTGCAGGTCGTACCGGACGGCTCAGCCGTTGCGAACTATGCTTTCGATGTGACACCGGCGCGGCTGGTTACCGGACTGATCACCGAGCGCGGCGTGCTGAAAGCGTCGCGTGAGGGCTTGCGGGCGGCGTTTCCGGAACGTGCAGGAGAGAGGCGATGATACGGCTCAGCACAATCGTGTTGGTGTTTGCGATATCGGCCACGGCAGTTCCTGCCGTTGCAGCGGAGTCGGTCAAACCGATCCTGGACAGCGCCGAAAAGCAAAAGCCCGACGCGATCAAGCTTTGGGAGCGGCTGGTCAATATCGACTCCGGCACAGGTGACGCGGAGGGTCTCAAAGCGGTGGGCGCCATCGCGATCGAAGAGTTGAAAAAGCTTGGCGCATCCATCGAGACCGTCTCATCCGCGCCGGCCGCGGGGGACAACATTGTCGCGATCCTGACCGGCACCGGCAAAGGCAAGGTGCTGCTGATGGCGCACATGGACACCGTGTTCGCCAAGGGCGCCGCCGCCGCACGGCCGTTCCGGATCGACGGCAAGCGCGCCTATGGGCCGGGTGTGTCCGATGACAAGGCGGGCATCGTTGTGGGCCTCACGATGCTGAAAATCCTCGATGAGCTGAAGTTCAAGGATTTCTCGCGTATTACTGTGTTTCTCAACACCAACGAGGAAACCGGTTCACGCGGCTCGCGCGCGCTGATCGAGAAGCTCGCGAAGGAGCATGACGTCACTCTCAATCTTGAAGGTGGTCGCGCCGGCGACGGCATCACGATCTGGCGCAAGGGCTCCGGCACCATCAGGGTCGAGGTCAAGGGTCGCGCCTCCCATGCCGGCGGTTCGCCGGAACAGGGCCGCAATGCCGTGATGGAGCTGGCGCACCAGATGCTTCAGCTCAGCAAGCTTGCGGATGACAGCAAGGGCACCACGGTCAACTTCACTGTGGCCAAGGGCGGCGACCGCAAGAATGTGATCCCGGACTATGCCGAGGCCGACGCCGATGTCCGTGCGGTGGTGTCGGAGGAGTTTGATCGCGTCGAGCGCGACCTTGCTGCGATGATCAAGAACAAGCTGATTGCCGACACCGAAGTAACCGCGACGCTGACGCGAAGCTTTCCGGTGATGCGGCAGAACGCGCAGATCGACGCGCTCGCCGCGATGGCGCAGCGCATCTACGGCGAGATGGGCAAGACGTTGCAATTGGGCGGCAGCGGCGGCGCGGCGGATTCAAGTCTCGCCGCCGGCGTGTTCAAGCCCACGCTCGACGGTCTGAGCCTGGTCGGCGGCAATGCGCACACCGACCGCGAATACGCCGAGGTCGACAGCATGGTGCCGCGGTTCTATCTGTTGACCCGGATGGTGATGGAGCTTGGCCGCAAACCATGACTTTGGTGCGATGAGCTTGAAGCAATGAGCCTGCCGCTCGGAAAATTGACGGAACCGCCCGTCGACGGCCGCCAATCGCAGACCGCGCTGAAGATCGCGCGCGGCACCGCGCGACTGCTCCACGCCCACGGCTACTGCGTGGTCAGCGAACTGCCGCTCGCCTCGGGCCGACGTGCCGACCTGGTGGCGCTCGGCCGGGACGGCGAAATCTGGATCGTCGAGATCAAGTCCTCGGTCGCCGACTTTCGCGCCGACCAGAAATGGATGGACTACCGGATGCACTGCGACCGGCTGTTCTTCGCCACCACGGTCGAGGTGCCGTGTGAAATCTTCCCGCCGGACACCGGGCTGATCGTGGCCGACGCTTTCGGCGCGCAGATCGTCTGCGAGGCGCCGGTGCACCGCCTGCACGCCGCGACCCGGAAGAGCATGACGCTCAGCGTCGCCCGCGCCGCAGCGCTGCGGCTGCAATCGCTGGTCGATCCCGCCGGGCCGTATCAGGGCGAGCTCTAGTCCGCACTTCCCCTTGAAATTTCACTGGTTTTAGGCGTGCAAAAATCTGCAAGTTTTTTGAGCAGGGCCGATTAACGGTTCCATTACCCAAATCTGAAAGATTCCGCTCGGTCCAAGTCTTACCCCAGCCCAGCACCCAGCCTGCCCGGGAATCGGACGCGAGCGCTCATGCCATTGGCTCAATCCGAATCCCACCCGCCGCGCGTGCCGGGCGCTTTCCGCGGCTGGAACAGTCTCGCCTGGCGAATCCTGCTGCCGGTGCCCATCACGCTGTTGATCGTGGTCGGCGTGATCTGGGCCACCATGCCCCGGCTCATGGAAAGCACCGCGGTGCACGACGCTTTCCTCGCCAATCAGCAGGTGGCGGCGCAGTTCAAGACCATTCGCGGCTACTACTCGGAGTTCGTGGTCAACAAGGCCCTGCAGACCGGGACCATCAAGGCATCGCACGATCACCGGGGCAAAGACGGCGTCATTCCGATCCCGGCGACGCTGATGCACGACATCAGCGGCCTGCTGGCCACCAGCGACACATCGATCAGCCTCTACAGCATTTATCCGTTTCCCGGCCGCAAGGACCGCAAGCTCGACGAATTCCAGACCGAGGCCTGGAATTTCCTGGTCGCCAATCCCAAAGCGGTGTTCTCGCGCGAGGTGGTGCAGAACGGCAGGCACGTCGTGCGCACCGGCGTTGCCGATACGATGTCGGCGCAGTCCTGCGTCAACTGTCACAACGCCGATCCGAACTCGCCCAAGCGCGACTGGAATCTCGGCGACGTCCGCGGCGTCCTGGAGGTCGCGTCGGTGATCGATCCGCAAATCGCCCATGGCACGCAGATCAGCCACCTGATCGTGCTTTGCGCGATCGTTGCCGGCATTCTGCTGTCGGCGCTGACCTATTGGATGATCCGCGGCGTGACCCGGCCACTCACCAAGCTGGTGACCGCGATGGAGGGTCTCGCCGCCGGCAGCTTCGACGTGGCGCTGCCCGGCCTTCATCGCAGGGACGAGGTCGGTGCGATGGCGAACGCCGTCGAGAAATTCAAAGCCAAGGCGATCGAACGCGCACGGCTCAAGGCCGACGAAGACGAGGCGCTGCGGCGTGCAACGGCGGACGAGCAGCGCAGCTCGATGCGGCGTCTCGCCGACAGCTTCGAGGCCGCTATCGGCAATATCGTGAACTTCGTGTCGCTGGAATCGCAGGGCCTTGAGGCCGCGGCCAGCACCATGAAAGGCACTGCCGATTCCACCAAACAATTCGCTGCTGTTGTGGCGCGCGCGTCGGGCGATGCTTCCAAGAACGTCAACTCGGCGGCGGATGCAGCGGGCGACCTTGCCAATACGGTTTCGGAGATCAGCCGCAAGGTGCGCGAGTCGAGTGAGATTGCCGGCGACGCGGTGCGCCAGGCGGAGAAGACCGATGCCCGCATCACGGCCCTGTCGGATGCGGCAACGCGCGTCGGCAATGTCGTCAAGCTGATCACCGACATTGCCGAGCAGACCAACCTGTTGGCGTTGAACGCCACCATCGAGGCGGCGCGCGCCGGCGAGGCCGGCCGCGGCTTCGCGGTCGTCGCCGCCGAGGTCAAGACGCTGGCGACTCAGACCGCCAAGGCCACTGAGGATGTCACCGTGCAGATCGCCGAAATGCAGATGGCGACAGCGGACTCGTTTGCCGCGATCAAGGAGATCGGTTCGACCATCGGCCGCATCTCCGATATCGCAACCTCGATCGCGGCGGCGATCGAGCAGCAGGGCGCAACCACGTCGCAGATCGCCAACGGCGTCGACAACGCGGCGCGAAGCACCGATCATGTCGCGGCCAATATCGGCGACGTCAATCGGGCCGCGGCTGAGAGCGGCACCGCAGCGGAGCGGGTGTTCGCCTCGGCGCATCTCTTGGCGAGCGAGGGCGGCAAGCTCAAGCGGGAAGTCGAGAAGTTCCTCGCCACCGTCCGCGCGGCCTAGACAACCACTGGCAGCGATCGTTGACCCGCGGCATACTCGCCGCGGGCGACACGTCTATCGAATTATAAAAAGCTGCCATGGGCGGCTGCCTTGGGAGGTCGTCGATGAGGCTGTGGCTTGCAGCGCTGCTTTCGCTGGTCAGCTCCGCGACATTTGCGCAGTCCGCCGCCGAGCCGTTTGCCGGCAAGACCGTCTCGATGATCATCGGCTTCGGACCGGGCGGCGGCTACGACCTGTGGGGCCGCACTGTCGCGCGGCATATCGGCAAGCATCTGCCGGGCAAGCCCAATGTGGTGCCGCAGAACATGCCGGGTGCCGGCAGCTACGTCGCGGCAAGCCACATCTACGCCGCGGCGCCCAAGGACGGCACGGTGTTCGGCATCATCGCGCGCGACGCAGCGCTTGGGCCGCTCAGCAATGCGCCGGGTGCGCGCTTTGACGCGACGAAAATGTCCTGGCTCGGCAGCCCGACCCGGGAGCACAACGCCTGCATCGCCAACAGCACGGCGAAGGTAAAAACCGCGAACGACCTGCGCGACAAGGAGCTGATCCTGGGCGACACCGGGCCGGGGACCGGCACGCGCTCCTATCCCAAGGTGCTCAACGATCTGTTGGGCTACAAATTCAAGCTGGTCTCCGGCTTCCGATCGTCGGTCGACGTGTTCCTGGCGATGGAACGCGGCGAGGTCGAGGGCATCTGCGAATCGCTCGACAGCATCCACCAGCGCAAGCCGGACTGGATTCCAAACAAGGTCGTCAATGTGCTGCTGCAGGCCGGCGCCGAGTCGCGCCCGGAGCTCAAGGGCGTGCCGAACGTGCTGACGCTCGCGCGCAACGACGAAGAGAAGCAGGTGCTGGAATATCTCTACGCCGGGCAGGATATCGGCCGGCCGTTCGTCGCTCCGCCCGATATGCCGCCGGAGCGGTTGAAGATGCTGCGCGATGCGTTCGCCGCGACCATGAAGGACCCGGAGTTCGTCGCCGATGTCCAGCGCAGCAAGCTCGATCTCGAGCCGGAGGACGGCGAGCATCTGGCGACGCTGATCGCGAAAATCTATGCGACACCGAAGCCGATCATCGAGCGTGTCAGCAATTTGATTAAGTAGTGGGGACTCGTGTCCCGGGCGCAACGCAGCACGAAGTGATGCGTTGCAGACCCGGGACCCCGGTTACTTGCTTGTTGATGGGAAACCGGGGTCCCGGATCAGCATTGCACCGCTTCGCGCTGCAATGCATCCGGGACACGCGCGGATGGATCACACCTTTAAGGATTCGGCTTGATCCCCGCAGCCTTCACCAGTGCGCCGTTCAAGGTAATCTCGGCCTGGAAGAACTTCTCGAATTCGGCGGACGTCATTTTCGCCGGCTCGTTGCCGAGTGCGAGGAGTTTCTCCTGAACGCTCGGGATATCCAGCACCTTGCGCGTCTCGGCATAGAGCCTGTCGACAATGTCGCGCGGGGTTTTCACCGGCACCCACATGCCGATCCAGAAATTGTAATCCGAGTTCGGATAGCCGGCCTCGATCGTGGTCGGCACCTCCGGCAATGACAGCGCTCGCTTGGTGCTCGACACCGCCAATGCGCTGAGCTTGCCGTCGCGAATCAGCGGCACCGCGGCGAGCGCCGGCGAGAAGAAGAAATCCACCCGCTGCGCCAGCACCTCGTTGATCGCCTCCGGTGCGCCGCGGAAGGGAATCTGCTGCGCCTCGAAGCCCGCGGCGAGGCGCAGCCGCTCCGCGGTCAGATGCGCCGCGGCGCCATAGCCGACGGTCGCGTAATTGACCGCGTTCGGCTGGGCTTTGGCTGCAGTCACCAGATCCCTCAGTGTCTTGTACTTTGCGGGTGACGCGACCATCACCAGCGGCGCATTGCCGAGCAGCGTCACGCCGGCGAAATCCTTGCCGGAGTCGTAGCCGAGATTGGGAAACGTCGCGGGCTGGATCACGAAGGCCGCGGAATGCACCAGGATGGTGTAGCCATCGGGCTCTACCGATTTGGCGACATAGCCCATGCCGGTGGTGCCGCCCGCGCCGGTGCGGTTCTCGACGACGACGGGCTGGCCGATCTGCTGGGTCAGGTGATCGGCGATGACGCGTGCGGTGACGTCGGTGGCGCTGCCGGCCGTCACCGGCACGATAATGCGCACCGGCTTCGACGGCCAATTTTGCGACGACGCCTGCAAGACCCCTGCAAGCACCATTGCCAAAGCGACGAGCCAGCGGTGCCGCATGACGTCCTCCCGAATGTGATCTGATCGGGCGGTTTCGCCCGGACTGTTCAGCGCGGCGCGCGCTTCGCCAGGATGCGCTGCAAGGTGCGGCGGTGCATGTTGAGCCGCCGTGCGGTCTCGGAAACATTGCGGCCGCACAATTCGTAGATGCGCTGGATGTGCTCCCAGCGGACGCGGTCGGCCGACATCGGGTGCTCGGGCGGATCGGCCTTGCGGCCTTCGAGCGCGAGCAGCGCCGCAACCACATCGTCGGCGTCGGCGGGCTTGGAGAGATAATCGACCGCGCCCATCTTCACCGCGTTGACCGCGGTCGCGATGTTGCCGTAGCCGGTCAGGATGATGGCGCGCGCCTCCGGCCGCCGGACCTTGAGCGCCGAGATGACGTCGAGGCCGTTGCCGTCGCCGAGCCGCATGTCGACCACGGCGAAAGCCGGCGCCGAGGCTTCGACCTGCTGCAGGCCTTCGCCGACCGATTCCGCGGTCCGCACCTCAAAGCCGCGGGCCTCCATGGCGCGCGCGAGCCGCTGCAGGAAGGACTTGTCGTCCTCCACGATCAGCAGCGTGCGTTCTGCCGCAACGACCACAGGCGGCGTGACTTCAGTCATGGCCATGCTCATATCCCGTTCACCTTAGGTAACATGGGGGTGGACCTCAAGTGGCGGCAAGGCCCAGCGGGCGCTCGAATTCGCCCCGCGGCCAGCGGACCCGGATTACTGCACCGCGGTCGGGATAGGCGCGGTTCTCGAATTCGACGGTCGCACCGGACCGTTCCAGCAGGGTCTTGGCGATGAAAAAGCCGAGCCCCAGGCCGGTCGTCTCGCCCCCGCCGTTCATGCGGCGGCGCTTGCTCGATTTCACATAAGGTTCCCCGATCCGGTCCATGACCTCGGGGGCGAAGCCCGGACCGTCGTCGCTGATCGTGACCGCGACGTCTTCATCGCTCCAGTCCGCCGTGACTTCGACGCGGGCCTGCGCGTAGTCGATGGCATTCTCCAGAATATTGCCAAGGCCGTAGAGCACCGCCGGGTTCCGGGCGCCCATCGGCGGCCCGGAGCGCGGCGGCATCGACACATTGATGTCGATGCCGAAGTTGCGGTGCGGTGCAACAACCTCTTCGATCAGGGCCGGCAGCGGCGTGCGATCGAACGGCTCGCCGGTCGGCAACTCGGTCAACTTGGCCAGGATATCCCGGCAACGCTGCGCCTGCTCGCGCAGCAATCGCACGTCGTCGGCGTGCGGCGAATCCGCCGAGATGGCGCGTTCGAGTTCGCGGGTGATGACGGAAATCGTCGCCAGCGGCGTGCCGAGCTCATGCGCTGCGGCGGCGGCCAGCCCGTCGAGCTGCGACAGGTGTTGTTCGCGCGCCAGCACCAGTTCGGTGGCGGCCAGCGCCTCGGCGATCTGGCGGCCTTCCTCGGTGATCTGCCAAGCGTAGACCCCGATGAAGCCGATGGCGAGCAGGATCGAAAACCACACGCCGGTCAGATAAATCCACGGCAGCTCGAGCGGATCTTCCGGGTCCCACGGCAGCGGATAGTGCGTGAACACCAGAACGGTGGCGCAGACCATGGCGAAAGCGCCGAGCATCACTGTGATGCGCGGCGGCAGCGCGGTCGCCGACAGCAGCACCGGCGCGAGAAACAGAAAGGCGAATGGATTCTGCAATCCGCCGGTGAGGAACAACAGCACCGCAAGCTCGGCGATGTCGAAGGCGAGCAGCCAGGCGGCGCGCGTCGGCTCGAGCCGTTGCGTCAGGCTGAAGCGCACGCGCAATGCGACGTTCAGCCATGCTGAAAGAGCGATCACCGCCATGCAGGCCCACAGCGGCAACGGGAACTCGATGACGTAGAATACCACCAGGACGGCGGTGATCTGGCCGATGACGGCGAGCCAGCGCAGGCGAAGCAGCGTGTCGAGCCGCACGTTCCGCCGCTGCGGCAGATGAATCTGGTCGGCGGTATCGTAGAGCATGGGCTTATCTTAGTGCGCCGCAGCCTGTTCTCAATGTTGCGAACCGACGCATGGTCCTTGTCTTGGCCTCCATGTTGCAGCATTTGGCGGGTTTCAGGGCTTGCGCCGGACTGCGCGCCGCGTCAAATCTGCCGGGCCATGCTCGCGCCAGGACACTCACCAAGCCACTCGCCCATTGCCATCGACCGGCTGGTCAAGCGCTACAAGGCCGTGACCGCGGTGGACGGCATCTCTTTTTCGATCGCGGCGGGCTCCTGCGCGGCGCTCTTGGGCGGCAACGGCGCCGGCAAGACCACCACCATCTCGACCATCATGGGATTGGTGGAACCGACCTCCGGCAGCGTCACCGTGCTGGGGGCGAAGATGCCGGACCAGCGGCATCGGGTGCTGCATCGCATGAATTTCGAAAGCCCTTATGTGAACATGCCGATGCGGCTGACCGTGCGGCAGAACCTCAATGTGTTCGGCATGCTCTATGGTTGCGATGACGTCGCCGGCCGCATCCGCGCTCTGTCGGACGAATTCGACATGGGCGAATTCATCGACCGGCAAACCGGCAAGTTGTCGGCCGGGCAGAAGACCCGCGTGGCCGTAGCGAAGTCGCTGATCAACCAGCCGGAGATTCTGCTGCTCGACGAGCCGACCGCCTCGCTCGATCCCGACACCGCCGACTGGGTGCGCGGCCGGCTCGAACATTATCGCCGCGAGCGTGGCGCGACCATCCTGCTCGCCTCGCACAACATGAACGAGGTCGAGCGCCTGTGCGACCGCGTCATCATGCTCAAGCGCGGCCGCATCGAGGATGACGACACGCCGGCCGGCCTGATCGCCCGCTACGGCCGCAGCAATCTCGAAGAGGTGTTTCTCGACATCGCCCGCGGCACCGGCGAAGCCAGGGAGGCCGCGCAATGAGCGTGCAATCGCCGGCATATGTCGCGATCTCACCGCGCCGCGTGTTCGCGATGCTGCTGCGGCACTGGTACCTGATGGTCTCGTCGTGGCCGCGGCTGCTCGACCTGATGTATTGGCCGGCGGTGCAAATGCTGATGTGGGGCTTTCTGCAGGTTTACATCTCGCAGAATGCGGGCTCGCCCTTCATGCGCGCCGCCGGCACGTTCATTGCGGCGGTGATGCTGTGGGATGTGCTGTTCCGTGGCCAGCTCGGCTTCTCGATTTCGTTCCTCGAAGAAATGTACGCCCGCAACATGGGCAACCTGATGATGAGTCCGCTGCGGCCGATCGAGTTCGTGGTCGCGCTGATGATTCAAAGCATCATCCGGCTGTCCGTCGGCATGGTGCCGGTGTCGTTCCTCGCCATCTGGTTCTTCGATTACAATCTTTGGACGATGGGTCTCGCGCTGGCGGTGTTTTTCCTCAATCTGCTGCTGACCAGCTGGGCGATCGGGATTGTCGTCTCGGGCATCCTGCTGCGGCACGGCCTCGGCGCCGAGAACATGGCCTGGGGCTTCATGTTCCTGATGCTGCCGTTCACCTGCGTCTACTATCCGGTGTCGGTGCTGCCATCCTGGCTTCAGGTCTTCGCCTGGGCGCTGCCGCCGACCTACGTGTTCGAGGGCATGCGGGCGCTGCTGGTCGACCACGTGTTCCGCGCCGACCTGATGCTGCAGGCCTTTGCGCTGAACGCGGTGATATTCGCCGCCGGGGTGACGATCTTTCTCGTCCTGCTTCGCAGCGCCCGCCGCGAAGGCACCCTGCTGCAGGGCGGCGACTAGAAAAACCCAGCAAAATCAGCGATTCTAGACCCCATAACGCTTCGCCAAGACAGTCCATATATGTTGACGATGACAGCTAATCGTCACTATGCTGCGCCGCAGCACGAAGGCCGGGGACCTGAAGGCATGGCAATTGGCGAATTTGGCGGAGCGCCACTCAATGGCGGGCCCGTGCTGTCGAACGGCCTGTACTGGATGTACGAGGCCGCAAACGCCGGGCTCCAACCCGCGCGGGCCTTTGCCGATGTGATGCGGCTCTATTTCAAGAATCCGCTCAATCCGTTTGCCCACACCACCTACGGCAAGAGCATGGCCGCCGCCGCCGAGCTGTTCGAACGCTCGACGCGCCGCTATGGCAAGCCCGATTGGGGCATCGATTCCGTCATGGTCGGCGGCGAGCGTGCGCCGATCCATGTCACGACCGCATGGGAGCGCCCGTTCTGCCGGCTGCAGCATTTCGAACGCATGTTCTGTCACATGCCGCGGCGGCCCCAGCCCAAGCTTTTGATCGTCGCGCCGATGTCGGGGCACTACGCCACGCTGCTCCGCGGCACCGTCGAGACGTTTCTCACCAATCACGACGTCTACATCACCGACTGGGTTGACGCCCGCATGGTGCCGATGGCGGCAGGCCGCTTCGATCTCGACGACTACATCGACTACATCATCAGCATCCTGCATTTCCTCGGCGGCGACACCCATATCGTTGCGGTGTGCCAGCCGTCCGTTCCGGTGCTAGCCGCAACCGCGTTGATGGAAGCGGACAATGATGCCTACGCTCCGCGCTCGATCACGCTGATGGGCGGCCCGATCGACACGCGCATCAATCCGACGGCGGTGAATCAGCTCGCCGTACAGCGCGGCACCGATTGGTTCCGCCGCAACGTCATCACCAAGGTGCCGTTCCCGCACCCCGGCGTGATGCGCGATGTCTATCCCGGCTTCCTGCAGCTCAACGGCTTTGTCAGCATGAACCTCGACCGTCATGTCGACGCGCACCGCGACCTGTTCATGCATCTGGTGCGCAACGACGGCGACTCGGCGCAGAAGCACCGCGAGTTCTACGACGAATATCTCGCCGTGATGGACCTGACCGCCGAGTATTATTTGCAGACGGTCGACACCGTGTTCGTCAATCACCGGCTGCCGAAGGGCGAGATGACTTACCGCGGTCGCCCGGTCGATCCGAGCGCGATCCGCAATGTTGGGCTGCTTACCGTCGAGGGCGAGCACGACGACATCTCCGGCGTCGGCCAGACCCAGGCGGCGCACGAGCTCTGCTTGAACCTGCCGGCCGACAAGAAGATGCACTATCTGCAGCCGGCCGTCGGCCACTATGGCGTGTTCAACGGCTCGCGCTTCCGCGCCGAGGTGGCGCCCCGCATCGCCGATTTCATCCTGAGCGTCGAGCGGCCGAAGACGGCCGCGCGCCGGCCCGCGGCCATAAAGCTCGTCAGCTAGCCTTCGAGCGTATCGCCCTGCCATCGATTGATCTGCTATCCTGGACGCCTGGATTCGGGGTGGTCCGCCGATGCCGCTGCGTGCCTTGTTCTATCGCCGTCCAAGCGAACCGCAGACGTTCCAGGTCGAGTTCGACCGGGCGAGTTTTCCGGTGCGGGTGCGGCGTCACCGCCAGGCGCGGCGCTACACCCTTCGCATCCAAGCCGCCACGCGCGAGGTCATCCTGACCATGCCGCCGCGCGGCAGTCTGCGCGAGGCCAAGGAATTTGCCCAGAAACATGGCGGCTGGATCGCGGCGCGGATGCACCGCTTGCCGCAGGCCGTACCGTTTGCCGAGGGCACGACACTGCCGTTGCGTGGAATCGAGCATCGCATCGCGCACCGGCCGGGCATGCGCGGCACGGTGTGGACCGAAACCACGGACGACGGCGCTGGTTTGCTGTGTGTCGCCGGCGACGCGCCGCATGTCGGCCGTCGAGTCGGCGACTTTCTGCGCCGTGAGGCGGCACGCGATCTTGAAGCAGCCAGCCGCCGCGCCGCCGAGGCGTTTGGCGTTCCGGTCAGGCGCATTTCGGTGCGCGACCAGTCGAGCCGCTGGGGTTCGTGCTCGACCACCGGCGTGCTGTCCTACTCCTGGCGGCTGATCCTCGCGCCGCCATTCGTGCTGAACTATCTCGCCGTGCACGAGGTGGCGCATCTCATCGAGATGAACCACTCGACGCGGTTCTGGCGGCTGGTGAAGCGTGTCTGCGCCGACGCCGAGCGCGCCAAGGCGTGGCTCGACGTGCATGGCAGCGACCTGCACCGCTACGGCCTGCCGGCCGAAGACGCTGCCTCTTAAAGCGCCGGACACTTGAGTTTCCGGACATGGCTGCCGGTCGGCGACGACTGTGGCCGCCGGCCGCGATCGTGCTACTGAAAGCGCACGATGCTCCTCCGTCCCGGCTCCCTCGCGCTCACCCTGCTGTTGGCCACCTTGACCGGCCTCGGTCCGCTGTCGATGGACATGTATCTGGCGTCGCTGCCGTCGATCGGGCATCTGCTCGGCGCGCCGGCATCGCAGGTGCAGCTCACGATCTCGTTCTATTTGCTGGGCTTTGCATTCGCGCAAATATTCCACGGACCGTTGTCGGACCGTCATGGCCGGCGGCCGGTGCTGCTCGTTGCACTCGGTCTTTATCTCGTCGCCTCTTTGGCTTGCGCATTGGCATTTTCCATCGAGACGCTGATCGCCGCGCGCTTCGTCCAGGCGGTCGGCGGCTCGGGTGCGACCGTACTGGCCCGCGCCGTGGTGCGTGACATGTTCGAGGGCACGCGCATCGGCCGCGAGCTGTCGCGCATGGCTGCGATCATGGCGCTCGCACCACTCATCGCGCCGCTGATCGGTGGCGTGTTGCAAAGCGCGTTTGGCTGGCGCTCCAATTTCGTCGCGCTGATCTGCTTCGGCGCCGCGGCCTGGACCATGGTCTGGTTTCTGCTGCCGGAAACGCTGCGCCAGCGCGCGCCCGAGCCGGTGTCGCTCGCCTCGACTTTGCGGTCCTTTCGCCGGTTCCTCGGCGAGCGGATGTTCGTGATCCATCTTGGCATCGCGACCTGCTGTCTGTGCGGATTGTTCGCCTGGATTTCCAGCGCAGCCTTCGTCCTGCAGGACATCTATCGTTATTCGGCGCTGGCCTTCGGGACCACCTTTGCGCTGGCCTCAGGCGGCTATCTCGCCGGAACGATATTCGCAGCGCGCTTCGTGTCGCGCTGGGGCGGCGGCCGGTTGATGGGTGTGGGCTGCGCCGCGATGGCGTTGAGCGGTCTCGTGCTTGTTCTGCTGCTGACGTTCGGACCCAATCGCGCCGAGGGGCTGGTTGCGGCAGTCTGCCTTTATCTGTTCGGCATGGGGATGAGCCTGCCGCAGTCCCAGGCCGGCGCGCTGCTGCCATTCCCGGATCGTGCCGGCGCGGCCTCGTCGCTCTTGGGCTTCGTCACGCAGACTTCATCAGCGGTGGTCGGCGCCATCATCGGTCACGCGCTTGGCGCGAATGCATGGCCGCTCGCCATCGCGGTGATGACCGCGGGTGGGCTATCGCTGCTGCTGTGGTGGCTGAGCCGCGACTTCCGGGCGCGCAACACGCCGGTTCACTGATTGATCAACGCCGGCCCATGATCCGATCGATCAGCCAGCTGTCGATGCCGCTGCCGGACTCCGGCCGGACTTGAGCCTGCGCCCGGACCGGTGCTTCGGCATCGTATTGGGGCGCGGGCTGAGTGTTCCACGGCGGCGTGAAGCCCGCCGTCATGACGCCGCCTGACGCGCCCGGCAATCCCGCAACCGGCACGCCCTGATGTGCCGAGCGCATGAAGCGGCTCCAGATCTCGACCGGCAGTCCGCCGCCGGTGGTCTTTTTGGTCGGCGACGAGTCGTCATTGCCGAGCCACACACCGGCCACGAGATGCCCGGTGTAGCCGATAAACCAGGCGTCGCGGAATTCCTGCGATGTGCCGGTCTTGCCGGCGGCCGGCCAGCCCGGCAATTCGGCCTTGCGCGCCGTTCCGGTGAGCAGCGTGTCCTGCAGCATCGAATTCATCATTGCGACGGCACGCGGTTCGACGATGCGGCCGAGCCGGTCGGGCTTGCGCTCGTACAGCAGCTTGCCGCCTGCGGTCCGCACCCGTCGGACCACGTGGGGCGAGACCGCCATGCCGCCATTGGCGAACGGCGCGTAGGCTCCGACCATTTCCAGCACCGAGACTTCCGAAGTGCCGAGCGCGATCGAGGCATTGGGTTCGAGCTTCGATGCGATGCCGAGCCGGTGCGCGGTGCGCACCACCGCGGTCGGCCCGAACTCCATCGTCAGCCGCACCGAAACGGTGTTGAGCGACATAGACAGCGCCTTGGCGAGCGTGACCGGACCGAAATACTCGTGCGTGTAGTTTTCCGGCCGCCAGCCTTTGATCGTGATCGGCTTATCCTCGCGGGTCGTATCGGGCGTCAGCCCGCGTTCGAGTGCGGTCAGATAGACGAACGGCTTGAACGCCGAGCCGGGCTGCCGCTTGGCCGCCACCGCGCGGTTGAACTGGCTTTCGGCGTAGTTCTTTCCACCGACCAGCGCCAGCACTGCGCCGTCCGGTGTCATCGCCACCACGGCGCCCTGGCCGACGCCGGCCTTGGTGCCATTCTTGGCCAGCTCCTCGACCAGCGCGGTCTCGGCCGCAGCTTGAACCGTCGGATCAATCGAGGCTTCGACCACGATGTCCTGGTCGACGCGGCCCACCAGGTCGTCGAGCACGTCGGTGATCCAGTCGGCCACATAGCCGAGCGAGCCTGCGCCGGGCGGTCTTTCGGCCTGGGCCGGCTGGATCAGTGCAACCTTGGCCGCATCGTCGCTGATGAACTTCATGTCCATCATCGCGGCGAGCACGAGCTGGGCGCGCTTTTCCGCGCCGTTCGGATTGCGGCTCGGCGCCAGCCGCGACGGCGAGCGCACGAGGCCGGCGAGCATGGCGGCTTCAGCGACAGTGAGCTTCTGCGCCGGCTTGTTGAAATAGCGTCCCGCGGCGGCTTCGACGCCATAGGCACCGGCGCCGAAATAGACGCGGTTGAGATACATTTCGAGGATCTGCGTCTTGCTGAACTTGTGTTCGAGCCAGAGCGCCAGGCCGACCTCCTGCACCTTGCGGGTCAGTGTGCGCTCCTGCGTCAGGAACAGGTTCTTGGCGAGCTGCTGGGTGATGGTCGAGCCGCCCTGCGCGACGCCGCGACGGAGCACGTTCGCAGCGAATGCGCGGGCGATGCCGATCGGGTCGACGCCGTAGTGCGAATAGAAGCGGCGGTCCTCGATGGCGATGAAGGCCTGCGGCAGATGGCGCGGCATTTCCTTCAGCGTGACCACCCCGCCGCCCATGCCGCCGATATTGCCGCGGGTGGCGAACATTTGTCCCTGGGCGTCGACGATCTTGATGGTGGGCGGGCGCTTGGGGACCTCCAGCGATTGGATCGGCGGCAGATGTGCGCCAATCCAAACTCCAGCGCCAATGGCCGCGATCACCAGCCAGAGGCTTGCGACCGCGCCCCAATAAAATGTCCGCCCGACCAACGCGCCAATGCTTCGGTTGCCGCCGCCCCCGGTGCTGCGACGTTTTGCCTTGGATTTGACTTTGGACCGCGACGCAGGTTTGTCGCCGCCGGACGCGGTTTTGGTGCGGCGCGGCACAGGCTGATCGGCGTTCGTTTCGGCCGCAGGCGCCACGTCGAATACCGGCTCGCGGCGTTCCTTGCCCTTCGGCGAACCCATCTTTTGTCCCGTAAACCGTCCCCGCGGCCCGTCGGACGGGGCGCACTTAGAGACTAGAGCGACCGCTTTAAGGGGGGGTTAAGCCGCCACGGCCTCGCGCCGACAAGCCCAGGCAGCGCCTGGGTTTGCGGGCGGCCCTGCGCTGTTGAGATTGGCCGCGGAGGTATTTCCAAGCGTACGTTTTTTGTGCATCATGCCGGGGTACCGGGGGATCCGGTGGATGCTCAAGCCTGGGGAATCACATGCGTAAGGCCGCTCTACTCGCAGCCGTCGTTCTGGCTGCTACGTTCACGACCACGACCTCCAACGCCGCTGCCAAGAAGGCCGATCCGGCGGTTGCGGCGACTGCGAACACTTATAAGTTGATGATGCACGCGGGAAACCCGCATGAGGCAACGTCCAAGGCGGCGAAGCCCGCGAAGGTTGCCAAGAAGGGCAAGAAGAAGGGCAAGAAGTCGAAGAAGGCCTAATTCGCCCTCTTTGCTTCGCCTGCAAGCTTCTTGACCCGCGTAATACGCGGGGCGCTCTAATGGAATCGGCGTCCGATGCTCACGCATCGAGGCGCCGTTTCCTTTTTTGTCCTGATGATGATCGATCGGCGAAAAGCGAGCTTTAAGTCGGCGGCGCGAACAGCTGCAGCAGCGACCGCTTGATCGCCATTTCGCGCGTCGGCGAAGCGATCTTCGCGCCGAGCAGGTCGGTCACGTAGAACACGTCGACCGCGCGCTCGCCGAATGTCGCCACGTGCGCCGAGGTGATGTTGAGGCTGAGCTTCGACAGCGTCGCCGTCAGCTCATAGAGCAGTCCCGGCCGGTCGAGGCCCATGACCTCGATGACGGTGTAGCGGTTGGACCACTGGTTGTTGATCGTGACTTCCGGCTCGACCGCGAAGGCCTTGAGCCGGCCTTTGGCGGCGGCCCGCCGCGCCACGACCTCGGGCAGCTTCAGCCCGCCACTCAAGGCCTTTTCGATGGTGTCGGCGATGCGCGCGCCGCGCCGCTGCTCGTCCTCGTCCTGCTCGAACTCGCGCGACACCGAGATGGTGTCGAGCACGCGGCCATCCGTCGTCGTGAAGATCTGGGCATCCACGATATTGGCGCCGGTCGCAGCGCAAGCGCCCGCCAGCGTCGAAAGCAGCCAAGGGTGATCGGGCGCCAGCACCGTGATCTCGGTGACGCCGCGCGCAGGATCAAGCGTGAAGCTCGTCGCCGTCGACTGGTTCGCGGCCTCGGCGGCATTGACGAAGCGCGCGTGGGCAACGCGGTGTGGCAGATCGACCTTGAGCCAGTAGGCCGGGTAGTGACGTGCGAAGTAGGCATCGATGCGTTCGGCCGGCCAGTCCTTAAGCTCGGCCCTGAGCTCGTTTTGCGCCATGCCGACGCGCCGGGCACGATCGACCTCGGAGAAGCCGCCGGTGAGCACCGGTTCGGTTTCGTAGTAGAGCGCGCGCAAGAGCTGCGCCTTCCAGCTGTTCCACACGCCGGGACCGACCGCGCGGATGTCGGCGGTGGTCAGGATGGTGAGGAGCTTCATGCGCTCCAACGACTGAACGACCGCGGCGAAATTCTCGATGGTCTTGCGGTCCGACAGGTCGCGCGATTGCGCCACCGACGACATCACCAGGTGCTGCTCCACCAGCCACGACACGGTTTCGGTGTCGGCCGCCGACAGGCCGAGCCGCGGACAGAACACCCGCGCGATGCGGGCGCCGGCGATCGAATGATCCTCGATGCGGCCCTTGGCGATGTCGTGCAGGAACAGCGCCACATAGAGCAGGGTGCGATGCTCGGGCACGATCTTTTTCATCAGGTCGTTGGCGAGCACGAACTCGTCGTTGCTGCCGCGCTCGATGTCCGCGAGGATACCGATGCAGCGCAGCAGATGCTCATCCACCGTGTAGTGGTGGTACATGTTGAACTGCATCATCGCGACGATGCGGCCGAAGGCGCGGACGAACCGGCCGAGCACGCCGGTCTCGTTCATCCGGCGCAGGATTATCTCGGCGTCGTGCGAGGTCAGGATTTCAAGAAACAGCCGGTTGGCTTCGGGATTTTGCCTGAGCTTATGATCGATCAGCCGAAGCGACTTGGTTGCTGCGCGCATCGCATCCGGATGCAGCACCAGATTGTGCTTCTGCGCGAGGCGGAACATCCGGATCAGATTGAGCGGATCGCGGGCGAATATCTCCGGCCCGGCGATGGTCAGGCGGTTATTGTCGTCGAAGAAATCTTCGCTGTCCGGCAGCGCGCGCCGTCCGTGCGGGCGAAACCGCGCCATCATCCGGCTCAGCACCGGCGCGGGCTTGGCCTGCCGGTCCTCGAGCGCCGAGCACAGGATGGCGGTGAGGTCGCCGACGTCTTTGGCGATCAGGAAGTAATGCTTCATGAAGCGTTCGACGTCTTTCATGCCGGGATGCTCGGTGTAACCGAGCCGCACCGCGATCTCGCGCTGAATGTCGAACGACAGCCGCTCTTCGGCGCGGCCGGCGACAAAGTGCATGTTGCAGCGGACCGACCAGAGAAAATCCTCGCAGCGCCGGAACAGCCGCAGCTCCTCCTGATCGAACACGCCGCGATCGACCAGCTCTTCAAGGTTCTGGACGCGATAGATGTACTTGGCGATCCAGAACAGCGTGTGCAGATCGCGTAAGCCGCCCTTGCCGTCCTTGACGTTCGGCTCGACCAGGTAGCGCGACTGCCCGCCGCGACGGTGGCGCTCCTCACGCTCGGTGAGCTTGGCGGCGACGAATTCCGGACCGGTGCCCTGGATCACCTGCTTGTCGAAGCGCGTCACCAGCTCGTCGAACAGCTTCTTGTCGCCAAGCAGGAAGCGCGCCTCCAGGATCGAGGTGCGGATCGTCATGTCGGCTTTGGCCTGGCGGATGCATTCGTCGATCGAGCGCGTGGCGTGGCCGACCTTGAGTCCCAGATCCCACAAGCAATAGAGGATCGCTTCGGCGACCGACTCGCCCCAGGCGGTCTGCTTGTAGGGCAGCAGGAACAACAGATCGATGTCGGAGCCCGGCGCCATCAGGCCGCGGCCGTATCCGCCGGTCGCGACGATCGCCATCCGCTCCGCCTCGGACGGATTCTCCGACGGGTAGAGATGCCGGAGCACGAACTCGAACAGCACGCGAATGATGTCGTCCTGCATCTCGCAGAGCCGCTCGGCGCAGCGCCGGCCCTGGCGATCCTTGAGCAACTGGCTCTCGACGTGGGCGCGGCCGGCGGTCAGCACCACCTTCAGCCGCTGCGCCACCGCGCGCCGCAAGTCCTGCTCTGAACCGGAATGGTCGTGGGCGAGCTTGGCGAGTTCCGCCGCGACTTCGCGATCGTCGAACGGCTTGTGGGTGCGAACGACGGATTTTTCCAGGGTGAGCATGCCGATATCCGCATAGCGAAGCGCGCGCCGCCTGTCACGGCATGCTGCAGCATGGGGGGAGAACAGTGCTT